>Ga0157376_10001751_pt1 | contig 14456 bp, 12 predicted proteins | sample M45metaG_FD_121801 | JGI IMG/M metagenome (GOLD analysis project Ga0157376, IMG submission 121801) | Miscanthus rhizosphere microbial communities from Kellogg Biological Station, Michigan, USA - M4-5 metaG | ecosystem: Host-associated > Plants > Roots > Rhizosphere > Soil | place: USA: Michigan... | reverse complement strand
GTAACCGGAATCTACGGAGTCGTGGCCTATCGAACCCAAATGCGAACCCACGAGATCGGAATACGAATGGCTCTAGGCGCTTCACGGGTGGACGTGCTGCGGCTCGTGCTGGTGCAGGGACTATGGCTCACAGGCATCGGGCTGGCGCTGGGATTGGCGTTCGCGTTGGGACTGACGCGTGTGATCGCCCGGCTGTTGTACGGAATCGGCGCCAACGATCCATTAACCATGGCTTCCGTCGTCATGCTCCTGGGAACAATGGCCTTGCTGGCCTGCTACTTTCCGGCACACCGAGCGATGCGCCGGAACCCTGTGACTGCGATTCGCGAACTGTAAACCGCAGCTCGGACTCGAGTGAATTTGACGGATTCCGAGTATGTGCGGCATCACTCCGCCTTGAGCGCATCCACAAGGTTCGTGGCTGCAGCGCGAGATGTTGGCAGATAGCTCGCAAACGCGGCCGCTCCGGCGAGGATGAGAGGCACCAATGCGAAACTGAGCGGATCGAACGGGCTGATGCCGAATAGCAGGCTCCGCATTAACTGTGCGACCGCGGCGGCCGCTCCCATGCCGACCAGAATGCCGACTCCCGTGAGAACCAGGGCCGAGCGCACGAACAGCCACCGCAACGCACTTTTCTCGGCGCCAAGTGCGAGGCGGATGCCGATTTCGCGCGTCCGTTGCGATATTGCATACGAAATGACGCCGTAGATGCCGATAATTCCCAGGGCCAGCGCCATCGTCGCCGCGATCCCAAGCATGACGAGCGTGAACGACGTGCGCGCCAGCGACTTCGAATAGATTTCCTGCATGGTGCGTGGCAAAGCCACCGGCAGCTCAGCATTCACCTGCCACACAGCCTGCTGCACTTCATTAAGGAAGCCTTGCGTGCCCGCCCGGCTGCTACGCACTACAAATGTCACGGAGCGAGGCGGGAACATCCACTGGCCGACGGGGAAAGCAGGCCAGTAGACAATCGACGGTGCTTTTTCATCCACGCCGTTTTGACGCACGTCCTCCGCCACTCCGATGATCTGATACAAAAGCAGTCCCGGCCCCTGCTGAATTCGCTTGCCGATGGCTGCACTGGCGCTGCCCCATTCTTCGCGCGCGAAATTCTCGGAGACGATGACGTAGGGCCGCTGAGCGTACATTTCATTCCATGTGTAATCACGCCCGGCCACTAGGCGCGTTCCCAGAGCACCGAGGTACCCCGGCGAAATGAAGTTGTAATACCGAATCGGCGGATCGCCCGCATAGGTCTTCCCTTCGGCATAGATGAGGCTCCATCCGTGGTTACCGCCTTCCATGGGAGCTAGCGCCCCGAAACCAACGGCCGTCACTCCGGGGATAGAAGCCAGTTTGTCTGCGATATTGTTATCCACGCGCGTTATCATGCGCTGATCCGTGACGGTCGATTCAGGAATCGCGATGTGCACCGTCTGCAGACTCGAAGGATCTGTAAATCCCGGATCAACATTGCGCAGTTGTTGAAACGTGCGGATCATCAGCACCGCCGAAACCAGCAGCACCAGCGCCATGGCAACCTGCGCGATCACGAGAATGTTGCGCGACCGATGACGTTCGCGGCCAGTGCTGACGCCGCGCGTTGCACCGAGGCTCACCGTGCCCAGCCGCCGCGAATATTTCCATGCCGGAATCGCACCGAATAGCAAACCCGACAGCAGCGACACAGCCAGCGTGAACAGAAGCGTGCGCGCATCGATATTGATCTCGTGTAAGCGCGGCAGATTTGCGGGGCCGATCGACACCAGCATCCGAATCCCGAAAACGGCAACCGCCACTCCGAAGACGCCGCCTGCAAATCCCAGCAGCACGCTTTCAAACAACAGCTCTCGCGCGATTCTCCAGCGGTTGGCGCCGAGTGCCGAACGAATGGACACCTCGAGTTGACGCGCCTCTGCACGCACCAGCAGCAGGTTGGCGACGTTGATGCACGCAATGAGCAGCACCAATCCAATGGTGCCCATCACTACCCACAGAACGCTGCCAACGTTCCCGACGACTTCCTGCTTCAGCGAATGGAGGTCAGGCGTGATCCTCCATTTCAGGTACCAGTGCGAATCGCTTCCCGGGCCATTCGTGAACGAATCCATCCAGATCGGCAGCGCTCGCGCCAAGTCCGCATTTGCCTGAGCAATCGTAACTCCCGGTTTGAGGCGGCCTATTCCCTGCAGTCCGAAGCCGGCCAGTGGCTGCTTGTTGCGCTCAAATGCGCACGGTACCAGGACATCAAAATCCTGGTCGACCACTCTAAAGCCACGCGGCATTACGCCCACAATCGTGCGCGACACCGAATCGATCATGATGGTGCGGCCCACCACGCGATCGTCGCCTCCAAAGCGGCGCTGCCAGTAGCCGTAGCTGATCACCACAGTCTTCGGGCCGTTCGGAACCTGGTCGGCAGCCAGCAGCGCTCGTCCTCGCAGCGGTGGAATGCCCAGCGTTTGCGTCACGCCGTCGGTGAGATACACAATCTCCACTTCCTCAGGCAAGGCCACGCCGGTGACATTTCCCTTGTGCGACGTCCAGACGCCCAGCGATTCGAACGTGCGGTTATTCTCGCTGAATGCAAAATACATCGACGCAGAAAGCGGCAATCCGTTTTGGAAATTCGCCAGCCCAGCTGCGCCCGGCGCATTCAGCCACAACGAAACGAGGCGATCGCTGTCAGGATAGGGAAGCGGCTTCAGCAGGACGCTGTTCACCACGCTGAAGACGGCCGTATTGGCGCCGATACCGATCGCCAGCGTCAACAGCACGGTTGCGACAAAGCCCGGCGATCTCCGCAGCCGACGAATCACGAGCTTAAGGTCCGAGAGAAACGTCTCGATCCGCGGCCATCCCCATACTTCGCGGCTTCGCGACTCGACGAGAGTTGGATTTCCAAACGCGCGAAGAGCCGCCTGGCGCGCGTCGGCGCGAGACATATTTTCCAGGCGCATCAGCTGTTCGGTTTTCTCTTCGATGTGCTCGCGTACTTCTTCGCCCAAATCGTCATATAGACTCCGGCGGCGGAAAACCCAGCTCATGATCTACGGCCCTCCTACGATTTCGCTGTACGTCTCCCCGGCCCTAACACCATCTGGATACCCTCGAGCATCCGGTCAAAGCTGGAGATCTCCCGCTCGAGGTGCTGCAGGCCGGCCTTCGTGATCTGGTAAATGCGCACGCGGCGATTCGTCGTGGGCGAAATCGTCCAATCCGCCTTCACCATTTTGGTTTTCAGAAGCCGCTGCAGCGCCGGATACAGCGAGCCTTCTTCCACTTGAAGCAGTTCGTTCGATCGCTGCTGGATGTGCTGGACCAGTGCGTACCCGTGCGCAGGCTGCCGCCGCAGAGACTCCAGAATCATCATCTCCAACGCACCCGGAAAAAGATCGCGTGATGCAGAATTACCATTTTCCATAAGGCATTGTTAAAACTTGCCTAGAGTAAACAGGTATAGATATGAAAGTCAAGTCGAATTATTTGGCCTCGGGTTGTTTCATTTCTGCGAGTCTGCTAGGTTGGCCTAAGCGCCGCGTGCGCCGCACGAACAGAATCCGTTCAATCGGTGAGGAGTTCATACAGATGCAGAAGGTCCGGGTTGCGGGATTCGGTGTTTCACTGGACGGTTTCGGCGCGGGCACAGACCAGAGCCTGAACACTCCGCTCGGCAAGCGTGGTCCCGAGCTGTTTCAGTGGTTCTTTCACACCCGAACTTTCCGCGTCATGCAGGGCAAGAACGACGGATCGGTCGGGGACATCGACGATCAGTTCGCCCAGCGCGCCATGAGCAACTTCGGCGCTTTCATTCTCGGCCGCAACATGTTCGGTCCGGTGCGCGGCCCCTGGCCTGACGATTCGTGGAAGGGCTGGTGGGGCGATGATCCGCCCTACCATGCGCCAACATTCGTTCTTACCCATCACGCGCGCGAGCCCCTCGAAATGGAAGGCGGAACGCCACAACGACGACATCCCCGCTGATCGCATGCCCTCGAACCTTCAAGAAGCATTTCGCGAACTTCTTGCGTTCAGTCATCCGAATGCTCTGGAATGGAAGCCACCTTACCTCGAAGTAATGATGTGGCCGTTCTCATACGCCAAATCGAGCGTGTCCTGGCCCGTCGAGTTTCCTGGTATTGCTGACAAGAACATGCGACGCTCACCGCGTGGGCTAGAGCTGTTTCTTCCTTACTCTGAATTCGACGGCTACAAGGCTTTCATGTCCAAACTAAAGCCTACGGCCGCTGTTCGGCTGGATGGGAAGAAGTGGGCCATCAGTGAGCGCATACCCTTTCCCCACGAGGGCAAGCCGTAGTTGGTCTGAGGTTCCGGTCGAGTGGTGGGCGACTGGGAATCTGGCAAGTTTTTGCCTTCAAGTTCAGGATGGCCGTGATAGTCCCGCGACATGAAGAATGAGCCACTGGCGTAGAATCTCCTCGACAAAACCGAGGTGCACAAGGATGTGTGAAAGACAATTGGCTGCCTGGCGATGCTCTGTTTTCATCTTCACCATCGCGCTTATAGCGGGCTGTCATCAGCCACGCTTGACACCAAAAGATGTGAGTCGCTCGAACGAAGTCTCGCGTGCTCTTGTTGGAAAACAGATCACCCTCCGGGGAGTGTTTTCCCTGCGCGGCGTGGCCGGTCCGTTCATCTCGCTCGGCAATCAGCAGGTGGTCTATTTCGTTCCCAGCGGATCGTTTACGTGGGGGAAACCCTTCTCTGAAATGGATGGCAAACTCGTCGAGGCAAAAGGAGCCCTTAAGTTTTTCCACTCCCCTAAAGCCGAACCAGAAGATCAATCAATCGCCCGACCACCTGATTATTTCTACTTTGACGCAGAAACCGCTCAGCTCCGCCTTGTCAGCAATTGACGGCCCCTCTGTGCTTGAAAATGGGGTCGCTCCTGTTTGGACACTGAGATCAAAAACTTGATCTCACTCCCTTGCAACGCAAGGCCCGCATTCCTCAAATCAATCCGAGCGGATACCACAACTACGCCAAAATTATCTCCTCAACGACAAGGCTTGGCCTGCGACAAACCGACAGACGACTCAATCTGGCTATTTCTCTGGCTTCGGGCAGGAGCGGTTCTGTCCTTCTTTTGAAACAAGCACCCGATTCAATAAATGCAGCGCAGCGTCAGTCTCACGGTCGAACTCTGCAATCTCGCGTCTGCTCCCACGCTCACTGAATGACACCGTCCATCTTCCATCACAAGTGTCCAGGACGTATTGATCTGCAAAATCAATCCCGTTCAGCGAGTACTCCCGAGGATCAACGCCTGCGATATCCAACTCTTGCTTCACATTAGCTCTGGTGAGATTCCTGCGCTTCTTCATAAGGTCGCGGTTATAGAGAACCTTCTTCAGAAAGTTATCGCTGGCTGCCGACTCGTTATCGAAGAGTAGTACATCGAAACACTCCCGCCTCGTCCGGAAATAGACACACCACTTTCCATCGGGCCAATCGTACCCAAACGGTTTCCGACTCAATGCAAGATTCCCTACCACAAGTTCATCGCTTGCGTTGGTGTACGCAATGGGGCCGCCTTCGGCGTTTTCTAACGCTCGAATTACCTCATCGACAGTGGAAACCATTTCGCACTAGTCTACCGCCCGACGTGATGATGGTCTAAGATTCCGGGCGTATCGTCGGCTACTGTCGTTTTGAGGCGAAAGTCTGACTAAATTTGAATCTGGCTAGGGCAATGCGCCTAGCTCCGTGTCTCGCTCGGTGAGTGACTTGGCGGAGATAAGCGGCCAATGATTTTGACTGAGGCGATGGTGAATCGCCACATGCGGCGGGGCTGACAAAGGTAGTTTATTATGCGATATGCGCGAGGGCACTGCACAAGTGAGCGCCAGCCAAGTGAGATAGTACTGTGAAGTTTCCGCTTCGAAAGGAGCACAGTGGGCGCATTCCGGCGTTTCGTCAATCTCTTTCGGCCGCATCGCACCGGCAATTTCAGTGAGGATGAGGTTCAGCCGCCCATGGAGCAGGCCGCTCTGGCTGCACCTGGCTGGGAGGCTTTGGGGCGAAACGTCCGTTATGCTCTGCGGCAGTTGCGGCGTTCGCCCGGGTTCGCGGCCACAGCGGTTTTGGCTCTTGCACTTGGAATCGGTCCGAACGTTGCGATCTTCAGCATCATATGGGCCACGTTTTTTGCGCCCTTGCCATATCCACATGCAAACCAGCTTGTCGTGGTGTGGCGGCATTACAAGGGCGAGCGCATTCCCACGCCGGGGGATGAATACGCAGAACTGGCTGCGCAGAGCAAGACGTTCGACAGCCTCTCGTTCCAGTCGTGGTTGGCGGTGCATCTGACGAACGCCGATCACAGCGCGGATCAGGAAGCAGGTCTTCCCACATCTCCAGGCCTGCAGACACGCACAGTGCAGGAGCCACTGGCAATGGGCCGCGGATTCCTGCCCGGCGAAGGCGCGCCGGGTAACGATCATGTGGTGATCCTGACGAACTGGCTGTGGCGGCATCGGTATTACGCAGACCCGAACATTCTGGGCAAGTCGATCCTGATCGAGGATTCACCGTACACGGTGATCGGGGTATTCAGGGCGAGTCCGCATGAACAGGGCGGAGGGGTGCAATTTGCGGTGCCGATTTTGCTGACGCCGAGCACGCACTCTCAATTCGGCATCCTGATCGGCCGGCTCAAGCCGGGTGTGAGCCTGGCGCAGGCACAGGCGGAGCTGTCCGTGATGGATGAGCATTACGCGCAGCAGCATTACGGCATACATGGCGCGAGCCCGTTCACGCTGACGGTGGAGCAATTTCGCAACGACTGGCTCGACGTGAAAACACAGCGCAATCTTTGGCTGTTGCTGGACGCAGTGGGGCTGGTGCTGATGATTGCTTGCGCTAACATCGCGAACCTTCTGCTGGCCCGCGGAGCTTCGCGCAGGCAGGAACTGGCGGTACGCACCGCCCTGGGCGCATCTCGCGCGCAGATTTTCGTGCAGCTGCTTACGGAGAGCCTCACCCTGTCTCTGGTGGGCGGGGTTATCGGAGTGGGGCTGGGCTGGGCCTTGATGAAGATGGCGGTGGCGTATCTGCCGAACCTGGCACTCGAGTCCTCAGACACGTTGGTGCAGATGAACATGCCGGTGTTGGGATTTGCACTGTTGATCGCGTTGATCGCCGGCGTGGTGGCCGGGTGTGCGCCAAGCTGGCGCAGCGCACGCATAAACCAGAGCGAGGCGCTAAAGCAGGGATCGAGGGCCATGGGAGGCGGCGGCCGGTCGCCGCTGCAGGCCCTGCTGGTAGTAATCGAGTTTGCATTGGCGCTGACGCTTCTGGCGGGCGCGGGGATGGCACTGCACAGCTTCTGGAATTTGAGTCACATCGATGTGGGGTTCATGGGAGAGCACGTTCTTACTGCGGAGCTGCATCCGCAAAAGAACCGAACGAATTGGAGCGGCAATCCGGCGGAGAACCTCGCTCGTCAGGAGGCGCTGCTGGAGCACTTGCGGCAGATTCCCGGCGTGTTGGATGCGGCTCTGTCGACGGGCATTCCAATGAGCGGGGCCGATACGTTTCGATTTACCGTGGTTGGGCAGGCAGTCGATGCAGCGCATCAGCCAGCGGCAGATCTTGAAGCCGTGAGCCCGTCCTTCTTTTCCACGTTCGGAGTCCGCCTGGTGCGGGGAAGATTTCTGAACGACCGTGACACGCCTCAGTCTCAACCCGTGGTGGTGGTGAATGAGACGTTTGTGCGGCGCTACCTGGCGAGCGAAGATCCGCTCAACCATCGGCTGGAGTTTCCTCCTCCTGCGAATGTTCGCGACCGGACGAAGCCGCCGGCGCCCACGCAATTTCAGATCGTTGGCGTGTTTCATGACATTTTGAACAATCAACACCTGACGGGAGAAGTTCAGCCGCAGATGTACATTTGCCAGTGGGTTGCAGGGCGCCCGTTCGCGATAAGCCTTCGAACGGTCATGAGGGATCCGTCGAGTCTGAGCAGCGCTTTACAGCAAGCTGTGACGGTGGCAGAACCCGGCGCAGCCATCGACCACGTACAAACCATGGAGCAGATGATGGAGCAGCAGCGCTCGAGCGACCGCGCCGAGATGATCCTGTTTGGCGCGTTCGCAGCGGTGGCGCTGCTGCTGGCCAGCGTCGGCATCTTCGGCGTGATGTCGTTTGCTGTAGAGCAGCGTACGCACGAGATCGGCGTTCGCATGGCGCTGGGGGCGCGACGGAGCGAAGTGGTGCGACTGGTGTTGAGCAGCGGAATGCGGATGGCCACTGCCGGGCTGTGCATCGGACTGGCGGGCGCACTGGGATTGGGACGGATCATGCACTCGACGCTCTACGGAGTGAAGTCGGTAGACGCGTTAAGCCTGATTACCGTAGCGGCCTTGCTGATGATGCTGGCGTTGGTGGCGTGTTGGGTACCGGCGCGGCGGTCGGCCGCAGTGGACCCGATGCGGGCGCTCAGGAATGAGTGAGGGTATGCCGCTTATTTTTGGGAAGTCTCCCGCGTGATCGGCTCCGGCGAAGATGTCAAGATTTTGCTCTCAAAGTGACAGTTGCCGGTGATCCGCCCTCAATGGCTTCAAAAGGTGCAGACGTAGTAGTGGCGTATCAGACGGCGAGCTTTGCCAGCACATTCTTCTTCAAGGCCATTTTCAGAGCTTAGCGGATGTGCATGTTGAGAAATCGGCAAGACAATCTCGTCGCTCGAGTCATGAATCAGGAATGTGTTCGGGCCGCCAGCGAATCCCACTGACCAGTCATAGGTGACGAAATTACCTCCCTTTGAGCTTGAAGGGGTGCCAAGCTGACCGACACCAAGGCCGACTGTGAGGCCAAGATGCATCATCTCCGCAGCCCAGTTCACTGGCCGCCACAACAACACGGGGAGAAGAACTACAAAGAGGACGGAAACTGCTCTTCGTGGGCGTTTCTTGATGACGCAGTACACCGCAATCGCCCCGATAGCAAGAAAAGCAATTCTGTATCCGAGGAATAAAAGCGGGACCAGAACGAGGCTAATCAGTCCGGGAAGTTGGCATAGAACCACAAGGGCAGCAACTGTTATCAAGGCCACGAGCGCGGGCTTGAACGACCAGAAATCCGTTGCCGTCAGGGTGCCGTTCAAATTCTCGCTCTCCGCTTGCATTCGGCGTAATGGTAGTTCAAAACAGCGAAACGGTCGAGTCGTCGGCAACTCGGTATCTGACGGCAAAATTGTCAATTTATTGTCCTGACTTCCGAGTTGCCGACCACACGCTCACAGAAACAGAAACGCGCAGAGTCCGCACATGCGAGACAGTCAATGAGCGAGTTGGCCTGAAGTCAACAGTTTGCTTTAGTGTCGTGGCTCTTGCGCTCAACCCTGATTTCATTGAGAGGAACACCTTGACCTTCTACATGTAGACGCGTATATGTAGAAGGCAAAGGTATGAAGACTGAAGCCAGATTCGATCTCCCCCAGGGTACGCTGGATCTCCTCATCATGAGAGTCGTGACGCTTGGCCCCATTCACGGCTACGCGATCGCACAGCGGATTCAGCAGATGTCCCGTGAAGCGTTGCAGGTGCAGCAGGGCTCGCTCTATCCCGCGCTTCACCGTCTCGAATACAAGAAGTTCCTTGCGGCCAGGTGGCAACCGACGGAGACTGGTCGCGAAGCCAAATTCTATGAGCTCACCGCCAGGGGCCGGACCTACCTCAAAGCAGAAACCGAAAACTGGAAGCGCCTGACTGACGTTGTCGGCCTCGTCCTCAAGGGAACTGTGGAGGGGGTGTTATGAGTTGGATTGAGAGACTGTTCTCCCGCACGCGGCTGGAGATTGACCTGGACAAAGAACTGCGCTTCCACTTCGAGTCGCAAGTGGCGGACAAGGTACGCTCCGGCATCCCCGAAAGCGAATCCCGCCGGCTCACCCGTCTCGAGTTCGGCGGCTTGGAACAGATCAAGGAAGATTGCCGCGAGCGTCGCGGCACATTGTGGCTCGAATCAATTGTGCACGACGTCCGCTATGCTGTTCGGCTGCTGCTGCGCTCGCCTGGCTTTACGATCACCTGCGTGCTGATTCTTGCCATCGGTGTAGGCGCGACGACTGCAATTTTCAGCTTGGTGAACGCGGTACTTCTTCGGCCGTTGCCTTTTGCCCAGCCGGACCGGTTGATTTGGGTGAGCCAGCAGGATCACTCCCTGCCCGGCGTGGCTCCGGAATCTCTCAGTTACCCGGACTACTTTGACTGGCGCGCGCAGAATCACACGCTGGAGGGTATTGCGTCCTATGTCAATGGCACGGCGACCATGGAGCTGCAAGGGCAATCGCAGCGCCTGCAGGCAGAGAGCGTCTCGTCGAATCTCTTCAGGGTGCTTGGTGTGGCCCCCGCGCTGGGCCGCGATTTCAGCTGGGAAGATGAGAAGCCCGGCAATCGCGTGGTGATGCTGAGCTACGCGTTCTGGCAGTCGCAGTTTGCTGCGGATCCGGCGATCGCAGGCAAAGCGATCACGATGGACGGCCACACCTATACCGTCGCGGGGGTCATGCCCAAAGCATTTGAGTTCCCGATTGGGAACCCCGCGCCCGTGCTATGGAAGTCGATTGCAGAGGATGCCGAGGGCAAGAGTCCGACAACACAGGAACGGGGATTCGACGTGCTGGGAGTGATTGCGCGTCTGCGGCCGGGCGTGACGGTGGAGCAGGCCAAGGCCGACCTGAGCCTCATAGCGGCCAAACTCGCAGGCCAATACCCCGACAACAATAAGCAGTACACCTCGGCGCTGGTTGAGCCGGAGCTGACCCACATGATTGGCGACACCAGGCCGGCTCTTCGCATGCTGTTCGGCGCGGTCTCAATGGTGCTGCTCTTAGTGTGTGCCAACGTAGCCGGACTTCTGTTGGCGCGCGGATCGAGACGGGGCGCGGAGTTCGCTCTGCGGTCAGCCATTGGCGCCAGCCGCGCGGCCATCATCCGGCAATTGCTGCTGGAGTCTCTATTGCTGTCCTTCTGCGGCGGGGCGGCGGGCATCGCGCTGGCCTTCGGGCTCATTCCGGTGATGCTGAAACTGATGCCGGTCGAGATTCCACGGGTCGAGCATGCGTCGATTGACGGAGGCGTGCTGATCTTTGTGCTCGTCGTGTCTATCGTGACCGGGCTGCTCTTCGGCGCGTTTCCTGCATGGCGTCTCTCCCGGACGGCGCCCGCCAGCGCTCTTCGCGAGAGCGGGCGCAGCATGTCCGGGGGCAGAGCGCAGCATCGCTTGCACAATGGTCTCGTGGTCACGCAGACCGCCATCGGCATGGTGCTGCTGATTGGCGCCGGCTTGTTGATGCGCAGTTTTGTCCGCATTCTCGATGTGCAGCCGGGGTTCGACCCCCGGCATGTGGTGACTACCCGCATCGCCGTTCCGTTTGAAGGAGCGACGCACAATCAGCATTATCTCTTCTACCAGCAATTGGTCGAGCGCATCGCGGCGCTGCCCGGCGTGCAGTCAGCTTCGGCAGGATGGCCGCTTCCGATGAGCAGCAGCTCCGCAACCGTGAACTTCAATATTCAGGGACGCCCGGTGGCCAAGGGAGATGAGCCGAGCGAATCGCTGGGCCTGGCGATGCCCGGCTTCTTCGAGACCATGAAGATCCCGCTGATCGCGGGCAGGCCATTCGGGGCGCAAGACGGCCTGACCGGTCAACCCACCATCATCGTGAACCAGGCTTTCGCGAAGAAGTACTTTCCCAACCAGAACCCAATCGGCCAGCATATTCAGGTTCGCGCAGGCGACGACATCTTCGAACATCCTGTGCGCGAGGTTGTGGGGGTGGTAGGCGACATCAAGCACAAAGGGCTGACCACGGATTTCGATCCGCAGTACTATCTGCCCTATGCGCAGGCGCTGATCACCAATCCAGACGTGGTGGTGCGCACGAATGAGGATCCGGTGGCGATGCAGACGGCTATAGGTGCTGCGGCCCGCGACCTCGATAAGAGGGTGCCGGTCTATAGGGCATCGACCCTCGAAGAGTATCTGTACCAGTCAGCCGCGCAACCGCGCTTCCAGGCATTCCTGCTGAGCTGCTTTGCTGTAATCGCGCTGGTGCTGGCCGCCATCGGGCTCTATGGCTTGCTCTCCTACATGGTGGTGCAGCGCACGCTGGAGATTGGTTTGCGCATGGCTCTGGGCGCTCAGCGTGTTGACGTGCTTCGCATGATTGCGCAGCGAGGTCTGATGCTGTCTCTCGTTGGAGTGGGAGTGGGGATCGCCGTCTCTGCAGTGCTGACACGATTGATCTCCGGAATGTTGTTTGAGGTGCGGCCAACCGATCCTGTCATCTACGCCGGGACCGCGGCTCTGCTTCTTGTCGTGAGCGTCGCGGCAAGCAGCGCTCCGGCACTCCGCGCGGCGCGTCTTGACCCCATGCAGACGCTCCGCGAGCAGTAGATAAGGCGGGATGCAGATTTCACCGGGATTGTCAGACTCATCCTCAGGGGACCGTGGAGGGATTTCATGAGCTGGATCGAGAGACTGTTCTCTGGCACGAAAAGGGCTTTGTTTCGACTTTTGGATCGATGAACGCCAAATCGCCAAATCACTCAGCGTGCCTTCAGACCGGCAAAGCTTGGCCATTTCCGGCCTGTGGTCGAATTACCGGCTACTGTTACTTTGAGGCCAATTTCTTGTAGGTTTCTCATCGTCGACAAACCGCTCATGACTTCGAAGGGGCGAAAAAGGCGGTTCTTTCGAAGCCGAGGTCACTGCGGTTGGATGGTAATCCTTTTACCCGCGCTTCGATCGTAGTCTCCGGGCAACAGCTTGTTTTTTGAAGCCGCCGTGAATTCGACACCATCCGAGCTCCGAAAGGCAGCGGAATTCCGTACCGCCGATCTGTCGGCGAAATCGATAATGCCAGTGACCGAATATCCACTTCCTTGGCCTGTGCGCCTCGAGCATTGCGTTCAGCGCTCCTCCGGTGGCCGTGCGACTAAGTTCTTTGTGCGCCGACCAGGCGGCAAGCAGAGGACGTACCGCTTCATCCGGCCCGTCGTGCGTCAGCACAATTTCCGGCTTCAGCTTTACGTATAGATCGACTGCACCCTGCAGCTCAGCTACGCCGAGTTCTTCGTCCCGCCACCAGTTCACGCCCTCGGTCCGGTGCCACTGGTCGCACGACCAGGCGCCGGAAAGATAAAAGAACTTGATTCCGTCGATCGTCCTCGACCCGAAATCGCCCAGGTAGTTTCCATGAGATCGGGCGGCCTCCGGATTGTCGTGGTTCCCACGAAGGAACCAGGCATTGCCGGGAAGGTTCGGAAGCGGCTGGTCTCCTCGGAATCCTATCCCAAAGTCTCCCAGCTGCACGCTGGGCTCGCCTGGGTGGCGGGCAAGCAGCTTGAGGTATCGGTCCACCTTGCCGTGTATGTCGCCGATCACGATCAACTTGCCATTCCTTTCTTAACTGGCACATTTTCGCAAAGCTGCGAATCGCAGAGTGTCGGAAATCGCAATCGCGCGCATCTGTCATCCTCATTCCGTCTATTTTGCGCTGTCGGGACCATCTCGCTCACGGGCACCACGATCCTTTCTTATCAATTGCCTTGACACCAGGCATCGAGCAGATTGCGCACGTTCCGTAACTCCTGGAGGCCGCCAGCGGCCATGTATTCAAGCGGGGACCGTCCGCCGAACATTGCATTGGAATTCGCAAGCCGGATCCAGCGGCCGGCGAGCTCATTTTGCAAGTAGATGCGAAGGGCTTTATAGATCCCCGTCAGGCATGAGATCCGTAACAGTTGCTCTTCGCTGAGCATCGCGGGATCGAGATCATCGGGGTTCTTTCCTGGCGCAAGGGTTAGGAGCGGCCGCGCTTCATCGTCCGAAACCTTCCAGGCTTCCATAATCCTGCAGAATAACCGCAGCGATGACGGTCCAAGGCGCCTACGTTCTGCTTCGTTGCCGAGGTCCGGCGGCGTGGGTAAGTGTGCACCCGACACAACATCGCTCATTGCTTGTCTCCTCGTGTTTCCAATCAGACCCTGTTTCCGCGCCCACCGGTCGGGGATTCTGTCTGAGATTTGGCTGAGGCCGCTTCCGGAGAGATCGATCGAGGTCCACGGAAGCGTACCGCAATATGGTTGGTCGGCTCGGGCATTTTCGAATCGTTGGTGCACAGCCAACACATTCTTGGATCACGATAAGCAATGACGAACCATGGAGTTACAAGCAGCTAATGTGACGGTTGTTGTCACTCTTGCAAGCGCATTTCTGACGTTCGAGCGGATCTCCAATATTTGGAATGAGGCGAACCCTTGCCGTTTGGCAAAGGTTTGGTGGTTTTTGCACCTCACTAGAAATACTGCCCACCAGAACCGGTTGACAAACTGAACTGAACCGTTCAGTATTGAATCTCGCGCCCCAGGGAGGTCGCTCACTTTGATCAGGGTGCAAAACCTCGTAAAGACATTTGGCTC
>Ga0157376_10001747_pt1 | contig 14460 bp, 14 predicted proteins | sample M45metaG_FD_121801 | JGI IMG/M metagenome (GOLD analysis project Ga0157376, IMG submission 121801) | Miscanthus rhizosphere microbial communities from Kellogg Biological Station, Michigan, USA - M4-5 metaG | ecosystem: Host-associated > Plants > Roots > Rhizosphere > Soil | place: USA: Michigan... | reverse complement strand
GCTTGAGGATATCGGCGCGAAGCTCCTCGTTCGTCACGGTCTCGGCGTTCGTCACCGTCACCGCGTTGAACGTCGCGATGCGGAGCTTCCGCGGTTTGGCATCCTTCACACGGGGAGGCAGCGTGATCCGGAGCCACCCCCTCGCGTTCGCGCGCAGCGCCGGATCGAGCGGGTGGTCGATCGCGGGCTTGACCGACGACGTCAGGTCGTGGACCTTGGTCACGCTCGGATCGAGGACGCTCGAGTAGGTCGCGACGTCCATGAGCGTCCAGTTCGGATAGGTCTTGAGCCTCGTGTGCATCTCGTCGGCGAGCGTCAGGCACGCCTCGAGCGGGCCGACGGTCGACGCGGGGCGGAGCGGTGCCCAGGCCGTGATCGGCCCGATCCCGTGCGGGACCGTGAACTTCACCGTGCCCGAGTAGGCGAGGCTCCCGGTGTTGTCGTCGATGCGTCCCGGCACGAGCTTCGTCGCGCCGTCGCCCGCGTCGAAGTAGGCGAGCCAGTCCACCGCCTTCGGCTCCTCTCCGGTCGGCGACGGTGTGACGCAGGCGACGTCCTTCGTGACGTCCGGCTGCTCGTCGTCGTCGAACTGGATCGTGAGCGTGACCCGGACGTCGCGGAAGCCGGCGTTGGCCGCGGCGTTGAAGTCGAGACCGATCCAGAGGTAGGGCTGCTCGGTCGTGGTGGACGCCGCCTTCGACAGCGCGACCGGGTCTTCCGGCATGTCCTTCAGTTTCGGCGCCTTCCCGTCCCAGGCGACGCGGAGCCATTCGGTGTCCTTGCTCGGGACATTCGGGGGAGTATCGCGGCCCGAGTCGGTCTTCAGGAGATCGTCGAGGTACGGGTTCTTCGTCGTGACGAGGAGGACCATCTCGGCCGGCACGACGTCGATCGCGTCGTTGCTCTCGAAGATGGGGGGCGGCGTCCCCTTCTTCGCCTTGGCCTTCGCGCCGGCCGGGAGCGGATAGCCGATCAGCGTCGCCGGGTTGGAGAGGAGCAGTGCCAATTTCGTCGTCGCCGCGTGCGCGGGTTGGAGCCTCACGCCGAGAAGCTTCAAGAGCTCGACATGATTCTTCTCCGGGATACGGTTCAACCGGTAGCCGATCTGCTCCGTGACGTAGGCGAAGAGCTGGATCAGGGAGACGCCGGGATCGCTCGGGTTGTGGTCGGTCCATTCCGGCGCGTAGGTCGGGATGCGCCGGACGAGTTCTTCGACCGTGCGGTCGTACTTGAGGTCGTCCAGGACCGGGGGCTCAATCGGCATCAGGCCCTGCCTTCGAGGAGGTAGAACGGGTAGACGCGGTTGTAGAAGCTGTTCGTCGCGCGGACGACGTAATCGACGTGGATCAGGACCACGTTCGGCCCTTCGTCGCTCTCGGTCACCTCGACGCGCTCGAGGTCGATACGCGGCTCCCAGTCGACGAGGGCTTTGCGCACCGATTCCTGGATTCGCGCACGCGTGGCGTCGCTGTTCGGCTCGAAAACGAAGTCGCGGAGTCCGGCGCCGAACTCCGGCAACATCACGCGCTCGCCGCGCGAGGTCAGGAGCACGATCTGGATCGCCTGCTCGATGTCCTCCTCGTAGCGCGCGAAGCGGAGCGATCCGCCGGTGAGGCTCGGTGGGAATGCCCAGCCGACGCCAAGGAAGGGTTTGTGACTCTCGGCCATCGATGACTCCCTAGGGCCCCACCGGCCCGGTGTTGCCGGACGGGAGCGATCCGCCCGTGTGTGTGTGGGCCTGAAAGGGCTTGTCCGCGATCATTACGCCACCGCCGGCGAGGGTCACGACGCCGGTGAGACCGATCGCCGGAGCGGCCAGCGTGATCGCCGCGGTCGCCTGAATCGAGATCACCCCGGCATCCGAGATCGTGATCTGTCCGCCCAGCGACTGGATCGCGATCTGTCCCGGCGGACCATCCTCGAGAGACACCGTCTTACCGAGCTTGCTGGTGACCGTGACCTTGGGGCCGTTCGGCGCGTCGTCGATCACGACCGAGCTGCCGCCCTGCGACTTCAGCGTCACCTTCTCGGCGCCGGGCGTGTCATCAAAGGTCAGCTCGTGGCCGCTCCTCGTCACCATCGTCCGGACGTCGTTCTTCGCCCCCTGATTCGCCTGGTCGGGCGGCTTCGAGTCCCGGTTCCAGAGGCCGCCGAGGATGATCGGGTTGTTGGTGTCGCCGACGTGGAATCCGACGACGACCTCGTCTCCCGGTTCCGGAAAAAAGTGCAGCCCGCGTTGTCCGCCCGCGCCCGGGCCCATGACGCGCGCCGGCGCGGAATGGTCATCGTCGTCCTGACCGTTCATCCCGAAGAACTTCAGCCGGTACGTGCCGTCGTCCTCGATCTTGTCGACCTTCGCGGTGACGAGCCCCTGCACACGTTGCTCGCGGTTCTGAGTGCTCTGGGGCCCGAGGGCGCAGGCGAGGGCGTCGTCGCTCATTTCTTCACCTTGTAGGGGGGCAGCTCCATGCCCGGGCGCGCCGCCGAGATCTTTGTGCGGTACCCGTCGCTGCCGAGCGTGTGGACAGTTTTCGTCACGTAATAGAAGCCGTCGAAGGGGGCGCGCATCCCGCGGATCTCGACGTGGCTGCCCGGCCGGATGCGCGGAACCCCGAGCGTCGTCGCCTCGATCGTGAAGAGTTCGCGCGCCTTCTTCCGGATGACGGCCTTGGCCGCCCAGTCGGCCCGGACCTCGTCGAGGTTCGACTGGTTGGCGACCGAGAACTTGTTGTCGCGTCCCGGGAAGTACTTCGACCTCACTTCGGGTCCGGAAGAGAGCACTCCGTCGAGGGACGCATCGACGTGCAGCTCGTCGGACAGGATCGTGTGGGTGGCTTCCCCCTTGACCTCTTTCGCGAGGAGCGGATCGCGGTGGCGTCCCTTGACCTCCACTTTCGAGTACTGGTCGACGACCTTGATCGTCGGGTTGAAGTCGAGGAGGTTCCTCTCGCGATCGAGCCGGAACACTCGGCGGAGCGCCTCGACCGGCTTGGCCCGCCCGCGGTACGGCTCGAAATGGAACTGCAGAGGCGACGATGGGTCGTCGAATTTCGAAAACTCCAGGAAGACCTCGAAGTCGAGCCGCTCGGCGAGCTTCTGCAGGAACTCGAGAACGCTCTGTCCGGCGGCAAGTGCCTCCTGGATTCCCTGGCCGTCGTCGGTGACGAAGTCGGGGTAGTCGACGAGCGGCGAGGCCGTGGACAGCGGGTAGCCGACCTTGTTGAGCGCCTGTTTGGCGATCGTCAACTCGGCCTTCTTGTCCATCGGAATCCGCTTCTCCTGCTTGTCCTTGAGCGGCGAGAGGTCGTCCTCCCCCGAGACCGTGAGCTGCGCCCCCTGCCCGGTCGCGAAGGAAAAGCGCACGTCGCTGATCGGTCCGGCGACCATCGGCGTCCAGCTCGTTTCGTCCTCGCCGTCGCTGCGCGACTTGCCCGTCGGCTCCGGCACGTACCGCATGTCGACGCGCAGCCGAGCGCCGAACGGAAGCACGGTGAAGTCGTCGTACTTGAAGCGCGGCCAGTACGGCAGGTTCGTCTTCCCGTCCAGCGCCTCCTGCGGGCTGCCGGCGCCGAGGCCATCGCTCTTTCCGCTCCGGTCCTCGGCGGTCGAGAGAAACCAGTTGTTGAAGGTGAGCGAATACGTCGAGACGCCGGTGTTGAGCCGCGTGACCTCGGCATGGACGATGTCTCCCAGGACGTCCTTGGAAAGGAGAGTGCCTTTCTCGGAGGAGGCCTGCACGGACGCCCCCAGCCTGGACACCCGGACGCCCGGCGCGTAGTACGAAGTGCCCGGGCGGTCGGGCGTGGCCGACGACAGGATGCCGGGAAGGCTCACACCGCCCCCTGACGCTGGAGCTCGCGGAGGTGGTCGCGCAGCGCCTCGAGGACGAGCTCCTTGATGCGTTCGCGGGAACGCGGGTCGGAGAGCGCCGCCTCGGATGAGGAGTGCGAAGTCGTGACCGCCGGCGCCGCGGCCTGGGGCAGTACGTCCATCTCGGTGTTCACGCGGTCGATACGGAGCATCCGGGTCCTCCTCCTCTCACAGCGAAGGCACGTAGAGCGGCGTGCCCGCGGGAACGAACCGGGGACGGTCGACGCCGTTTGCCTCCGCCAGGACGCGCCAGAGCCTCGGGTCGCCATAGACTTCGGCGGAGATCGAGGCGAGGGTTTCGCCCTCGCGCAGGACGCGCACGCGCGTGCGGTCGGGGCTCTTCAGCTTCATTTCGCGAAGCTGAACTTCGACCGCCTCGTACGACTTGAGCGAAAGCGTCACCCGCGCCCGAAGCACCTTGCCACTCTCGTCGAAGAGCGTGTACTTCTCCTTGAACGACGTGACGACGCCGTGAAACGTGACCTGCCGCCACTGGAAGAGGCAGACCGGCGGCGCGTGAAGCTCGGGGTCGATCTGCACGAACTGACGCAGGTCCTTGAGACGACCTTCCACCGAGTCGTCCGGAGAGCTCCCGCCCATGAGCGACGAGAGGGACAGCCCGCCGCCGGCCCGTTTGTCCGTCCCGTCCAGGAAGAGCTCCAGTGTCAGGGTCTGCGCCTCGCCGCGCACGAACTGGAGCAGCGGCGTCCGGAGTCCCGGCACCTGCAGCTCGGCATAGGAGGAACCGCGGTCGATGCCGTACTCGGTGGGGTTGAACTGCACCGCAATCGGGTCCGCCTGGGGCAGCTTCGAGACGTTCGTCAGCGTGGCGTGCTCGAGGCCCATGTCAGATCCCCACCGCGTCGGCGACGTCCCCGAGGCCGGGGATCATCGAGGGGCCGAACCGCCAGAGGCCCTCATGGGCGAGCTCCAGCGTCTCGATCGCGATCTCGTTCGACTTCGCATTCAGGCCTGGCCCCTGCAGCTTTTCCGGCAGGGCGTTGCGGAAGAACCAGAGCGCGACCGGCAGCTTGTCGAGACCCGGAAGACCGAGCGAGCTCGGGCCGCCGGCGAGGGAGCTGACGCCGCCCCCGCGGTCGGTGAGGAGGACGATGCCGTTCTTCCTGACGGGGTTCTTCGCCTTGTAAAGGATCGTGTAGTACCAGTCCCAGAGGTCCGGGTTCATGGTGACGCCGCGTTTCAGGACGAGGTTCGGGTATTTCCCCCACTTGATGAACTTGTGGGCCGCCGCGTTGTTGCCTCCCTCGCGGTACTCCTCGAGCTCCATCTCGGCGTTCAGGCCCGTGGCTTCGGAGAAGGTTCCGAAAATCGCGGCCTTGGCAATCTCGGCGCCGATCCCGAGCAGGTCGGTCAGTCCGAAGCTCGAGTCGGGATGCGCGTCCAGCAGGAAGACGTTGAAGTCGAAGACCGGGACCGGGTTCATCAGCGGCATGGCTACTCCAGCACCTCGATGACACCCTCGCGGCGGCCCACTCGGAACACGAGGAATTCGGCCGGCGCGGCGACCGCGACCCCGACCTCCACGATCAACTCACCGAGCGCGATCGATTCGGGCGGGTTCACGCGCGCGTCACACCGGACGTAGAACGCTTCCTCCGGGCGCGATCCGCGCAGCGCGCCCGATTCGAAGATCGGCAGGAGCACGGCGAAGGCCGCCTGCGTCACCTGCAGCCACAGCGCGGGCCGGTTCGGCTCGAAAACGAGGAGCTCCAACGCCGCCCGCATCCGCAGCTCGATCGCGGTGAGCGTCCGACGCACCGAGAGAAAGCGCAGCCAGGTCTCCGTCGAAAGGGTGCGCGCGCCCCAGAGCTGGATGCCGTAGCCGGGGAAAGCGCGGAGGACGTTGACGGATGGAACCGCGAAGCCCGCGGCGTCGACGTCGGGATCGTAGAGGTCCCCGTGCACCTGGTCGCCGAAGCTCTGCGTCAGACCCACGACCTCGCGCAGCGTCTCGGCGGCGGGCGAGACCTGCGGCCCGCGCGACAGGTCACGACGGGCCAGGATCCCGGCGGCGTAGGCCGAGGGCGGCATCGCCACGACCGGGGCGTCGACCGTTTCCTGGGTCAGCACCCACGGCCAGTAGAGCGCGGCGCAGGAGACCTCGTCGGTATCGCCCAGACTCGGCGCGCCGGGCTTGCTCTGCTTGACCGAATAGTCGAACTGGAGCAGCCAGGCGCGCGCGTCGTCGGCCGTGGGCGGGACGTACGGGCCGGCGCCGCCGTCGGGCAGGAGCGGCACCGAGAGGAGCAGCAGAACACGCCAGCGCTCGGCGACACACCGGGAGAGGAGCGCGGCCTGGGTGAGGAAGACGTCGCTCGGGGCAAGGGAGCCATCGAACGGAGGGTTCGACTCGAAGATCGGCGTCAGGGCGGGAAACCGGTCGTCCGAGGTCGCCGTTCCCTTGGGCGGGATCGAGCCGCACGGAACGAAGCACGCTTCGCGCTGGCTCGGCGGGAGCGGGATCGTACGGGAGCTGTGATCGACCCGCAGGGCGTAGAGATCGGGCACGTCGACGGCGACGACTTCCCGCACGAGGAGCAGCCGTTCGAGGCCGGTCGCCTCGAGCTCGCTCGATCCGGGCAACCCGACCATGTCCTCGAGCACTTTCGCCAGCTGCCTGGTGTCCTCGAAACCCGGGCGGCGAAGCGTCGCCACGTAGCAGCGGCGGCCACCGTTGGCGAAGTACGCGCGGATCGCAGGACCGAGGAGCGTGCCATCGTCCGGCGGCGCGCCGAATGCCAGGAGGTAGTCGCGAAGATCGTCACAGCGCGTGAGCGCAATCTCGGGAGCGGGACGTGCGGTCACGAAGACGGCGTCCAGCTCGCGGCGGACGGTCACGTCGAAGAGCCGCAGCCAGCTCCAGTCCGACGGGACGAGCCCGAGCGCGACCTGGATCGCGGCGTCGTCGGGCGGCTGTTCGAGCTCGGACGTGTCGGCCAGGCCGGCTGCCGCCGCGAGTGCGAGCTTGCCCGCTTTCTCTCGGGCAACGAGCGCATAGACGATCGACTGCCCGTTCGCGATCGGGATCGACACCGCGCTCTCCGAGAGCACGAAGTCCGTCGACGCGGGGACCGTGCCGCGCACCTTTCGGGTCGCGAGCCGGAACGACGCCACGTTGACCCGGAAGGCGTGTCCCGCGGGCGGGCTCGGCGGAGGGAACAGCGGCAACCACGTCAGCGTCGACGCGCTCGTCCCGTTCACGACCCGCGGATCGAAGCCGATGAACCCGACGACGTCCGTGCGAACGGGGACCGCCTCGGGCGCGCGCGGCTGCGGCTCGTAGTAGACGCCGGGGACGTGATACGTGGTGGCCGCCATCGGAGGGCTCGCTCAAGCACCCAGGATGACCGTTCGACCGGTCACTCGACGTCGATCCGGTCGTGGGCGATCTCCATCGTCTCGACGGCGATCTCGTTCGTCTTCGCGTTCAGAGACGGTCCCGAGAGCTTGCTGCACCAGGCATTCGTCAGCTTCCACTTCAGGACCGCCTGGTGTTTCTCGTCCAGGAGCTTGATCGTCACGTCGCGGGTGGGCGGAAAGGCGGTGCCGCCGTCCCGCACCTCCTTGCGCCAGTCCCACAAGACGGTCGACCCGGTGATGCCGCGTTTGCACGTGACGTTCGGGTACTTCTCGATGCCGGGGAGCTTGCGCACGGTATTCATCGCGTCGCCGCCCTCGCGGTACTCGATCGGCGTGTTCTCGGCGTCGAGGCCCGAGACCTCCTGAAAGGCGGCGACCTGTGCGCCGTTGATCTCGACGATGAAATTGAAGGCCGAGTAGGGGTTCTTGTTGGCACGTTCTGTAGCCATCTCGCTCCTCTCAGGGTCAGTCAGCGATCAGCTTGGTCACGACGCCTTTCCGAATCCGGTGATCTGTTCGATGCGGAAAATGACGAACTCGGCCGGTCGCACGATCGCCACGCCGATGTCGCAGATGAGGCGCCCGTTCTGGACGTCGTCCACGGTCATCGTGGTCTCGTCGCATCGCACGTAGAACGCGTCCTCGGGCTTTCTCCCGAGGAGCGCGCCCGAACGCCACTGCGTGTGGAGGAAAGCGGAGACGCTGTCGACGACCCGGCTCCAGGTTTCCGGGGAGTTCGGCTCGAAGACGACCCACTGCGTGCCACGGTCGATCGATGCCTCCATGAAGATGAGGAAGCGCCGCACGTTCAGGTACCGAAACTCCGGGTCGCTCGACAGCGTACGGGCTCCCCAGACGCGGATGCCCCGGCCCTCGAAGCGGCGAATGCAGTTGACGCCGCGAGGGTTCAGGATGTCCTGCTCGCCGGTCGTGATGTAGGTGCGAAGCCCCGTCAGGCCGCGGACGACCTCGTTCGCCGGGGCCTTCCAGACGCCGCGCTCGTTGTCGGTGCGCGCATAGATCCCGATCACGTAGCCGGACGGCGGGAGAAACACCGTCTTGTCGCCGTCTCCGATCTGCACCCACGGCGCGTAGTACGCCGCGAAGGAGGAGTCGAAGCTGTTCCGGTGGATGAGCAGCTGCCCCACCGTGGCCGGCGGCGCCTCCGGGACCGTGACCTCGGGCGGAGGCAAGACCGGCATGGTGATCCCGTCGAGCACGACGAAGCGATAGCGCAGCCTCTCGGCCTGGATGACGAGGGCGTTCTGCACCGTGACCCGCGTCTCGCCGGGAGCCGCGAGAATGCGGACGTCGTCGATGTCCTGCAGCGCCTGGATCCCGGAGCGCAGTCCGGGCCCGAGGTCCTGCCCGACGAAATCGTCGTCGTTCGGGTCATCGCCGTCGACGCCTATACCGAGCAGCGTCGGCCCCATCGCGAATCCGTCCGGCGTCACCGGCTGGCCGCTCAGGTCCGAGGCCTCACTTCCCGGCAGCCCGCCGACTCCGGGCGGCTGCACGTAAGCGAGCCGGGAGCGGGTGTTGACGACGGTCGCGTAGTGCCTCCGTCTCACGTCCGGGAGGCTCGACTCGCCCCACGTCAGGCCTTTGAAGGTCTCGACGGCCCCGGTGCGGAGGTCGCCCAGGGCCACGTCGATCTCCATCACCCGGGCAAACGGAGGAATCACGGGAATCGCGGGGACGTTGACCGGTGCCGAAAGGCGCACGAGATTGCCGGGCTGGATCTCGACGACCGTGAAGTAGTCGCGCGTCGCGACGCCGCCGCCCGGGTCGACCTCCACGATCGCGCCGGGATAGAAGCTGCCGGTCGACTGGACATGGATGGTGTCGGTCACCGAGGGAGCGACGATCGGCGTCGGCGGGCGGTCGCTGCTCACGATCGCCACACGCAGCGCCTCGCTCCAGGCGCCGGGCGTGCGGGCGTGGAAGATCGGCCCACCGGGGGTCGGCAGAGCGCCGAGAATGAGGACGAAGACGTCGTCGGGGTCGAGGTCGTTGAGGAGATTCGCCGTCAGAGTGATCTCGCCCGACTGCGTGTCGTAGCTCGCGACGAAGACGTCCTCGGTGAACAGGGGATTGCTCTTTTTCCGGAAGCCGATTCCGGTCAAGCCCATGATCGGCAGGCCGCGCAGAGACGTGAGCGTGACGAGGGGCTGCCCGGCCGCGGCCCGCCGTGCGAGCCTCAGGACCGTGCCCTGGTCCAGCTGCATGGTCGAGACCGAGGCGGCCGTCCCGCCGCCCCCCGGCAGGTGAACGACGCGGGAGATATACGCCCGTTTCCCGCCGTTGTCGAAGAACGCCCGCGCCGCATGCGGCAGGTAGAAGCGGTGACTCGGATCGGCCGGAGGAGGTCCGAAGGTACGGACGAATTCCGAGAAGCTGGTCACGAGCACCGGGCAGTCGTCCCGCGACACCGGCACGACCTGCCGGTCCGCGATCGCCGGCGTGAACGGCAGTGGAAACCCCGGCACGGGCCCGCGGCTCGCCCTCCCGGCCAGCCCCGCCGTGCTCGTCGAGACCCCTTCGATCGCCTTGAGGCGGGCGGGGATCTCCTCGATGAAGACGCCTGGCGACAGGTATTCCGGCATATCGGCTCTCCCTTACGGAATCGAGATCTCGAGCGTGTTGACCTCGGTCAAGCGGATCGGCATCGGCAGCGGAAGGAGCGTCCCCGCGTCGGTCTTGATCTGGGTCGGGACGACGGCGACGGCGTAGGCGGGAGGGACCCGCACCTCCAGGTTGAGGCTCGCGATCGTGGTGATGACTCCACCCACGACCGTCTTCAGGTCCGGCAGCCGGAAGAGGAGCTCGCCCTGGTCGTCGGTATAGCCGTACGGGGCTGCGGGAGGCGGGCCGAGACCGCTCCAGATCTTGACCCGGAGCCGCGCAATCGGCGTCACACCCGCGCTCTTGAAGGACGCGACGATCGCGGTCTCACCGGTCGAAACCTTGAGCAGCCGCGTCGGCCAGAGCGGCTTCTCGACGAGAAAATCGGAACGCGCGGGTGTCGGCGGGTGCGCCAGCAAGGGCCGCGGCAGCACGACGGACAGGTTCTCGAAGTCGACGTACTCCTCTGCCTCCTCTGGCGGCGCCGAGACCGTCACCGGCACCGGGCCCACCGGCATCACCGTGCCGGCGCCGATGAGAAAGCGGTACGTCGCGTCGTTTCTCGACGGGACCGCCTTCCACGGAAGCCGCGGCATCCCGGCCACCACCGGCAGCGTCTCGGCGCGCACGTCGAGTGGCACTCGAACCGCCTGGCCGCTGAAGACATCGACGAACCGCACGGCCGCGGCGAGCCGGTGCCGAACGATCTCGAGCATCAGATCACCTCGATTTGGAATTCGGCGTCGACGACCGGTGCCGGCGTAAGTACCGCCGTCGGCGAGATGCCGATGACCCGAGCGATGTACGTGAGCGAGAGGCGGTAAGCCACCTTGGTGGCGTCCCAGATGCGGTAGTGGTCCTCGAGCGGGAGCGAGTCGAGGATCAGCTGCACGGTGTCGTCCTTCTCCCACGAGGCGCCCACGAGGTCGGCCGCGCCGAGCTCCGACTTTTCGTAGAGGACCTGGAGGATCCGGCCGATGATCTTGAGCTCGTCGCGCGTGTCCTTCGCCCACGCCGTGATGAGGAAGGAGAGTTCGATCGGAAGCGGCTGCCTCATGATCGAGCCGTCGGGCCCCATCCGCTTCGGGTCGTTCCGCAGCTGCGGGTTGACCGCAATGCGATACAGGAAGATCGTGACGTTCGGCTTCAGCGGGTCGCGCAGTGATTCGAACTCGTCCGGGCTTGCGACCGCAATCTTGCTCGGGTCGAGCACCGGCATACCCGCGCGCAGGATGAATGCGATCGTCTCGCCCATGTCCCGGACGACGTCTGGTCCCGCCACGCGCTATGCCCCCTCGGCGCGAAGTGGCGACTGCCCGAGAAGTACCGCCGCCTCACCCTGCTTCTCGGAATTCAGGCGGAAGATGGGAACGCTTCCCGCGACCGGCACCTCGCGCAGAAAGTCATGCGCCACGAGCCATGCCAGCGCTTCTTGAGTCTCCTCCGTCGTCTGGTGGATCGCCTCCTCGAGAAGGCGCCATCTCACGATGCCGTCGTACGTGTCTGCGGCTCCTGGATTGCGCACGAAGTACTTCAGAATCTTTCTTGCCGGCTCGGATAGCTTCGTCTCGGCCATCGATAGAACTTTGAGTCGCCTCCGGTTTGAGCAAGACGTGAGCCAGAACGCTCTCGTTGGCTTAACCGTTCGGAACTCGGGGCTTGTCGCCGCGCTGTCAATCGCCTCGCGATGCGGTGTTGGATCAGTCCGGACCCACCCCCGGACGATCGACGCACTCCGACACTGACGGTTCAGTGCAATGGCGACGGTTTCGGGGGGAGGGACGAGAACGACCCGGGGCGGGCGCCGTTGAGCCCGGTATGCGAGCGCCTATGCGCGGCTTTCCGCGACTTTGTGTTTCTTGATCAGCCGGCCGAGGGCTCGGCGGTCTTTCCCCGCCTCGCGAGCAGCCCGCGTAATGTTGCCTCCGTGCCGTTGCATGAGCCTTCTGAGATACGACCTCTCAAACTCGCCGAGCGCCCGGGCTCGAGCTTCCCCGAATCGAATGGTCTCGTCCGAGGCGTCGGGCGCTTCAGGAACGGCAATCTGCGACGAGGGAATACTCGTTCCGTCCGTGAGCGCGAAGGCCCTCTGAATCACGTTCAACAATTCCCGAACGTTGCCCGGCCACTCGTATTGGCTCAACCGACGGAGCGCTGACGGCGACAACGTCTTGCGAACCGTTCCGGCGCGCCGGGAAAGCGACTCGACGAAGTGCCGCGCCAGGACGGGGATGTCGCCGCGCCGCTCGCGCAGGGGCATCATCCTGAGACGAAAGACATTGACGCGATAATAGAGGTCGGAGCGGAACGTGTTCTCCCTGACACGCGCCTCGAGATCGGCGTTGGTCGCAGCCACGACGCGAATATTGGCGTGCGCGAAGCGTTCGGACCCCAGTGGCTTGTAAACGTGATCTTCCAGGAATCGGAGGAGTTTCGCCTGGTTGGACGCTGAGAGCGCGTCGATCTCGTCGAGAAAGAGCGTGCCCCCTTCCGCAAGCGCTGCGAGACCCTTGTAGTCTGTGCGGGCATCGGTAAAAGCGCCACGGGCATGGCCGAAGAGCTCGTTTTCCAACAATTGGTCGGGGAACGCTGCGCAATCCACCGGAACAAACGCGAAGTTTCGGCGCCCGCTCAGGTGGTGGATGGCCCGGGCGCAGAGCTCCTTGCCGGTACCGGTCTCTCCGGCAACGAGCACGGTTCCATCGCTCATTGCGATTCGTGGAATGCCGCCGATCGTTTCCAGGAAGGCCGGATCGCTCCCGACCAGACTGCTCAGACCCAGTTCGGCGTTCAGCCGGCTGCGAATCGAATCCAGATCATGACAATCGGGGCGACGAAGTATTCGTGAAAGTCGTTGGTCCCATTCAGTTTGCTGAAATGGCCACAGAATGAAATCGTCGACCACCTGCGACGCGGCCTCCAGCGTCTGGCCTGGGGCCTCAGCGGGGAACACGGCGAGCGAAGGAGCCAGAACATGGCTTCCTTCCAGCCAACCGAGCAGACGCCGGGCCTGCTCGGGGTCTCCCGACACGACGGGAACGATCAGATCGACCGAGCCGGACTCCCGCGAGATCGTCAGCCCCTCGTTCCACTCCTCCCTTCGACACTGCAGGGCCTCACTTCGCAGGCCCCAATTCATCAGCTCCCCCTCGACGGGAAGGGCTGCCTGCTCGACGATGAGAAGTCGAAAGCCTCTAGAGTCGCCCGTCCGCATTTCGCATGGGCCTTCTACCCACCGGAGCCTCCCGAGCCAGGTCCGTCACGTCGTCGTCGAGCCTCCTGGAGAAAGCATCGCCTCGGTGGTGCTACTCCTGGAAGCCCGAGGCATCACCCCGGTGACCTAGTCAGCCGTGCTCTTCGACCGATTCCTGCAATCGATAATCGCGGCGGGAGCTCAATTGGGCCAAGAAACTTTCGCAGCCATAGAATTTCGTCTCGACACTCGCCCGATCCGCCCGGCCTGAGTGCTCCAGCATTTGCCAATCGCCTCGCGACTCCGCCGAGCGACCAGGAAGTGTCACCACGTCCTCCCTAGCGAATGCGCCTCGGTGTTGAAGACGGTCTTTTCAAAGTCTACGGGCTCGTCGGAGAAGAGAAGGTAGAGATACTTCAGCGTCTCCGCCAAGAAGTAGCTCGGCATCAAATCCCCCTTCTCCCCCGTCACCACGCTCTTCAACACCGTCTCCCCCGCCTCCGTCCGGCACTGCTTCCGGATCCCCTCGAAAAACATCCGCCCCATCTCCAGGTACCGCGGATCCTTCGTGTACCGGTACAGGTAGAACGCCGACTCGATGATCTCGGGCCTCAGCGGATACGCCGGCGACACGACGCGCATCTTCCGGTAGTCCAGCACCTCCGGCTCGATCCCGCGGAGGTTCCACATCTTGAAGCACGACTCCTGCAGCCGGCGCGCGTGATCCAGGTCCCCGCCGAGCGCCAGCACTCCTGGCAGGAACGCGTGCAGCGCGCCGAATTCGCTCGCGGTGCGCTTGCCGCTGTTCATGTCGACCTGGCCGTACCAGAGGCCCGACGGCGCCTGGTCCGCCAGGTGGGCGTTCAGCGCGCGCAGGCTCTCGGCCCACATGCGCTGGCAATCGGGGTCGTCGAAGAAGCGGCCGCACTTCAAGAGGTACTCGTAGTACGAGTCGATCCCTCCGCCGACGTGGCTCGCGGGGCTCAGCCACTTGCCCGTCTCGACGTCGATCTCTTCGCCGACGAGGCCGATCGCGGAGCGGCGCGCGTAGAGGCTCGTGAGGGCCTTCTTCGCCTTGTCGTAGAACACGGGCTTTCCGGTCAGCTTCGCGAGGGTGCCGAATTCCAGCAGCAGCGTGCCGATCTCCGCCGGGTTCGACCGCGTTCCGGACGTCTTCCCGGTCTTGAGATTCACGTACATGTAGGGCATCCCGGTGGGCGACGAAAACGCCGGCAGGAGGCGGGTGCCCAGGTCTTCCGCCAGGGCGAGAAGGCGCGGGTCGCCGGTCGCCTGGTAGGCGGAGAGGAGGCCTCCGAGGATGCGGATCGTGATCTCGAAGTTCTTCACCGAGACGTCCTGGTCGAAGGAGAGCTTCTCGAGGATCAGCGCCT
>Ga0157376_10001746_pt1 | contig 14461 bp, 18 predicted proteins | sample M45metaG_FD_121801 | JGI IMG/M metagenome (GOLD analysis project Ga0157376, IMG submission 121801) | Miscanthus rhizosphere microbial communities from Kellogg Biological Station, Michigan, USA - M4-5 metaG | ecosystem: Host-associated > Plants > Roots > Rhizosphere > Soil | place: USA: Michigan... | reverse complement strand
TATAATCCCGCCCTTCGCCAGGAGCAGTCATGGAAGACAGCAACATGGTGCCGGTGACGATCCTCACCGGGTTCCTCGGCAGCGGCAAGACCACGCTGCTCAACCGGATCCTGAAGGAGGACCACGGCCACCGCATCGCGGTGATCGAGAACGAGTTCGGCGAGATCGGCGTCGACAACGAGATCATCGAGACCGGCGACGAGCAGATTGTCGAGATGAACAACGGCTGCATCTGCTGCACGGTGCGCGGCGATCTCATCCGCATCCTCGGCACGCTCAAGGAAAAGCGCGACGGGGGCAAGCTCAAGTTCGACCGCGTGGTGATCGAGACCACGGGCATGGCCGACCCCGGCCCGGTGGCGCAGACGTTCTTCACCGACGAGGAGATCGGCAACTACTACCTCCTTGATTCGATCATCACCCTGGTCGACGCCAAGCACGCGCCGCAGCAGCTCGACGAGTTCCACGAGGCCCAGGAGCAGGTCGGCTTTGCCGATCGGATCTTGCTTTCCAAGACCGACCTGACGGCGGAAGACGAGACGCAGAAGCTGGTTCAAAGGCTGAAGCGGATGAACCCGCGCGCGCCGATCAAGAAAGTGCACTTCGGCGACGCGCCGATCGGCGAGGTGCTCGACATCCGCGGCTTCAACCTGAACGCGATCCTGCAGCTCGACCCCGAGTTCCTCGTCGACAGCCACCACGAGCACCACGACGAGGTGGAGTCGTTCGTCTTCAAATCGGCCAAGCCCTTCGACGGGCAGAAGCTCGAGCAGTTCCTCTCCGGCATGATCCAGGTCTACGGGCCGGACCTCCTGCGCTACAAGGGCGTGCTGTGGATGAAGGGCAATCCCCGCCGCGTGGTGTTCCAGGGCGTGCACATGATGATGGGCGGCGACATGGGCAAGCCCTGGGGCAAGGGCGAGAAGAAGCAGTCGATCATGGTGTTCATCGGCAAGAAGCTGCCGAAGGACATCTTCATCGCCGGCATGGAGGAATGCCTCGCCAAGTAGGGCGGGATTGCAAAGGCACCGGATTCGGCAAATACTGTCGCCCCGGCCCGAGCCCGAGACATGAAGACCAAGGCGTTTCTGCCGGCTCTACTCGCGCGGCTGCTGCTTGCGGCGGCGCTGCTTGCCGGGTGGCAGGCGGCTCTGCAGCACCCGATTCAGCACGTAGATTCGAAAGGCGGCCTAGTCCACGTCGGGGACGGCCATTCCGGGAAGAAAACGCCCGACGGTTCCAAGCTGTGCGACGCACTTGCCGCGCTCACTGCCTGCGCGGCGCATTCGCCGGCCCTGTTCGAGTCGCCGGCAGCCGATCATCACGCTTTCGGTTTTTCCACCTCCCGGCCGCGCGCAGCCGAAGCGCCGCCGTTCCTCTCCCAGGGTCCGCCCGCCGTCCTCTAGCAATGATGTGACTGCGCGCCGCCAGCCGGCGCGCCTTCCAATCGTTCAGAGAGGACAACATGTCGCAAAAGAAGTGGTGCGCCGCGGCGCTGACCGCGGCGGCATGCTCCGCGCAGGCGCAGACTTCGGATGAGGTGAAGCGCCTCGAGGAGCGCGTGCAGCAGCTCGAACAGAGCGTGCAGCAAAGCCAGGCGCAGGCCGCGTCGCGGACGCAATCCGAGAGCGCGTTCAACCCGGCCGTGTCGGCGATTCTCAACGGCGTCTATTCCAATCTCAAGCAGGACCCGGCGAGCTTCCGTATGAACGGCTTCGTGCCGACGATGGGCGAGGTGGCGCCGCCGCCGCGCGGCCTCAGCCTCGGCGAATCGGAGCTCGGCTTCTCGGCGAACGTGGACCACCTGTTCCGCGGCTCGCTGATCGCGGCCATCCAGCCCGACGGCACCGGCGTGGACGTCGAGGAGGCGTACATCCAGACGCTGGCTTTGTCGAACGGCTTCACCATCAAGGCCGGCCGCTTCTTCTCGGCGGTGGGCTACCAGAACCAGATCCACGCCCACGCCTGGGACTTCACCGACGCGCCGCTGGTGATGAAGGCGTTCCTCGGCGGCCAGCTCAACGAGGACGGCGTGCAGGTAAAGTGGGTGGCGCCGACCGAGCTCTACTTCGACGTCGGCACCGAACTCGGCCGCGGCGCGCAGTTTCCGGGCGCGACCGCCGGCAAGAACGGCGCCGGATCGGTCAACGTGTTCACCAATCTCGGCGGCGACATCGGCGCGAGCATCGCCTGGCAGACAGGACTCTCGTTCTACCAAACCTCGCCCACCGACCGCGCCTATGACGATCCGCTCAACGGCATCACCAACAGCTTTACCGGCTCGAGCAAGCTGTGGGCGCTGAGCGGCGTGCTGAAGTGGGCGCCGAACGGCAACAACACGGTGACCAACTTCAAGCTGCAGGGCGAGTACTTCAAGCGCAAGGAGAACGGCGACCTCACGTTCGATCCGACGGGCGCCGCGCTGACCGACGGCTATAGGAGCAACCAGTCCGGCTGGTACGTGCAAGGCGTCTACCAGTTCATGCCGCAGTGGCGCGTCGGCTATCGCTACGACGAGCTGAACCCGGGTACGACGACGATCGGCCTGGTCGACTCCGGCGCGCTCGCGCCTTCGGACTTCCCGATCCTCGCCGACTACAAGCCGAAGCGGCACACAGCCATGGTCGACTGGAGCCCGAGCGAGTTCAGCCGCGTACGCCTGCAGCTCGCGCGCGACTACTCGCGCCAAGGCGAGACCGACAACCAGTTCTTCCTCCAATACATCGTCAGCCTGGGCGCACACGGCGCCCACAAGTTCTAGGAGCAGCACATGAAATGGCTTTTCTTCTCTTTCGCGATGGCGCTGTCGACGACTGCCTCGGCGACCGTGAACGTCTTCGCCTGCGAGCCCGAATGGTCGGCGCTCGCTCAGGAGCTCGGCGGCGACAAGGTGTCCGCGGTTTCCGCCACCACGGCGTTCCAGGACCCGCATCGCATCGAGGCGCGGCCAAGCCTCATTGCGCGCTTGCGCAACGCCAACCTGGTGGTCTGCTCGGGCTCCGAGCTGGAAGTAGGCTGGTTGCCGCTGCTGCTGCAGCAGTCGGGCAACGCCCGGGTGCAGCCAGGCTCGCCCGGCTATCTCGAAGCGTCTCAATACGTGGTCAAGCTGGAGGTGCCGCGCGTGCTCGATCGCTCGATGGGCGACGTGCACCCGGGCGGCAATCCGCATATTCATACCGACCCGCGCAACATCGCCAAGGTGGCCGCGGCGATGGCCGAGCGGCTGGCGCAGGTCGACGGCGCGAACGCCGCGACCTACCGCTCGCGCGCGGAGTCCTTCGACAAGCGCTGGAAAGAGGCCACCGCGCGCTGGGAGCAGCAGGCGGCGCGGCTGAAGGGCGTGCCGCTGGTCGAGCATCACAAGGGCTTCACCTACCTGATCAGCTGGCTGGGCATGCGCGAGGTGGGCGACCTCGAGCCCAAGCCCGGCATTCCGCCCACCACGTCGCACCTCGCGGAGCTGGTGCAGCAGATGAAGCAGGCGCCGGCGAAGATGATCGTCTACTCTTCATACGATGACCCGAAGGCGGCGCAGTTCCTGTCGCAACGCACCGGTATCCCGAGCGTGATGCTGCCGTTCACGGTCGGCGGCTCGGACAGGGCGAAGGATCTGTTCGGCTACTTCGACGACGTCGTGGCGCGGCTGCTCGCGCCGCTGCAATGACGCTCGACTCGGCCGCGCTGAGCATCGTCGGGCCGGCGCTCGCCGCCGGCCTGCTCGTCACCGCCACGCACGTGCCGTTCGGCATCCAGGTGCTGAAGCGCGGCATCGTGTTCATCGATCTCGCGGTGGCGCAGATCGCTGGCTTGGGCGTGATCGTCGCCGACCGCCTCGGCTTCGAGCCGCAGGGCGCCGCGGTGCAGGTGGCGGCGCTCGCCGCGGCGCTCGGCGGCGCGCTGCTCCTCAACTGGACCGACAAGCGCTGGCCGGAGGTGCAGGAGGCGGTCATCGGCGTCACCTTCATCGTGGCGGCGAACGCGGCGATCCTGCTCCTCGCCTCCAATCCGCACGGCGCCGAGAACCTGAAGGACCTGCTGGTCGGCCAGATCCTCTGGGCGGACCCGGCGCGGCTCGCAGTGGTCGCGGTAATCTACGCCGCGATCCTGGCGACATGGTTCGGATTCGGTGCGAGCTACGGCGATGCGCGCTTCTATCTCCTCTTCGCCGTCGGGGTCACCGCGTCGGTGCAGCTGGTCGGCATCTATCTGGTGTTCACCACCCTGATCGTGCCGGCACTCGCGACGCGCGACCTCGCGCGGCGGCGGATCGTTGCGGGGTATGCGCTAAGCGCGGTCAGCTACGCCCTCGGCCTCGGCGTGTCGCTTTTCTCCGACCTGCCGCCGGGGCCGCTCATCGTCTGCATCATGACTTCGCTCGGGATCGCGGTATTCTTGAGTTTCCGGCCGCGAACCCCAGCTAGTTAGACAACCTCCATGGAACAATTCCACGGCACCACCATTCTTTCCGTGCGCCGCGACGGCAAGGTCGCGCTCGGCGGCGACGGGCAGGTGACGCTCGGCAACGTCGTCGTGAAGGGCGGCGCGAAGAAGGTGCGCCGCCTTTATCAGGACCGCATCCTCGCCGGCTTCGCCGGCGGCACCGCGGACGCCTTCACGCTGTTCGAGCGCTTCGAGGCGAAGCTCGACAAGCACCAGGGCAACCTGATGCGCTCCGCCGTGGAGCTCGCCAAGGACTGGCGCACCGACCGCATCCTGCGCCGGCTCGAGGCGATGCTCGCCGTCGCCGACCGCGAGCACTCGCTCATCATCACCGGAATGGGCGACGTGCTCGAGCCCGAGCAGGGCGTGCTCGCGATCGGCTCGGGCGGCCCCTTTGCGCAGAGCGCGGCTAAGGCGCTGCTGGAAAACACCAAGCTCGGCGCGCGCGACATCGTCGAGAAATCGCTCGCGATCGCCGCGGATCTCTGCATTTACACGAATCATCAGCGAACCATAGAGGTCCTGGAATGAGCGGCATGACTCCCCAGGAGATCGTGCATGAGCTCGACAAGTACATCGTCGGGCAGGGAAGAGCGAAGCGCGCGGTGGCGATCGCGCTGCGCAACCGCTGGCGCCGCCAGCAGGTCGCCGACCCGCTGCGCCAGGAGATCACCCCCAAGAACATCCTGATGATCGGGCCCACGGGCGTCGGCAAGACCGAGATCGCCCGGCGCCTCGCGCGGCTCGCCGACGCGCCCTTCATCAAGGTGGAGGCGACCAAGTTCACCGAGGTCGGCTACGTCGGCCGCGACGTCGACACGATCGTCAGGGACCTGGTCGAGATCAGCGTCAAGCAGACGCGCGAGCAGGCGGTCAAGCACGTGCGCGCGCGCGCCGAGGACGCCGCCGAGGACCGCATCCTCGACGTGCTGGTGGGCTTCAAGGGCACCGAGGAAGAAAGCGCGACGCGCCAGAAGTTCAGGAAGAGGCTGCGCGAAGGCGAGCTCGACGACAAGGAGATCGACATCGAGGTGTCCGCGGCGCAGCCGCAGATGGAGATCCTCGCGCCGCCCGGCATGGAGGAGCTCACCTCGCAGATTCAGGGAATGCTCTCCAACCTCGGCGGCGGCCGCAAGCGCCTGCGGCGCATGAAGATCCGCGAGGCGATGCAGCTCATCGTCGAGGAAGAGGCGGGGCGCCTGGTGAACGACGACGAGCTCAAGACCCGTGCAGTGGCCAATGCGTAGCAGAACGGCATCGTGTTCCTGGACGAGATCGACAAGATCACGAGCCGTTCCGAGGTCCACGGCGCGGACGTGTCGCGCCAGGGCGTGCAGCGCGACCTGCTGCCGCTGGTGGAGGGCACGACTGTATCGACGCGCTACGGCATGGTGAAGACCGACCACGTCCTGTTCATCGCGTCGGGTGCGTTCCATCTCGCCAAGCCCTCCGACCTGATCCCGGAGCTGCAGGGGCGCTTTCCGATCCGCGTCGAGCTCGACTCGCTCTCGATCGACGACTTCGAGCGCATCCTGGTCTCCACCGATGCGAGCCAGGTGAAGCAATACCAGGCGCTGCTCGGCACGGAAGGGGTCACGCTCGAGTTTCGCCCGGGCGCCATCCGGCGCATCGCCGAGATCGCCTTCCAGGTGAACGAGTCCACCGAGAACATCGGCGCGCGCCGCCTCTATACCGTGCTGGAGAAGCTGCTCGAGGAGATCTCCTTCGACGCCGGCAAGCGCGGGCCGGGCACCGTCGCGATCGACGCGGCGTACGTCGACGCCCGGCTCGCCGAGCTCTCTAGGAACGAGGATCTGGCGCGCTTTGTTCTTTGAGGGCTTCCTCGAGGCAGCGCCTGCAGAGGCAGCCCATCCCGGGCACCGGGCTCAGCGCGGGAAGGTCCCCGCACCAGCAGCCGGGTAGATCGGCGCCGCAGCTGAACTCGGCACCGCATTGCGCGCAGTTCTTATCGGTCGGCAAGGCGGGAAAGGCTCCTACGGAGGAAGGCGACCTGCTTGCTGAAGTTGGTGCAGCCGTCGCAAACAAGAAGATGCAGACGCAGCGCCACGCGCTCGGCCAGGCCGAGGCGGCGGTCGAGGCCCTGGGACACGAGGCGTGTCGCCTCTTTGCAGTTGAGCAGCATCCGACGATCTGTGGGTCGAGCGGGCTCCGATCCCCTTACAACCAGCTTTCAGGAGTTTACCGGGGGGTTGAAAACCCCGGGGGCGGCCCTATCTCCTGAGCACGGACTCAGGAAAAGGAGATGCAAATGGCAAATATCACAAGGTTCGACCCGCGCGGTGACTACTTCGGTGAGCTGGTCGACGATCTGTTCAAGGGCTTTCTCGTCCGTCCGTTCAGCTTGGAGGGGCGCGCGAGTGCAGGCCTGGGACAGCTGCCGCGGGCGAAAGTGGACGTCGCGGAGAAGAACGGCGCGTACCTCGTCACCGCAGAGCTGCCCGGCGTCAAGAAGGAAGACATCCACGTCGCCATCGACGGCGAGCAGGTAACTCTCGAGGCCGAGGTCAAGCGCGAGAAGGAGGCGTCGAAGGACGAGCGCACCCTGCACAGCGAGCGCGTCTACGGCAAGGTCGTGCGCAGCTTCACGCTGCCGCAGGAGGTCGATGAAGCGAAGGCAGAAGCCAAGTTCAAGGACGGCGTGCTGGAGCTGACGCTGCCCAAGAAGGCGGCCGCGCAGCGCAAGCAGATCACGATCCAGTAGTTTTGTTTGTAGAATGGGGCGTTCAGATGAACGCCCCGTTCAACCATAGTCCTCAGGCCGCCGAGAAGGCGCGCATTCTCCACGAGGCGCTGCCCTACATCCAGCGCTTCCACGGCAAGACAATCGTCGTGAAGTTCGGCGGTAATGCCATGACCGACGAGGCGCTCAAGGCCGGCTTCGCGCGCGACGTGGTGCTGCTCAGGCTGGTGGGAATGAACCCGGTCGTGGTGCATGGCGGCGGGCCGCAGATCGAGGACATGCTCACGCGCCTGGGCAAGAAGGGCGAGTTCGTCCAGGGCATGCGCGTGACCGACCGCGAGACGATGGACGTGGTCGAGATGGTGCTCGGCGGGCAGGTGAACAAGGAAGTGGTCGAGCTCATCAACCAGGCCGGCGGCAAGGCGGTCGGCCTCACCGGCCAGGACGGCGCGCTGATCCGCGCGCGCAAGATGCTCCTGCCGTCGAAGGAGAACGGCAAGGTCGACATCGGCCAGGTCGGGGAGATCGAGTCGATCGACGCCGCGATCATCGGCACGCTGGAGCAGGGCGGCTTCATCCCGGTGGTGGCGCCGATCGCCACCGGCGCCGACGGCACCACCTACAACATCAACGCCGATCTCGTCGCCGGGAAGCTCGCCGAGGTGCTGCGCGCCGAGAAGCTGGTCGTGCTGACCAATACCCCCGGGGTGCTCGACAAGGACGGCAAGCTCCTCACCGGCCTCACGCCACGGCGCATCGACGACCTCGTGGCGAAGGGCGTCATCTCGGGCGGCATGCTGCCCAAGATCGGCTCGGCGCTGGATGCCGCGCGCAACGGCGTGAAAGCCGTGCACATCATCGACGGCCGCGTGCCCAACGCGCTGCTTCTCGAGGTGCTCACCGACCAAGGCGTTGGCACGCTGATCAAAAGCAAGTAGTGCGCATCTCACGCCTGGCGCCGTCGCGGCGAGTCTGGATTTTCGACCTCGACAACACGCTTCACGACGCCACCGTGCGCATCTTTCCGGCGATGCACGACCAGATCAACGCGTTCCTGCGGCGTGAGTTCGGCGTCGACGAGGACGGCGCGAACCGCATGCGCGAGGACTTCTGGCTGCGCTACGGCACCACGCTGAACGGCCTCATGCGCCACCACGGCATCCACCCGCGTCGCTTCCTCGCCGAGACCCACGTCTTTCCGGAGCTCGGCGACCTGGTGGTGCACGAGAACGCGCTCAAGCATGCGCTCGCGCGCCTGGGCGGCATGAAGCTGGTGTTCTCGAACGCGCCGCGGCACTACGTCGAGGGGGTGCTGCGCGCCATCGGCCTCGCGCGCTACTTCGACGCGGTCTATTCGATCGAGGACGCTCGCTATCGCGGCAAGCCCGCGCTGCACGGCTTTCGCATGCTGCTGCGAAAGCACCACCTCGACCCGCATCGCTGCGCGTTCATCGACGACATGCTCGATAACCTGCGCACTGCCCACCGCCTTGGAATGTCAACGGTTTGGGTGAGCGCGCTGCGCCGCCGGGCGCCGTTCGTCGACCTGCGAATCTCTTCCGTCATCGACCTGCCGCGCCTAGTTTTCCGCCAGGCGTCAGCATAGAATCCACCGAAGTCAGGGGTCACTAACCTCTCAATGCCCCGCGCCAAAGGCGAACGCAGGCTCGAAATCCTGAAGGCTCTCGCGCAGATGCTCGAGGCGCCGAAGTGGGAGCGCATCACCACGGCGGCGCTCGCCGGCCGCCTCGAGGTCTCCGAGGCCGCCCTCTACCGCCACTTCGCCTCCAAGGCGCAGATGTACGAGGGGTTGATCGAGTTCATCGAGAGCTCGGTGTTCACGCTGGCGAACCGCATCACCCAGAGCGAGTCCGACGGCCTGCGGCAGGCGGCCGAGCTGGTCGAGATGCTGCTCGCGTTCTCGGAGAAGAATCCAGGCATGGTGCGCGTCATGACCGGCGACGCACTGGTAGGCGAGCACGAGCGCCTGCAGGTGCGCATGAACCAGTTCTTCGACCGTTTCGAGGCCACCCTGAAACAGGCGCTGCGCCTGTCTTCCGACGGCGACGCCGCCGGCCGGGCGGCGACCCTGCTGCGCTATGCGATCGGCTGCCTGCACCAGTACGCGAAGAGCGGCTTCAGCAGGAAGCCGACCGAGAGCTTCACTGCCCAGCGCCGCTACTTACTGGCGTAGTTGGCAAACCTTGCAGGCGGGGTCCCGCTTGACGCGCACCGCGCGCCAGTCGGCGGTCTTCGCGTCGAACATCACCAGGCGGCCGCTCAGCGACTCGCCCGCGCCGGCGACGAGCTTGATCGCTTCGGCGGCCTGCATCGCGCCGATGACGCCGGTCAGGGGAGCGAACACGCCCATGACCGAGCACTGCACTTCCTCGACCTCCCCGTCCTCCGGGAAAAGGCACGCGTAGCAGGGCGCGTCCGAGCGCCTCAGGTCGAACACCATGAGCTGCGCCTCGAAACGGATCGCGGCACCGGAGACCAGGGGCTTCGCATGCTTTACGCAGGCGCGGTTGAGGGCATGCCGGGTGGGGAAGTTGTCGGAGCAGTCGAGCACCACGTCCGCCCGGGCGACCAGCTCTTCGGCCTGTTGCTGATCGACGCGGCCCTTCACGGCCGCAAGCGCCACGTCGGGATTGAGCTCGTTGAGAGCGGAGCGTGCGGCGTCGACCTTCGGCGCGCCGACCGAATTGGTCCGGTAAAGGATCTGCCGCTGAAGGTTGGTGAGATCGACCTGGTCGGAGTCCGCGAGCACCAGGTGGCCGATGCCCGCAGCGGCGAGGTAGAGCGCGGCGGGGCATCCGAGCCCGCCCGCGCCGACGATCAGCGCGGCGCCCGCACGCAGCCGCTCCTGCCCCTCGATCCCGATCTCGGGAAGGAGGATGTGGCGGCTGTAGCGCAGTAGCTGTTGGTCGTTCACGCCGCGTTTCCGCGGCAGCGTTCAGTTCGTCTTGGTCTGGGCGACCGTCGGCGAGACCGCCTTGACCGGTTCGCCTTTCAGGTGCGCGATCGCCTGCTGCAGCTGGAAGTCGTCCTTGGAGCCGAGCTCGACGGGCTTCATCTCGGCCGGCGAGATCGGCTGCTGCGGCTTGATCTTCGCGGCCTGCGAGGCGTCCTTCTTCTCTTCAGGCTTCTTGGCTTCTGCCTTCGACTCTTCGGGGTTGTTCAGGTGGCGCGTCAGGTCGGCTTCGCGCACCCGCGTCAGGGTGTCGGTCGGATCCTCGACCACGAGGTCGGGCTTGATGCCGAGCGCCTGGATCGAGCGGCCGCCCGGCGTGTAGTAACGCGCGGTGGTCAGCTTGATCGCGGTGTTGTTGCCCAGCGGCATGATGGTCTGCACCGAGCCCTTGCCGAAAGTCTGCGTGCCGATGACCGTGGCGCGCTTGTGGTCCTGGAGCGCCCCGGCGACGATCTCGGAGGCCGAGGCCGAGCCGCCGTTCACCAGCACCACCATCGGGATGTTCTTCACCGCCTGCGGCAGGGGCTTCAGCACGTCCTCCCCGCGGCTGCCGCGCGCATAGTCGTCGGGGGTCGCGTAGAACTTCTTCTTGGCGTCCTCGGCGCGGCCGTCGGTGGACACGATCAGCGTCTTCGCGGGCAGGAAGGCCGCCGAGATGGCGACGGCGCCATGCAGCAGGCCGCCCGGGTCGTTGCGCAGGTCGAGCACCAGGCCCTTCAGGTTGGGGTTCTCCTTGAACATCTGGGTGAGCTGCCTCACCATGTTCTCGGTCGTGGCTTCCTGGAACTGCGATACGCGCACCCAACCGTAGCCCGGCTCGATGATCTTGGACTTCACGCTCTGCACCCGGATGACCGCCCGGGTCAGCGTCACCACGATCGGCGCGCTCTCGCCCTTGCGAGAGATCGTGAGCGTGATGCTGGTGTTCGGCTTGCCGCGCATGCGCTTGACCGCGTCGTTGAGCGACATGCCCTTAACCGGGGTGTCGTCGAGCTTGATGATGAGGTCGTTCGGCTTGATGCCCGCCTTGAACGCCGGGGTGTCCTCGATCGGCGAGATCACCTTGACGAACCCGTCTTCCATCCCGACCTCGATGCCCAGGCCGCCGAATTGCCCCTGGGTGCCGACCTGCAGCTCCTTGAAGGCTTCCTGGTCGAGGTAGGCCGAATGCGGGTCGAGGCCGGTCAGCATGCCGTTGATGGCCTCGGTAATGAGCCGCTTGTCCTCGACGGGCTCGACGTAGTTCGTCTTGATGGCGCCGAACACCTCGGTAAACGAGCGCAGCTCCTCGATCGGCAGGGTGGTGCGCCCGGCGCGGTCGGCGACCGCCTGGAAGTTGAGGCTGATGAGCACGCCTGCGACGACGCCGACGGCGATGAGTCCGAGGTTGCGAAGCCTAGATTTCATAAGATTCTGGTGGTTTCACTTGTTCAGCTTGACCCACCGCAGCGGGTCGAAGGCGCGGCCAAGATGCCGCATTTCAAAGTATAGCCCTGTTTCCTCATTGCCCCCGCTCGCTCCCGTGGTCGCGACAGTCTCTCCCGCCGTCACCGCATCGCCCACTTGCTTGAGCAGCGACTCGTTGTTGGCGTAGATGGACAGGTAGGCTTCACCGTGGTCCAGAATCAGGAGATTGCCGAAGCCCCTCATCCATTCTGCGTACACCACCTCGCCCCCGGCAATAGCTCGACCTGGCTGTCCTTGGGGCGCGCGAATGAAAAGTCCCTTCGCTTCCGTCCCCGCCGCCCCTCTTGGAGCCCCGAACCGGCCGGACAGTTCCCCGCGTACCGGCAAGCTAAGGCGGCCGCGCAGTTTGGAGAAGGGCTCTTTTCTCGCTTGCGCCGGCAAGGGCGCGGCGAGCTCTTCGACGAGGTGGGCCAAGCGTGCTGCGTCCGCACGCATTACCTTGATTTCCTTGCGACTCTTGCGAACCTCGCCCGCGACTTGGTCGAGCACCCGGCGCCGTTCGCGGCGCTCGGCGAGGAGTTTTTCACGATCGGCGCGGCTCGCCGTCTGCAACGCATCGAGGCGCGCGCGCTTCGCCTGCGCCTCGCCGGCGAGGCGCGCCGCCTCCGCGAGCGTCGCGCGGTAGTCGGCCAGCATCGTGGCCGAGGCGCGCGCGAGGTAGCTGAGGTAGTGGAGGCCGCGCGCCACCGCGGCAGGGTCTTCGCCCGAGAGCGCCACGCGCAGCGCGTCGGGCGCGCGGTTCGCTTGCCGCGCGGCCACCATGCGGCCCACCGCCTGCTCGCGCTCGGCGAGCGAGCGCTCGAGCAGCGCGCGCCGCGTCGCGATGGCGGCCGCCTCCCCGCGCACCTTGTCTCCCTCCGCCCGAAGCTCCGTGAGCGCGCGATTGGCCGCCGAAATCGCACGCTCCGATTCGCGCAGGCCGTCGCGCGCCTCCTTGCGGACCTCTTCTTTTTTCTCCAGCTCGCGGGACAGCGCGTCGATGCGGTTGCGAAGCGCCTTCAGATCTTCTTCCTTGCTTGCCGGGACGGCGTTGCCGCCCCCGAGCACGAGGCAAAGGCCGACGAGAGGGAGGAGTGAAATCCCCATCAGGTCTTCACCTTCCCCTGCGCCGACACGGCGGCGATGCGCTTGGCGACCTCGGCCTGGTCGCCGAGGTAGTAGTGGCGGACCGGCTTGAGGCCCTCGTCGAGCTCGTAGACAAGCGGGATCCCCGTCGGGACGTTTTCCTTGAGAATCTTCTCCTCGGAAAGATCGTCGAGATACTTGATCAGCGCCCGGAGCGAATTGCCGTGCGCGGCGATCAGCACGCGCTTGCCGGCGCGGATTGCAGGCGCGATCGTGCCGTCCCAATAAGGCAGCACGCGCGCCACGGTGTGCTTGAGCGCCTCGCTGCGCGGTACCTCGACGCCGGCGTAGCGCGGGTCCTTGCCTTCATAGCGCTCGTCGTCGTGGGACAGCGGCGGCGGCGGGATGTCGTAGCTTCGGCGCCAGACGAGCACTTGCTGCTCGCCGTGCTTGGCTGCCATCTCGGCCTTGTTCAGCCCCTGCAGCGCGCCGTAGTGGCGCTCGTTCAGGCGCCAGTGCTTCTCCTCGCGAAGCCACATCTGGTCGAGCTCGTCGAGCGCGATCCACAGCGTGCGGATGGCGCGCTTGAGCACCGAGGTATAGGCGAGATCGAAGCGGTAACCCTCGGTCCTGAGGAGGCGTCCGGCGTCGCGCGCCTCTTCGATACCCTTGGGCGAGAGGTCCACGTCGACCCAGCCGGTGAAGCGGTTCTCCCGGTTCCATTGCGACTCGCCGTGGCGCAGCAGGACGAGCTTGTGCGCGGAACGCGACATCGCTCAATTATAATGATCCGTTCGTGGAACCTTCCCTGCTGGAATTCCTGAAGAAGGACAGTAATGGCCTGCTCGCCGCGGTCGCGGTGGTGTCGGGCGCGATGCTGCTGTGGCCGTACGTGCGTCGCTTCGGCGGCGGCCCGTCCATCAGCGCCGCGCAGGCCACGCAGCTCATCAACCGCGAGGATGCGCTCGTCGTCGACGTGCGCGATCCGGGCGAGTACGGAGCCGGGCATATTCTCGGCGCGAAGAACGTGCCGCTCTCCCGTATCGAAGCCGTCGGCTCGGAAATTGCCGGAAAGTACAAGGACAGGCCGGTGATCGTCTACTGCGACGACGGCAATCGCTCCGGCAAGGCGGCGGCCGCGCTGAAAGGCCAGGGCTTCGGCAAGGCCGTGAGCCTTTCGGGCGGTCTGGGTGCATGGCGCCAGGCCGGGCTGCCCATGGAAAAAAAATGACATGGCGAAGGTCCTGATGTACCTGACCGCTTCGTGCCCGTTCTGCCAGTCAGCCGACCGGCTGCTGCAGCAGAAAGGCGTCGCGGTCGAGAAGATTCGCGTCGATCTCGAGCCCGCGCGGCGCGCCGAGATGATCCAGAAAAGCGGCCGCCGCACGGTGCCGCAGATCTGGATCGATGGCCTCCACGTCGGAGGCTGCGACGACCTCTATGCGCTCGAGCGCGCCGGCGAACTCGACCCACTCCTCAAGGCCGCCTAATGGCAGACCCCGTCCAGCCGCAACCGTCCCCGGAGCAGCAGAACCAGCCGAGCTTCCAGATCGAAAAGGTGTACGTGAAGGACCTGTCGCTCGAGATTCCGCACGCGCCGCAGGTCTTCGTGCAGCAGCTGCAGCCGCAGCTCGAGGTCCAGATCCACACCAATGCCGCCCAGTTCGCCGAGGGTTACTACGAGTGCACCGTGACCGCCACGGTGACCGCCAAGGCCGGCGATCGCACGCTGTTCCTCGCCGAGGCGGCGCAGGCGGGCATCTTCTCGGTGCGCAACGTCCCTGCCCAGGAGATCGATCCGCTGCTCGGCATCG
>Ga0157376_10001745_pt1 | contig 14468 bp, 14 predicted proteins | sample M45metaG_FD_121801 | JGI IMG/M metagenome (GOLD analysis project Ga0157376, IMG submission 121801) | Miscanthus rhizosphere microbial communities from Kellogg Biological Station, Michigan, USA - M4-5 metaG | ecosystem: Host-associated > Plants > Roots > Rhizosphere > Soil | place: USA: Michigan... | reverse complement strand
CGTCTATTGGCTTGCTGCGCGAAATATTGCTGAAGGACAAAAATAGCTGGCCTGCTGTTTTCTAAGAAATCAATTGATTTATTGTATGATCGGACACCATGACTGCATATATTTCTGTAAGCTATAGCAAGAGAAAGGAATTGAAATGGGCACTCGACGCAATGGTAGCTACCTTGCGTGATCTGAATATTGATGCTTTTATTTTTGCCACAGCGCATACCTTTACCGTCACACAGGAAAACCAAATGATGCTGCTGGCCCTTGCAGAAATAGACAGGTGCGATATATTTATTGCTGAAACATCTGATAAGGCCATCGGTATAGGCATAGAAGCTGGTTATGCAAAGGCGAAAGGTAAACCGGTTATCTATACCAGGCAAATTACGGCTGAACATTCAACAACGCTTTCGGGAATAAGTGATTATCACTTTTTTTATAACGATACCAACGATTTGCAACACCAGCTTGCGGCAGTCATTAATAAAATAATGTGTGTTGAAAAATAAAGTCAAACAGACTGACAGGCATATGCATTACGCCAGTTTTTGCAGTTTCACCAGGTATTGACCGTTCTCATCTTCGGTTATAAATTCTTCACGCCAGCCTTCTGATGCTACCAATGACGATAGAGTATACCGGTCAATATATAACCAGTTGAACCAGTCTGTCTTTTTTCCCTTGTATTGATAGCGGTAGGCAATTTCGCCGTAGTAATTTTTCAGATCCGGGAAATGATCCTTGTAAACATAGGCAACGTCAGATGAATCGAAAATGAGTTGTCCGCCGGGTTTTAATAATGTGGTGGCATGTTGCAGCAATTTGCGCAAACCATTCAGGGTACCAGCCAAACCTATGCCGTTCATGAGCAATAGCAGGGTATCATGTTGTGAGGCAGTATAATGAAAGATATCCTGTTGAACAATGTTCTGTACGCCGCGTTGTTTCATCACATCGCAAGACTGTTCAGATATTTCCAGGGCAGTAATATTATTAGTTTGCTGCTGCAACCACAAAGCATGGCTGCCTGCGCCTGCGCCTATATCAAGGATGCTGCCCCGGCACAATTGCAAAGCAGCATGTTCCAGTGGCGGCATCTGGTTGCCATTTCTGAAATAGGCGGCCACCGGCATTTCTTCTTTGGGGCCATATTGATTGTGTATCCAGAGTCTGGCGGGTTTGTTTTTATAATAATAGTCTGCTATTGCCTGGCCCAGCGGATCGGTCATGGCCTGAAAGTAATATTTTTCATGTTTATTTTGAATGCTGAATTATAAATTTTAAATGCAATGTCGTTTAGTTAAGAAAATTTCGCGCAAAGAAGCAAAGAAAGCAAAGCCAACTTTGCATCTTTGCCTCTTGGTATCTTTGCGTGACATCAAACGAAATGCCTTAACTAAACGAAATTGAATTTAGATGCTTTATACGCTGCTAAATTCAAAATTTATAATTTATAATAATGTCGCTACCTGTTTTTCCCAAAGAATAAAATCCTGGTTGTACCAGTGATTATTGATGGTGACCAGTTGCGAATACCCGGCCTGGGAAAGTAAATGAATACCGGCCCCGTTGCTGGTACGGCTATCGCACCACACTTTATGACAACCACTTTGAACAACTGTTTCTTCCAGTTTTTGAAAAAGTAGTTTGGCAAGCCCCTTACCACGATGGTTATCTGGTACGCCAAACCATTCCAGCCAGATGGTATAATCATCAAAGCGGCTGAGGCAAAAACCGGCAATCTGGTTATTTATTTCTGCAATAATAACGGCATACTCATCTTCTTTGATCTTTGCCGTGAGCGCTTTTGCATTGTACCTGGCCGTTTCATTACGCTTTGCCAAATCATTATAGTAAGGAATCTGCTCAATCAACGTTTCAATGGCTGCCGAAAGTGGTGCTGCATCTGCTGCTGAAGCGAACCTCAATACTGGTGGTTCATTTACCGCTGCTGACTGTTTGTCCGTTTTTTTGGTACCACTGTACAATTCATACTCCAGCAAGCGGCAGTCAATGGTACTGGTATAAAATTCAATCCTGCGCGATGCTTTCAATCCTATTTTCTTTGCCAGGTCAAGGTTGCCGGTAAATATGTATCCAAAATAACCGCCACATGATTTTTTCATAAAATCTCCTATGCGGCCGTACGTTAGTTCCAGTTCAGCTATATTGCCCAGCCGCTCTCCATATTCAGGATTGAGCATGAGTACGCCGGGCTGATTGCGCGGTATCTCAGTAGCTGCAAAATCGCAAACGTTGAATTCTATTAGTCCTGCAACACCGGCTGCTATGGCATTTTTTCTGGCGTTTTCTATTGCTTTTTCGCTGTAATCTGTGGCAATAATGCGGGGGCGGGGCGATTCTTTTATCTGCAGTTCAAGCAATGCATCCTGCTGGCGGTACACTTCTTCGTCGTAGCCTTTCAAATGCATAAAGGCATAATTATCCCTGTACAAACCGGGCCGCCTGTTGGTGGCTATCAGGGCGGCTTCTATGGCCAGTGTGCCTGAACCGCACATGGGGTTTACAAATGGTTGCACCCTGTTCCAGCGGGTAGCATAAATTACTGCCGATGCCAGTGCTTCCAGCATGGGCGCCTGGCCTGGTATTTTTCTGTATCCATGTCTTGCCAGCGAAGGGCCTGATGTATCAATAAAAATTTCTGCATATTCCTGTTTCCAGAATAAGTGTATAACCGCTCCCGTTAGTTCTGCGCCGGTAGCAGGTCGTGCACCTCTTTTATTGCGCAGCCGGTCTGCAATAGCGTCTTTCACCCGCAGGTTGGCAAACATACTGTTGTTAATGCTCTCATTCTGCACATTGCTGGTAACGGAGAAGTAACCGTTTTCCGGCAAAATATTTTCCCATTCATAATTGATAAGATGCCGGTATACGTCGTCGGCATTGGCAGCTTCAAAGTGTCCAAGACTGTATAAGACCTGGCTGGCACAGCGCAACTGGCAGTTTAATTGTATGCAGTGATTTATTGTACCACGCAAATGCACACCTGTTACAAAACTGTCTGTTGCGGTAAAACCCAGTGCTTCTATTTCCTGCAGCAGCCAGGGGGTAATTCTTTTATGGCAGGTTACGGTAATATCTCCGGTAATGGTAAACAGGTTCATATAGCGTTAAAGATAGAGGCTTATCTGATACGGGTAATGAAAAGATGCGCCAATAACACTAAAGTGGTATTGGCGAGCCCCGGTCGGGAGGATACCAGGGGAGCTCTGCGGCTCACAGCTATCATGGATGTATCTTTCTCCACAGCACTTGATATAAAAAAGCCAGGGTCTTCATAGAAATATACCCTGGCTTTTTGTGCGTAGCGGCGGTTTACATATGTCTGCGTTTCATCATAAAAAGAGGGCGACAGGTAAATACAAGACCGGCATAAATCTGGCTTAGTTTGTCTGAAGGAGCATTACCCAGTGTTTGATTCTGGCCGCTTCTCCATTCATGGTCGCTAAAGCTTCCGGTATACATTGCCTGCACGCCAATTGAACAACCGTGTTTGGGAGATCTTGCTGCAAAGCCAACGCCCAGGCGGTAATTAAAAAAGCCATTGGTAAGATCCAACGATTTGAGATTGTTATCAACATTGGGCGATTGCAAGACACTATTGAAATCAACAGCAGAATTATCCCTGAAAAAGCGGGCCTGGTATTTTTGGTAGCCAAGTCCCACCAAAGGGAACAAAGCTATTTTTTCGCTTTTAATAAAGTCATAGCCTATTTCTGCGCCAACGCCCAGGTACCTGATGGTGCTGCTTCTTTTACCCCGGTCGCCACTCATGCTGCTACCGCCCATCAGGTTTATTTGCGAAACAAACTGGTGATCTTCTTTGAACCAGCCCAGTTGCAATACACCGGTTGCATTTCTTAGTTCTTTATACTGTGGAAAGTTGGCAATACGGCTGTTGAGACCGTCAAATTTTTGAAAACTTACACCTGCCGCGCGTGATACATCAGGGAACATGTCCGCATTCCATTTATTGTTATCCTGTTTATTATTATCCTGTGCAAACGACACGGCGCAGACAGAAAGCAGGAACAGTAATAGTATTGTTTTCATATTTGTAGTTTTTTTTTATTACAAGTGAACAATTATAAAGTTGCAGGTTTACGGCTATTTTATAATGTTGGCGCCTGCCAGGCTCATTAATCCGTAGATATATCTTTACCGGCAGAAGGGGCCATTGAATCAGACACGGCCAGCGCAGAAGGGCAGGAATGGCTGGTCCTTTTTTGTGTGCACAAAAATATTTTTATAAGTATAAAAAAAGATCATGCCAGATTAGACAGTCCCGGCAAAATTAGAAGAAAGGGATTGCCGCCCAACGCGATAAATAGTTGCGGCAGACGCAGGATGTATAAAGGTCATCAGATGAAAGGATGGAGACGCTGCAAAAAGCGGGGTAAACTGCAAGAAGATGTTATAAAACCCAATGCCGTTATTCATGTCAAAGAAAGCTGGTGTTATTGCTTTAGTAAAGTTCTCTTATGGATGCATCCATGGTTCGCGGTAAGGCCTTTGCAACTGTTTGGTTGCTTCGGGATCGCCAACTATTATTTTTTTAAGGGGATCATATGCCAGCGGCCGCCCCAGTTTCATAGCCATATTGGCGATGATACAACTGGCGGTAGAAATATGTCCCTGTTCAATATCGGCAACCGGTCGTCCGCCTTTATCAATGGCTTCCAGGAAATTAATCATGTGGCCGCGTGTGGCAGGGGCGGTATGTATTTCTATGTCCGGCTCAGTAATATCTGCGGGGTATTTATCTTTTTCAAGCAGCACATCTTTATGAATTTTTTCGCCCGGGCCGGCAGGTACAAAATCATATTTAAAGACGCTGCCGCTTAATGTTCCCTTATCTCCATAAATTTTAAAACCCCAGGGATATTCCGGGTCTGCCGGTGTGCCCCAGGTACGGTGCTCCCAAAGGCAATTAAGCCCATCGTATTCAAAGAGTGCAGTCTGTGTATCGGCAATATTACTTTTACCCGGATTGGGTAAATAAATACCGCCTGTGGAACTAATGCGTTTGGGCCACCCCAGGTTCAGGATCCATCTTACCGCATCAAACATATGAATACACATATCGCCCATAATGCCATTGCCATATTCCATAAAAGCGCGCCACCAGCCACGGTGCGGCAGTCCATCGTAAGGCCGCATCGGCGCCGGCCCCGTCCACATTTCATAGTTTAAAAAATCTGGTACTGGTTGTAATTGCGGCGTGCTGCTGTTACGCATATGGTAGTAACAAAACATTTCAACATGTGATATCTTTCCTAACAGTCCTGCCTCAACGATATTTTTCTTTACATCTATCAGGTGAGGCGTGCTTCTGCGTTGTGTACCTACCTGCACTACTTTATTGTATTTCCTGGCTGCTGCCAGCATGGCTTCACCTTCCAGCACATCGGTGCTGATGGGTTTTTGTACATATACGTGGGCACCGGCTTTCAGGGCTGCAATTGTTTGCAGTGCATGCCAGTGATCGGGTGTGCCTATCAGTACAATATCGGGTTTTTGTTCATTAAGAAGGGTTCGGTAGTCGCCATATAATTGGGGGCGTTTTTTACCGGGCGCCCGTTCGTTCACCATATCTGCTGCATGATCAAGCTGATGCTTGTCTGCGTCACAAAGGGCTATTATGTCTACCGGTGCCACTTGCATAAGACGGAAAAGATCGCTTTTACCATACCAACCGGTACCAATAAGCGCTACCCGGCGTGGTGCGGGCTGCATAAAATTCATACCATTTGCGCGCAGTGCCGCAAAAGCCATTGCTGCAGATGTGCCTTTGATAAAATGACGGCGGCTGATTCTTGTTGATGGCATAGCTAATCAGTTAGGTAATGAAGTTAAGGATTAGAAGGGATTAAAAAGGATAAAGCGCATTAATGTTATTCAATAATGTTATTCAATGCCGATATCATATTTAGCCAATAGTCCGGCGATACCAGGGAAAGAAAATTTTGCTTTTTTTATTTTATTCATTTCCGGATCAAATGCATAATTACGGGCGGTGCGGAAATCTGCTTTTTCTAAGATGGTGTGCATAAAGGAAGCGTTCATTAAATCGCAGTTTTTGAAGATTGCCTGGGTAAGATCGGTTTCTGTAAAATCTGTTTCTTTTAAGGAACAATCTGTAAAGACCGCCTTTTTCATTTTCTTTTGAAAGAAGGAGCAGTAGTCGAGCGGGCAATTTTCAAAACTTACCGAAAAATTAAAATTATTACAACGGCTGAAGTCGATGCCTACTGCCTTGCAATCTGTAAACCGGTTGTTTTTCATGCCGGTGTTTTCCATTACGGCCAGCGAAAAATTGCAGCCTTTAAAATGGCAGTCCATAAAATCATCATTACTCAGATCTGCTTTTGAAAAATTGCAATTGGTAAACAGGCAATCTGCGTACTCAATCCGGGGGGATTGCTTTTCGGAAAAAATAGCTCCATCAAATGTTTTGTCTTCGTGTTGTATGATACTCATTGGTGCACATATTTCTAAGCCAAAACTATATTGTTCTTGTGAGAAATAACGAATGGTGTCATTACTTTTCTTGCGTATAATAAAACCTTACGTGCAATTAATAACGGCTACTTGCGTGCGCCAACCAGGTTTTACGGAAGATGTTTTTTGATGCGCAATTGCCGGGAGGTGGTTTAATTGGATCGATCCTTACTGCTGACGGCCGGCAGATCTATTTCACATCGATTGTAAATCCACAAAACTGACCACCCAGGGGATGCGGACCTACAATTGACGGCAAGAATGAATTGGTTCCTATTGCGGTGGGTGTACCGCTTCCCTGGAGCAATACAGTTTGTGCGCCCGTTGTTGTGAAAACGCCACTATATGAAAAAATAATGCCATTAAGGGTAGCTGTGGAAATGGTAAAATTGCCCAATACAGTCACGAACACATTTATTCTTACCGTATTGCCTGAATTAAGTGGCGTACCCGCGGTATATGCTCCGCTTACTGTATATACACATGGATTAGGATTGCCATAGCCAGACTCAAGCACATATACGGCCAAAGGCTCGGGGTCGGTTACCGTAACATTAATACTGCAGGTTGTGCCGGCGCCTTTTAATGTGAAAATAAGATTCCTCGCAAGGTCTGGCGTGCCAAATCCATTCAATGTAATGGAATTGTTGCCGGTGCTGCTGAATGTGCCTGCTGCCGCAAAATAAATTCCGTCAAGGGTATCGGTGGAAATATTGTAGGCCCCCGCCTTTGTTACATTTACATTGATGCTGATGTTTTGGGCAACGGTTAATTTGGTGCCCGGTGTATACCTTCCGCTTACTCGTATAGACTGACAATCTGCGGTTAGACTGGCCATAATTACTGGTTCTTTATCTACAGTTACTGAAAAGTTGCATCCTGTGCCGGTGGTTGCTGAAAATACAAAAGTGCCGCTTGCGGAAGGAGTGCCGCTGGCGGTGAGTGTGACGGTTTGTATACCGGTATTTGCAAAATTGCCTGAAACGGCAAAATGAAATCCATCTACGGTATTTGTAGTAATGCTGTAGGAACCCGCCGTGGTAACATTAACCTGTAATTGAACGGTACTGCCCGCAGGCAATGCTTTGCCTGCGTAATAGTTTCCCGAAAGAACACTGCCGGTGCAACTGCCTCCCGCACCTACCAACGTATATACGGCTGTATATTTTTTGGGACCGCCCTCATTGCTGTATTCTTTAGCGCAGGTGGCAAAAAAAGCAATACAGGCGAACAGTAGTAAAAAGTTGCTAAAACCGGGAAACGTTTTTTTCATATGCAGGCAATCCCTTCAATAACGGTAAATAGTTAACAGGAATGGGCTCAATGTCTATTGTTGTATATCCAGGCCCGGCCCCTGAATCTTAAAGATATGAATTTTTGCAGCAGAATAGCCCAAACAGGGATTGCTGTACAAGCCGCCAACTGCAGACTGGCATAAAAAAAGCAGGCTTTTGCCACCGGGGCAAAGCCTGCTTTTAGCTGAGCATTTTTAATTAGTTATTTAATTGTCCGTGCGGACTTTTTTATTTCAATTTGAAGATGATACCCATCTGTGCAATGGTTATATCATAACCCAATTCTGCATTAAAACCAAAACGGGGTGCAACAAAATAAGACGCGCCAATAAATGCCCCCAGTACCGGAATTACTTCGTTGTAATTGTAGCGGTCGTTGTGGTAGTAACCATAGTGATGAAATCCCAGGCCGGCAGATAAACCGCCATACGTATCCAGTCCGCGTACTTTCCATCCGTAGTGCCAGGCGGAGCGCATGGCTATCACTACTGTGCTGCTGCGGTAATCATCATAATAGCCGTTATTAGAAAAAGAGGCGCCTGTTTCTGCACCAAGTGTAATGGTACCCGGACCAGCATGCCATAAACCCCATTCAACTGCTGCCTTTAATCCCAACGGCGAACGATAGTAATCATCCTTGTAATCACTGGCAACACCGGCACCCAGGTTAAGGGTTACGCTACCAACACGCACAGGCGTTACAGGTCCGCTGTTTCCTTTTCCCCTGGTCTGGGCATCCGCATTTAATACAAAAAAGGCAGAAATTGCCACAGTAATAATTCCCGTATTTAATAGTCTTTTCATGATCGCCCACAAAACAAATATGATGCCATCAGTTTTTTGAAATAATAGCGCACCGTAAAAAATAATAAATAAAAAAAAGTGGAATATGTAGTAGAATTAATGACAGGTAAAACTGACACAATATTGAGTATTGTGACAGTTTAGAGGTATTATAATAATAAATTTTAACCCAATATTTTTGATACCAGGTCAGAGTGCAGGCTTATTTTCATGAAGGCGGTTAACCCCAGCAGAATGCCTGTTAAACTAACTGCGGCTGCAAAGTACAAGAGCCATTTTTTTTGTGTGAGTGAAGTAATACCAAACATGGCAATTGAAATGGTGAGCAGGGCATCCGTCATGTCAAATTGATCATCAAAAAGATTAATGTCATCATATTCTTTCTGAAAGCCTTCTGCCTGGGTTTTTATTTCTGCTTTTTCTTTTTCATACCGGGCAATTTGTTCCTCGTATTTTTTTATTGTTTCGTTGCTGCCAGGCAGGTTCTGCAGTTTTACTATTTCCAATGTATTTTCTGCAATGGATTCTTTGGTGCTTTTAGCCTGGAAATAAGACCATGCATCAATGGCATGTGCCTGGGCCTGCGACATAGCCTGTACAATATTGCCGTCCTTTACATTGCAAAGCGCCATAAAAGTAGCCGTAATGGCTACAAACAACGCTACCAGGGAATTGATTTTACTTTTACTTGCCTGTTCTACTGACTCTTGTATAGTTTCGTCCAGATCTGACATATGATTGTGTTATAGCTTATTTGAATTGTAAAGAAACGGAGCAACCCAGATCTTATTTTGCAGGCAAATATGTGAAAATATTTTTATCGTTCGTGTTAATGGGCAAGAGAAACAGAATTAATAGCCAGTTCAAGTTCCTTCGCAATGTTTAATGCAAAATTCCCGGACTAGCACCAGGCCCGCCTACGGCACGCATAACCATCATTCGTCAAAATGCTACCCACCAAATGTTCCGATGGAACATAGAAAGGCAAGCGGCTGTATTCTCTTATTTTTTTGCCGCATCTGCATGCAGCAACTCAAGACCGGTAGCGCTGCGTGGCTTAAATCCTTCCCATTTATTTTGATTGGCATTTTCTTTCAGGTCCAGGTATTTACCGTAATCTTTTTGTTTTAAATAAATGCCCAAAAATGCGGTTACAAAATGTTGGTTGATATTATTGATTCTGTGCTCGTTCCAGGCGGGTTCCGCATAGTGGTAGTAGTCATCCATTTTCATTCCCAGTTTCATAGATTCGGGAGGGGGAGGGTTGGGAGCCGTATTGTGCCGGGCATTTTCATAGGTTAGCAGGTAACGGTTTGCATTAACCGCTGCATTGAAAATAGCTTTGGTGCCTTTTTCATAACCTGATACATCGTCCTGGTTGCCTGCCACAAAAAATGTGGGTGTTTGCAGATTAGACAGTCCCGCACTGTCCCACACGCCCCGCTCCATGCCCCAGGGAGCAAAAGCGACTACTGCTTTTATTCTTTTGTCGGCTGATGCTGCATAAGCGGCATTGCCGGCAAGTCTTGATTCTATGGCCTTGCTGCCACCCGCAATTGTGCCAAAAAAGCCAGCCAGTTTATTACTGTATCCTGCTCCCGCAGCGTTCAATACTCCATAACCACCCATTGAATAACCAATCAGACCCGTATTGTTTGCATCAGCTAGTCCAGCAAGAAAATTATTGCTGCCGGTTTTAGCCATCAGGGCCACCTGGTTTAATACAAATAAAATATCGGAGGCACGGTTAAGAAGTGTACTGGCAAAACCGGCCTGGTCTGCGTGGGTAGATTCAGTGTGGTCGATTGCCACTACCACATAGCCTTTTGAAGCCAGGTTTTCGGTAAGATAGGTGAGCAATACCCTTGAGCCGGGGTATCCATGAGATACAATAATCAGCGGAAAAGGACCACCCGATAATTGGGGTGCTGCATCGCGCAGGCTGCGACCTGCAAAACTAAAAGGTTTGATGGGGCGGGAGCTATCAATAGCGGAACCCATTACATCTGTATAAGCCGTCAATTCTTTTTTATCTGCCAGAACAATAGCCGGATACCAGATTTCTACTTTCACAGGCCGGTTGTATAAAGGCGCCACGCCATCTTTCACTTTCAGTATATTGACTTGATTATTATTTACCCATTCTGCCGTGCGTACACCAACGGCGTATTCGCCCCGCGCAGACAATGCAGGTGCGTCTGGTAATGCATCTCCATAAATAAACGCATCTGCAGATTGTGCCACTGCCGGCAGGCTGAGGCAACAAGTAAAAAATGCAATAATGGTAATTATGTATTTTGGCGGAAAAGCAAGTGGGGACATAGTTAAATTGGTGGTTTTCTGAATCGTAAATGTACTTTTAAAAAAGCGTAGTAGTTGGTATTGCAGTAAATCAAAAATTGAATTTGTTTTACAGTGTACACAAAATGAAAAAACAATAGTTGTTTTGTATGAAATTAATGATGTTTCTTGGCACCGATCTTATTGAAGCCATTCCATTGGAACAGGAATATATTCCCAGACCCGGGTATCTGGGTAGTTTTAAACGCAGCCTGAAAGAAAAGTACAGGGAAATGATTAAGCAGTTTTCTGAACCGCCTGAGTTTTTGGTTATTAATGCGGGATGATGTGGTTAATAATACTTTTAAAAGTCTTCGCTGAAACTATTACACCAGGCTTATCTTTTTTCTGGTAGCTGCCGATTCATAAATGCTCATTAAGATTTTCATATCCTTTACTCCTTCGGGCCCGGTTATGTGTTCGGGAAATTTTCCAGACTCCAGAAAAGATTTACAAATTTCTTCCAGCATTACAGTCTGATGATGCACAACCGGCATGTTTAACGGACCGGCATTGGAGCTTCCTTTTATGGGGCCATAACCGTAGGCCGGACCTAGTTGTATCCAGCCCTTTGTTGCAGAAACGTACAATTGTTCAATATTAGACCGGTAAGAACTAAAACCATTTACGGTGGCGTGGCCCGGAAATTCCAGTTGCCAGGAAACAGATTGCTCCACGTCTTTAAAAATATCAGGCTCGGTAACAGGACCATACTGTGCGGTAACCCACAATGGTTCCTCACCAGTTACGTATCGTGAAGCCTGCACGCAATAAATGCCCACATCCATTAGCGGACCACCGCCGGCCAATGCTTTTTTCAGTCGCCACTGGGCCGGGTCTCCAATAGTAAAACCAAAATTGGTTTGTACAAATTTTACGTCACCAATTACTTTTTCGCGGCACTGGCGTATGACTTCTTTTGTAAACGGTTCAAAATGCATGCGGTAACCTATCCCCAGTTGCACATTGGCATCCTTACATGCTTTTACCATGTCTTCTGCATCTTTTAGGGAGGTTGCCATCGGTTTCTCACACATTACATGTTTACCGGCCTTGGCGGCTCTTACAACAAATTCTTTGTGCATAGAATTTGGCAACACCACGTATACAATATCAATGTCTTTATTCTTTGCTATCTCATCAAAATTCTGGTAGTTGTAGATGTTCTTTTTATCCAGGTTATATTTTTTAGACCATTCATCGGCCTTTGCAGGCGTACCCGTTACTATGCCGGCCAGGTAGCAATTGGTTGTTTTTTCCAATGCCACTGCCAGTTGGTTTTTAGCGTAGCTGCCTAATCCAACAAGGGCTACCCCCAATTTTTTTGTGTCTTTGGGTGAAGGGCCTTTCTTCATGGTAAATGCACCGGGACCTGCCAAAGAAGCAAGGGCAAGGCCTCCACTCATTTTTTGCAGAAAATCGCGACGGGATTGATTGTTTGGCATAAGCTGGTATATTATGGGGAAATTAAATGATGCTGTAATTTAAGAATAAGCGGCAATACTTGTAATATCATTTTTACCTGTCTCCGGGGATGATATTATTTTATCTTTCCTTATAAAAATTTACCAATAATTAAGGTGTACAGCAATACCGATCAGTATTGCAGGTACATAATATGATTGGGATTTGATAGGGTAGGCGAAATTTTAAAATCGTCTTTGCCGATTATTTCAAACCCATGCTTTTTATAAAAATGAACGGCTCGTTCATTTTTGGTCCATACATACAACCACATGCCTGCCTGATTTGCCTGCCTGCTGAGACGGCTGTTGAAGTCAAAAAGCACTGATCCTAATTTTAAATCATAAAATTCCTTTAACAGGTAAAGCCTTTCCATTTTGGTAACCGCTGTACTTTTTATAAGCGGATAGGGCGTATTGAAAATTATTTTTGAATAGCCTGCGGGCTGGTTGTTGTAATAAATGATATGGAAAATATTTTCAGGGTTGTTTAATTCTTCTTCTATGACAGGAATGGTGAGCTTTGTGGAAATGTAAGCGGCCAGGTCAGACGCGGACATACCTTCTTCATGCAATGCTATAAATGAGTCTGTGGCAATGCGGGTAATTAACGAGGTATCTGCGAAGGTTGCTTTTACAATGGTGGTCATAACGGCAAGATACCAAAACTATAGGCGTATTTTAAATCGCGGGGGCAAATGGCTTTCCCGGGGTATAGCAACTATTAACCGGAATATTTTGCAAACAGATACCTGAAGTTTGTTACATTTATTATTACAAAACACACCAATATGAAAAAGATATTACTATTATCCTTTTTGCTGATTTCAATAACAGGTTTTGCGCAAAGCTTTGAAGGAACAGTTACCTGGTCTGTTAAATATGATATTACAGATCCGGCAAAAAAAGCTGAAATGGAAAAATCGCAGAAAACGGCGAATGATCCTGCCAACCAGGCAAAAATGAAACAACTGCAGGAGCAAATGGACAAGCCCGAGATGAAAGCCATGATGGACGCCAACCCGCAGATGAAGGCCCAGATGGAAAATGCAATGAAAATGATGCAGGGGGGACAGGACCCAATGTCGGCTGCACTGCCTAAGAGCATTGTAATAAAAATAAAAGGCATCAGTTCTGTCTCAAAAACAGAAGGCGGTATAATGGGTGGTTCAGAAACTTTGTATGATGGTGATAAAAAGCAAAGCTATCTCATCAACAGGACTGCTAAAACGTATACTTCGTTAAATTCAATGGGTAATCATAAAACTGGAACAGACAGCATAAAGCACAAGATTACAAAGACAGGAGAGACCATGAAAATACTGGATTATACATGTACCAAATATATTGTTGAAGTAACCAACGCAAAGGGTACAACCATGAGCCAGATTTTCTGGACAAGTACAGATGTAAAAGGTATGGATATGAGCAGCCTGGCAAGACAAAAAATGGGTAATTCCGGGCAGTCGTTTTACTACGAGGGCATTTCCGGTATGCCGCTTCGGATAGAAATGGCCATGCCGCAGATGAATATGATAATGGAAGTGACAGCTATAAAAAAAGAGTCATTGCCTGCATCTGATTTTACCATTCCTTCAGATTTTACAGAATCAAAGGGTTTTGGAAAATAACACTATAACGCACTGTTATTATCTCCGGCTGCTCCACCAAATCAGTCCGCTCACTGCAACTATGAGTATCACAATGGAAAAGACGGTTGCATTTGAGTTCGCGGCAGTTTTTGTTTTATCATGTTTTGTGCCGTACATTATTGAATAGTACTCTTTGTCATTGTATTCTTTTACACTGTTTAAATATTCTGGAGATTCATCTGTTGTTATAAAATCTTTATGAGTTTGATATTCTGCAACAAGATGTATCTGGTTATAAATGCACGAGAATTTACTGTTATAAGTAAACCCTTTATTTTTTAAATGGGTTTCACTGGCTGTGATATTCCATTCTTCAGGCAGTACAATTGTTATTTCTTCCTGGTATGAAACAGGAAAAGGCAAACCCAACGGCATTTTACGCTCTTTTTCCTTTG
>Ga0157376_10001743_pt1 | contig 14472 bp, 12 predicted proteins | sample M45metaG_FD_121801 | JGI IMG/M metagenome (GOLD analysis project Ga0157376, IMG submission 121801) | Miscanthus rhizosphere microbial communities from Kellogg Biological Station, Michigan, USA - M4-5 metaG | ecosystem: Host-associated > Plants > Roots > Rhizosphere > Soil | place: USA: Michigan... | reverse complement strand
TACTTTCCGGGAGGATCGATGGCTGACGAACAGAAATTGGATGGTAAAGCGCGGCGGGAATTTTTGCAGGGAGCAGGGGCGGCAGCCGTGTCGTCGATGGCTGCCCCAAACTTGTTGACAGCGGCAGCGCGCAATCTGGGAGTGACGCGAAGCGCTATTCCAGGCCTAGGAGCCGCGGATACTGACGCCATTCGCGCCGAGATTGAAAAGCGGCATGAGGAGTCGGTCACGCGGCTGCGGACGTGGATCAAGCAGCCGTCTATTGCCGCAGAAAATCGCGGCATGAATGAAGGCTGCGAACTGATGATGCAGATGCTGCGCGAAGTCGGCTTTCAGCAGGTGCAGAAAATGCCGACCGATGGCCAGCCGGGAGTATTTGCGACGCTCGACGCAGGCGCACCGAAAACGCTGGGAATTTATTTTATGTACGACGTTAAACAAGCCGACCCCAAGGAGTGGAGTTCGCCACCGTTCGATGCGGCGTTAGTGGACAGGTCCGGATTGGGAAAAGTGTTGATGGGACGCGGCGCAGTGAACCAGAAAGGGCCGGAGGCGACATTTCTGGCGGCGCTGCACGCGATTCGCGGCGCCGGGCAAAAGCTGCCGGTGAATCTGGTATTCGTCGCCGAAGGGGAAGAAGAGATTGGTTCGCCACATTTTCCGCAAGTGGTTCGCCGGCCGGAAGTTCTGGAAGCGCTGCGGAATTGCGTTGGCGTGAGTATGCCATTCGCGTCGCAGGACCTCGATGGATCGGTAACGACGTTCTTTGGTGCGAAAGGCGTGATCGAACTGGAAATGATCTCGAGCGGAGAGAAGTGGGGACGCGGCCCGCGCAAGGATGTGCATTCCAGCAACAAAGCGCGGCTGGATAGTCCGGCGTGGCATTTGGTGGAAGCGCTGGCAAGTCTAGTCACACCGGATGGCAACGAGCCGGCAATTGAAGGCTACACCGCAAAGGCGCGGCCGTTGAGCGCCGCGGAGAAGAAAATGATCGCGATTGCGGCCAAGCGCCTGGACGAAAACACGGTGAAAAAAGGAATGGGCGTTCAACATTGGGTGCACGATGCGAGCTTCCAGGAGTCATTAGAATTGCTGGTGTCAAAGCCCACGGTGAATATTGAAGGATTGGTTGGCGGCTACACCGGCCCTGGCGGGAAAACAATTTTGCCGGGACGTGCAGTGGCCAAGTTGGATTTGCGATTGGTGCCAGACATGACCGCAAGGGAATCGCTAGAATTGTTGAAAGCTCATCTGGCGAAAAAAGGCTTTGGCGATATTGAAGTGAATATGACCGGCGGCTACGACCCGACCAGCACACCGATGGACGCCAAGCTGGTCGTTGCAGAAGGAGCTGTTTACAAGCGCCATGGAATTGATCCGGTGGAGATTCCTCGTCTGGCCGGCTCCTGGCCGGGATTTGTGTTTACCGGCGAACCGCTGAAAATGGCGGCGAGCCACTTTGGACTTGGCCACGGGAACGGCGCCCATGCTCCGGACGAATATTACTTGATCGAATCCACAAATGCGAAGGTGCAGGGAATGGATGGCGCCGCATTTTCGCACGTGGAATACTTGTTCGAGTTGGCAACGAACGGGTAAACCGAAAAAGGCGACTCAGCGGCCATATCAATCTCGTCGTGTGGCAGACCTCCACGTACATATCCCCCACCCTCAAATTCGAGGGTGGGGGATATGGCTATTCTCAAAACAGTGGAAAACTTTCCCGCCAAGCGCTACCAGGATTTCAGCTTGCGCAGTTCGGTGATGTGCGCGATGTGATGGCGACCGTGCCAGGCATAAAGGAAAAGCAGCCAGTCCACAGTGCGCGGGCCGTGTTCGGGATGCACAAAAACGCGGCCGTATTGATCGGCAGTGAGTGCGCGCAGCAGGCGTACCCAGCGATCGTGAATCGCTTCCAGCAAAACCAACGAAATTTCGACAGGCGCGGATTTGGCGTCCGGCAAATTCGCCCACTGATTTTCGTCGTAGGGCTGGATGGTCGGCAACTCTTCGGTCAGTGCGAGGCGCAGGCGGATATAGGCATTCAGGTGGCTATCCGGTACGTGATGAACGACCTGACGAACGGTCCACCCACCCTCTCGATATGGGGTGTCGAGCTGCACCGGAGAAAGGCCATTTACGGCGGCGCGTAATTGCACGGGAGTTTCGGCGATCGAATCGATTGCTTGAATTCGCAGAGTGGGTGTCGCTTCTAACGGCTGCTGAAACTTTCCGATCGGGTAGCGCGGGTCCATGGTGAGCATTCTCCTGAAGAATTTATTCCGAGCGACGAGCAGAATATCTGACTATTGGACGATACAGAACCGCAAATGGTGACTTCCAGCCTCGAATTGTGAATTTCAGAACAAGTCAGGTACCAAAATGGCCAGAAGTCGCACTACGGCCGGCTTCCCATGTGCAGGGAATGGCAGTGGTACAATGCCGATTCACGCTTGTAGCCGCCAAGGTGTGTCAGGAATCTAATTCAGGGCGAGGTTAGAGGATGCAGAACGTGGTGATTATCGGAAGCGGGTGCGCCGGGCTGACGGCGGCGATCTATGCGGCCCGTGCAAATCTGAAGCCCTTGGTGTTGGAAGGGCATGAACCGGGTGGACAGCTTTCGTTAACGACGCACGTTGAGAATTTCCCGGGATTCCCGGATGGAATTATGGGCCCGGAACTGATCGAAAACATGAAGAAGCAGGCGATCCGGTTTGGCGCGGAGTTCAAACACGGAGCGGTGGGCGAGGTGGATTTGAGCCACCGGCCGTTCAAGATCACCGTTGGCGCGGACAGGATTGAAACCAAGACGCTGATCGTGGCGGCGGGTGCATCGGCGCGGTTGTTGGGACTTAGGGGTGAAAAGGAATTGATTGGTCGCGGCGTTTCCACGTGCGCGACCTGCGACGGCTATTTTTTCCGCGGTAAGCCGATTGCCGTGGTAGGTGGCGGCGACTCCGCAATGGAAGAAGCGAATTTTCTTTCCCGCTACGCGAGCCGGGTCTATTTGATTCACCGCCGCAATGATTTTCGCGCTTCGAAAATCATGATTGACCGCGCAAAAGCGAACGAAAAAGTGGAATTCGTGACGCCGTACGTGGTGGAAGAAATTCTTTCGCCGGAAGGATACGTTTCCGGAGTGAAATTGAGGAATCTGGAGACCAAAGAAGACCGGCACATTGAGTTGGACGGCGTCTTCGTGGCGATTGGACACAATCCGAACAGCACAGTGTTCAAAGGCAAGTTGGACATGGATGAAAACGGCTACCTGAAAGCGAAGCACGGAGGTATTTCCAACGTACCGGGAGTTTTTGTTGCTGGCGACGTGCAGGACCATCGCTACCGTCAGGCAGTGACTGCCGCAGGTTCCGGTTGCATGGCGGCGATCGACGCCGAAAAGTTCCTCGAAGCGCACAATCACGCCAGTGCGCACTCGTAAGGGCTGTTCGGCACGGGCATAATAGAACAGCTCATGGTCCGCTCGACGCTCCTGAAATTATCGGAAAGCAAATCGTTTGCGCGCTGGATTACCTCCAACCGGACCACCCGCCGGATGTCCCACCGATTCGTTGCCGGAGAAGAACTGGACGAGGCGATTTCCACGGCGCGGGTGTGCAATGACCAGGGGATGCTGGTCAGCCTGGACTATCTGGGGGAAAACGTTTCGACCACCGAAGATGCTCATCGCGCGCGCGACGCCTACCTGGAGGTGTTTGACCGCATTGCCGCTGAAAACTTGAACGCCAACGTCTCGTGCAAGCTGACCCAACTTGGTTTGGACATGAGTGCGGAATTTTGCGAAGGGCTGTTGTTGTCAATCGTGGAGCGCGCTGCAGCGCACAACAATTTCTTGCGCGCGGACATGGAAGGGTCGGTGTATACCGCGCGGACGATCGACGTCGTGAAGCGTGTCCGGTCGCAGAATCAGGCGGTGGGCACGGTAATTCAGTCCTATCTTTACCGCAGCGAGCAGGACGTGAAGGATTTGTTGGCGTATGGCTGCCGCATCCGGCTGTGCAAAGGCGCTTACCAGGAGCCGCCGGAAGTAGCTTTTCCAAAAAAGCAAGAGGTGGACGCGAACTACGTAAAACTGATGCAGTTATTGCTGCCAAGCGGTGTCTATCACGGAATGGCCACGCACGACCCGAAGATGATCGCTGCCACTATTCGCTACGCGGCGGACCAGAAAGTCTCCAAAGACCAATTCGAGTTTCAAATGTTGTACGGGGTGCGCACGGATTTGCAGCGACAACTGGTCCGCGACGGATTTCGCGTGCGAATTTATATTCCTTATGGGCGAGACTGGTTCCCTTATTTCATGCGCCGGTTGGCGGAGCGGCCCGCAAATTTGGCGTTCTTCGCGCGCAATTTCTTTCGCTAAATTGCGACGCACTCAGTTAAAACAAGTCAGAGTGATTGGCCTGGCTGCAGGGCGTAGATGGTTAGATCGGCGAAGCCCGCTGTTTCGCGGCGCAATGCATCGGGCGTCCCGGTAAGCATAGGAAATGTCGCATAGTGCATCGGAATGACGTAGCGCACATGAAGAAATTGGATGGCCTGCGCGGCCTCGAATGGGCCCATGGTGAAGAGATCGCCGATCGGAAGCATGGCCAGCTGCGGATGATAAAGCTCCGCGATGAGCTGCATGTCGCTGAATAGCGCCGTGTCGCCCGCATGGTATAGCGAGAAGTCTCCAGGAAGGCGTACGACAAATCCGGCTGGTTCGCCGCCGTAAAGCCGCACTCCGTTATCTTCGATCGAGTTGGAGTGCATGGCATGAGTCATGGTGATTCGAAAATCGCCGACTTGCTGCGTGCCGCCCTTGTTCATCGGCAGAATCTCTTTTTCAAAACCTTTACTGGCGAGCCACAAACACGTTTCGAATGTTGCGACCAGCTTCGGCCGAAAGTGTTTTGCCAAAGCCAGCAGGTCGCCCATATGGTCGGAATGAGCATGGGTCAGAAAAATAGCGTCAAGCCGGGCCAGTTTTTTTAGGGAGTCCGGGCAACGCGGGTTGGTCGTCACCCACGGATCGATCAGCGCCACTTGTCCCGAGGGCGTGGTGAGCGAAAACGTGCTGTGGCCAAAATAGGTAACATGATTGGCTTTTAAGTCGAGCATCCAAAACCTCGCAGCTATTTGACGCGCCGGAAGATGCTATTCGGGTACAGCTTCGCAGACAATCCCGTTTTGGATGTACGGGAATGGAAGCTGAGTCGAACTCAGCTGGAGTTGAGAATCCAAAGCCCGACGGGTACACTTAGTTGGTGAGTTTTCGGGCAGCCCCGATAAACCAGCGAAATTGCGCCCCGACAAATGAGCGACGGCGGCGGGTGGTATCGAATAAAGGAGACAGTTGAATGGCTTACGTGATTGCCGAGCCGTGTATCGGCACGAAAGATAGCGCTTGCGTGGATGTCTGCCCGGTGGATTGTATCCACCCGCGAAAAGATGAAGCGGAGCACGAGGGCGCAACTCAGCTTTACATCAATCCGACCGAATGTATTGATTGCGGAGCTTGCGTACCGGTTTGTCCGGTGACCGCGATTTTCGCGATGGAAGATCTGCCGGAAAAGTGGCAGGCATTCGCGGCCACCAACACTGATTGGTACGCCAGCAAGTAATCGAACAAATTTGGAGGTATTCATTCGAGCCGGCACGCGTTTTGCGGGCCGGTTTTTGTTTTCCGCCAACCCGGTGCCGTTAATGGACATCTATCTGAGGGCTGGAAGCGGCTCGCCGCTCGGAGAAAAAAGAAACTTGAAGAATTCTTGCGCAAGAGTTGCCTTCATCTGTTTGCTGGCGATTGCTTGCGATAGCGCCTCGATTGCGAAACAGACCGCCACGCAGGACCGCAAAACGCCCTCTTCTAGGCGGTCCGCTTCCCTGGACGGCGAGTGGAGTGGCACGCTGCAAGTAGGCGAAGCCCAATTGCATCTGGTCCTGCATTTGTCGAAGGACGCCCAGGGCGCATGGCAGGCAAAGGTGGATTCGCCGGACCAGGCCGTCTACGGGATGGACGCCACAAAAGTAGCACGCCAAGAAGATGCGCTGCAATTTGAATTGGCATCCGTCGGCGCAAGATTTCAGGGAAAACTTCTGCCGGATCACAAAACCATCCGCGGAGTTTGGGAGCAAGGAGGCACCGGCCTTCCACTTCGATTCGAAAGGCGATCCACGGGCACCGGCGCGCGCGCTGCGGCAAACGCCGTCTCCAGAGCGGAAGGCACCTGGCAAGGCGCCATCGAAACCGGGAACATGCGCATGCGTCTGCAACTCCATTTGAGCCACGACGAAGCGGGACAGCTCGTTGCTTCTGTCGATAGCTTGGACCAAGGAATTCAGGGCATCCCAGCGTCTCGCATATCCGAAAAGGCCGGAGAGGTGAAGTTCGAAATTCTGGCGTTCAATGCGCAGTACACCGGAACGCTCAGCACCACCAAAAACGAAATCAGTGGTCATTGGGATCAAAACAACAATCTGGAGGTACTAAATTTTGTTCGTTCCGACCGCGTTCTGGATCTGCGCCGTCCGCAAACTCCCGCAAAACCGTATCCGTACATAGAGGAAGAAATTTCTTTTGCCGCGGGCAGTGAAAAAGGAACTCTCGCCGGGACACTCACCTTGCCCCAAGGTAACGGCCCTTTCCCCGCGGCAATCCTAGTCGGTGGCTCCGGACCAAACGATCGCGATGAAACCATCACCGGGCACAAGCCGTTCCTGTTGCTAGCCGATTTTCTGACGCGAAAGGGAATAGCCGTACTTCGCTACGACAAACGTGGCATCGCGCAGTCCACCGGTAATTTCTCGGACGCGACTATCGACGATTTCACTTCCGATCTGCAAGCCGCGGTTGCGTTCGCAAAATCCCGCAAGGAAGTGGATGCCAAGCGAATCGGCGCAATTGGCCATAGCGAAGGCGGAATTCTAGCTGCACTCGTCGCCACCCGTTCCAGCGATCTCGATTGGCTGGTGCTGCTTGGAACTCCCGCTACCACCGGCGAACGCACTCTGCTGCGCCAATCAGAGTTGGTTTCGCGCGCGGGCGGGCTCTCCGAAGAGCAGATCGCACGTAGTCTGCAATTCGATCGCAAAGCCTATCAAGCAGTGAAAGAAGAAAAGGATCTCGCCGCTCTGCAAAGACGCTTGCAAACTCTTGTCGCACAAAGCGGTCTAGGCGAATCCATGCCGCCTGAAGCGCTACAAACTCAGATCCGTCTTATGACTTCGCCGTGGTTTCAGCAATTCCTCACATTCGACCCGGAACCGGTGCTTGAGCAACTTAAACTTCCGGTACTTGCCCTCAGCGGCGACCTTGACCTGCAAGTCGATTCGGTCGAAAACGTTCCGCTTCTGCGCCAAGCCTACGAGGCCAGCGGCAACAAGGATTTCACGGTCATCGAAATCGAAGGCGTTAATCACCTGTTTCAGAAAGCGCAATCCGGCTCGCCTGCTCTTTACGGCGCAATCGAAGAAACCATCGCGCCCGAAGTGCTCACGGCAATCGGCAACTGGGTCACCAAACACATCTCTGAATGACGTGTGCATTTCGAGAGAATTGTGTGTGAGTAGCGCGTTGTGAACTGGTCGCACCCTCCCGACGCCGCGCCTTGCAAACATATTCCTCGCGGTATCATTAACGATGGAGCCCAGGAACGTCCTCGTGCCGTCAAAATTTCATCTCTCACTGCTGATTCATGCGCACCAGCCAGTTGGAAATTTCGAAGACGTTTTCGAACGCTGTTATCAGCGCGCCTATCTTCCATTCGTCCAGCACCTGGAAAAACACTCTGGAATTCGCGCTGCCTTGCATTATTCCGGGCCGCTGCTGGTCTGGATTCAAAACAATCATCCCGAATATTTTGAAGTATTACGCACGTTGGTAAAACGAAAGCAAGTGGAAATGGTCGGCGGCGGTTTTTACGAGCCGATCCTCGCAGTCATTCCTACCGAAGACCAGCGCGAACAAATTGAGCGCCTTTCGGCATATCTCGAACGACATTTTGGCCAGCGGCCGACCGGTGCGTGGCTCGCCGAACGTGTATGGGAGCCGCAGCTGCCCTCGGTTCTGGCGTCAGCGCAAGTCGGCTACACGCTCGTCGATGACTATCATTTTCTCTGCGCGGGTTTTGAGCCCCATGAGCTTTTCGGCGCATACCAGGCGGAAGACCGCGGCAAAGGCGTGCGTCTCTTCGCTGGTCAAAAAGCCTTGCGCTATCTCGTTCCGTTCGGAAAAGTTGAAGACGTGATCAAGTATCTGCGCGACGCCGCAGCCGTGCACCCCGATGGCGTGGCGGTGTTTGGCGACGACATGGAAAAGTTCGGTGTTTGGCCCGGCACTTTTGAGCACTGCTATGACGACCACTGGCTGGAAGATTTTCTTTCTGCGCTTGAAGAGAATTCCGACTGGCTCGCGCTCACTCCGCCCGGCGACTACGCCGAGACTCACGCACCGCTGGGCCGCGCCGATCTGCCCACCGCTTCTTATCCTGAAATGACCGAATGGGCGCTGCCCACCGGAGTCCGCCAACGATTCCACACGGTTCAAGAGGAATTCACCAAGCGTCCAGAAGTCGCGGCGTTTTTGCGCGGAGGCTCGTGGCGCGGGTTCTTTCGCAAATATGCAGAATCAAATCTGTTGCACAAGAAAATGTTGCGTACTGGCACTCGCCTCGCCGGTGTTCCGCAGCGCCGCACCGAAACCAAGCCGGCGCTGGAAGTTGCCGAGGCCCGCGACTTGCTCCTCCGCGCGCAATGCAACGATGCCTACTGGCACGGAGTTTTTGGCGGCCTATACGCTCCGCACCTCCGCACCGAACTCTGGCGCAGCCTGATTCGCGCAGAGTCCACCGCAGACAGGCTTACCCCCGGCGGCCAAATCGGTCGAGTGGAATTGCTCGACTACGATTCCGACGGAAAAAATGAACTGTTGTTCACCGGCCCCGAATACCAGGCGTTACTGAAGCCTTCCGACGGCGGCACGTTAGCGGCTCTCGATTTTCGCCCGATGGCCGCGACTCTCGTAAATTCCATGCAGCGGCGCCCGGAGGCCTATCACACCCGTCTGCGCGAAGCCTCTAAGTCTGCCACCGGAGCAGTCGCTTCCATCCACGAACAAACTCGAGTCAAGGAACCTAATCTCGAACGCTTTCTGAAATACGATCGTTGGGCGCGCCACGCCTTCCGCATCCTAGTCTTTGATCCAAAGCGCACTCAATCGGACTACGAATCGCTGCAGTTGATGGAGGATCCCAGCTTCGCGGCCGGCGAATTCACGGTACGAAATTCCGCGCCGCATCAGACCGAACTCACTCGCGAAACACAGATTGGCGCGAATCCCGCCGGGCTCGGCGCGGTTCCGGCCACTGTCACCAAGCTATTTTCGTTCGGTCCGGCGCCTGGTGGTTGCGAGATTTCGTGTGAAGTCGGACTGAAATTGAAGGAAACCGTGGATCGCGCAGTGACGATCGGCATCGAGACCATCATAAATCTTCTCGCTCCAGCCCAATCCGATCGTTTTTTTGAAACTGCTTCCGGCCCGGAGGGCTTGCGTTTCAGCGGAGAATTGCCGGGCCCGATTCTTCATCTGCAGGATGGCTGGCAAAAAGTTCGCATCACTCTTCACGCGCCTGGTTCCGATAATTTCTGGATCGCGCCGATTGAAACCGTCTCAGAATCCGAAGAAGGCTTCGAACGCGTCTATCAGGGCTCGCAAATCCTGGCGCGCTGGCGCTTGAGCACTCAAAAAGTTTTGTCAGCGCGGATCGTGTGGCGCATCGAAGCAATTTAGTCCGACGATTCCCGCGACGCTGCGATCTCGCTATTCTACAATCCACAAATTCTGCGCGAATGCCCACTGCTCGTCGATCCACTGCGCGGTTTGACGGAATCCCGCGCGTTCCGCCATTTTCGCTGGCTCATCCTGACCATACTTGTGCGAACTTTCCGTCCAGATTGTTTCGCCCTCTTCGATTCGCAACAGCAGCGACGCTCCCGGAATATTTACCCGCTGCCGTCTGATCGATTGAAGATGCATTTCAATCCTGCGCTCTTCCGCATTCCACAATGCCAGGTGCCGGAACTCGCGCAGCTTAAAGTCCGCGCCAAGCTCGCGATTGATCCGCGCCAGAATATTCAGATTGAACGCAGAGGTGACTCCAATCGGATCGTCATACGCCAGTACCTCTACGGCGACGTCTTTTTCCAGATCGGTTCCCAACAGCAGCGAATCGTCGCGCTCTAGTGTGTTGCGAACCTGGCGTAGAAAATCATCCGCAGCCGGCCGGTCGAAGTTGCCGATAGTGCTGCCCAGAAACAGCACGCACATATGTTCGCCCTGTTCCCGCCGTGCGGCAACCGCCCGCAGTCCTTCCAGGTACGGCTTCTCGTAACCCACCAGACTCACGAAATCCAGCTGGCCAAGCTCCTTCTCGCATGCCGCCAAGGCCGCCGGAGAAATTTCGATCGGGTAATAAAACGTGCGCCGGTGTTTGGCTAGCGCTTCCAGGATCAGCCGTGTCTTTTTTCCGCTGCCGCTCCCAAGTTCCGCGACGTGCGTGGGCAGCGGCATCCTCGAAATAATCTCGCTCGCGAGCCGCTGCAGCAACCGGGTATCCGCGCGGGTCAATCCATATTCCGGCAGCAGGCAAATCGCTTCGAAAAGCTCCGACCCGACTTCGTCGTATAAATATTTGCTGGGCAGTTCGCGTTGGCCGGACTTCGTCAATCCTTCACGCACATCCGCTGCGAAATCAGACAGAACAACTTGCTGAACCGTCGGTGTAGCCATCTTGACCCTCTGTCCTGGTGGTTGAATTTACTCTTCCACGCAACGAAATGTCGCGTAGACATACGGGTAATGCGGCTGGAACCAATTGCGAAAAGAGCGTCGCAGCATGCACGCGGCCGTGCGCGGCGATCCACCCTTCATTACGTAGTGTTGCCCATCAAAAAAGTTTGCCGAGTATCCGGGATAAAAAGGCATTGGAGCGAAGCCCGGAAGCGGCGCAAATACCGTGCGCGTCCATTCCCAGCCGTTTCCGACTAAGTCGTGGACGCCGAACGCACTTGCGCCTTCGGGATGCGAACCGCACGGCGACGGATCCCAATGCATAAAATCAAAATTGCCATGCGTGGCATTGGGAGGAGCATCGCCCCACGGATAGCTTCGCTGCGCGTCCGAATTTGGCGCGCCATACGCGGCGCGGTGAAACTGTTCTTCGGTCGGCAATTTCCGGTCCAGCCATTGTGCGTATGCCGACGCTTCAGCGTGGCTGACATAAGCCGGATAGTCCATCGGCAAAGGAAGTTCAGAAAACATTCCGCGATACGTCCAAATATTTCCGCGCCGCGCCCAGAACGCCGGATGCTCAATTCTATTTTTTTCGCGCCAGGTCCAGTCTGCAGCCCTCCAAAGTGATCGATTGAAGTAGCCACCGCGCTCCACAAAGTGCATAAACTGGCGGTTGGTCACATTGTGGTTTTCGATGCTGAACGCCGGAACATCCACGGTGATTTCCGCTCGCTCGTTGTCCCATCCAAACTGCTGATCGTTCTTTGGCAAACCCAATGTCGCTGGTCCCTCAGGAATATCCACCAAGCGGTGTTCGATTCGGCGCGTTCTCGACGGGCTCTCGACCGGCGCCGGTTTTTTTCGGTCCAGCGCCAGTTGGTGAAACATGTAGGCCAGCGTTTCCGCGTGCATTAGGCGATGCTCAATGGCAGAGTCCAGCATTGACAATAATTGCGGATGGCCTTCTGCCGGATGCTCCAGCGCCTGCTCGATCGCGTTATCAAGTGCACCGCGGATCTGATCATTGTAAATTCGAATTTCCTCACGCGACGGCCAGTCGCTTGGCTGGTCAGTCGGAAGTCCGCCACCCACGGGATCAATTCCAAACGCAAAAAGCTGATCGAAGGTGCGATGAAAGCGCTTCAGGCCAAACGCGCGCTGGCCCAGCAGATTCCAGTCGAAAGCCTCGACGTGGCCCAGGTAAAAAATCACCCGGTGGCGTTCCGCGATCGGCCGTTCATAAAATGCTTCGTCGCGAAGGATTTGGAAAAGTTCGTCGCTGGTACTGCGCGCGCGAACCAGCCGGGCGTGATGATCGTGGCGGGTGCGGACGGCTGAGGCGAGTGCTCCCATGCTTTTTTCCCTTCCGTTGGATGCCGCGAGCGAGCGAAGGATGCACCGAAATTTCCGGCGCTGGGAGGCTAGCTGCGTTAGGATGTTGACGCTGGCCAAAGCTGCTGTCAACAGAAACGATTGCGAAAGCCCCAAAGTGTCAAAAGCTATCATCGAATTTTGTGATGCGAAATACCAGATAAACACTAGGGATTCGCGCTCGATTCTTTCCGGAGTTTCGCTGGAAATTCACCAGGGCGAAACAATTGCCCTCCTGGGCCGCAGCGGCAGCGGTAAAACCACTATGTTAAAACTCATCAATCGGATGAGAACGTGTACATCGGGCGATCTGCGGGTTGGCGGAACACCGATCCGCGAGTGGGATCACATTCGCCTCCGCCGCTCCATCGGCTATGTCATTCAAGAAGTTGGACTTTTTCCTCATCTGAATATCCGACAAAATGTCTCTTTGGTGCCCGTGCTGGAGCAATGGCCCGAAAAGAGAATCACTGAGCGCTTTGTCGAAGTCATGCGCCTGGTCGGACTGGATCCTTCCGACTACGGTCCTCGCTTCCCCCGCGAGCTCTCCGGCGGCCAGCGTCAAAGAGTCGGAGTCGCCCGTGCGCTTGCTGCCGATCCCGCGATCCTACTGATGGACGAACCGTTTGGCGCGCTCGACCCGGTAACCCGCGCCGAACTTCAGCAAGAGTTCCTGTCTTTGGCACGTCGCGTCTCGAAAACAATCGTCTTGGTGACCCACGATGTTCGCGAGGCGTTGTTGTTGGGTACTCGCATAGTCTTGCTCGACGCTGGGCAGATCGTGGCGGTATCCAATCCGCGCGATTTCCTGAAACTCGAACATCCTGTCGCGCGCGAATTTCTCACGGCCTCCGAACTTGTTGCCGGGGCCGCTCGATGAACGTTTGGCACTTCATGAGCAGCCATCAAGCCGAAATTCTTACCGCGACGCGTGAGCATTTGACGCTGGTGGTCATTTCCATGCTCATTGCCATCGCCATTGGCGTTCCAACGGGATTGGCGATTGTCGGCCATCCGCGCCTGCGCTCCGCGGCTCTTGCACTGGCCAGCATTTTCCAAACCATTCCGAGCCTTGCGCTTTTCGGCTTTTTGATTCCTCTTCCGCTGATCGGCGGAATCGGCGCGCGCACCGCAATCGTCGCGCTGGTGTTATACGCGCTGCTCCCCATCTTGCGGAATACCTATGTAGGGCTAACTGGCGTCGACCCCGCGGTACTCGAAGCCGCGGAAGCCATGGGCATGACTGAGTCGCAAATCCTGTTCCGTGTTCGTCTTCCGTTGGCCACTAGTTTTATTCTTGCCGGCGTCCGCACCGCGACTGTGATCACCATCGGCGTAGCCACTATTGCCGCCGCAATCGGCGCCGGAGGTTTGGGGACTTTCATTTTTCGTGGAGTAGCCATGGTCAGTGATGCGGTGATTCTGGCCGGCGCCATTCCCGCCGCACTCCTGGCGTTGCTTGCCGACTTCCTTCTCGGAATTCTCGAACGACGATTGAAGGTCGCCTGACTTGAAGTGCGCCACCATTCTCGCCGGATTGCTCGCTGTAGTTTTCGCTAGCGCATGCCGTAATCCGTCGCAACCGCAACTTGTGGTCAGTTCAAAGTTCTTCACCGAACAAGTGGTCCTTGCGGAATTGCTCGCGCAACATATCGAAGAGCGCACCGGAATTCGCGTAGTACGAAAACCCAATCTTGGCGGCACTCTTCTCGTACACAAAGCGATGCTCAGCGGCGATGTGGATGTTTATGTCGAGTATACCGGCACGGCGCTCACTGCCGTACTTGGCGAAAGCCCGCATGGCGATTCCGTTGCAATCTACCAACGCGTTCGCCAGGAATACGGCCGGCGCTTCGGCTTCGAAGTTACCGATCCGCTTGGTTTTGCGAATGCTTTCGCCATGGTCGTGCGCGGCGAAGATGCTCGCCAAAATCACCTCAGCAAAATGTCGGATATTGCGCAGTTAGCATCGCGCTGGCGTGCCGGGGTCGGTTACGAATTTCTGGAAAGGCCCGATGGTTACCGCGGCTGGACTGAACGCTATAGCCTGAAATTCGGCAAGGATCCCAGCGTTCTCGATTTAGGTTTGCTCTATCGCGCGCTCGCCGAGAAAAAAGTGGACATCGTTGCGGGTAACTCCACCGACGGCTTGATTGATGCTCTTGGTCTGGTTCCGCTGGAAGACGACCGCCACTATTTCCCGCCATACGACGCAGTCCCGATCGTTCGCGGCGCCGCGCTCGAAAAATTTCCCAAATTGCGCGCCGCGCTTGCCGGACTCGCCGGGAAAATCTCCGAGGAAGAGATGC
>Ga0157376_10001742_pt1 | contig 14474 bp, 13 predicted proteins | sample M45metaG_FD_121801 | JGI IMG/M metagenome (GOLD analysis project Ga0157376, IMG submission 121801) | Miscanthus rhizosphere microbial communities from Kellogg Biological Station, Michigan, USA - M4-5 metaG | ecosystem: Host-associated > Plants > Roots > Rhizosphere > Soil | place: USA: Michigan... | reverse complement strand
CTACACGCTCGCGATCGGCTACGCCGGCCTGCTCGCGACCGAACAGGAGCGCGACAAGATCCTGGACGTCTCACGCGACACGCTGTTCGCGTTCCTCGTCGGCAGCCTGGCGCTGGTGCTGGTCGCGCCCACGATGGCTGTCGATGCTTCCTATACGCAAGGCCTGCTGCCCGGCGTTCCGCGGCTGGGCGGCCTCGCGCCGCACCCGGTCGCGCTCGGCACCTTCGCGCAGATCTTCCTGCTGTTGCTGTGGTGCCGCCCATTCAAGCACTGGTGGCTGAACGTGCCGGCCTGGATCGCCGGCGGCACCTGCCTCTTCTTCGCGCAGTCGAAGACGGCGTGGATCGCCTTCGTGCTGTGCACCGTCTGCCTCGTCGCCGTGCGCAACGGCACCAACGCGTGGCGGCGCCTCGGCGACCCGCGTGAAGGCGCGTTCGGCGCGATGCTGCTCATCGGCACCATCGCGGTGGTACTCGCGCTCACGGGCCTGATCCTGCTGGGCGACGTCGGATCGACCGTCTCGAGCCTGCTCGAGACCGATGAGGGCGCGCAGCTCATGACGTTCACGGGCCGCGACAAGATCTGGGCGATCGCGATCGAGGAATGGCAGAACAGCCCGGTGTTCGGCTACGGCCCAGGCCTGTTCGACGCCGATTTCCGCGCCAGCATCCACATGGCCAACGCGACCAACGGCCACAACCAGTTCATGGACACGCTGGCGCGCTCCGGCACCGTGGGCGCGACGGCGTTGGTCCTCTACGCGATCGTGCTGCTCGCGCTTTCGCTGCGCTATGCCCGCGCCACCGGCGGCCTGAGCGTGGCGCTCTTCGTCGCACTGGCACTGCGCTCGGTGAGCGAAGTGCCGCTGATCCTGTTCGGCTACGGCGCCGAGCTGTTCACCCATCTTTTGCTGATCGTCACGCTCGCCTCCGCCGCGGGAGCCAGGCGAGCGGTCGAAAGCGTCGTGCCGAGAAACGCGATCTATTCGGGGGCTTCATGAAATTCTCCGTCATCATCCCGCTGTACAACAAACTGCATTTCGTCGAAGGCGCTGTGCGGTCGGTGCTGGCCCAGTCGTATCCCGCGCACGAGATCATCGTCGTGGACGACGGCTCGACCGACGGCAGCGCCGAGGCCGTCGAGAAGCTCGGCGACCCGCGAATCCGCGTCGTGCGGCAGGCCAACGCCGGCGTGTCGGCCGCGCGCAACCGCGGCATCTCGCTCGCCACCGGCGACTGGGTCGCCTTCCTCGACGCCGACGATTGGCAGCACCCCGAATACCTGAAGAACATCGCTCGCGCGCACGAGGCTTATCCCGACTGCGACATGTTGACGGCGGGCTTTCGCGAAGTGCACGACCCGAACAGCTTCGAGCTCAAGCCCTGGCCGGTGTCCGACGCCTTCTTCGAAGTCGAGCTGATCGAGGACCTGCGGGATCGCTGGATGAAGAACCGCCCGTTCTTCACCAGCACGGTGGCCGTGCGCACGGCGCGCTTGCACCAGATGCAGCCCTGCTTTGCCGAAGGCGAGTCGCACGGCGAAGACCTCGACTTGTGGTTCCGCATCGGCGACGAGACGCCGATTGCGCTGGTGCACGCGCAGCTCGCGGCGTACCGCACTTCCGTCCCCGGGAGCCTCAGCCTCACCGCGCAGTACACCGACAGCCTGCCGCCCTGGCTGGAGCGCATGCGCCAGCGCGCCCTCGAAGGTTCCATGCCCGAGCGGCACTGCAAGTCGGCGCTGTGGTTCATCGCGCAGGCAGAAATCACCGTGGCACGCGACCTGCTCGCGGCCGGGCGGCGCAAGGACGCGCTCGCCTGGCTCGTGCAGGCGCGGCGCGCCGCGACCGGGCGGCGCTGGCAGTTGACGGCGGCGATGGCGTTGCTGGTGCCGGCCGAGGTGGCGGGCCGCTGGCAGCGCTGGCGCCTGCGCAGCGCCGACACCTTCTCGCAGGAGGGCCGCGCCATATGACGGTTTGCCGCGTCTCCGTGGTCATCAAGGCGCTCAACGAGGAGCGCAACATCCAGGCCGCGATCGAAAGCAGCCTGCGCGCCGTCGCCGAAGTGGGCGGCGAAGTGATCCTCGCCGACAGCCACTCGACCGACCGCACGGTGCAGATCGCCTCGGCCTATCCGGTGCGCATCGTGCAGCTGGCGTTCGCGAACGAGCGCAGCTGCGGCGCCGGCCCGCAACTGGGTTACCAGCACGCGCGCGGCGACTACATCTACATCCTCGACGGCGACATGCAGATGGTGCCGGGGTTCCTTTCGCAGGCGCTCGCGTTTCTGGCGCAGCATCCCGAAGCCGCGGGCGTCGCCGGCCGCGTGGTCGAACAGAACCTCACGAGCCTCGAGTACCGCGAGCGCGGGCTGCGCGCGCCGTCGCAGCTGACGCCGGGCCACGTCGACCGGCTCGACGGCGGTGGCCTGTACCGGCGCCGCGCCATCGAAGAGACGGGCTACTTCTCCGACCGCAACTTGCACAGCTACGAAGAGCTCGACCTGGGTGTCCGGCTGCGGGCGCTCGGCTGGACCTTGTGGCGCATCCCGGTCGATGCCGTGACTCACTACGGCCACGATGCACCGCCTTATCAATTGCTGCTGCGGCGCTGGCGCAGCAGCTACGTGTGCGGCGCCGGTGAACTGCTGCGCGCCTCGCTCGGCGAGCCCGGCATGCGCCTTGTGCTGCGCGACGTGCGCGAGCTTCGCCTGTACGCCGCCGTGATCGCCTGGTGGGCCGTGTTGCTGAGCGTCGCGTTCTGGCCGCTCGGGGCGGGTGCGCGCGCTGCCTGCTTCGCGGCGCTCGCCGTGTTCCCGTTCGCAGTCATGTTCTGGCGCAAGCGCTCGGTCGAGCGCGCCGCCTACTCGGTCGTGTCCTGGTGCTTCCATGCCGCCGGCCTCGTCCGCGGCTTGGTGCGAAAGCGCCTGCCACCGCGCAGCTTCATCCCTTGCCGCATCCTGAAAGAGCCGCTGGAGCCCTCCGCCGCCATGCGCCGCGAACACTGGGCCTGACCCACATCACCACTTTCCATGCCCCAGACCACCTTGCCGAATGAGTCCTTGTCTTCCGCCGCATCGGGCCGCTTCATCTACATCGCGTGCCCATGGACGCCGGTGGGTGGCGGCATGTTCAAGGTTGCCGATTACCTGATCCAGGCGCAATCGGCGCAGGCCGGCCAAGGCGGCGTGCAACTGCGCCCGCTCGACACGCGCGGCGGCGGCCATGCGGCGCTGTCGCTGTGGGTGCTGGTGACGGCCCTGGCGAAATTGGTTCGCGGTCGCCTCGGCGGCAAGCTCACCGGCGTCCACGTGAACATGGCCGAGCGCCTCAGCCTCTGGCGCAAGAGCGCGATCATCGTGACCTGCCGCCTGCTCGGCGTGCCTGCCGTGCTGCACCTGCATGCCGCGCAATTGCATCATTACTACCGCGCGCTGCCCTCGCCTTTGCAGCGTCTCACGCGCTGGGTGTTCTCGTTGCCGCAGAGCGTCGTCGTGCTTGGCACGGCGGCGCGCCGCTTCGTGACGGAGGAGCTCGGCGTCCCGCCGCAACGCGTCGAGATCGTGATCAACGGCGTGCCCGAGCCGGTGGCGCCGCCGCATCGCCGTCCGGCCTCGCCCGAGACGCGCAAGGTGCTGTTCCTGGGCAATTTGTCCGAGCGCAAAGGCGTTTCCGACCTGTTGCGGGCGCTGGCCATACCGGGCTTCGATACGGCCAAGCTGCAAGTCTGCCTGGCCGGTGGCGGGGACGTGCCGGCGTACAAGGCGATGGCCAGCATCCTCGGCGTGGACGGGTTCGTGCACTTCGAAGGCTGGTGCGCCCAGTCGCGCGTGGCCGAGCTGCTGGCGCAAACCGACGTGCTGGTGCTTCCTTCCTACGACGAGGGCCTGCCGCTCGTCATCCTGGAAGCATTGGCGCACGGCGTCGCCGTGGTCTGCACGCCGGTCGGCGAAATCCCTTCGGCGCTCGGCGACGGCGTCAACGCCTGCTTCGTGAAGCCGGGCGACATCGACGGCATCGCGGCGGCGCTGCAAAAGCTTTTGCGCGAGCCTGAAACGCTCGAGCGCCTGGGCCGCAACGGCCGCCTGCTGTACGAGCAGGAGTTCTCGATCGCGCGCTTCTTCGCCAGCGTTGCACGCATCCACCAGCGGCATTTCGGCGCCGCCGCCGAACCGACGCCCGCCGCCGCCGAGCTGACCGAGGAGGTCGCCCGATGATCAGCCACGCCGACACGATCGCGATGAACGCGTGCCTGTGGGCCGACGTGTGCATCGTCGGGGGCGGCCCCGCCGGCATCTCGCTGGCGCTGTCGCTGTCGGGCCAGGGCCTGAAGATCGTCGTGCTCGAATCGGGCGGCATGCGCGAACATGCGCAGACGCAGGCGCTGTATGCCGGCGAGGTCGCCGACGAAAAGCTGCACAGCCCGGCCGACAAATACCGGCAACGGCGCCTGGGCGGTTCGACCGCGACCTGGGGCGGCCGCTGCGTGCCCTTCGATCCGATCGACTTCGAGAAACGGGCCTGGGTGCCGGACAGCGGCTGGCCGATCTCGTACGAGGACCTGCTGCCGTTCTATCCGCAGGCCAACGCGCTGTCCGAGGCGGGACGCTTCGCTTACGACGCGGACGAAGCGCTCGGCGCCGATGCGCCGCCGATGTTCCGCGGTTTCGAGAGCGACGTCGTGCGCACCGATTCGCTTGAGCGCTTTTCCTGCCCGACCAATTTCGGCGCGCGCTATGCACGCCGGCTGCAAGTGGCGACCGACATCCACGTATTGCTCGGCGCGAATTGCACCAACATCGGCCTGGAGACGGGCGCGCGAGCCGTCGACGAGCTCGAAGTGAAAACGCTCACGGGCCGGCGCTTCCGCGTCGCCGTCCGCGCCGCGGTGCTCGCGACCGGTGGCCTCGAAACGGCGCGGCTGCTGCTCGCGTCGCGCAACACCACGCCGGCCGGCCTCGGTAACGAGCACGACGTGGTCGGCCGCTATTACATGTGCCACATCGCCGGCAATGTGGGTCCGCTGGCGGTGCGCGGCTCGCCCGCCGATGTGCGCCACGGCTACGAGATCACGCCCGAGGGCATCTACGCGCGGCGGCGCCTGGGCATCGCGCCCGAGGCGCAGCGCGAACATGGGCTGACCAATGCGGTCGCGCGCCTGCACTTCCCGCGCATCACCGATCCGCGCCATCGCAACGGCGTGCTGTCGGGGCTGTTCCTCGCGCGGCGGTTCATCAGCTACGAGTACGCCAAGCGGCTGAACGATGGGGCACCGCCAAGCGCCGCGGTCTATGCACGCCACCTGCTGAACGTCGTGTCCGATCCGATCGACACCACGGCCTTTCTCGCACGCTGGCTCACGCGGCGGACCTTCGCGCAGCGCAAATTTCCTTCTGTCATCCTGCGCAACCGCAGCAACCGCTTCAGCCTGGAGATGCATGCGGAGCAAGTGCCGAACGCGGCGAGCCACGTCGCGTTGACGGATCGCCCGGATGCTCTGGGCATGCCGCAATTGCGCGTGGATTGGCGCTACAGCCCGGCCGACATCGAATCCGTGCGCCGCATGCTGGACCTGATGGCGGCGGAGTTCGAGCGCAGCGGCGTGGCCCGACTCGATTACGACCGCGACACCTTGGAGGACGACCTCATGCGCTTCGGCGCTTACGGCGGCCACCACACCGGCACGGCGCGGATGGGCAACGATCCGCGCAGCAGCGTGGTCGATGCCGATTGCCGCGTGCATTCGCTGCGCAATCTCTATGTCGCGGGCAGCGCGGTGTTCCCGACTTCGAGCCAGGCCAATCCGACGCTCACGCTGGTGGCCCTGTCGCTGCGACTCGGGCAACATCTCGCGCGGTCGCTGGGCCGCGAAGCCGCACCGCAAACTTTGCGGGCCGTGCCTGCGCCGGCGGCGGTGCAAGACGACGAAAGGATGGCGGCATGAGCGGCACGATGCGCGTCCTCGTCCTCGGCGGCTCCGGCTACATCGGCTCGCGGCTGTGCGACCGGCTCGCGGCGGCGGGCTGGGCGACGCCCATCCGTGCGTCATCGCGGCATGTGTCCGGCAACGGCGTTCGCGTCGACACGACCGACATGGCATCGCTCGTCGATGCGCTGCACGGCGTCGATGCTGTCGTCAATTGCGTCGCCGGCAACCGGCGCGCGATCGCTGAAGGGGCGAAAGCGCTTGTCCTGGCCTGCATCGAAGCCGGCTGCCCGCGCATCGTCCACCTGAGCAGCATGTCGGTGTACGGGCCCCGCGAAGGCGCGGTACGCGACGACGCCGCGACCGATCCCTCGCTCGGCTGGTACGCCCGCGCCAAGTGCGAGGCCGAGCATTGCATGACCGCGTTCGCGCGCGCCGGCGGCACCGCCGTCTTGCTGCGTCCCGGCTGCGTGTGGGGGCCGGGCAGCCAGTTGTGGGTGGGACGCATCGCGCGTTACCTCAATGCGCATCGCCTGGGCGACCTCGGCGCGGCCGGCGACGGCTGGTCCAACCTCGTCCACGTCGACAACGTTTGCGACGCGATCGAAGCAGCGCTGCAATTGCCCGAATCGCCGGGACGCGTGCGCGCCTACAACCTCGCGGCGCCGGACAGCCCGCGCTGGAACGAGTATTTCGTCGACCTGGCGCTGGCGATCGGCGCGACGCCGGTGCGCCGCATCTCGCAATTGCAATTGCGGCTGGACGCGTGGCTCGGTGGCCCGCCCTTGAAGATCGCGCAAGCCGCATTCGCCAGACTCGGCCGCCGCGCGGCGCGCCTGCCGGATCCGCTGCCCCCGAACCTGGTCGGTTTGTGGGAACGTCATCTGCGCCTGGAGTCGCCCGGCGCCGAACGCGACCTCGACGTGCGCTGGACCCCTTACGGCACCGGCCTCGCGCAGTCCGCGCAATGGGTGCGCGAGGGAGCCCCTCATGCATGACGCGCACGAAAGCGCGGACATGACCGACTTCCGCGCCGACACCTGGCGCCAGTTCGGCCGCTTCAGCTGGCCGCTCGCACTGCGCGGATTCGTCCTGCGCCGCAACTACCGCGCGGTCGCCACGCTGCGCCTGTGCCATTACGCCGCGACGGGCAAGGGAATATTCGCTCGGGCCTTCCTCATCTTCGCGCGGCTGCTGCATCGCATGGCCTGTCACTCCGCGGGCATCGACCTGCCTTGGGCGACACGCGTCGGCGGCGGCCTGGCGCTGACGCACGGCTGGGGACTGGTCGTGAACGAGAACGCGGTGATCGGCCGCAACGTGACGATGTTGCACGGCGCCACGCTGGGCCAGCGCGACCGCCTCGGCGCCGACGGCTCGCGCTCGCCCGGCGGCAGCCCCGTCATCGAGGACGACGTGTGGATCGGCCCGCACGCGATCGTGGTCGGCCCGATCACGGTGGGGCGCGGCAGCCGCATCGCGGGCGGCGCCTGCGTGTTCGAGGACGTGCCGCCGCGCTCGATCGTCGTCGGCAACCCGGCGCGCGTCGTGAAGAGCGATTGCGCACCCGACGTGATGAACGGCTACGCGTTCGACGAAGCGTCGCAGGCAACGGCAACGGCAGCCGGCATCGAACACGGCCAACCCGTTCATTGAATCCGCTCCGCGCGCTACAGTGCGCGCATGGAGACCCTCGAACTGCTGCAATCGCTCGGCCTCGAATTGCCGTCGCCCGCATTCATCGCGGGCGTCGTCCTCTTCAGCATCGTCGGCATGGCCGCGTGGTGGCACGGCAAGAAGACGAAGCGCCCACGCATCAAATGGCTGGGGCTCGCGCTGATGCTGTACGCGTATGCGACGCCGCAGACGTGGCTGCTGTACACCGTCGGCCTCGTGTTGTGCGCGTGGCTGGCGTGGGCCTACCGAAGCGCCGCATAAGAAATTATTGCGACGGTCAGCCTTCGGTCAGGAACGGATGACCTAATCCGGGTCAACCCCTCCACCGCGCGCAAGCGCCCGATGCCATGAAGACTGCGATCCTGTCCAGCCTTTGCGTAGCCGTGCTCGCCGCTTGCGGCGGCGGCACCGACGAGGCGCAATTCAGCGCCACCGCGCAAGCCGCAGTCGAGACTTCGGCGCCCGCAGCCGGCACTTCGATCCCGTCGCCGCCGGGCGCAACGCAGATCGTCTTCTCGGGCATCACGTTCAATGTGCGCTCGGGCGGCGGCGGCCCCGGCCCCAACACCTGGAGCGCGCAGAACGTCTGGGTCGACGACAGCGGCTACCTGCACCTGAAGATCTCGAACGTCGCCGGCCAATGGAGCACGGCGGAGATCTACACCGACCAGGCATTCGGCTTCGGCACTTACCAGTACAAGATCGTCGGCCACCCCGAGGCGCTGGACAAGAACGTGGTGCTGGGCCTCTTCGACTACCCGACGCCGGACATCGGCCCCGACGGCACCAACGAGATCGACATCGAATTCGCGACCTGGGGCGGCGCGCAAAGCGAGCACGGCAACTACACGGTATGGCCCGCCGTGACGGGCAGCGGACCGGCGACGCACGCGTTCGATGCCTCGCCCAACACCGGCTTGAGCACGCATCGTGTCAGCTGGACGTCCAGGCAGGTCACCTTCCAGTCGATGGCGGGCCTCACGGACAAGACGCGCAGCATGTACGCGAACTGGACTTACGCGCCCACCGACTACCCGACGCGCATCCCGCAATCACCGCTTCCTTTGCACATCAACTTCTGGCTCTTCCAGGGCAATCCGCCGAGCGACGGCCTCGAAACGGAAATCGTGATTTCGCAATTCACGTTCACGCCGGCGCGCCGCACAAGACGCTAGCGGAACCATCCCGGCGCGGCGCCGCTCTATCCCGGATGGCCGGCACCCACGTTCCCGATCCACCTCTTCCGCAATCGCTCGCCGGGCAGGCGGCACTCGTCACCGGCGCCAACTCCGGCATCGGCCGTGCGGTCGCGCTGGCGATGGCTCGGGCCGGTGCCGACGTGGTCGTGAACTACGTCACCCACCCCGAAACCGCGCAAGAGGTCGTCGCAGAGATCGAGCAATCCGGTCACCGCGCCCTCGCGCTCCAGGCTGACGTGAGCCGCGAGGACGACGTCGAAGCGATGTTCAAGCAGGCGGTCGCCGCATTCGGCACCTTGCACATCGTCGTGTGCAACGCCGGCCTGCAGCGCGATGCGCCCCTCACCGAAATGACCCTCGAGCAATGGAACACGGTGATCGGCGTGAACCTCACGGGCCAGTTCCTCTGCGCGCGGGCGGCGGCACGCGAGTTCTTGCGGCGCGGGCCGGTGGAGGTCTCGAGCGCGCTCGGCAAGATCATCTGCATGAGCTCGGTGCACCAGCAGATCCCGTGGGCAGGCCACGTCAACTATGCGACGTCCAAGGGCGGCATCCTGCAGATGATGCAGAGCATGGCGCAGGAACTGGCGCCGCATCGCATCCGCGTGAACGGCATCGCGCCGGGCGCGATCCGCACGCCGATCAACACGGCGGCATGGAGCACGCCGCAGGCTTACGAAGCCTTGATGAAGCTCGTGCCTTACGGGCGCATCGGCGAGCCCAGCGACATCGCACAAGCCGCTGTCTGGCTGGCCTCGGACGCGGCGGACTATGTCACGGGCACGACGCTGTTCGTGGACGGCGGTATGACGCTCTATCCCGGTTTCCAGGGCAACGGATGACACGCCGTATCGAGGACTACGCGCTGATCGGAAATTGCGAGACCGTCGCCCTGGTCGGGTGCGACGGCTCGATCGACTGGATGGGCATGCCGCGCTTCGACAGCGGCGCCTGCTTCGCGGCGCTGCTGGGCGACTCGAGCCATGGCCGCTGGCTGGTTGCGCCGGCCGGCGAGGCTAAGGTCACGCGGCGCTATCGCGGCGACACGATGGTGCTGGAGACGCTGTTCGAAACCGCTGAAGGCTCGGTGTGCGTGGTCGATTTCATGACGCGCCGCGACGGCGTTTCGGATCTCGTGCGCGTCGTGCAAGGCATCAAGGGCAAGGTTGCGATGAAGACCGAGATCGTCGTGCGTTTCGACTATGGCTCGGTCGTGCCGTGGGTAGCGAAGCAAGCGGACGGGCGGCTCAATTTCACGGCGGGCCCGGATCGCCTGTCGCTCGAAACCAAGGTGCCGCTGCGTGGCGTCGACATGCGCACCGTCGGCGAATTCGACGTGCGCGCCGGCGAGGAGGTGACCTTCGCCCTGGCCTGGTCGCCGTCCTACCGCGCGAACCCGCCGCCGCTCGAAGCGAAGGAAGCGCTGAAGCACGTCGAGGAGCTGTGGACGCAATGGGCTTCGCCGCTGCGGCTCGAAGGGCCGTGGGCGGGCGCGGTGCGGCGCTCGCTCCTGACGCTCAAGGCGCTCGTGCATTGGGAGACCGGCGGCATCACGGCGGCAGCGACGACGTCCTTGCCCGAGAAGATCGGCGGCACGCGCAACTGGGATTACCGCTACTGCTGGTTGCGCGACGCCACGTTCACGCTCTATGCGCTGCTGGGCGCCGGCTTCGTCGACGAAGCGCGATGCTGGCGCGACTGGCTCGTGCGCGCGGCGGCCGGCAGTCCGCAAGACCTGCAGATCATGTACGGCGTGGCCGGTGAGCGCCGCCTGGAGGAGTTCGAGCTGCCGTGGTTGCCCGGCTTCGAGAACTCCAAGCCGGTGCGCGTGGGCAACGCCGCGGCGCGGCAGGTGCAGCTGGACGTCTACGGCGAAGTGATCGACGCGCTCTACGTGGCGCGCTGCCATGGCCTGGGCGCCAATCCCGCGAGCTGGGCGCTGGAGTGCGCGCTCGTCGATCACCTGGCGGGCTGCTGGGACCAGCCCGACGAAGGCATCTGGGAAGTACGCGGCGAACCGCGCCACTTCACGCATTCGAAAGTGATGGCGTGGGTCGCCTTCGACCGCGCCGTTCGTTCGGCCACCGAGTTCGGGATGGAGGCGCCGGTGGACAATTGGCGCGAGACGCGCGATGCGATCCATGCGCAAGTCTGCGAGCGCGGCTTCGATGCCTCGCTCAACTCTTTCGTGCAGTCCTACGGCAGCCAGGCGCTCGACGCGAGCCTGTTGCAGATCCCGCTGGTGGGGTTCCTTCCGCCCGACGATGAGCGGGTGCGCGGCACGCTCGCGGCGATCGAGCGCGACCTGATGCGCGAAGGCCTGGTGCTGCGCTACCACACGCACGAGACGAAGGACGGCTTGCCGCCGGGCGAAGGCGCTTTCCTCGCGTGCAGTTTCTGGCTGGTGGACAACTATGTCCTGCAAGGAAGGCTGGACGAGGCGAAGGCGCTGTTCGAGCGGCTGCTCTCGTACCGCAACGACGTCGGGCTGCTCGCCGAGGAATACGATCCCGTCGCGCGGCGCCAGCTGGGAAATTTCCCGCAGGCGTTCTCGCACCTGGCGCTGGTCAACACCGCGCACAGCCTGGCCAGCAGCGCGGGCCCCGTGCAGCAGCGCGCGGCCGGCAGCAGCGAGACCAAGCCGGGTTAACTCGCCGCAGCTGGATCAGCCGCGGCCGAGAAAGCGGTCGAACCAGCCGACTTTCGGCTTGGGCGCATTGAACACCACATGGTTCACGGGCACCGTCGGGCGGCCGTGCTCGAGGTACCAGCGGCCAAAGCGCAAGTCGTGCGTCAGGATGTGGCCGACCAGCCACTTGTTCAGGAACTTGCGCAGTTCCTGGATGCGATCGTCGGACCACTCCGAACTGCTCGAAAGAAAATCCGCGACCTGGGTGCTGAACTGCTCGTGCAGCTCCAGGTGGTGGCGGAAATCCGGATAGCCGCTGCTCTCCATCAGGTCCTGCTCGTGGGTGAAATGCGTGACCACGTAGTCGAGCAATTCGCCCAGCGTGTCCTGCACCGTCGCCAGGTTCAGCGACTTGACCAGCACGAACAGGTGCCGGTGTTCGGCGTCGACCTGGTCCACGCCGATCCTGAAACCGTCCCGCCACTCGACGACGAATCCCGCATGCGCAGGCTTTTCAACAACCCGGGTATCCATGGTGTCCTCTCCAATCGAAATGTCCTGATTGAAGACTACCGATTCGGCCGGGAGCGGTTTTGACCGGCCTCAACACTCGGGCGAAATGCAAAAACGTCATCTGCGCGTCAGGTTCGCCCTGCTGCCCGGCGCTGTCGCCCGGCCGACACCTGCTGTCGCCGCCCGGACATGCTTTGCGCTCGCGCCGATCGCGCCCCAAACTGAGCTCCATCGCCGAACCCCCGGCAAGGAGACATCGACATGGACCAGCACCGGCAACCACCTGCGAGCGGGAACGCGGCGCCGACCTTGGCGGCGCTCGCGCAGTGGGCAGGCCGCGAGCTGGGCCTGTCGCCCTGGCTCAAGGTCGATCAACACCTTGTCGACTGCTTCGCCGCCTGCACGGGAGACGACCAGTGGATCCACGTCGACGTGGAACGGGCACGCAGCGGGCCATTCGGCGGCACCATCGCGCACGGCTGGCTCGTAGCCTCGCTGCTCGCGCCGTGGACGCTGGATGCCCTGGCACAGACCGTCGGGGCTTCGCGCGCGTTGAACTACGGCGTGGACAAGCTGCGGTTCGTGAACCCGGTGCGCTGCAACACATGGGTGCGCGGCCGCATGCGGCTGGCGACGGTCGAACCCAAGGGAGCGGATCAGGCGCTCGTCGCAATCGATTCCACCGTCGAGATCAATGGGCAGGACAAGCCCGCGCTCGTTGCCACCACGCTCACGCTGCTCGCCGTTACCGGCAATCCTTGAGGAGAACGCCATGGCCACCCCCGCGATACCGGCTCCGGAACTGGCGCAGCGCGCCACCGAGGTGCTTGCCGGACCCAACGCCTTCGTCGGCCTGAACCTGGCCGACCTCGCCGCCACGGCAGGCAAGATCGCTTCGATGGCCGTGCGCAGCCCGCTCTCCGTGATCGAGCACGAGGCGGCGCTCGTGAGCGAACTGGCGCGCGTTCTCGCGGGCCGCTCGAGCGTGGCGCCCGCCGCAGGCGACAAGCGTTTCACCGATCCGGTGTGGCTGTCAAACCCCGCGTACCGCCGTTACTTGCAGGCCTATTTGGCCTGGTCGCACGGCGTCGGGTCGATGGTCGACGGCCTCGGCCTGAAGGGCCTGGACGCGCAGCGCGCGCGCTTCCTCACGACGCTGGTGGCCGACGCGATGGCGCCGAGCAACACGTTGGCCGGCAATCCGGCGGCCGTGCGCAAGGCATTCGAGACGGGCGGCGCAAGCCTTGCCGCCGGTGTGCGCAACCTGGTGGGCGACCTTTTGCACAACGGCGCCATGCCTTCGCAAGTGGACAAGACCGCGTTCAAGGTCGGCGGCAACCTGGCCAACACGCCGGGCGCCGTGGTGTTCCGCAACGAAGTGCTGGAGCTGATCCAGTACCGGCCGACGACGCCCAAGGTACATGCCCGCCCCGCGCTGCTCGTGCCGCCGCAGATCAATCGCGCGTACGTCTACGACATGGCACCGGGCAAGAGCCTCGTGAAGTACCTGGTGGACAGCGGCTTCCAGGTGTTCCTGGTGAGCTGGCGCAACCCGACGGCGGAGCATTCGCACTGGGGCATGGCCGAATACGTGGCCGCGCTGCTGGAGGCCATCGATGCGATGAAGACGATCTGCGCGAGCCGCGACGTGACCGTGCATGCGGCGTGCTCGGGCGCGATGACCGTGGCCGCGCTGCTGGGACACCTCGCCGCGCTGAAGGACCGCAGCGTGCATTGCACGACGCAGATGGTCGCGGTGATGGACCAGGCCGAGGATTCGCAGATCGGCCTGCTGGCCTCGCCGCGGGCGATCGCGCGGGCCAAGGCCGCTTCGGCGCGCAAAGGCGTGCTCGAAGGCGGCGCGATGGGCCGCGTGTTCGCCTGGCTGAGGCCCAACGATCTGGTGTGGAACTACTGGGTCAACAACTACCTGCTGGGCAACGCGCCGCCGGCGTTCGACATCCTCTACTGGAACAGCGACACGACGCGGCTGCCCGCCAAGTTCCATGCCGAGCTGCTCGACGTGTTCGGCGCGCGCCTGCTCGCGACGCCCGGTGCGCTGCAGATCCTCGGCACGCCGATCGACCTGTCGGCATTGCGCTGCGACCGTTACGTGATGGCCGGCCTCACGGACCACATCACGCCGTGGCGCAGCTGCTATCGCACGGCCCGGATGATGGGTGGCAAGATGACGATGGTGGTGAGCGCGAGCGGCCACATCCAGAGCCTGATCAACCCGCCCGGCAACGCCAAGGCGAAGTACTACCTGAACGCCGAGCTGCCGGACCAACCCGACCAATGGCTGGCCGGCGCGGCGCAGCACAACGATTCGTGGTGGCCGCACTGGCGCGGCTGGCTCGCGGCGCGCTCGGGGCGCCTGAAGGCCGCACCCGCGGCACTGGGACATCCCCGCCACCCCGTGTTGGCCGATGCGCCCGGCACTTACATGCTTGCCTGAGATGACCCGCAGCATTGCCAATGCCAGCACGTCGGTGTTCGACGTGCGCTTCGTCCAGGTCGGCGGCCAGCGCCT
>Ga0157376_10001741_pt1 | contig 14489 bp, 20 predicted proteins | sample M45metaG_FD_121801 | JGI IMG/M metagenome (GOLD analysis project Ga0157376, IMG submission 121801) | Miscanthus rhizosphere microbial communities from Kellogg Biological Station, Michigan, USA - M4-5 metaG | ecosystem: Host-associated > Plants > Roots > Rhizosphere > Soil | place: USA: Michigan... | reverse complement strand
TGGCCGGCCGGGAAGTCAACTTCGACATCGTCGCCCGCGACAAGGCGTCGGACACGCTCGACGACGTCGCCAAAGGCGCGGCGAAGATCGAAAAGCTCGACCCGACCGTCACCGTCGACGCCGACATCTCCGACGCCAAACACACCCTGGCCGGGTTCGACGACCAGCTGGACAAGCTGACCGACGCCGACAAGATCGTGGTCCTGGCCCTGCGCGCTGGTGCGGCGAAAGCCGAGCTCAACGACCTGTCGACCGAGTTGGCGACGATCGACCGGGCCGACCCGGACGTCGACGTGAAGTTCACCCGGTTCGCCGAAGTGTCCGGGCAGATCGACGAGCTTGAAGAGAAAATGAAGTCGATCAGCGAGACGTCGATGGATCCCGACGTCGGTGACAAGGCCCGGGCGAAGCTCGCCGGGATCGGCGAGGAAGCCGGCAAGACCCAGGGTGCGGTCCATTCGATGGCCGGCAACGCGCTCGGGGACTTCGCCGCGACGACGACCGGGATCGGCCCGCTCGGCGAGGCCATCGGCCAACTGACCGAACAGGCTGCCGCCGGTGAAGCCGGCCTGAAAGGGTTGGCGACCGCCGGGCTCGGGCTGGGCGCGGTCGCCGGTGTGATGGTCATCGTTCAGCTGGCGATGAAGTCGTTCGCCGACGCGGCGGCGAAGGCGGCGAAGGTCCGCGCGTTTCGTGACGACGAGGTGAAGGCGTTCGCCGACGCGTTGAAGCACGGCGCCGACGTGACCGCCGACCTGGTCGACCGGCTCACCGAAGTCGGGAAGGTCACCGAACTGGTCCGCGGGACGATCGGCAAGTGGGACCTGTCGAAACTTGAGGATCTGGCGCCGATCCTGGCGCAAGCCGGGATCAAGGTCGAAGAGTTCGCCGAAGGCGTGACGACCGGCGAAGACGGGTTGGCGAAGTTCATCACCGCGGTGAAGGCGACGAACCTGTCCGTCGAGCAGCAGCAGCTGCTCATCTCCGGCGCGACGACGGAGTTCGAGAACCTGGCCACCGCGGAAGAGAATCACAAGCAGTTCGCAGCGGTGTTCGGTGACCAGGCGAAACAGATCGACTTGCTGAAGGCGTCGACGGCGCAGGCGCGCGCCGAGATGTACGGCGCCGAGAAGGCGACCGACGGGTTCGGTGGCAGTCTCGGCGACGCCGAACGGGCTGCGAAAAAGCTGACCGACCAGTACGACAAGCTGTCCGATCAGATCGCCAACGATCAGGCGTTCATCGACCTGGCCGATCAGATCGACGCCGTACGCGTCGCCGGTGACGAGGCGATCGCCGCGCAGCACGCGGCCGACGAGGCACGCAAGAAAGGCGCCGACGACGCCACCGCGAAGCAACGCGAAGCCGAAGGCGCGATGCGCGACTACCAGACCGCGGTGAACCAGACGAAAGACGACATCATCAAGATCGCCGAGACCGCGAAGGTGAACCCGGTCGAACTGAAAGCGACGCTCGACAAGGTCGACGCCGGTGACCTGGCCGGCGCCAAGGCGGACGCCGAAGCCTGGTCGAAACGCAACCCGGTGCAGCTACAGGCCGAGCTCGACCTGACGAAAATCCTCAAGTCGATCCCGATCATCGGCGGGATCTTGAAGATCCAGCCGTCACCCGGCATGGCGACGACGTCGACCGTGAACCAGTTTCTGGCCGCGCCGGATGCCCGCCGGCAGGCGGCGGCGATGGCCCGTACCGCGCGTGTGAACGGCCGGTGACCGGTGGCGGCGCCGCCGTACGACCCGCGAGGGTTCGTCGACACGAACCCGGCGACCTGGCCGCAACCCATCCCGCCCGCGACGCTGTACCAGCCGGGGATGGCGTGGACGATGACCGCCGCCGGGACGGTGCAAGGGCAGACGGTCGCGGTCGGGGACCTGCTGTTCGTTGTGCACCGCGACCGCCTGTACGGCGACGGGACGTACGGGTCGGGGATGTTCGGGTCGACGCCCGATCAGGACTGGACCGCCGCCGACGTCCGGTTTGTCGCCTGGTACACGTCGGCGCCGCCCGAGAATCAGCCGCCGTTGCCGTACTCGGGATGCAAGTTCGGTACGACCGGCTGGTGGATCATCATCGACTGTTGGTTCAACGATGCGCAGGCGTCGCGCCGCTACGGCGAAGGCAGCTACGGGTCCGGTGTGTACGGCGGCGGTTCCACCGCGGTGACCCGCTGGGTGGACATCACCGCCGGGTTCGCCGACGTGGCGATCAACCGGGGCAACAGTGACGGCGCCCCGACCGTCGACGTCCCCGAAATCAAGATCACCTGGCATGACCCGGCGTTCACCCGGGTTGACGTCACCCCCCCCGCGGTGTGGCATCTCCCGTTCGTCGGGCGGCCCATCCGGGTGTCGTTCTACGATCCGGGGTGGGTGTGGCATCCGCGCACCGTCGGGGAGATTGAACGGATCGTCGACCCGTCGATCCAGCCGACATCGAACCAGCCGCGTTATGTGACGATCGAAGCGTTCGGCCCGGCGATCGACCTGACCCGCACCCTGCCCCAATGGCAACGCCCCGCCGAGCTGGCGTCGGCCCGGTTCGCCGCCTTGTTGACCGCGGCCGGGTGGCGCTACGGGTCCGGGGCGCTGGTCTACCCGACGCCCGACACGTCGCTGCACGCCGACGCGAAACCGACCGACCGCGCCGCCCGCGCCGAGATTGACCGGACCGCCCTGTCGGCCGGGTGGACGTTCGACACCGACCGGCGCGGCCTGCCCCGGCTGCGTGTCTGGCCGCTGGCGCTGGTCGCCGCGTCCGCGGCGGTCGTCGACTGCGCCGGGCACGGCTACGCCGGGGTTGTCGCCACGCTGGTGACGTTCACCGGCGATGAGTCGCAAATGCTGAACGTGGCGACGGTGACCAACGAGCTCGACCCGCCCGACGTCGCCCAATCGATCGACGCGACGTCGGTCGACCTGTACGGCGGCAACGACAACGCGATGGGCTTCCCTCAGCTGGGTTTGGCCTACGCCAACCATGCGACCGGTCAGGCGATCGTCGACCGGGTCAAGACCCGCTACTCACGGATCCTCACCCATGTCGAACCGATCGACGCCGACACCGCCGTCGACGGCGCCTGGCTCCCAGTCCTGGCCGATCTGGACACCGGGGAGCATTGGACGGTGACCCGGGTTCACCCGCACCCGTACACGATGGACGCGATCGTGGTCGGTGTGGATGAGGCGATCACCCCGGGCCGGATCGAAGCGACCGTGTACACGACCACCACCACCCCGACCACCTAAGGAGGCGCCATGGCCTGGCCACCGCCCACACTGCCGATCAACCGGACCGACGCCACCCCGCAACAGACCACCCACGCCGGCGATCACAACGCCCTGTCGCAGGCGGTCAACGATGCGACGACGGTGCTCGGTACGAATCCGCAAGGCGGCGACGCGTCGGTCACCGCGCGCCTGCTGCGCATTGAGGGTTACGGCCTGGCGTTGAGCGGCGCGAAGTTCGCCGCCGGGGTGTCGATCACCGGCGGTGGGGTGGCCAGCTTGCCGCGCACTTCCACCGCCTACGACCAGGGCGGGTATCTGACCGGCGGCGCCGCCCTGACCAAAGTCCCGACCCAAGGGATCTACGCCATTTCGGTGACGGTGTCATCGGACACGACGTCAGTCGGCGCGATGGTCAACATCACCTCCGGGGTGCAGCAGGTGATCGGCGCCGGCTACATCCCCAAGGGGCGCGGTGGCCGGTTCATGTCCGCCAACGCGATCGTGGCGATGTCCGCCAACGAACAATTTTCAGTTGATGTCACGAACGACGACCCGGTGGCGCACTTCTACGGCGCGACCGTGACGATCACCCGAATCCTCGTGTACTGACCCCCGAAAGGAACCCCCATGTCGTTCAACACCCTGAGCACGGCGAGCCGTGACACGGCGATCATCGACCGGACGATCGCCGCCACGCAGCAGCAGGCGTACAACAACCCGGAGCTTGGTGACACCGCGTACGCGGCGACGGTGATCGCCAACCCGGCCGAAGGGGTCCGGATGGTGTGGCCGGTCGCCCTGGCCACCGAAGCCGAGTACGCGTCGGCGCTCGCCGCCAACAATCCGAACCCGGGCGGTGATGAGTCGGTGATCACTGACGGGATGATCCTGTCGGCGGTGCAGGCCAATTGGCCGCCGGACACGCCGTGACCGACATCGCCCACGACGCTGACGACCAGGGTGACGGCCCCGACCGGCTGGACGACCGGCTCGACGACCTGGCCCGCCTGATCGACGCGTTGGCCGCGGATCGCGACCTGACCAACCGGGCGTTGCGGCGGGTGATCGCGGCGCGGCTGATCACCGCGACGGCCCGCGACGTGTTGGAGCGGATCGCCGCGCTGTTGGACCGGCTCGACCAGATATGAACATCCGTCCGCGCACCGATTGGCAGAACCCGGCGCAACCCGTCGTCGGTCCGGCGATGGTCCTGTCGACCGTCACCCTGGTTCCGGCGCACTACACCGCGGCGGCGACCGTCCCGGCGGACACCGCGGCCTATCTGCGGTCGATCCAGAACGACTACACCGTCAACCGCGGCTATTCGATCGGCTACAACTTCGCCGTCGATCAGGCCGCGGTGGCGTGGGAGCTGCGCGGCTTCGACATCAAATGCGCGGCCAACAAGGGCATGAACGACGTCACGATCGCGATCCTGTGCCTGGTCAACGGGCCCAGCGCGATGACCCCACCGATGGTCGCGACGTTCAACGGCCTCGCCGCCGAAGCGCAACGGCGAGTCAACCGGGGCGCCTTGCTGGTCGTCGGTCACCGCGACATCGGTTCCACCGCGTGCCCCGGTGACGGCATCTACGGGCAGGTCACGTCCGGGGTGCTGACCACCGCGCCGGCGCCGACGCCCGAACCGCTCCCACCCCCCGACCCCGAAGAGGATCCCGACATGCCGTTCATCATCGTCAACATCAAGACCGGGCAACCGGCGCTGGTCTACGGCGCCGGGAAGGTCACCGGGATCGACGGCTCGTCGCTGGCCGTGTTCATCGACCGTTACGGCGCGCCGATCACCGTCGAAGACACGACGTTCAACGACTTCGCCAGCAAAGGCGGCTAGCCGTGGTCGCCGTCGACCTGGTCGTCGACGGTGTCGCCGGGGTGTGTGTCGCCGTGTTCGGCTACCTGTTCGGCCGCATCCACGCGGCGCGCAAGCACGGCACGTGGCCGCGTCACGTCCGGGTGTCCGTCGACGTCCGCCACGACGGCGACGGCGACGATCGCCCATAACACGGATTCCGTCGCGGATAACCCGACACCCCTGCTCACGCGTGAAATCTGGCCGCCGAGAACCCGGGTTATGTCGCGTCCGGCGCCGCCGTGTCCACCCAGAGAGTGGGTGACGACCGGGGCGAACGTATGTGCCACGATGTGCGGCGGAACATACACGGTACGTGGGGTGCCATCAACATTGGGGGGGCGCCGTGATTGAATTACACGCATGTCATTCACCGAACCGAACCCTTGGGTCGAATCCGACGTCATCTGCGACCGCTTCGGGATCACCCTTCAGACCCTTGGACGATGGGTCGCCGAACGCGGCCTGCCCTGCCGACAGATCAACCGGCGCGGTAAGCGCTACTTCAAGATCGCCGAAGTCGACGCCTGGCTCGACCAGTACAGCGGCCCGGCCGACGACCGGGTCGCCTGACGTGGATCAGTTGACCCTGCCGTTCCTGACCGTCGACCAGGCGGCGACGCTCGACGCTGCCCGCGCTGCGGTCGCCCGGGCGCACGGCCACGCCCTGTCCGGGCGACGGTGGGCCGAAGCCGACGAGCTCGGCCGGCTCGGTGACCAGCTGGTCGCCATGCTCGACGCCAACGCCGCCGCCGTCAGGCGCAGCGGGTGACCCGGGAGCCAGCGGCGCACCACACCGGTCAACCTGGCCGGGTTCGGGATGCGCCGCCGAACCCGACATGCCCCAGCATGCCCCCATCGTGTCCAGCGCGAGACGTCGAGCTCGACGAGCTCCGCGATCTGCTGGCCGAAGCCTGGTCGATCTACCGCGCCGCCCCGGAGTACTCACCCGAAGAGGACCGCGCCGTCGCCTATCTCCGGTCGATCGCCTGCGCGGTCGCCCTGGCCGAACAGGGGGTCGAATGGACCGCACGCCGAAGCCTGGGGGGCACCCGCCGACTGAAAGACCGGCGGACATGAGCACCGCCGCGCACCGCTACGTCGCCGTCGTCTTGGCCGACCCGACGTTGCGTCTCGGGTCCACGGCGCGGCTGTTGCTGCGCGAACTGGCCGACCATGCCAACGCCGAAGGGGTCGCCTGGCCCGGTGTCGAACGTCTCGCGCTGTGTCTCGGTGTCCACGTCGACACGGTCGGTCGGGCGATCCGCCGGCTCGTCGAGCTCGGCCTGATCGCGGTCGAAACGGGCGGCGGTCGAAGCCGCACGAACCGCTACCGGTTCCCCGTCCAGGAGCTCGATCAGTTGTCCACATCCCCCGCGCCAGCGCGGGGGTTTGTCGAACGGAAACCCCCGCGCCAGCGTCGGGAAACCCCCGCGCCAGCGTCGGGAAACCCCCGCGCCAGCGCGGGGGGAACCATTAAAGAACCGTTGTATGAACCGCGCGCCGTCACGGTCCGACCGGACATGCAAGCCGCGGTGATCGGCGCGGCGGCTTCGATGCGGGCGCAGTACGACCCGACCGCACCCGCGTTCACCGACGCCGCCGGCGCGCTCGAATGGGCTCGACGTCGAAGCGGGCGAACATGAGCGCGGCACCCGGGCGCGGGGTCCCGCGCCGTCAACAGACCCGACAACCGACGATCGTGTCGACCCGACAACGGATCATCGTCGTCGACTTCGACACACCGGCCGAAGCCGCCGAGTGGGACGAGCTCGACGACGTCACCGCGCTGGCCACGCTCATGACCCGCCCGACGCTGCGCCTGGCCCGGTCGTCGTGAACCCGCCGTCTAGGCGAACCGCTGTTCGGATATTTTCGGGTCATGTCCGAATGCTTCGACTGCGGCCGGCGCCCGGCTCGGCCGGGCGGCTGGCGCTGCGCCGAGTGTCAGGCGCGGGTGGACATGCGACGGGCGACCGCGAAGCTGGCCGGGCAGACCCGGCCGTCGAAGTGGCGGCGGCGCCTGTCGCCCGTCGACACGCTCGACGAGGCACCCGAACCCGTCGACGCCTGGCTCCCCTACCGCGACTGACCCACCGCGTACGCTGGCCGTCGATGGGTGAGCAGCTGCAGCTACCCGCCGAGTACCTGACCGGCTGGACACCGACGCCGGGCAACGTCGAAGCCCGCGCAGAGATCTCCCGCCTACTCGCCGCCGGCTACGGACACACGTCGATCGCCCACTCACTCAACGCCCGGGCCGTACCGACACCGACCGGGCGCGGCCAATGGTGGCCGGCATCCGTGCGCCGCCACGTCGAACCCGGACCATGGGCCGCGTACGTCCGCCGCTACCGACAGACCCGGCGATGAACGAAGCGGAAGTGTTCCTGTTCGGGTGGACAGGTGGCGTGGCGACGGTGGGCGTGATGCTGCTGGTGATGGTCCGTCGCCGGGTCGGGCGATGGTGGCCATGAAGGCGTCGGCTGCTGACCGTGGGTACGACCACGCGTGGCGCAAGCTGCGCCTGGTTGTGCTGGTCCGTGATGGGCACCGGTGCGCCTGGTGCCACGGCCCGGCGACGACGGTCGATCACGTCCGCCCGCTGGCCGAAGGCGGCGCCCGGCTCGACCCGTCCAACCTCGTCGCCTGCTGCGTCCGGTGCAACAGTCGGCGCGGGCAGCAGGTCACCACCCGGCGCCGTCGCGCGTCGTCGCTCGCCGCGGGTTCGGGCTTCGTCCGGTCGTGACGCCGAACGTGTGTTCGATTTTGGATCGGTCGGTCGACGTTGGACCCCGCCGCAGTGATCTGTCTCTCTCCCGCCGATCGGCCGGGCTGCGGTCCGTGTAATCATCGTCGCCGGTGATCCATGCCGAAACGCCCCGGACCCGCCCAACCCGCCCTGCCCGGCATCGGGGGGCGGCGAGGAAAGCCGGTCGCCCGGGTCCGTCGCGGTGTCGACGCGCAGCTGACCGCCCAACGCAAGGTCGGGACGCTCGAAAAGGTCGACGACGGCCTGATCGCGATCGCCCGGACCCTGGCCGACAAGATGGACGCGGTGGCGGTGGACCCGGACGCGTCGGGCTTCACGCTGGCGCGGCTCGGCGCCGAGATTCGGACAACACTGATGATCCTGCGCGGCGAGGCGATCGGCGGTGACGGTGTCGACGTCGAGCTCGACGCGCTTCGCGCCGCGATACGCGACGCCACGCAACCCGGCCCGGGCGACGATCGGTGACGCCACCCTGGCCCATCTGGCCCGGCTGCGCCGCTCACCGCCGTTCGCCTGGCAATGGCAGGTCGCCCCGGTCGTCGGTGAGCTCCGCGACGACGGCCGCCCCGGCTTCCACTACCAGCTGGTGATCCTGTCGGTCCCTCGCCGCGCCGGGAAGACGACCCTGAACCTGGCCCACAACCTGGCCGCGCTGGATCTCGGCCGGGACATGCGCGGCTGGTACACCGCGCAAAAGCGCGAGGTGGCGGCGAAGCTGTTCCGCGACGAGTGGTTGCCGATGGTCGACAACCTGCCGGCCAACCTGTACAAGACCCGCAAGTCGCAGGGCTCCGAAGGGATCCACAAACGCTTCGGGTCGTCCCGGTTGCAGCTGTTCGCCCCGACGGCCGACGCCCTGCACTCGACGAACGCCGACGTCGCCACGATCGACGAGGCCTGGCACTTCGACGTCGAACGCGGCGAAGCCGTCGAATCAGGTGTCCGCCCGGCGCAACTGACCCGACCGTGGCGCCAACAGTGGATCGTCTCCGCGGGTGGGACGATCCTGTCGACCTGGTGGGACCGCTGGTTGACACTCGGCGAGACGGGCGCGCCGAACGTCGCGTTTTTCGACTTCGGCGCGGATGCGACCGCACCGGATTACGACCCGGGTGACCCGGCGGTGTGGGCACGGTCGCATCCGACGTACGGGGTGGCGTTCGACACGCTCGATTACGACTGGACGACCCGCGAGTCCGACGCCGCGTTCGAACGGGCGTACCTGAACGTCTGGCCGCGCCCGTCGCAGATCACCGCCGCGGGTGGCGTCGAGCTCGACCAGTGGGGCGCGGCGGCGCACCCGGAGCTTGCCGTGCGTCCGGCGGTGTTCGCGCTCGATGTCGCCGGTGACCGGTCGGCGGCGACGATCGCCGCCGCGCAGGTCGTCGACGACCGCGTCGCCGTCGACGTCGTCGAGCACCGCCCCGGCGTCGGCTGGGTGGCCGCCGCGGTCAAGGCGCTGCGTCGCCGCGGCATGCCGGTCGTGGCCGACAGCCTGGTTGCTGCTTCGATCGTCGCGGAGCTTGGCCGGGTCGGGGTGACCGTCGACCCGGTCGGCGCGTCGGATCACGCCCGGGCGTGTGGGACGTTCGTCGACCTGCTCGCCGCCGGCCGCCTCGCCCACCGTTCGCAGGCGGTGCTGGACGTCGCCGTGCTCGGCGCGGCCCGCCGTCCGCTCGGTGACGCGTGGTTGTGGTCGCGGGCCCGGTCGAACGTCGACATCAGTCCGCTGGTCGCGGTGACCCTGGCCGCGTGGGCGGCGACGACCCGTCGCGCGACCGGCCGTGCGGCGATCGCCGTCGCACCGGCGCCCCCGTCGTCGCCTCCGGGGCGATCGGCGCCCGGGATGGGCCGTAGGTCGTCCCGCCCGATCCAGAGGCTCTGAGGGCCGTACAGCGCCCCGCGCTTGCATCGCGCGTGTAACTCACCACCCAATGTGGTGAATGGCCACCGCGAAGCCCGAACCGACCGCCGAAGACCTCAACGACCTCAACCAACGGATCGCTGACGAAGCCGCCAAGGCGCAGACCACCGCGCCGCCCGACCCGCCGAAGTCGACGTCGAAGGACTGAACCCTTCCCGTGGGTCAGGTGCTCGACGCTCTGCTGCAACGCGACCTCCGGCGCGCTGCGGCGACCCGGCCGGCCGTGACTGCCGCGGCCGGCCGGGTGGAACTGGCCCGGCGCACCCCGGGCGGCCGCCCGGCGTTGGCGACCGGCGGCGACAACCTGGTCCGGGTCGACATCACCGGACTGGGTACCGGCTGGTGGGATCGCGAAGCGGCCCAATCGTTGCCGACCGTGTCGCGGTGCCGTGACCTGTTGTGCTCGCTGCTCGGCGCACTGCCGTTCACCCTGTGGACGGTCGACACCTCTCGTGTTCCGATCGTCGAGCAGCAGGTGCCGATCGCCCGGTGGATGCTGCGCCCGGATCCGCACCGCACCCGGCAATGGATCCTGGCGTGGACCGCGGATGACCTGTTTTTCTACGGCGCAGCGCACTGGTTGATCACCCAGCGGTACGCCGATTCGACCGGCCGGTACCCGGCTGCGTTCTCTCGGATCGAACCCGGTGACCTGGTCGTCGACCATGACGGGAACGTGACCGTGAACGGTGAGGAAGTCGACCCGGGCGACGTCGTCGAATTCCTGTCCCCGATCCCCGGGATCCTGTCGAACGGGTATCGGGCGGTGTCGATCGCGTTGCAGCTGGACGACGCCGCCGAACGTTTCGCCGGGACCGAAGTCCCCGCCGGCTGGTTGCAGGAGCAAGACGGCGGCGAGGACCTGTCCGGTGACGACCTGTCCGAGCTCGCTGCCGCGTTCAACGATGCCCGGCGGACGAACACCACCGCGGCGGTGAACAAGTACCTGCGCTACCAGGAAGCGACGTACGACCCGTCGACGATGCAGCTGATCGAAGGGCGCACGTATCAGGCGCTTGAGTTGTCCCGGCTGGGGAACGTCCCCGGCTATCTGGTCGGCGCCCCGGCCGGGACCGGGATGACCTATTTGAACGCGGAGCAGGCCAAAAGTGACCTAGTTGACTTCGGTGCGCTCCCCCTGATCGGTTGCATCGAACAGACCCTGTCGGGGCCAAACGTGATCCCGCGCGGGCAGTCGGTGCGGCTCGACGCCAACGCCTGGCTACGCAACCCGTTCACGACGACGACCGGGACCGGCGCGGAACCGTCCCCGAACGACATGCAGATCGCAGACCCGACAGGACCGACGCCATGATCCACGCAACCTTCCCGGCGACGCCGGTCACCGCCGCCGACGCCACCCCGGGCGGCCGCACCGTCGCCGGGACCGCGGTCCCGTTCGGTGTGCCCGGCTGGGTGTCCGACGGCCGGCAGGTGATCTTCGAACCCGGCTCGATCGACGCCGGCGCCCGCCCGGTGCTGTTGCGCGACCACGACCGCACCCGCCCCATCGGTGTGGTCACCGCGGCGGACGACCGCGGTGACCGGCTCGACGCGATCGCCCGCCTGTCCCGCACCCGCGACGGCGACGACGCCCTGGTGCTCGCCGCTGACGGTGCGCTCGGGATGTTCTCGGTCGGCGCCGAACCCGTCGAGCACTACACCGACGACGACGGTGTGCTGCATGTCGTGGCCGCCGAGTGGGCCGAACTGTCACTGCTGACTCACGGCGCGTACGGCGGCGCCCGGGTCCGAACTGTCACCGCCGCCAAGGAAGGAACCGCCATGTCCGACGCACCCGCCCCGATCGAACCCGACGACGAGACACCCGACGACGAGGAGACACCCGACGAGGAGCAGGCGACGTTGCCGCTTGACCGGCCAACGCTGGTCCCGGTGACCGCCGCCGGTGTCGCCCGCCGCCCGGCCGGCGACGTCACCACCCTGGCCCGGCTCGGCCTGCTGTTGCAGGCGGCCCGCGGTGGCGACCGCCGCGCCGGCGAGACGGTGCGCACGGTGCTCGGCCGCTACACCGTCGAAGCCGCCCTGACCGATGTGACGATGGTCGGGACCAACAACGTCGGCGGGATGATGCGCCCCGCCTACCAGCCCGAGATCGTCGACATCGTCTCGCACGGTGCGCCGCTCACCGAAGTGATCCGCCAAGGTGACCTGGTCCGCGGTGACTTCCCAAACAAGACCTTCCTGCAATGGACGAACACGCCGAAGGTCGCCTTGCAGACCGCCGAGAAACAGGACATTTTCAGCGGTCCCGTTGGCTTGGCGCCCGTCCAGGTGCCCGTCAAGACATGGGCAGGCGGCAACGATATTTCGCAGCAAACCCTGGATTTTGGGCCGCCGTCGTTCGTTGAGGAGTACGTCCGGGCCGCGTCGGTCGACTACGCCGCGAAGATCGAAGCGTACGCCGAGACCGCGCTGCTCGCCGCGGCCACCGCGGTGACCACCGCGCTCGGCGATTCGTTCGTCGACGTGCTCGGGAAGATGTTCGCCGCGCTGGTCCCGGCCAACGTCCCCGCCGGGCGGATGTTCCTCGCCGTGTCGTGGGATGTCGCCGCGAGCCTGATCCCGGTCACCGGGCTCGACGGCCCGGCGTTCTTCACGATCAATATCGATCTGGGCAACTGGATCCCGAACCCCAACGCCGGTGGTCTGACGGTGATCGTCTGCCCCGGGTTCCCGGCCAAGACCTATCTGCTCGGCCTGACGACCGCGGCGACGTGGTACGACACGCCTGGCGTGCCGTACACGTTGCAGGCGGTGAACGTCGGCAAGCTCGGCTTGGACCTGGCCGTGTACGGCTACGGCGCGCTCGGTGTCCAGTACCCGGCGGCGCTGGCCAAGACGACCGTTCCTGACGTCTGATGCCGTGGATCACGTCCGCCGACGTCACCGTCGCGCTCGGCGCGTCGACGGTGATCGACACCGCCTGGCTCGACCAGGTCGTGCCCGCCGCGGACGCGTGGGCGCAACGCAAACGGGCCGAAGCCGGCTACGCCGACGACACGCCCGACGTCGCGCCGTCCGCTGACGTCAAGCTCGGCGCCACCCTGTACGCGGTGGCGTTGTACCGCGAACGGGCGTCAGCGGATTCGTTCACGTCGTTCGACGAGCTCGCCGCCGGGCCCGTGGTCGTCGGTGCGATGGGGCAGATCAAGCGGCTGTTGGGGATCGGCAAGGCGCAGGTGGATCGGCCGGTGTCGGTCACCGCGGCCCGGCTGCGCCGCTGGCAGGTGATCTACGGGCGATGATCCCCCTGGATCTGGACGGCGCCCGGGAGGCGGTGATTGACCGGCTGGCGGCGGCCGGGTTGCCGGCGACCGGTGACCCGGGCGCGGTCCCGCCGGTCGTGCTGGTCGCCGCACCGTCGATCCTGTCGACCGTGATCGGTGGCCCGACCGTCGACGTCCAGTTCGCCGTGATCGCGATCCACCCGCCGCCGGGCAACGCCGAAGCGATGCGCTGGCTCCTGCGGACCGCGTCGGCCGTGATCGACGAGCTCGCCCCGGTCACCGCGTCCGCGTCGCCCGGAACCTACGGCGAACCACCCCAACCCGCGTACACCGTCACCGTCACCGGCTCCGTGCCGCTCTGCTGAAAGGACCATCCATGCCCGTCACCCTGTTGAAGCCGAACGACATCACTCTGATCTTCGCCGACACCGAAGCCGGCCTGACAACCGGCGAGGACTACAAGTGCCAGGTCCAGAACGCGACCGTGACCCCGGCGCCGACCTACACGCAGGTCGGCGCGACCGGCTGCCAGGGTGCCGTGCAGACGCTCGACCTGCCCGTCCCCGAGACGCTCGACCTGACCTGGTTGCAGGACTGGTCTGCGCCGGGTGGCGGTCTGGCGAACTACTGCCGGGTGAACGCCGGTGCGCTCAAGTGGTTTCAGTACGTCCCGGTCGGTGACATCCCCGAACTGACGGTGACCGGGCAGGTCGAACTGGTCCCGGTCGCGTTGGGTGGTGACATGGGTGTCCCGTCGATCGCCGGTCCGGTGTCCATGCCGATCCAAGGGACCGCGGTCGTCGAAGTCCCCGCCGCCCTGCCGCTGGCCGCGACCGCCGAAGCCGGCGCCGACACTGCTGCGGCCTGACCGTGGCCGCCGGGTCGGTCGCCCTGCGCGACCTCGCCGGGCAGCTGCGCGCCCTGCCAGATCGGGCGATCCTGCCGACCGTGAAGGCGATCAAAGCCGACGCCCAACGCGTCGGCGGGACGATGACCGGGAACGGCAAACGGCCGTTGCGCCTGCGCGCCGTCGACCGCCAGTTTCCCGGGCAGGCGTCCGCGGTGAAGGTGTGGCGCATCCAAGGCATCCCGGTCGGACCGTGGGTGTGGGCGACGACCGGGACCGCCGCGCATGACATCCGCCGCCGCAAACGCGGCAAGAAACGCAAGATGACCGTCCGCCACCCCGGTACGGGCGGCCGGTCCGCATGGGAGCAGGTTGTCGGCCGCGCCGAGCAGACCGTCACAGCGGTGTTCACCGCCGAGCTCGACGACGTGCTGGCCGGGTGGTGACCTGACATGGCCGGCCGGGAAGTCAACTTCGACATCGTCGCCCGCGACAAGGCGTCGGACACGCTCGACGACGTCGCCAAAGGCGCGGCGAAGATCGAAAAGCTCGACCCGACCGTCACCGTCGACGCCG
>Ga0157376_10001726_pt1 | contig 14537 bp, 12 predicted proteins | sample M45metaG_FD_121801 | JGI IMG/M metagenome (GOLD analysis project Ga0157376, IMG submission 121801) | Miscanthus rhizosphere microbial communities from Kellogg Biological Station, Michigan, USA - M4-5 metaG | ecosystem: Host-associated > Plants > Roots > Rhizosphere > Soil | place: USA: Michigan... | reverse complement strand
TTCGGGTTCTTCTCGGTCCACAGGCCGCCGCAATGCGCGAAGCGGGTGTCGGGGAATTTCGGCGCCACGGCCAGCACGTGCGGATCGAAGTAGCCGTACGAGGTCGCGAAGACCAGCGACGCGCCGTCCTGCGCGATCATGCCGGTCATCGTCTTTTGCACGGCAGCCGTCTCGGGCACGTTCTCCTCCTCGACCACTTTGACGCCCGGCATCTTCTTGATCAGCGCCGCGGCCTCGGCCTGCGCCTGGTTGTAGCCGTAGTCGTCGCGCGGGCCGACGTAGATCACGCCGACGGTGATCGGCTTTTGCGCGAAGGCGAACTTGCTGAAGGCGCTCAGCGTTCCGGCGGCGCCGAGCGCGGCCAGTGATTTCAGCGAGTCGCGGCGATTGAAAGGTTTCGTGGTCATGGAAGTCTCTCCGGGTGAAGTTGAAGATGTACTGCGGGGAATGAAAGCAGGAAACGTGCGAGCGGAACCTATGAGGGCGGTGCCAGAAGGCTCACGTGGGCGCACACGACGCGCCAGCCTTGCGACGTGCGCATCCAGGTCTGGCTCTGGCGGCCGGGGCGCGCGCTGTTGGCACGCTGGAACTCGACGTTCGTTGTCGCGAAATCGCGGCCATACGTGGTGATCACTGTCTTGAGCAGCACGCGCTCCAGGCCTTGTGCCGGGCGCGCGGCGCGGAAAGCACGGATCTCGTCGTAGCCGTACAGGTTCTCGGTGACGCCATAGCGCAGGGTGTGCGGGCTGTTCCAGAACAATTCGTCGAGCACGGCGACGTCGTTGCCGACCAGCGCGCGCTCGTACCGCTCGAATGCGGCGGTGACTTCGGCGACGACGTCGGGAAGGTTGAGGGCCATCACGGCGTCACTCCCTTCAAATGAGCGACGCCTGTCGCTTGCAACACGTGGGCCGCGCGCAGCGCCAGGTCCTCACGCCACGACGCCGCGATCAGCTGCACGCCGATCGGCATGCCGCCAGTCCCCTCGGGCCACGTCGGCGCGGCAACGACCGGGCAACCGGCGCACGACACCGGCTGCGTCAACAACCCCATGGCCGGGCGGCTGGGATGGCGCGTGCCGTTGATGTCGAGCCACTCGTCACCGATCAGGGGCGCGCTCACCGGCGTCGCCGGGGCGATCAGCACGTCCCATTGTTCGAAAAGGGCGTTGACGCGATCGCGGTAGATGCGGCGGAAGCGCTGCGCCTTCAGGTACCAGTCGGCGGGCTGCAGCGCACCCGCGATGAAGCGGTCAACCGAGAGCGGTTCGAATTCGGCGGCGCGCGTGCGCAGGTCGGGCAGGTGCAAGCTGCCGCCTTCGCAGGAGGTGATGATGAACGCAGCGGCGCGCCCTTGTTCGGCGTCGGGCCACAGGGCCACGCCCGTCGCGCCCAGCGCCTTGGCGACGCTCGCCGCGGCCGCGCGCGCCGGCGGCGTCGCGTTGTTGTCGAACCAGCCGCCCAGCAGGCCGATGCGCAGGCCGCGCACGTCGGCCGTCAACTGCCCCGTCACCGGTTGCACGCGCAATGCATGGCAGCCGGGATCGAGCGCATCGGGCCCTTGCATGGCGTCGTAGGAAAGCGCCAGGGCTTCGACGCTGTCGGCAAGCGGCCCGAGATGATCGATGCTGTGCACGAACGGATAACTGCCGCGGCGGGACAGCCGGCCGAAGGTCGGCTTCAATCCCCAGACGCCGCACAGCGATGCCGGCACACGGATCGAGCCGTTGGTGTCCGACCCGAGCGCCAGCGGCACTTGACCCGCCGCCACCGCGGCGCCCGAGCCGCCGGACGATCCGCCCGACATGCGCTTGAGGTCATGCGGATTGCGCGTCGGCCCGTAATGCGTGTTCTCGGTCGTGAAGCCGTAGGCGTACTCGTCCATGTTGAGCGAGCCGACCAGCACGGCGCCCGCCGCCTTCAATCGTTGCACCAGCACCGCATCCGCCGCAGCCGGCGCGTTGCCGCGATTCACGATGGAGCCGGCCAGCGTCACCTCGCCCTCGATGTCGAACAGGTTCTTCACGGCGTAAGGAACGCCAGCAAGGACCGGCAGCGTCTCGCCGCGAGCGCGCATGGCATCGATGGCACCCGCTTCATCGCGCGCTCGCGCATACGACTTGCCCGTGAAGGCGTTGACGTCGCGGTCGGTCGCTTCGATGCGCGCGATGCAAGCCTCGAGGGCTTCGCGCGCGCTGATCTCGCCGGCTGCGATCGCGGCAGCCAGTTGCGCCAGCGGCAACGTCGCCATCGTCATTCGTCCGCTCCCGCGTCAGGGAACGGCGCCGGGCGGAAGACCTCGGCCGGCTCGTCGCCGGGTACGAGGGCCGCTGCATCCAGCAGGCGCGCCATCGCGGCCGTGCGCGCCAGATGCGTCGCCACGCGCTGGGCGGCTGCATCGTCCAGCGGCAGGTCCAGCGCTGCCGCGGCTGCTCGAACGTAGTCGACGATGTTCTGTTCGGTCATGAACGGGCCTTACCGCTGCTGCAGCGACGCGATGTACGCGCGCCAGCCGCCGAAATGCGAGATGTCCTGGGCGCCGCTCGTGGCCAGCGCTTCGCAGACGAAACCCTGGACGCTGCTGCCGTCCGCGAGCTGCAAGGTGCCGATCGCGAGCGGCGCGGGCACCAGGGCCACGAACGAGCCGTAGTGCTCGACGGGCATGTCCCAGATTTCCAGCGCGATGCGCGCACCCGTGCCCGGCGCGACGCGCAGCAGCCCGGGTTTGGGCGGCACCGTGCCCGGCAAGGCGAAGAAGCGGTAGTCGGGCGCCGTCTCCGCGGTGCGCACTAGCGTTGCGCCGCGCTCGGTCAGTTGCGTGTTGAGCGGCATGCCCGAAAGATGCGCGCCGACGACGGCGACTTTCACGCGAGGCGACAGGCCAATCCCCGCGATCGGCGACGGCTGCGGCAACGGCTCTCCCGTCGCGCCCTGCGTCAGTCCCGTCGCATGGTGATACCGCTGGCCCAGTTCCGCCAATTGCCAGTCGCTGCCGCACGGGGCGATCAGCGTGATGCCAAACGGCAGGCCGTCGGGCCGCAGGCTGCTCGGCACCGACAGCGCCGCGTAATCGAGCAGGTTGACGAAGTTGGTGTATGCGCCGAGGTTGCGGTTCAGGCCGACCGGGTCCTCGTGCATTTGCGCGATCGTGTAGTGCGTCGGTGCCGTCGGCACGAGCAGCACGTCGATGCCGTTCCACATCGGCGCCGCCTGCTGGGCGAGCGCCTGCAGTTTCGTCTGGGCTTCGTACAGGTCCGCAGCCGTGTAGCGCTTGCCGCTCGCGATGATCGCGCGCACCGGCTCGATCACTTGGTTCTCGTGCACGTCGAAGAACGTACGGATCGCGGTGTAGCGTTCGGCGACGAGCGCGCTTTCGTAGAGGAGCGCCGCCGCTTGCGCGAGCGGCTCGTAATCGATCGCGACCGGCGTGCCGCCGAGATCACGCAAGCGTTGCACCGCATCGGCGAACGCGGATTCGGCGAGCGCGTCGCCGAAGAACTGCAGCCTGTGCGGGACGCCGAATCGGAAGTGCTTTTCGAAGGGGCGCGACCGCATCGCGAGCTGGCGCGAAAACGGATCGGCAGCGTCGTGGCCCATGCATGCGTGCAGCACGCGCGCGGCAACGCCGACCGTGCGCGCGAAGATGGACACGCAATCCACGCTTTGCGCCGCCGGCACCACGCCGCGCGCGCTGATCAAGCCCTTCGAGGGCTTCAGGCCGACGATGTTGTTCAGCCCGGCGGGCACGCGGCCGGAGCCTGCCGTATCGGTGCCGAGCGCGACGTCGACCTGACCCGTCGCGACGACATAAGCCGATCCGGAGCTCGATCCGCCGGATATATACAAGGGGTCGAACGCATTGGGCACCGCGCCAAAGGGAGAACGCGTGCCGTTCAGGCCACAGGCGAACTGGTCGAGGTTGGTCTTGCCGGCCAGCCGCGCACCAGCGGCGAGCAGCTTGTGCACCACGGTGGCGCTTTGCGCGGGCTCGTAGGCAAAGGCCGGACAGCCGGCCGTGGTCGGCACGCCGGCGACGTCGATGTTGTCCTTGACCGCGAACGTCAGGCCCGCGAGAGCGCCTTGCTCGCTGGTGGAATGCAGGCGATCGAAGCGCGTGATCCAGGCCGTGTCCGCACCCGCGCCGGGCGTTGGGACCGAAGCTTCGTCAGGGATCGCGGCTTGCACCATCTTCGAGCATCCAATCTTGTATCCAAGCTGAGATGCAAAGCTTGTGCCAGGGCTGCGCCGGAGTCCGGGCACAAAAAAGGCCGCGCAAGGCGGCCCTTGTGGATGCCTTGTGCGTCAGAAGCTATGGCGCAGGCCGAAGTCCCAACCGGTCGACGAACTGCCGGCCGCGGTGGCGGAGCCGTTCAGCGCCTGGGAAGCTCCACTGTTATTGGTGACGCGTGCCACCGTGGCGTACAGCACCGTGCGCTTGCTCATGTTGTGCACGTAGCCCAGGGCCAGCTTCGTGGTCGTGGGACTGAGCGCCGCCGTGGTCTTGTAGCGCGAGTAAGCGGCACGGATTTCGTCCACGCTCACGGGAACCGAGACGCCGAGCAGGTAGCCCGTCGCGTCGACGGCCGTCGCCGACGCCACGCGATCGCGCTGGTACATGCCCATCACCTTGGCGGCGTGAAAGTCGTAGGCGCCGCCGATGTTGGTCGTGCGGATGTCGCCGGTCGAATAGCTGGTCGACGAGGTGGCGAACGCGACGCTCACCGGCCCGCCGTTGTAGCCGACACGCAGCGCGCTGCCGGTGCCGTCCTTCGACGTCGCGGTGCCCGACGGGTTCTCGCCGCGATAGTGCGACAGGAAGGCGTGCAACCCTTCCTTGCCTTCGTTGGAGGTCGCACCGAAGCTGTGGTTGTACAAGTACATGAAGCTGTTGGACGCGCGCGTGTTGACGGGACCGCCGATCGACGAGATGAAGGCCTGGTTGGTGCCCACGCCGTTGGTGCCGAACGGGTCGTACACGGTGAGGTTCCAGAACTGCGGGGTGTAGTCGCGGCCCAGGCGCAGTTCGCCCCAGTTGCCGCCCAGGCTCACGGTGGAGCGGCGGTTGAACGTCAGGCCCTGGCGGCCGTTGACGCCGGCGCCGGTGCCCGAACCCTGGTTGTTGGAATTGGTCGAGCCGCCCTGGCCGTCGTCGTTGGACATGCCCGCTTCGAGATGGAAGCCGGCGCGCATGTCGCCGCCCAGGCTTTCGACGCCCTTGAAGCCGACGCGCGAGCTGTTGTAGCCGGAGTTCGTGAGTTGCGTCTTGTTCGAGATGCTGCCCGAGCCATAGGCCAGCGTGGCATCGACGATGCCGAACAAGGTGACCGACGACTGGGCCGAGGCGACACCGCAAAGCGCCAACGCCGCCATGGCGACAAGTGATCTTTTCATTTAAGGATTCTCCAGGTTGTAGAGTGTTTTCAAGTAACGCCTCGTAGGGCGCTCATTCATTGAAACAAAGCTCCTTCGATAAATCTCCCATTCGAAGCGATGCATCCGTTGTGTCTCGCCCCTCTCGTGGCCGCTGCGCGACAGACCTTTTAGTGGGGCCATTTTTCTATGCAACTTTGGCCCAGGTATTTGCCCTGTATCGCGCGTCGCTGCATACCTCGCGCAAGTCGCTCAGAACCTTGGACGCCTTGACGGCCCAGTGCCGGCCGTAGCCGTGATGGGAGCGCGATCGCCCGATGCCCTTGGCGAAGAACTGGCTGTCGGAGATCGCGAGCAGCTTGAAAATCCTGCGCTGCGTGCGCGAGCGCTGCAAGATGAGCGAGCCCTCGAGCGGCGACGACTGCCGGAAGAACGCCGCCGCGCGCTGAAGCTCCTCGCGCATCGCGCCCGTCCACGCGGGGGCGAGGCGCCCGCTCGGGTTTTCCTTCGAGGAGCCGCGAACAAGAATCCCCCAGTCGCGCAAGTCCCGTTTGGGATTGAAGCTCAGCGCTTCGTGGCGTGTCAGGTGCAGGCGCCGCGCCAGCGACAAGCGCACCGCCAGTTCGCGATCGTGCTCCGCGATGCGCGCGAGAAGCACCGGCTCGTATTCCGGCGGCAGCTCGGGGATCGGCAGCACCAGCGTCCGCAGGATTTCGCTCGCCTTCGCGTCGCCGCCGTCGGCCGCGCGGCACAGCCACGTCAACGCGACTTCGGCCGCCTGCAGCGATGGCGCCTCCTTCAGCAGCAACGCGCCGAGCCGGGTCTGCGCATCGCTCACGCCGGCGGCGGCCGCCTTTTCAAGGAAGAATCGCGCCATGCCGTGCGCCGGTTCCGCACTCCTGGCGGTGGGGCTCACTTCGAACAGGTGCAGCCACGCCCGATGCTTGCCGCCGTCGGCGGCCCGCAGCAACAAGGCCGATGCGCGCTCGACGTTTTTCGCGCGGGCCAGCCGATGCGCGGGCAAATGCCCGTAGTCGATACCGGCGTAGGCGCAGCCCAGCGCGTACTGGGCTTCGGCGCCGCCTTGCGCGCCGCACAGCGCCAGGCCTCGTTCCACCAGCGCGGCAGGCAGCTGCAACTCCGCTCGCGTTTGCGCCGCGAGGGACACCGTCGCCGCAATCGCTTCGGCGAGCCCGGGCGAGCATTCACCCGGACCCGACGCAAGCCGGATGCACCAGCAGGCCCGCTCGATGTTCCGTTCATCCAGCGCCTGCCTTGCGCCCAGCAAGGCCGCCTCGGAGAAATCCACCTCGGCGCCACGCAGCACGAGTGCGAGCGCTTCGGGCTCATGGAGCCGCTCCCGCGCCGACGGTTGGGCGCGCAGGATCCACTCGATGCCCTCGTCGCGCGTCGGCGCGGACATCGCCAGCCAGACGCCCAGCTTCAACATGGCCGCGGGGCAGTCGTGCCGCGCCGCGTAATGCAACGCGGCCTGCAGCTGCTGCCCGATCAGGACATGCAAGGGCACCTCCTGCCCGATCAGAAGGAATGCCGCGGGCGATCGCCTGGCGATTTCTTCCTGCAGATAGGCCAGGCCCAATTTGTGGTTGGGCCCCGAGCCATGCCGGCCGAGGAACAACTGCTTCGCGACGGCCAGGCAGGCCTGGGGATCGCCGCGCTTTGCGGCCGATCGCAGTTGAATGTCTTCGAGTCGCATGGCGCCCAATGATGAGCAGGCGAGTTGCGCGGCACGAGAGGACAAGCACCGCAAGCGCGCGAAAGTAACGTGAAAGTAACTTGCACGCGCACAGCCGACGAGAGACTTTCAAGAAACTTTCGCCGGCTCGCGGTGATTTCACTCTCACGGTGCGCGCATCACCGATCGATGATGGACAGGTGCCAAGGGAGCAAAAAAGAAGTTGCAGCGGGAGCTCCGTCATGGGCGATTCCATAGCATTTCATGGAGCGAGGGGCGCCGTGCTTGCCGAAGGGCCGCAGGCGTGGCTGTGCGACCGCGAGAGCCTCGGCCTCGACTGCACGGCGGTCCGGATCAAGGCCATGCAGCTGACGCAGCTGCAACATCAGGAGTGCCTGAAGGCCGTGGCCTGCCATGACTTCGTGCGCGCGATCCCCTTCGAGTTGAGCAACCGGCGTGCACATTCGGCGCCGCAGGTGCTGTCGGCGGGCGGCGCCACAGCACTCGAAAAAGGAAATCTCCTCGTCGCGCTGCTGCGATGCTCGGCGATCCCCGCGCGCCTGAGGATGTACGCGCTCGCGAGCGACCATCTCAGGGGCCTGGTGGGCGGGCACGGCGTCGTGCTGCATCCGGTGGTCGAAGCGTACGTCGCGCAGCGATGGGTCGGAAGCGACGCTTTCCACCTGGATGTTCCGTTGGCACTCGCGGGGCGCCGGCGGCTGCACCGTGAAGGCCAGCGCTGCGGCTGGGGCGTGCATCTGTCCGGCGCTCCCACCTGGAACGGCGCCAGCGACGCATTCGCGATCTTCGATTGGCGCAAGCCCGCAGCACATCCGGCGTTCGACTGGGGCGTGTTCCACGACTCCGAGGACTTTGCGCAAGTGGCGGCGACCCTGGCTGGTGCCTTGAAGCCCGGCGCGACGCCGGTTCGAAGCTGGTTCGAATCGTGGACCGTGGGCCGCATGCGCCTGGACGGCAACGTGTCGGTGCGGCCCATGAGTCCCACGGCGCGATGAATTCAGGGAACTCGTTTCGACAGGCGGCTGAAGCGTCCACCGTCAATGCGGCAACGCATAAAGGCTTTCTTCATCGCATTCCTTATTCGCAAGTGAACACGCTAGGCGCGTCCGTAGCGATCGTCGAGGCGCACGATGTCGTCCTCGCCGAGGTACGCGCCGCACTGCACCTCGATCAGCACCAGGTCGCCCGTGCCGACGTTGGTCAGCCGATGCCGCTCGCCGAGCGGGATGAAGCGGTGCTGCCCCGGCCCGGTGGTGAACTCCTGCGTGCCCACTTGCACCAGCGCCTTGCCTTGCACCACGACCCAATGCTCGCAGCGCTGGTGGTGGTACTGCAGCGAAAGCGACTCGCCCGGCGACACCGAGATGCGCTTGACCTTGTAGCCACCCGCTTCGTCCAGTGTCGCGTAATCGCCCCACGGCCGCAGGCACGGCTCGCCGGATTGCGCGGCGGAATTGTCTTGGCTATCCATGCCGCCGATTGTCGAACGCCGTGCGCTGCCGGCACCGCGTGCGAACCCCGGTCGCCGGCGAAAGCAAGTCGACAGCCTCGCGCGCTCTACGGGAAAGCCCCCTACGGGCAGCGCGAGCGGTGGACGGATGCTTGAATGCAATCATGAAAATCCTGCTCGCCGAAGACGATCTCGACCTGAGCGCCACGCTCAGCCAACACCTGGCCTTGCGCGGCTGGGAAGTGCTTTGCTGCGCCGATGGCACCGAGGCGCTGGCCCTCGCGCGCAAAGTGGCGTTCGACCTGATCCTGTTGGACCTGAGCCTGCCCGGCCTCGATGGACTCGAAGTGCTGCAGCGCCTGCGCTGCGACGACACGGCGACGCCGGTGCTCGTCGTCACCGCGCGCGGCAACGTCGCCGAGCGCGTGACCGGCCTGGAAGCCGGCGCCGACGACTACCTGCCCAAGCCGTTCGACCTGGCCGAACTCGAGGCGCGGCTGAAGGCGCTGACGCGGCGCTTCGGCCGCGACGGGCAATTGCGTTGCGGCCTGGTGCGCTACGAGCCCAAGACCAACCTGTTCTATCGCAACGAAGTCGCGATGGACCTGTCGCCGCGCGAGTCGCTGCTGCTGCGTTCCTTGATGGCGCGCATCGACCGCGTCGTGCTGAAGGACGAACTGCTTGCGGCGGTGTTCGGCGACGCGGCCAGCATCCAGCCCGACGCGCTGGAAGTGCTGGTCTATCGGCTGCGCAAGAAGCTGACGGGCGCAGGCGTCGAAGTGGCCAACCTGCGTGGCATCGGCTACCTCTTGCGCGACGAAGCCCTGGCGCCGCGCGCGGATGCCTGAGCGGGCAGCGCATGCGCCCGAGTTCGTTGCGTCGATTTCTCGCCTTCTGGCTGGGCGCGGGCGCGTTGGCGTGCATGGCGCTGTTCGCGCTGTGGCATGCAGTCGGCCTCTACGAAGTGTCGGCCACCGAGCAGGACTTGCGGCTGGCTGCCGCCGCCGCGCGGCTGGCCCTGGCGCCACGCGCCGCCGATGAAGCCGCACCGGGCGATCGCTGGAGCCGCGTGGACGGCACGAGCGGCGAGCGCCTGGCCGGCGACACATCCTTGCCGCCTTACGCCTGGCCGCAGGAGCTGAAGGCCGGCGGCGCGCCCGCGCTCTATTACTCGCATGCAGGCGCCACCCTGGTTCGTGCGGCGGCAACGCCGGCCTACGGCAGCGCGGGTTCGGACGGCGCGATCGTGCAGGTCGCCGAGCCGTACCGGCTCCGCTTGCCGGCGGCGGCCCAGCTCGCATCGGGGCCGGTGCCGGCGTTCTGCGCGGGCGTCACGGTGATGGCGATGATCGCCGCGCTTGTCGCATGGCTCGCGCGCCGCTGGACTTTGCGCGCCGCGCACAGCCTGGAAAACGCGGGCGAAGCGGCGCCGCGCTATGAAGGGCCCGACGAGTTGCGCGCGGCGTTCGAGCACACGCACGCGCTGCATGCGTCCGAGCGCAAATGGGTCGACGAACAACGCCGCTTCCTGGCCGATGCGGCGCATCAATTGCGCACGCCGCTCACCGTGCTGCGCACCCAGTTGCAAACCGCGCTGGAGCGAGGCGACGATCTTCGCGCGAGCTTGACGGACATGGTCCACACCGTCGATCGCACGACCGGCCTGGCCAACCAGTTGCTCAGCGTGAGCAAGCTCGAGCAACTCAAGCGCGAAGGGCAATTGCATCTCGTGCCGCTGGCGCCGGCGGTGCGCGCCGCGGTGGTCGAACTCTCGCCCCTCATCTCGCGCAAGCGCCTGGATTTTTCGCTGGAAGGCGATGAAGTGCAGGTGCAAGGCGAGCCGATGATGCTCGGTGAACTGCTGCGCAACCTGCTTGCCAACGCGATCCATCACAGCTTGCCGGGCGCGCGGTGTGGCGTGGTGTTGCGCAGCGGTCTGCCGTGGAGCGAAGTGGTGGTGTGGGACGAAGGCGAAGGCATCGACAGCGCCGTCAAGCCGCGCCTGTTCACGCCGTTCTCCGCCGGCAAGGGCGGCGTCGGCCTGGGCCTGTCGATCTGCCAGCAACTGGCGGCGGCCATGGGCGCCGCCGTGAGCCTGCACAACCGCATGCAGGACGGACGCACCGTCGGCGTGGATGCCGTGGTGCGCTGGCCGGCGTCATGAGCGCCGTCAACCGGGCCATCGCGGGCTGCGCGCTCGCCGGCATTGCGGCATTCCTGTTCCTGCCCTGGTTCACCGTGGCCGACGGCCTGTTCTCGCTGGCCGTTCCCGGCGCGCTGATCGCCGACTACGAGACCGCGTCGGCCGCGTGGCAGGTGCTCCTGTACCGCAAGCCCGCGTTGCTCGCGGTGCTGGCCGCGCTGCTGGCCGGCCTGCTGGCGGCCGGCCGCGCCCCTTCGCGGGCGCAGGCCTGGCTGTTGATCGCGGCCGGGTTCGGCGGCGCCTTCACGGTGTTCCTCTCGGGGCTCGGCCTGGCGGCCTTGCCGCCCACTGCCGCCGGGGCCCACCTGAGTTTCGGCTGGGGCGCCGCGATCGTCGTCGCGGCGCTGCTCGCCCTCGGCTCGTTCGGCCTCGCGCGCGCCGGTGCGTTTCGCGGCGACCTCTTCACCAGCGCCGTGGCGGTGATCAGCGCGTGCGTGTTGCTGGTGTTCGTCGCTTACCCGCTGGCGCGCGGGTTGGGCGCCGCCTTCGTCGATGACGCCGGCGGCTGGCGCCTGTCGGCCGGTCTCGCGCGCGTCGCGAACGAACGCGTGTGGAGCCTGGCCTGCGTGTCCTCGCGCTCGCCATGCGGCGTGGCATGGAACACGCTGTTCCTCGCCCTGCTCACGGCGACCGGCACCACGCTGATGGGCACACTGCTGGCACTGGCGGAATTCCGCAGCAACTGGCGCCTGGGCAAGGCCGTGCGCCTGCTCACGCCGCTGCCGTTCGTCACGCCACCCTTCGTCGCGGGGCTCGCGCTGATCCTGGTGTTCGGCCGTTCGGGCTTCGTGAACCAGTTGCTGGAACTGCTGTTCGGCATCTCGCCCAGCCGCTGGTTCTATGGGCTGTTCGGCCTGTGGCTGGCCCAGATGTTCGCCTTCGCGCCCGTGGCCTACCTCATCATGCGCGGCGTGGTGCAAGGCGTGAACCCGGCTCTGGAGGAAGTGGCGCGGACGCTGCGCGCCTCGCCGCAATACACCTATCGCCGGATCACGCTGCCGCTGCTCGCGCCCGGCCTCGCCAATGCTTTCCTGGTCGGCTTCCTGGAAAGCGTTTCCGATTTCGGCAACCCCATCATCGTGAGCGGGCAATATGGTGTGCTGTCGACCGAGATCTTCTTCGCGATCGTCGGCGCGCAGTTCGACCAGGGGCGCGCCGCCGCGCTGGCGTGGATTCTTGCGCTGCTCGCGCTGGCCGTGTTCGCGCTCCAGCGCCTGGCTCTCGGCTCGCGCAGCTATGCGGTGCTGGATGGCACGGCGCATGCGAGCGCGCCGCTGGGCCTGCCTTCGCCCTGGAAGCACGCCGTGCTCGTGCTCGCCGCGCCGTGGCTGGTCTTCACGGTCTGCCTGTACGCCTTCGCCATCAGCGCCGGCTTCGTCGAGGTCTGGGGCCGCGACTACACGCCGACGCTGCGGCACTTCAGCCGCGCGTTCGAGGTGACGTTCAGCGACGGCCAATGGGTCCTTGCGGGCCTGGCGTGGCACTCGCTGCAGATCACCTTGAAACTGGCCGCGATCGCCGCCGTGCTCACCGCCACGGCGGGGCTGCTGATGGCGTGGCTGCTGGAGCGCAACCGCTTCGTCGGCCATGCGGCGATCGAGCTCGTGGCGCTGGCGGCTTTCGCGGTGCCGGGCACGGTGCTGGGCCTGAGCTACACGCTGGTGTTCAACACGCCGCCGATCGAACTCACGGGCACCGGCGTCATCATCGTGCTGTGCTTCATGTTCCGCAACCTGCCGGTGAGCGTCGGCATGGGGTCGGCGGCGCTGCGCCAGATCGATGCGTCGCTGGACGAGGCGTCGCGCGTGCTGGGTGCGTCCACGGCGGGCACCATCCGCCACGTCGTGGTGCCGCTGTTGCGGCCGGCCATCGCCTCCTCGTTCATCTACAGCTTCGTGCGCTCCATGACCACGGTGTCGGCCGTCGTGTTCCTGGTCACCGCCGAAACCGAGCTCGCGACGACCTTCATCATCGGCCGCGCCGGCCAGGGCGAGTACGGCGTCGCCTTCGCGTACAGCGCCGCGCTCATCGTGCTGATGTCGATCTCGGTGGCGGCGATCCAATGGCTGGTGGGCGAGACCCGGCTCGTCCGGGCGACGCGGCCGACACGTTTCGCCGAGGCCGTGCCATGAGGCGGGGCGCATGAGCGGCCTCGCGATCCGCGGCCTGGGCAAGCGCTACGGCGACGTGGTGGCCGCGAGCGACGTCGGCTTCGACGTGCCGCAAGGATCGCTCACCACCTTGCTAGGTCCCTCGGGCTGCGGCAAGACCACGGTGCTGCGTCTTGTCGCCGGCCTGGAAACGCCGGACGCCGGATCGATCCACGTGGGCGAGCGCGAGATCACGGCACTCGCGCCGGAGCATCGCAACGTCGGGCTGGTCTTCCAGTCCTATGCGCTGTTTCCGCACCTGACGGTGGAACAGAACGTCATGTTTTCGATGCAGGCAGCTTCTTGCGCTGAAGCGCAGGCGCGAAGCCGTGCGCAGGCGGCGCTCGAGACAGTGGGGCTGGCCGGGCTCGGCCATCGGCGCGCGCCCGACCTGTCCGGCGGCCAGCAGCAGCGTGTCGCGCTGGCGCGTGCCCTGGCGCTCGCGCCGGCCGTGCTGCTGCTCGACGAGCCGCTGTCGAACGTCGACGCGCGGCTGCGCCGCAGCCTGCGCGAGGAAATCCGCGCGCTGCAAAAACAGTTGCAGCTCACGGTGGTCTACGTCACGCACGACCAGCACGAAGCGCTCGCCGTCAGCGACCAGATCGTGCTGATGCACGAGGGACAGGTCGTGCAAAGCGGCTCGCCGCAGGATTTGTACGAGCGGCCCCGCACCGAGTTCGTCGCCGCCTTTATGGGCGAAGCCGGCGTGTTCGACGCCGTGTGCACGGCCGACCGGCGGATCTGGCTCGGTCCGCTGGAAGTCACGAGCGATCATGCGGCGCAGCCGGGTCCCGTGCGTGTCGCGGTGCGGCCCGAGGCATGGCGGCTCGGCCCGGCCACGGCCTCAGGCCTGGCGGCCTCGGTCCTTCGTCACACCTACGTGGGCAAGGCGATCGAATACATCCTCGCCACGCCGATCGGGCCGGTGCTGGCATTCTCGCCGCACACGACAGCGCTCGATGCCGGTGCACCGGTCAGCCTCTCGCTGGGTCGGCATGGGGTGTGCGTGCTGCGTTCCTAGGCGGCCATCGGCCGGCACTCACGAGAGCAGGTCGCGCAGGAAGTCCGCTTCCATGAGCTCGTCGTAATCGCGTGCTTGCGCCACCACATGCGGCGCCGTGAGCTCGGCCGCGCCATGGCCGGTGCACATCGCGACAGCGGGCATGCCGGCACGCCGCGCCGCCTCGATGCCTTGCGGCACGTCCTCGAACACGATGCACCGCCCAGGCTCGACGCCCAACCGGCGTGCCGCTTCGAGGAAGATCGCCGGCTCCGGCTTGCCCGGCAGTCCCTCGTCGCCGCCGACGATGGCGTGCGGCGTGAACGCGAGCTTCAGGTGCGACAGGGCGAACGCGATGTTGTGCCGGTCGCCCGAAGTGCCGAAGCCGATCTTCATGCCGTGGCTCGCGGCCTGCGCCGCGAAGCGTGCGAAGCCGCGGATTTCCGCGAACGCCGGCGCGAACAGCTCGCGGTAGATCGATTCCTTTTCGTTGCACAGGGCCAGCGCCTCGGCGGCGCCGAGGTCGCGGCGGAACAGCTCGCGGATGCACTCGAGGCCGGTGCGGCCGGAAGTACGTCGCATCAGCGAATCGGCGTCGCCTGCGATGCCGTGGCGCTGCGCGAAGACCACCCAGCTTTTCGCGTGGTA
>Ga0157376_10001717_pt1 | contig 14564 bp, 15 predicted proteins | sample M45metaG_FD_121801 | JGI IMG/M metagenome (GOLD analysis project Ga0157376, IMG submission 121801) | Miscanthus rhizosphere microbial communities from Kellogg Biological Station, Michigan, USA - M4-5 metaG | ecosystem: Host-associated > Plants > Roots > Rhizosphere > Soil | place: USA: Michigan... | reverse complement strand
GAATTGCGGTCCCTTTTTGTACCTGTGCCGGGAACCTGGACCGATGAAAATTCTGGTGGGCTACAAGCGCGTCGTCGATTTCAACGTGCGCATCCAGGTCAAGCCGGATGGCTCCGGCGTCGCGACCGATGGCGTCAAGCTGTCGGCAAACCCGTTTGACGACATAGCGCTCGAAGAAGCGCTGCGGCTGCGCGAGAAAGGCATCGCGACCGAGGTCGTCGTCGTCACCATCGGCCCGGCCGATGCCCAGGCCCATCTGCGCAACGGCCTGGCGATGGGTGCCAATCGCGCGATTCACGTCGTGACCGCCAATGCCGTCCAGCCGCTGACCGCAGCGCGCACGCTGCTCAAGCTGATCGAAAAGGAACAGCCGCAGGTCGTGATCCTGGGCAAGCAGGCGATCGACGACGACTGCAATCAGACCGGCCAGATGCTGGCTGCACTGTGGAACCGGCCGCAGGCGACCTTCGCGTCAAAAGTGGAAATAGCGAACAACGTCGCAAAGGTGACACGCGAAGTCGACGCCGGCCTCGAGACGATCGAAGTCGACCTGCCGGCCGTGATCACGACCGACCTGCGCCTGAACGAGCCGCGCTTCATCAAGCTGCCGGACATCATGAAAGCCAAATCCAAGCCGCTCGAGACGGTCGATTTCGCCAGCCTCGGCGTCGAGTCCGGCGATCACCTGAAGACAACGACGTATGCCCCGCCGCCGAAACGCAGCAAGGGCGTGATGGTCAAGGATGCAGGCGAACTGGTCGCGGCGTTGAGAACCAAGGGTCTGTTGTAACCAATGCTGCTCCCTTCTCCCACCGGAAGAAGGTTGCGCGAAGCGCCGGATGAGGGTCCGGGTACGCCAAGCGCTTCGCGATAGCCGGACCCTCACCGCTGCCCCTCTCCCGACGAGAGAGGGGTTCAAGAGAGCCACTTCATGTCCAAGATCCTGATCGTCGCCGAGCATCTCAACGGCAAACTGAATTCCTCGACCGCGCGCTGCGTGACCTGCGCGGGCGAATTGAAACCCGAGGCGGTCGATGTGCTCGTGCTCGCCGACGCGCCGGACGCGGTCGCCGCCGAGGCGGCGAAGATCGACGGCGTGAGCAAGGTCCTCACGGTCGCGAATCCGGCCAACGCGCACGCGCTGGCGGCTGCCTACGCACCGCAGATCGCGGCGGTTGCGAAGAACGGCTATACGCACCTGTTCGCGCCGTCGACGACGTTCGGCAAGGACGTCATGCCGCGCGTTGCCGCCCTGCTCGGCGTCGCGCAGGTGTCCGACGTCATGAAAGTCATCGACGCGCACACGTTCCAGCGGCCGATTTACGCCGGCAACGCGATCGTGACGGTCTCGGCGCCTGCGGACCAGACCCTGGTCGCGACAGTGCGCACGGCATCCTACGCCGCTGCCGCGAATGGTGCGTCCGATGCCCCGGTCGAAGCATTGAACCTTGCCGTCGACTTGCCAGCGCACACGCGATTCGTCGGACTGGCCCAGGACAAGACCGATCGCCCTGACCTGCAGAGCGCGAGCCGCGTCGTCTCCGGCGGCCGCGGTGTCGGCTCGGCCGAGAACTTCGCCGTCATCTTCAAGCTCGCCGACAAGCTCGGCGCAGCCGTTGGCGCTTCGCGCGCCGCGGTCGACGCCGGCTACGTGCCGAGTGATCTGCAGGTCGGCCAGACCGGCAAGATCATCGCGCCCGACCTGTACGTCGCGATCGGCATCTCCGGCGCGATCCAGCATCTGACCGGCATCAAGGACGCCGGCACGATCGTGGCGATCAACAAGGACGGAGAAGCGCCGATTTTCGAGATCGCCGATTTTGGCCTCGTCGGCGACTTGTTCAAGATCATCCCGGAACTCGAACAGGCGCTCGGCTGATCGTCCGTCTGGCGCGGGTGATCCGAACAAGGGCACGGTCACGGTCCGCTTCGCCGAGGCGACCCGAGTGGCAATGTTCTGGTCCGGAAAGCGCGTGACGATGCGGGCAACGGTACTATTCCCCGCAATAGGACCTTGGTCCCGTGGGCGAGTCCGCATCGGCTTGGTTATCCTATAGCCGCATGACGATCCGGCCGCGCGGATCGAACGCGTTCACAGGAATGTCATGATCAAACCCATCTGGGAGCCGGGCAAGGAGCGCGTCGACGGCGCAAACATCAGCCGGTTCATGCGCTTCGTGCAGCAGCAGACCAATAACGACGACATCCGCCGTTACGCGCCCCTGTACGATTTTTCCGTGCGCCAGCCGGAGAAATTCTGGCAGTTCGTCTGGGAGTTCTGTGGAATCCGCGCGAGCGGCGATTTCGACGAAGTCCTGGTCGACGGCGACAAGATGCCCGGCGCGCGCTGGTTTCCCGGCGTACGCCTGAACTTCGCCCAGAACCTGTTGCGCCACAAGGACGACCGCGTCGCCCTGATCGCGCGCAATGAATGGGGTGACAACCGCCAGTTCACGTACGCGGACTTGCACGAGCAGGTAGGCAAGCTCGGCAACGCGCTGCGCGAGGCCGGCGTCGTTGCCGGCGATCGCGTCGCCGCGTTCATGCCGAATGTTCCCGAAACCGTGATTGCCATGCTGGCGGCGACGTCGATCGGCGCAGTGTGGTCGTCATGCTCGCCCGATTTCGGCATCAACGGCGTGCTCGACCGCTTCGGCCAGATCGCCCCGAAGGTGCTGTTCACGACCGACAGCTACGGCTACGGCGGCAAGCGCTTCGATTGCCTTGCCAAGATCCGTTCCGTGCTCGAGAAATTGCCGAGCGTGGAAAAACTCGTAGTCGTGCCCTCCGGCAGCGACGGATTGAAGATCGATGGCCTGCGCAACGCCGTGGCCTGGCCGGATTTCCTCGGCCACGAATTGCATCCCCCGCGCTTCGAGATGCTGCCGTTCGACCACCCGCTGTACATCATGTATTCGTCCGGCACGACCGGCGTGCCGAAGTGCATCGTGCACGGCGCCGGCGGCACGCTGATCCAGCACCTGAAAGAACTCGTGCTGCACACCGACCTCAAGCGCGAAGACACAATCTTCTTTTACACGACCTGCGGCTGGATGATGTGGAACTGGCTGGTGTCGAGCCTGGCGGTCGGCGCGACCATCGTGCTCTATGACGGATCGCCGTTTCATCCGGATGGCAACGTGCTGTGGAACCTCATCGACGAAGTCGGTATCGATGTGTTCGGCACCAGCGCGAAATGGATAGCCGCGGTCGAGAAAGCCGGTATCGTGCCGCGCGAGTCACACAAGTTGCTGACGCTCCGGACGATCCTCTCGACCGGGTCGCCGCTCTCCGATGAAAGTTTCGAATACGTCTACCGCGACGTGAAGCAGCGCGTGATGCTCTCGTCGATTTCCGGCGGCACCGACATCATCTCGTGCTTCGCCCTGGGATGTCCGGTCCTTCCGGTCTATCGCGGCGAATTGCAGTGCCGCGGCCTCGGGCTCAAGGTCGAGATCCTGAACGATGCCGGCGAACCGGTGCGTGAGGAGAAGGGTGAACTTTCCTGCACGGCGCCGTTTCCGAGCATGCCGATCGGGTTCTGGAATGACCCTGACGGCGAGAAGTACCGCAACGCGTATTTCTCCAAGGTGCCAAACGTCTGGTGCCATGGCGATCATGCGCTGCTGACCGAACGCGACGGCGTGATCATCTACGGCCGTTCCGATGCGGTGCTCAATCCCGGCGGCGTGCGCATCGGCACGGCCGAGATTTATCGCCAGGTCGAGCAGCTGCCTGAAGTCCTCGAATCGATCGCAGTCGGACAGGAGTGGGACGGCGACGTGCGCGTGGTCCTGTTCGTGCGCCTGCGCGAGGGCCTGACGCTCGACGATGCGTTGCGCGCGCGCATCTGCAAGCAGATCCGCGACAACACGACGCCGCGCCATGTGCCGGCGAAGGTTCTGCAAGTCGCCGATATTCCGCGCACGATTTCCGGCAAGATCACCGAACTGGCCGTGCGTGAAGCGATCCATGGGCGGCCGGTCAAGAATACCGATGCACTGGCCAATCCGCAGGCGCTCGAGCTGTTCGAAAAGTTGAAGGTGGAGTTGCAGAGCTGAGCGAACGGGCGACGCGTGCAAACCGCCGCCAAACTCGCCGTTCGCGCTGATCGAAGCTTTATCCACCGTTGGTGCCGAGCGTAGCTTGCAAAGCAAGCGAAGTCGAAGCACACGCGGCGCACACTTCGACTTCGGCGTTTCGCGCCCTGCGCCCCGGGCGAACGGCTTGTTTCCAGGTAGCGTCGTGCTGCGCTAGCGGCTCCCGGCTATCGGCTTCCGTCTTTTGGCGCGGCATCTAGTATTCTTGCCGCCGTGAACGCCGCCGAACTCCCCGACCCGCAGACGCTGCACTCCGGTATTCCGCTGTGCATAGACCTCGACGGGACGCTCATACGCTCGGACCTGCTCGCCGAGTCCGCCCTGAGCCTGATCCGGCAGAATCCGCTGAACCTGCTGCGCTTCGGCGTCTGGTTGTTGCGCGGAAAGGCGCACTTGAAGCACGAAATAGCCCGGCGCACCGACATCGACGTCGCCATGCTGCCTTACGAGCCACGCCTGCTCGACTGGCTGCGCACCAACGCCGACGCGCGCCCGCGGGTCCTGTGCACCGCATCGGACCGGAAGTTCGCCGAAGCCGTCGCCGCGCATGTCGGCGGCTTCGATGAAGTGCTGGCCAGCGATGGCGTGCGCAACTTGTCCGGTGCGGAGAAGGGCGACGAACTCAGCCGGCGTTTCGGCGAGCGCGGTTTCGACTATGCCGGCAACGAGTCGCGCGACTTGCGCGTCTGGAACCGCTCACGCCGTGCGATCGTGGTGAACGCGTCGCCCGCACTTGCCCGCCGCGCCGCGCGGGTCAGCGAAGTCGAGCGCGTGTTCGATCGCGATGGCGGTCGCCTGCGCTCATGGCTGAAGGCGCTGCGCGTACATCAGTGGCTGAAGAACCTCCTGGTTTTCCTGCCGCTGCTCACGGCGCATCTGGTACTCGTGCCGGACGCGCTGCTGCGCTCGCTGCTGGCATTCCTCAGCTTCTGCCTGTGTGCCTCGAGCGTCTACCTGCTGAACGACCTGCTCGATCTGGAGTCCGATCGCCGCCATCCGCGAAAGCGCTTGCGGCCATTCGCCGCCGGCACATTGCCGATCAGCGCCGGTCTGGTTGCCGCGCCCCTGCTTGGGCTGGCCGCGTTCGCGCTGGCGCTGGCAATCTCGAAGCTGTTCGCGCTCACCCTGACCGGCTACTACGTGCTGACGCTTGCGTATTCGTTCGTCTTCAAACGCTTTGCGATGCTCGATACCGTAGTGCTGGCCGGTCTGTACACGATCCGCATCATCGCCGGGGCGGCCGCACTGCGGATCAGCGTGTCGTTCTGGCTGCTGGCGTTCTCGATGTTCCTGTTCCTGAGCCTGGCGATTATCAAGCGCTACACCGAACTCAGAGGCTTGCTCCTGACCGGGGACAGTCACAGCGCCGGTCGCGGTTATGCCGTCGACGACCTGCCGCTGATGCAATCACTTGGCGCCACCAGCGGTTATCTGGCCGTTCTGGTGCTCGCGCTGTATATCAACAGCACGGCCAGCGAGCTGCTCTACCGGCATCCACAGGTGCTCTGGTTGCTTTGCCCGCTGCTGCTGTACTGGATCAGCCGCGCGTGGCTGATCGCACATCGCGGCGGGATGCACGACGATCCCGTCGTGTTTGCGCTGTCCGACCGTACCAGCCGGCTGCTGTTGGCCTTGTCGATCGTCGTCGTCGTCGCGGCGATATGACAGCGCCCGGCACGTCGTGGGGCCGCTACCCGCCCGCGAAGCAGCAAATTATACCTTTATACTGGCGCAACGAGCCGCTGCCACCGATCGCGGGCTCGATGCTCCCCTACGGCAACGGCCGCAGCTACGGCGACGTCTGCCTCAATGACGGCGGCACACTGCTGCGCACTCGCGGTCTCGACCGTTTCATCTCCTTCGACGCAGCCTCCGGCTCACTGCGCTGCGAAGGCGGCGTGCTTTTTTCCGAGATCCTCGACTTCGCCGTACCCCGCGGCTGGTTCCTGCCGGTCACGCCGGGAACGCGCTACGTCACCGTCGGCGGCGCGATCGCGAACGACGTGCACGGCAAGAATCACCATCGCGCGGGAACCTTCGGCGAGCACGTGCGTTGTTTCGAGCTGCTGCGTTCGGATGGATCACGCCGGCTGTGCAGCGCCGTGGAAAATGCTGACTTGTTCGCCGCCACGATCGGCGGCCTCGGCCTCACGGGCATCATCACCTGGGCCGAATTCGCATTGCTGCGCGTGCCGGGCGCGTCGATGCAAACCGAGACGCTGAGCTTCGCCGGACTTGCCGAGTTCTTCTCGCTGAGCCAGCAATCCGAAGCCGGGCACGACTACACCGTTGCCTGGATCGATTGTGCCGGATCCGGCAGGTCCTTCGGCCGCGGCCTGTTCAGCCGCGCCAACCATGCGGCGTCGAGCACCCGCGAGCGGCGAACGATGCGGTTGAGTGTCCCGTTCACGCCACCGTTTGCGTTGATCAATGGCCTCACGCTGCGTGCGTTCAATGCGGCCTATTTTCACTTCTCGCGTCGCGGTCGCGCGCTGGTGCCTTACGGGCCATATTTTTATCCGCTCGACGCGATCGGCGAGTGGAACCGCATCTACGGTCCACGTGGATTCCTGCAGTACCAGTGTGTCGTGCCGCCTGCCGCCGCGCACGACGCAATCGCCGAACTGCTCCGGCGGATTGCGGCGAGCCGCAGTGGATCGTTCCTGGCGGTGCTCAAGGTGTTCGGCGATCGCCCGCCGGCCGGCCTGCTGTCGTTCGCGCGAGCCGGCACCACGCTGGCACTCGACTTTCCGAATCGTGGCGCCGCCACGCTGGAATTGCTGGAACGGCTGGACGACATCGTCGCCGCTGCCGGGGGCGCCGTGTACCCGGCCAAGGACGCACGGCTGAGCGGCGAAAGGTTTCGCCGCTACTTCCCACAGTGGGAAGCGCTGCAAGCCCATGTCGATCCGCGATTCTCGTCGGGCTTCTGGCGCCGCGTCACCGGCTAGGCGGTTCCCGGCACGACAGCACGGCGGCGAAACCGTTTTTCAAAGGCGGCAGGGGCGGCGAACGGGCGTGTAAACTTCATACGCTGCGTGCTGTCCGGCGCACATCTGGAACCCGTACAGCCTATGCAGAAGATCCTGATCATCGGCGCGACCTCGGCAATCGCAGAGCACACCGCGCGGCTGTTCGCCGCCCGCGGCAATGCCTTGTTCCTCGTCGCTCGCAATGCCGACCGGCTGCGCGACGTCGCGGCCGATCTCAACGTGCGCGGTGCGATGCGCGCGGCGACGGCGACTCTCGACATCACCGATTTCGATGCGCACCAAAGCGTGCTCGATGAGGCCGAGCGCGAACTCGGCGGCATCGATGTGGTGCTCGTCGCGCACGGCACATTGTCCGACCAGACACAGTGCCAGGACTCCATCGACGCGCTGCGGCGCGAATTCGACATCAATGCGGTCGGCACGATCGCGCTGCTGACGCGCCTGGCCAGCCGCCTCGAAGCGAAGCGCAATGGAACGCTGGCGGTTATTTCCTCGGTAGCCGGTGATCGCGGCCGCCAGAGCAACTATGTCTACGGCTCAGCCAAGGCCGCGGTTTCGGTGTTTCTTGGCGGGCTGCGCCAACGGTTGGCCAAGTCGAACGTCAACGTGCTGACGATCAAACCGGGCTTCGTCGACACGCCGATGACCGCGGGCATCGCCAACAAGGGCGCACTGTGGGCACAGCCGGACCGGATCGCCACCGGCATCGTCAACGCCATCGACCGGCGCCGCAGCATCGTTTACCTGCCCTGGTTCTGGCGCTGGATCATGCTCGTGATCCGCCTCATCCCCGAGGTATTGTTCAAGCGCGTAAAGCTGTGAGCGTCGCGCCCCTGTCGATGCCGATCGACGGGGGTGCGACGATCGTGCGCGTCAAAGCTTGAAACCCGCACCGGCGGCATCGGTGTGGAACATCTTGACGGTATCCAGGGAGTACTCGTCAAGATCAAATCCGACGAGGCTCAGTTTTTTCAGGATGTCATTGGTCACGGTAATTACCTGACAACCCACCTGGTCGGCGTGAAAGACGTTGAGCAGTTCGCGCGGACTCGCCCATATCAGTTCGGCGAGCGGATTGGGTTTCAGCAGTTCGACCGCCGCGGCCATCAGCGGTACCGGGTCTCTGCCGGTATCGGCTATGCGCCCGGCGAATACCGACACGTAGCTCGGAATCCGCGGATTCAACGCGGCCACCGTGTCGCGCACCTGCGCCAGCGTCATCAGCGCTGTCACGTTGACTTTGACGTTCTTCGCGGTGAGCGAGCGAATCAGATCATAGGCCGGTTCGCGTTTGGTATTCGTGATCGGCAGTTTCACGTAGACATTTTCGGCCCAGCCGGCAATCTCGATGGCTTGCCGCTCCATTTCGGCGAAGTCATCCGAAAACACCTCGAACGAGATCGGCTTGTCGCGAATCGAGGCCAAGACGTCGAGGGCGAACGCCTTGTAGTCGCTGATGCCGGCCTTGCGCATCAGCGTGGGATTGGTGGTCAACCCTTTGATGAACGGCTTGGCGTACATCTCGAGCATGCCGGCTTTGTCGGCGCCATCGGCAAAAATCTTGACCTTGAGATCGGCAATCGATTTCATTTGTCCTGTGCCCCAGTTGAAAGTCACGAAAGCAGGTACGGTACGGCGTCGAGCAGCGAGACGACCCTGCAGTCCACCTGCGCGGGTTGTTGCTCGGCATATCGGTAATCCAGAAAAACGGTTCTGCACCCGGCGCTGTGCCCTGCTGCGACATCGCGCCAGCGATCGCCGACCATGAAGCTCGATGCCAAGTCTATGCCGTGGCGAGCGGCTGCGTCGAGCAGCATTCCGGGCTTGGGTTTACGACACGGGCAGTGGTCCGCGGAGTCGTGGTAGCACATGACGAATTCGTCGATCGGCAGCCGTTCGCCCAAGGCTGCGTTGATCGACTCCACCGTTTCGCGCCGCACGGTGCCGCGCGCGACGTCGGGCTGGTTGGAAACGACGACCAGGATAAACCCGGCCGCCTTCAACCGGGCCAGTGCTTCCGGCACGCCTGGCAGTATTTCCAGATCGGCCAGATCGGCGGGAGGGTAAGGCTTGCCCTCGCGCACGATGGCCTTGTTGATCACGCCATCACGATCCAGAAACACCGCGCGCCTGGTCACGCCGCCTTCCTCACCGCGCAACCGACTCCCACTTCGTCTGGTTCACCTTCAGTTTCGGATGCGAAACCAGCAGATGCCAGATGACGGCCTGGAACGCCTCCGAATGCGGCGTGATCGTGTCCGGATTGACCGTGGGCACGACGACGCAGGCATCCGCGACCTTGGCGGTATAACCACCGTCGCGGCCGACGACTCCCGTGACCTTGGCACCGACTTCCTTGGCGAGCTGCAACGCCAGGACGAGATTCGGACTGACGTTCTTCTCGAGATTGCCGCCGCCGACCGAAAACACGAACAGTGCGTCTTTGGCCTGCAGCTTCGAGGTCTTCAACCACTCGACGAAGACACTGGCCCAGCCTTCATCATTGGTGCGCGCGGTCAGTTCGGAGACGTTGTCGGTCGGCGCGTACGATTCGATGCCGACGATCTTGCGAAAATCGTTCACCGCGTGCGAACAATTGCCGGCGCTGCCGCCAACACCGAGAAAAAAGATCCTGCCACCTTCGCTCTTCACAGAAGCAAGCAGGTCGGCGACTTTCTCGATCGAGCCAACGTCGATGCGCTTGATGATCTCGGCCGCTTCGTCGAGATGCTGTTGGGCATACTGCATGGATTATCCCTTCGCAAAAAAAGCAATCGTTTCTGTCAGCCCCTCGTGCGAGCCGATTTCGTGGAAGCGCTCGTGCACCTCATATCCGGCCAGTTCGCCTCGCAGCGACAACGCGTGATAGACGTCGGCCAGGTCGAGAACGCGGTCGCGCGTGGCTTCGCCGAACACGCTCGACGACAGCACGGCGATGCCATAGTCGATGAAGCGCATGGCCGGCTTCGGCGCCTGCTTATTGTACTCGACGACGCGCCCGGCCTCATACAGGACGTTGCTCTTGTCCCAGCGATCGGCGTTGTGCAGCACGGTCATCAAGGCCGGCTTGCCGCTGGCGCGGAACGCCCGCTCGATCGGCGCGTAGTCCACCGGCATCCAGGAGTCGCCATGGGCGACGAAGAATTGCTCGCCGAGCAGCGGCAGGGCGCGCTGCAGCGCCCCACCCGTGCCGAGCAATCGTTCGCCGTCGTTCGAATAGCGGACGTCGAGGCCAAACGCGGATCCATCGCCAACCGCGCCTTCAATCTGGTCTGCGAGATGTCCGACGCACAGCACCACGCGTTCGAACCCCTGCGCCCGCAAGTACGTGAGCTGGCGGACGATAAACGGCTTGCCCGCGATATCGACCAGCGCCTTCGGTATGGTCTGCGTGATCGGACGCAGGCGCGTCGCCAGGCCACCGGCGAGAATCGCGATCGGCAACATTGCTCAGGACGAAAGCACTATCTTCGATCCCTCGAAGTCGAAGCGGAAGCGAACCTCCTCCAGCCCCGCGTGCGCCATCGTCTGACGCAGGCGATTGCGGTCGCGCGCATAGAACATCAGGAAGCCGCCGCCGCCGGCGCCAACCAGCTTGCCGCCGACGGCACCGTTGTTCATGGCCAAGCCATACCACTCGTCGATCTGCGGATTGCTCATGCCGCCGGAGCGCCGCTTCTTGTGCTCCCAGTGCTCGTGCATCAATTCACCGAACAAGGCCGGATTGCCGGATTCGAGCGCGTCGCGACTGCGATAGCCGAGTTCCTTCACATAGTGCAGGTTCTTCAGCATCTCCGCATCGCTGTCCTTGGTCTTTGTATTCTGGTCCTTGAGGATGCTGCCGGCACTGCGCGAAAACCCGGTGAAGAACAGCAGCAGGTTGTCCTCCAGATCGAATAGCGTATCCATGCCGATCTTGAGGGGGACCGCCGTTACCTTGTCGTTCTTGTGGAACGTAAAGCAGGTGATGCCTCCCACCGCGGCGATGTACTGGTCCTGCTTGCCTACCGGTTCGCCCAGGCGATCGATTTCGATGTGGCAAGCCAGCTCGGCAAGTTCCTCCTGATGGAGATGACGCTTGCGATGGGCAAAAAGTGACTTGAGCAAGGCGGTCGTGAAGCTCCCGGATGACCCCAGGCCCGTACCCGCCGGGATGTCGGCCAGGGTATTGATTTCCAACTGCGGCGTCTTGAAGTCGAGCATCTGCACGGCTTCGCGGATAAGCGGGTGCTTGACGTCAGAGACCCTGTCAACGTGTTCCAGTTGGGAATACTTCAGATATATACCGGGAGTGAACGGCCGCGCGACGGTGACGTAGACGTACTTGTCGATGGCCGCGGCGACCAGGAATCCCTCATGCTCACGGTAATAGGACGGCAAGTCGGTCCCCCCGCCACCCAGCGTGATCCGCAACGGACTTCGCGAAATGATCACTTGTCCGCACCGCAGGAAGAAAACCAGTTGTTCAAGGTCCTACTCTCCAGAGGATGGCCGAATTGCGTAAGGCTGCCTGGTAACCTGATGCCGCCAGTCGACGACGCGCGACATCAACTTCCACGGCAGCCAATCGATGAGCCGGTGCTGGTTGCGCACTCGCAGGATCTTGAGCACCTTGTACTTGATGATATCAACGTAGCCATCCAGGAAGAAACCGCGCTTCGGCTCAAGCCCCGCCTTCCGATAGGCAAGCTCCAGCGTTTCCGGCTCGAAAAAACTGATATGCACTTCGGGCGCTGAAAGGTATCCCCATTTGAACAGGTTGCCTCGCCAGGGCCGGGCATTGCCCGTCGTCAGGAACAGCACGCCGCCTGGTTTGAGCAGTGATCGGATCGTCGCGAGCAGCGCTACCGGATCACTCACGTGCTCGATGACTTCAACGGCAGAGATGAAGTCGAACTTTTCGGTGTCGGCGAGCAACTCCTCGCGCGTGAGGATCCTTATGCCTGCGGATCGACCTGCTTGCGCGCCCCAGCCCTCATCGAATCCGACGATATCGATGCCGTGTTGCCCGGCAAATGCGACCAGGCCGCCGCACCCGCAGCCGAAATCGAGCCAGCGGCCAGGCTGTGGAGAGAGCTGCCGATATACCGACAGGAGGCCGCGCCACTCATAGGTCCTTATCGTTTTTTCCGGATTGGTCAGTTCGTACTCGTAGTCGACCATCGGATCGGCGCCAAGTCCCTTGTAGTACTCCTCCGTATAGATCGATTCGAAGTCCGACCGGGGGTCAGCGACGAAGCTCAGCCGACACGTGGGGCAATGCAGGTACAGGTATTGGCGAGCGTCCAGCCGGCCCACTCTTGTTCCAACCGACACGGGCTCATCCGAGCAGATCGGACAATGACGCGCGAAGCCGGGTGCTGCATTCATCGGCCGGCAAATACCCAGTTGTGCTGCAAGACGAATCCGACGACCAGATTGGCGCAAACCGCTACCAGCGCGGCCAGATAGAAATTGACGCCGAGCAGCTGGAACAATGTGTAAATTACCAGTATCTGGACGAAATAGTTCAGGAGTGCGGTGATCAGGTAACGCAGCAATTGACCTCTGATAGCGCTTGCCCCGGAACGAAACGTATACGACCGGTTTGCCAGAAAGTGGATAACCAGTGCAGCGCCGTAGGAAATGCCGACGGCGACCGGGTAACTCGCGTGAACCAGGCTTGTCCAAAAGTACAGAAATACAAAATACGCACAGAAAGTCACCGCGGCGATCAGCATATAGCGCAACCCGAGTTGCCCCATGCCCGATTTGAACCACGTTCTCAACACTTGCCATCCCTCGGCGTAGCGGCATTCGGAACCAGGCACAACCCGACGCAAACATTCATGTGCACGCTCGGGATCTTCAACGGCCACCATTCGCTCGATTCGATCCTGAAGCTCTTCTTCAGTTCGGCGATCACTTCACTGGCGGTGTTTACGTGTTCGCACCGTATGAATTTCTCGTACGAAATTCCGTAGCGTTTCTTGAACAGGCGCTTGGTGGTCACCTGCCTGCCGAGCCCATAGAGAAGGCCGCCCTCGCAGGGAAGCACGACAATCAGGCGACCGTCGGAAGCAAGAACCCGCCCGGCTTCCCGAAGAAATACCGGGAGATTGTCCAGGTGTTCCAGTACGTGGATCGCTACGATTCGGCGAATGCTGACTGATTCGAACGGCAGCGATTTCTGGCAATCTGCAACTTTTACGTCCAGTGCCGGAAAGCGGCGCCGGATTACGTCGGCGAGATCCTCGCGCATTTCGATGACGTGATAGTCCGTCAGGGTGCGCCCGCCTTCCTGTTCCAATCGAATGTGTTCGCCGTCACCAGCGCCGACTTCCAGCGTCTCTCCCGCGTGCCCGGCGCTGGCCCTCAGCGCATAGCCGTGGTTGAAATTCTGGATTCCCGAGAACTTCTTCTGCGCTGCCGTGAGCCAGAAGGCTTGCCAGTCCTCGCTGATGCTCTCCTCCTGCGCACTCAATACCGGGCGGGTCTTGGGCCACTGCATTACACGCGCGCTCCGGGGATGCGCTGGGCGATCAACGCGAGGTTGCTGGTGCATCCGAACAGCCGCACTCCTTGCACGCGGGCGTTGTCCAGGCCTGCGGCTTCGGCCAACTTCATGAGATCACCTCTCGACAGAAGGTTGAGTTGCGACTCCTCAGCCCACGCCGCCAGGTTCACTGCCTTCAGGCAGCGCCTGAACAGGCGCGGAGGCAGCCAGTGCAACAGGGGAATTGCCGTATGCACTTCAACGGGAAACCAGCGATTTGGCGTGGTGACGAACACGGCGCGACGGCAAACCCGCCAAAGCTCGCGCAGAAACGATTGCTGCTGCTCTCGGCTGCCGGCATGTTCGATCACCGCGCTTGCGTGAACCAGTTCGAACGCCTGATCTGGAAACGGCAAGCGCGTTTCCGGCGCTATCTTCACGTAGCGGATTCCCGGGTAGCGTTCCGGCAGGTAGCTTTGCTCCGACAGTCCCGCGGCGACGATTTGCTGTTTGTGCGGGTACCAACGCTCGAGGTAATTGTTGGTGGCGTGGCGCTCGTCGGAGGTCACCCCCAAATCCAATATCCGGTCTTCCGCCCGTACGTTCCCTGCCTCGAGGAACAAGCGATAAAGCCGCTCCCTCTGGCGTCCGGCAACGCGTACGGCGAGGTTGCCGAGCAGCGACCCCGGCTCGTGCGCGGAATAATCGTCGGAATCCATTTCGTGGGCAGGTTTGTTCAGGGGCGGATGCATTTTCGGGCATTACAAATCGGGATTCTTGCGCCCCTGCGGGTTAACGCGCCGCAGCATCTCCAGGATCAATGTAAATCCGAAAGTCTGAAAGCCAAGGATCACAAGGAGGAGCCCGAGAATGGCCAAGGGGGATCCCTCGGCCAGGCGCAAGCCGCCGGCAACGTACTCGACCACCAGCGGAATCGCCAGCCCAATGCCGGCAAGGACAAGAATCGCGGATACGATCATCCCGTTGTCATAGGCG
>Ga0157376_10001713_pt1 | contig 14591 bp, 10 predicted proteins | sample M45metaG_FD_121801 | JGI IMG/M metagenome (GOLD analysis project Ga0157376, IMG submission 121801) | Miscanthus rhizosphere microbial communities from Kellogg Biological Station, Michigan, USA - M4-5 metaG | ecosystem: Host-associated > Plants > Roots > Rhizosphere > Soil | place: USA: Michigan... | reverse complement strand
TATCGGCCAGCCGGCGGTCCAGATAAATTTCCATGTTGCCGGTGCCCTTAAACTCTTCAAAAATGACGTCGTCCATGCGGCTTCCAGTATCGATCAGCGCCGTGGCGATAATCGTCAGTGAGCCGCCTTCTTCCACATTGCGGGCGGCGGCGAAGAATCGACGTGGACGCTGCAATGCATTGGCGTCAATACCGCCTGAAAGCACTTTGCCTGATGGTGGCGTCACTGCGTTGTAAGCGCGTGCCAGACGAGTGACCGAATCCAATAGCACCACCACGTCACGCTTGTGTTCCACCAATCGCTTGGCCTTTTCCAGGACCATTTCTGCCACTTGAATGTGCCGCTGTGGAGCTTCGTCGAATGTTGAGCTGATCACTTCGCCCTTCACCGTCCGCTGCATGTCCGTAACTTCTTCCGGGCGCTCGTCGATCAAAAGTACGATCAGTGCCACTTCTGGGTGGTTGGTGGTAATCGAATTGGCGATCGACTGCAGCATCATGGTCTTACCGGTACGGGGCGGGGCATTGATCAGACCGCGTTGGCCCTTGCCGATGGGGTTCAACAAATCCAGAACCCGCCCAGTCATGTTCTCTTTGGTCGTTTCCATCTTCAGCCGGCCCTGCGGATACAGCGGCGTCAGGTTGTCGAAGAAAATCTTGTTCCGCGCTACTTCCGGATCTTCAAAATTGACAGCTTCCACTTTGATTAGCGCAAAGTACCTTTCGCCGTCCTTCGGCGGACGCACTTGCCCCGAAACGGTATCACCGGTCCGCAAATCGAATTTGCGGATCTGCGAGGGCGAAACATAAATGTCGTCCGGCCCTGGCAAATAGTTGTATTCCGGTGCGCGAAGAAATCCGAATCCGTCTGGCAGGCATTCCAACACGCCTTCGGAGAAAATCAACCCGCTCTTTTCGGTTTGTGCGCGGAGGATCTGAAAAATCAATTCCTGTTTGCGCATGCCGCTGGCGCCCGGAACGTTCAGTTCCTTGGCAATCTTGGCCAGGTCGGTGATGTTTTTTTCTTTGAGTTCCGCAAGGCTGATGCTGATTTGATTGTTGCTTTCTGCAGTTTCTTTAGCCATATGTCCTTAACTTCGTAGTTTTTGAGTGTTGAAGAGTTGCTGATTCAGAGATTGTTTCTCGGGATGGATTACCGCGCTGGCGGCATTGTGCACCGGCCAAGTTGGGCAAACCGTATGATTGGCAACTTTCGCTTCCCGCGGGGATTTCCGTCAAACACCCGCGATGGGAATCGCGAGCAATGCGGGAAACGTCAGTTGGTCAAACTCGAGTCTTTCTCAGGACCGCTCGCAAATCCTTCGGCCACCGGGGCAACGGCGGGGTGCTCAATAGGCACAATCGGCCGTTCCAAAGCTATCTCTAAAACCGCATCCATCGTCTCAACCGGGTGCACTGTCAGGCTTGCGAGGATCTCCTGCGGGATGTCCGGCAGGTCCTTCTCATTGTCCTTCGGAACCAGTATCGTACGCAAGCCCATTCGGTGAGCCGCCAACAGTTTTTCTTTGATACCACCAATGGGCAGAACTTTGCCCCGCAGCGTGATTTCGCCGGTCATGGCCACGTCGCAGCGCACGGGGATCTTCGTCAGCGCGCTCACAATGGATGTGCAAATCGTGATGCCCGCCGAGGGACCATCTTTCGGAATCGCCCCTTCCGGAACATGCAAATGGATATCCAGATTGCGGTAGAAATCCCTTGGCAGTCCCAATTGCGCCGAGCGCGACCGGATAAAGCTCATCGCTGCTTGCGCCGATTCCTGCATCACGTCGCCCAGTTTTCCGGTCAGCGTAAGGCGGCCCTTGCCCTCCATCAGCGTCGCTTCCGTCGCCAGCACCGTTCCGCCAACTTCAGTCCACGCCAACCCAGTGGTCAGGCCGATTTCATTGTGCTTCTCCAGCCAAAACTCGCGGTATTTTAAAATCCCCAGGTACTCGGAGACGTTGGCGGCTGTAATTTCGACCTTCACCGCATTTCCTTCAGTCACTACTTTACGCGCGACCTTGCGGCCGATGTTCTGTATTTCGCGTTCCAGACTTCGTACCCCGGCTTCATGGGTATAGTGCCGGATGATGTGTAGCAGCCCATCGTCCTGGAAGGTCAAGTTCTCTTCGCTTAGTCCGGTTGCTTCGCGCGCCCGCTTCACCAGAAAGCGCTTGGCAATCTCCATTTTTTCCTGCTCGGTATAACCCGCCAGGCGCAGAATCTCCATGCGGTCCTGCAAGGGTTGAGGAATGGTATGCAGCACGTTTGCTGTGCATACGAACATCACCTTCGACAAATCGTATTCCACGTCAAGATAGTGGTCAGTGAAAGCGTTGTTCAGCTCCGGATCCAGCACTTCCATCAGCGCCGACGAAGGATCGCCGCGGAAATCGGTGGACATCTTGTCCACTTCATCCAGTACGAAAATGGGATTGGTCGTTCCCGCCTTCTTCATCATCTGAATGATTTGGCCGGGAAGTGCGCCAATGTAAGTCCGCCGATGCCCGCGGATTTCCGCCTCGTCACGCACTCCACCGAGCGATACCCGCACAAACTTGCGGCCGGTAGCATGCCCGATGGACATTGCGAGCGAAGTCTTGCCCACGCCCGGGGGCCCGACAAAGCACAATATCGATCCCTTGGGGTTCTTGACTAGTTGCCGGACCGCCAGGAATTCCAGAATGCGGTCCTTGACCTTTTCCAGACCAAAGTGTTCCTTGTTCAGAATCTCTTCAGCTGCCTTGATGTCCCGAATCTCTTTGGAACGCTTCTTCCAGGGCACGGCCAGCAGCCAGTCCAGATAATTCCGGCTTACCGTGGATTCCGCGGACATCGGCGGCATCAACTCCAGCCGCTTAAGCTCGGTCATCGCCTTTTCCTGCACTTCCGGCGACATTCCCGCGCTCTCAATCTTTTTTCTCAGCTCGTCGAGTTCGCTCTTTTCCCCGCGACCCAATTCCTTCTGAATCGCTTTGAGCTTTTCATTGAGGTAATACTCTTTTTGTGCCCGCTCCATCTGCCGTTTTACGCGGGTATTGATGTTGCGGTCCACATTCAGCTTTTCCAGTTCAATTTCCAAAATGTCGGAAATCCGCGCCAACCGCTCGATAGGGTCGGTGGTCTCCAGCAAATCCTGCTTTTCATCCACCGGCAATTGCAGATTTGCCGCGATGGTGTCCGAAAGCCGCGCGGGATCATCTACCCGTGCCGCAGCTATCATTGTGTCGTAGTTCAAGCTCTGCGAAAGCTTGATGAATTGTTCATACAGGCCGGTAACCTTTTGCACCAATTGATCGACCGAAGGGGACGGTTCGACGCGCGCTCCCAGCAAGCGCACCGTCGCCCGGAAAAATCCCTCTTCGCCGGTAATTGAAAGCGCCCGCGCCCGCTCCACGCCTTCTACCAAAACCTTAATATTCCCGTCTGGCAGCTTCACGCTCTGTACGATATTCGCCAGCGTTCCGACTGCGTAAATCTCTTCCGGCTTGGGATCGTCCACCGAAGCGTCATGCTGTGTGGATAGGAAAATTTTCTTGTCGCCGGCCAGAGCCTCTTCGAGAGCACGCACGCTCGCTTCGCGTCCCACGATGAACGGCGTCATCTGCTGCGGGAAAATCACCATATCCCGCACCGGCATCATCGGCACGCGCTTCATTTCTTGTTTTTCACGATTAAACATTAGGGCCCCTGAATTCCCCCAAAACCCGTTCAGAACGAACCGGAAACCCGGAACAGCATTCTTCCGTTAAGCGCTTGAGGCGGGAATCACCCCGCCTTTTCCAGCAAGCTCCAATTAATTTCGTGTCCCCGCACCATGTCGGCTGTTACCACGAAGTCGCGCACCTTACGCTGCATCGGCAGGTGGTACATCAACTCCAGCATGAGGTCTTCCAGAATCATCCGCAAGCCTCGAGCGCCAACCTTGCGCTGAAGCGCCAACTCCGCCACCGTCTCCAATGCGTCGTCGGTGAAGCGCAGCCGCACATTTTCAAACTCAAACAGCCGCTGGTACTGCTTCAGCAGCGCGTTCTTCGGCTCGGTCAAAATCTTCACCAACGCGCCCTTGTCCAGGTCGTTCATCACCCCGGCCACCGGCAAACGCTCCACAAATTCGGGAATAAGCCCGTAGCGGATCAAGTCGCCCGGTTGCACCTGTTCCAGCAATTCCGTATTACGCCGCTGCACCGTTGACGGCGTCGTATCGGTATGAAACCCCAGCGCTCGCGTGCCCGCGCGCTTCTCGATAATTTTTTCCAATCCAACAAAAGCTCCGCCACATATGAACAAAATATTCGTCGTGTCTACCGGCGTAAATTCCTGGTGCGGATGTTTCCGTCCGCCTTGTGGCGGCACATTCGCCACCGTGCCTTCCAGAATCTTCAGCAGCGCCTGCTGCACGCCTTCGCCGGAGACATCGCGGGTGATCGACGGATTTTCGTCCTTCTTGGCAATCTTGTCGATTTCGTCGATGTAGATGATGCCTTGCTGCGCTTTCTGCACATCGCCATCCGCAGCTTGCAGCAGCTTCAAAATAATGTTCTCTACGTCTTCGCCAACATAGCCCGCTTCAGTCAGTGTCGTCGCATCCACAATCGCAAACGGCACATCCAGCATCCGCGAAAGCGTTTGGGCCAGCAGTGTTTTGCCGGTCCCGGTCGGTCCAATCAGCAAAATGTTGGACTTGCTCAACTCCACATCGCCCGGCTGTTTGTTCAGGAAGATCCGTTTGTAGTGGTTGTAAACCGCGACCGCCAATTTCTTCTTCGAACGGTCCTGCCCGATCACATACCCGTCAAGAAACTGCTTGATCTCCGGAGGGCGGGGAAGCCGCTTCGCCGGCGCCGTAGCCTGCTCCCTCTTCTCATCTTCAAGAATGGTCTCGCACACGCTCACGCACTCGTTGCAGATGTACGCGCGAGGATAGTCCGAAGGCGAGCTGATCAGCTTCTCGACCTGCTCCTGCGTTTTATGGCAGAAGGAGCACCGCAACGGCTCGTCTGGGTTGTACTTTTGTTTCACGGGTGTGAAGGCCTCTGCTCCGCCTCAACGGCAGGGGGAGCGCTACCATTTCATTCTAGGCCGAATTTGCCTCCGTGCCAAAAACAATCCGCAATCACTACTAACTTTTTGGAACGGCTTTCTGGTGCAACTCGCTAGGCTACTTATGCTTGAAAATGATCTCGTCAATCATCCCGTATTCCTTGGCCTGTTCGGGATTCATGATGTAGTCGCGTTCAACGTCCTTCTCGATCTTTTCCACTGGCTGGCCGCTGTGCTTCGACAAAATCTGGTTAATCGTATTCCGCATCCGCAAAATCTCTTTGGCGTGCAGATCAATATCCGTGGCCTGGCCACCCAGACCGGACATCCACGGCTGGTGAATCAGCACTCGCGCATTCGGCAGTGCAAAGCGCTTCTTCGGTGAACCGCCGGCAAGCAATACCGCCGCGATCGACGCCGCTTGTCCCACGCAAGTGGTAACCACATCTGGCTTCACGAATTGCATGGTATCGTAAATTGCGAATCCCGCAGTAATCGATCCGCCTGGCGAGTTAATGTAGAGCTGAATATCTTTTTCCGGGTCTTCCGCCTGCAAAAACAACATCTGCGCCGTCGCCAGGTTCGCTACATGATCGTCAATCGGCGTTCCGATAAAAATAATGTGCTCTTTCAGCAGCCGCGAATAAATGTCATAAGCCCGTTCGCCGCGGCTGGTCTGTTCCACCACCATCGGTACCAGTGTGGTTCCGTGATACTCCGGTTCTTCGTGATTTTTCATTTTGCTCGCTGATCCGTAATCTGGAAGTGGTTTGGTAAGGCCGCCGCAGGCCGTGCCTATTTCTAGCTGCCGGCTGCCGCAGCCGCGGGCCGAACATTGGCGTTTTGTGCGAGCCAATCGAGAGTTTTATCGCTCCGCAGCTTGGCTTTCATCCTATCCAGCGCTCCCTGCTTTGTCAAACGAGCCCGAATTGCCTCCGCCGACTCGCCACTATGGCTGCCCAGATGTTCTAGCTCATGATCCACTTCTTCGTCGGTCACATCAATCTGTTCGGTGGAAGCGATGCGGTCAATAATCAGTTCCGCCTTCACATCTTCTTTTGCGCGCTCCTCTTGCCGCTGCCGCAGCGAAGCCCAATCCAGATTCACCGACCGCGGGTCCACGCCCTGTTGTGCCAGCGAACGCACCACTCGCTCCAGCCGCACGTCCTTTTGATGCTCCACCAGCGAATCCGGTACTGGGAAGTCATGCAGTTTCACCAGCTCACCGATCACGCGCTCGCGTTGCAGATCTTTTTGCCGGTGATCCCGCTGGTGCTCCAGACTTTCCCGGATTTTCCTTTTCAACTCATCCAGAGTCGTCGCGTCGCTCACATCTTTCGCGAAATCATCATTCAGTTCCGGCAATTTCTTAGTCTTGACTCCGGTCACGTCCGCCGCATAGTGAAATTTCTTTCCGCCCAACTTGGCGTCCGGATAATCCGCCGGATACTCCACGTCAAACGTCTTGTGATCCCCTACATTCGCGCCGCGCAAATTTTCGTTGAACGGCTCCATGGTCTCTTCCGCGCCTACATGGCACAGCACGCTATCCGCCTGGATCGGTTCGCTGCCGTCTTCCGGAGTTCCCACCAGCTTCAGCTGCACAAAATCGTCGTTCTCAACCGCTCGCCCCTCCACGGGGACAAATGTTGCCGCGCGTTCCCGCGTCTCTTCCAGCGCCTTGTTGACTTCTTCGTCGTTTACCTCCATCGCCGGCATCTCGATGTCCAGTCCCTTGTACTTGCCCAGTTCAAATTCTGGCAGCACTTCAAACACCGCGCGAAACTTCAGCGGCTGCCCTTCATTGAAGTCCAGCTTGTCAACCTGTGGCTGTGAAACCGGGCTCAACTTCTGCTCCGCGACAGCCTGCTCCACCTTCTCGGGGACCAGCGATTGCAGCACTTCGCCCTTGATGTCATCAGAAAACCGCCGCTTGATCAGTGCCAGCGGCGCCTTCCCGGGACGGAATCCCGGCACTCGTGCCACCCGTGCAATCTCTTTCGCCACCTTTTCGGTCGCCTTCGACACATCTTCCGCGGGAATCTCCAGCTCTAACTCACGCCGGCAAGTTGCTTCAGCCATGCCACGTTCCTCGTTTCTATTTTTCCGTAGGAGCACGGCGCGCCGTGCTCGCTTTTCTGACGCTGCTAGGTTCTATTGCTTCCGTTCAGGGCAAACCAGGTAAGACAGGCGAGAAAGAAGTTCCCCTGCAAATCGAACTCTAAGTATAAGTTACGCTCCACACCCGGTCAATTCACCGTCGCCATGGTGTTTGGTTGTAGAATCATGCGCCGGTGGCCTGACGGGGCGTCGTAATTGCCATTTCAGATGAACATCTTTCGAAATTGCGATCTGCCGCGGGCCACGATGCTCTTGTGACAATCGTGCAAGAGCGTATAGAACAGCGCTGGGAAGAACAGGGGCTATATGAGCTGGACAAAGCATAGGATGCGATCCATCGTTAGTCTCACTGACGGCGACATTGGAATTAACAATGGCGTCTTCCCGCTCAATCACGCCATCCTCACCGGCGAACGGCTTCACAAGGCAAGCAACTATATTGTCTCGGAAATTATGCTTGCGCTACATAGGGTCACCGAAGCCGGCTTTCGGCATAAATATTTTCTGATCAATCCTGCAGGCTACTTCAGGGCGCTTTCCGCAAAAGATTCCGAATACACTTGGGACGACTTCAACGGGCTGGCGGATTTCTACGGCCGAGCGGCAAGCGAAGGTCGAGACGCTATTTTTACCGTGGACCAATAAAAGGTCCAGAGGTCGTCCATGAAAAACAGCGCAGTCTTACTCGTCCAATGTCCCGACCGGAAAGGTCTTGATGCCACCATCGCCGACATCATCTTCCGCCACGGCGGCAATATTCTTCATTTCGAACAACACCAGGCCGGCGAAGAACGTTTCTACCTCGCCCGCGTCGAATGGGATCTCACCGGCTTCGGCCTTCCACTAAGCGAATTTCGAGAGAAATTTGCACCCGTCGCCCAAAAATTCGCTATGCAGTGGCGCGTCGCACTCTCCAGCTATCGCCCTCGCGTGGCGATCTTCGTCTCCAAATACGATCACTGCCTTGTGGATCTGCTCTATCGGCACCGTAACGGCGAGCTCGCCTGCGAAATCCCGCTAATCATGAGCAATCATGAAGACACCCGTCGCCATGCCGAATTTCACACCATTCCTTTTCAAGTGATTTCGGTCAGCAAAGAAAACAAAGCCGCCGCCGAATCCGCCCAGCAGGAACTACTCTGGAAACATGAGATCGACTTGATCGTCCTCGCCCGCTACATGCAAATTCTTTCGCCGCAATTCATCGCTCACTATCCGCAGCGTATCATCAACATCCATCATTCCTTTCTGCCTGCATTCGTCGGCGCCAAGCCCCATCACCAGGCCTACGATCGGGGAGTAAAAATTCTCGGCGCCACCGCGCACTACGTGACTGAGGTTCTCGACGACGGCCCGATCATCGAACAAGGCGTGGTCCGCATCTCCCACAAAGACGATCTCGACGACCTCGTCGAAAAGGGCCGCGACCTCGAAAAACTCGTGCTCTCCCGCGCTGTCCGCTGGCACATCGAAAACCGTATCCTGCTCTATGCCAACAAAACCGTCATCTTCGAATAATTTTCTTCCGTCTCGCCCTTCTTCGTCTAGTGCAGGCTTTCCCTGCTCTTCGGTTTCTTATCCCGCGCCACTCAATCCGCCGCATCCTCTTTCCGCATCCCCCGCGTCAAATCCGCATGCAACAAGCGGTGAAACAAATGTTCCCCCGCCTCCCGCCGCACCGACAACCTCCCCGTCAGATACGCCCGCGAAGCCAATCCCTTTTGCACCGCATCACAAATCGCCACATCCTCGTCCTGCACTTTCTCGCTCACCTTGATGCTCGCCTGATTCTTCCTCAGCGCTTTCTTACTGATGTCGCTGAAATAGTAGTCAAATACCACCGCACACTTATCCACAGCCAGTGGCAAAACCAAATTTGTATCCATCACCCCTTCATATGCATTGATCATGAAGTTCGGATAAAGCCACAGATAGAACGCCCGCCCCTGCCGCGTAGCCGCCACAACCTTCTTCGATTTTGAATCCGAGCTCAGCGGGCTCGACTGCAAGCACGCGCGGTCAAAGTTCTCAATCGTGTAGCTGGTGTATTCGATCACGCTGCTCAACCCCTTATGCGCGTGCGGCACGTGATACCCGCCATCCAAATAGTTGTCCACATACACTTTCCAATTGCAATTCAGTGTATACACTCGCCGATCAAAGAAATTCAGCTTTTCCGTCAGCTGCAGCGGAGCCACTAGCTCTGGCACATTCGCCAGAAAATCCTTCAGCGAACCTGCCGCTCCATCCAGATTCACGAATGCAAAATTTTCCCAAGCATCCACCGCCACCGGAACCAATCCATTTTTCGCGCGCTCAAAATCGCAAACGCCTTCAAATTCCACCATTCCTTTTAACGCGCCATCATTTCCATACGTCCACCCGTGATACGGACAACGAAACTGTTTGGCACAGCCCTGGGCTTCCGTCACCACCGCTGCCGCATGGTGCCGGCAAACGTTATAAAACCCCCGCAGCACCCCGTCTTCTCCTCGTGCCACTACGATTGGCTCTTCGCCCAACTCCACCGTAAAGAATTCCCCGCGCTCGCGAACCTGATCCACTCTTCCCGCTACTTGCCAGGCATGTGCAAATACCCGCTCATTTTCCAGCCGCGCAATCCGCGGATCGAAATACCATGGCGATGGAATAGTCGAAGCTTTTTCCAACGGATTTTCCGGCCGGTATAAATTCAGCAAACTCCCGATACTGCGCTCCATAAGAGCTCCTTCAACCAGTCCGTGCCATTGCCACCAACGTCAGCACCGCAAATTCAAACACTCGCGCGCCAATCAAAGCCCGGGGCTCCGGAGGTGCGGTTGATCGTCGTCGCAGAACCGCGAAACGAAGACAACAGTTACGCTTCCAATTTCGGCCAGCTCTAACGGAGCGGCTGGCTTGCGCTGCTAAAGACTACGGTATCACCAAAAACGGCGTGATTCGTGAGCGAAGCATATTGCTCCCATTTTGCTGGGACTTTCGCGCACTCTAAGCAGATGATGGCACAGGCGGGCGGATGCGGCTGCTTCGCGGCATAGCGTGCGGTAAGGTTGTGGACGCCTGAAAAAATGGCCGTGCGCCTGCGCCCGTCGGCATGGATCAACGCCAGCAGCGGATAGGTCACAAAAGAATCCGGAGTGTGCTTGATTTCCGGATCGCTCAGCGGGATGTAGGAATCGATACCGACAGTTGCGCAATCCGTGTTGTTTACCGCGTCTGCCGCGCCGATGTACGAAGGCGCCAGGCGGTCCAGCCCGTAAGAGAAGTACAGTTTCTCCCGTGGTTCATAAGCGCTTTCCCAGCGCCCTACCGGCACCAGAGACCTGAAGCGGTTCATCGAGGCATTCAGCAAGCCCCACACCAGTAGCCCCACGGATATTGCGGTGACCAGCCTGCGGGGCACACAACGCGCAAGAATCAGCGCGATGACCGCAGCGCCCAGCACAAAAAAACATAAATGAAACCGGCTTGACCACCTCTGCCATTTTAGAATCGCGCATAGCGCTACAAACGCGGCGGTAATTGCCAGCGCATACCACAGCAGTACCCGGTTCTCAGGCCGTCTGAATCTCGCAAACACGATTCCCAGCGCAGCCAGCAGCAGAATGAAGTGCCAGGGATCTCCGGCCAGTAGCTCCTGGAACGACATATGATTCACGACAAAGCGTTCATCCCATATCACCTGCCGCGGATCGTCGGGATCAACGCCTATGATGTGCATGGTCGCGCGAAAGCCGTGCTCGATTTTTTAATTCAGGGACTCCACCGGAGTTCCGGTATGGAAAGAAATGTTGCGCAGTATGTTCGCTAAGGTGCTGCTTACGCTGATATTCTCAACGGTGAGGTGCAGCTGGCCGTAATCCAGCGGCACTCCTAGCGGAGAACCGTCAAATTCGTAGTTACGAAGATACTGCGCGCTATTGATCGCCAAAATCAGCGCGACAAACACAACGCTGCGCTTCACGAACAGAATTTGCTTGGCTCGCGAGCCCGCCCACCAACAGGCCAGCACGAAAAACGGCAGGATGATGTACGTTGTGCCCTTGGTGAATACCGCCATTCCCGCCGCCAGGCCGATGCAAACGGTGTTCAACCAACTAGCTTCTTCGTTCCACGCCAGCAGGAAGGCCACCGTCGTAGCGATCCAGAACGATGCGGAATAAGTCGTCATCGGCCCCGATGCCTCTAAAATCCCTTCCGGGATGGTGATCGACATGACCGCCGCGAGAGCTTGAGCACGTTTGCTTCCGCCCAACAGTTTCACGATGTACGACACGGCGATCGCGCAGCCGACAAAAGAGAAAAACTGGATCATGTTGGCGAATCGATCGCTACCGCCCAGCAATATCGTGTGCATGATCGAATATTCCGCGAAGGCGCCATAGATCAGTTGCGTGTAGTTCGCGGTAGGAAAAAATCGGACATTGTGATTACTGATCCACATGGCTACTCTCGGCATGTGGTAGGTCATTCCGTCGTCGCCACTTGGCGGAGCGATCAGCGCTGTGATTGCCACCAACAGCACGATGACTCCGGCAGCGCAGAGCAGGCCGATGGTGGTTCGATCCAGACTGTCTTTCTTGTGCTCAACGCCATCTCGGTCAGAAAATGGCAAACTGGTTGTCGACTGCTCGATCTTGACGTACACGGCCAGGCAAATCGCGCTCACGGTCAGCCAGGCAATGGCCACGGCACTCCGCGTCAGCAGTCGGGGAAGGCTCAGGAATTCAGTAATCAGCACCACGCTGGTGCCGCAGAACGTGGCCGTCGCAAGAAAGGCGCGCCGCGCATCGATGGCTTTCTTGCGCAGGATCAAGAAAAACAGCAGGAAAGCTGCTACCGGCAGCAGTATCATCGGGGCAAGAATAGACTCTTCGGAGTTTCAGGCACGGGTGTGGACCGTCAAACCTCTCGTCTTTATGCAACGCACATCATCATCACAAAAAGACGCCAGCCAGCGCACTCCCAGCCGCGCCTAACTCCTCGTACCGGTCATTGCTCTTTTAACAAACAACAAGGAGCAATTGTTCGACTTCGAGATCCATACCCAATAAACTGAGCGAACGCTGAATTTAGCTGCCCAAAAGCGTCACCCAATCGGTTACGAAAGTCTTTCGTCGGTAAACACTGGATAAAAAGTTAAAGACTTCCTCTGGCGTGCCCGCGAATGCCGACCATTATCGCTTCACAGATAGCAGTTGCTCAGTCCCTGATGATCGAGCCCCTCGACGGGGCCGCACACATCGATTTGTCCGTCGTGTTGCCCACATTCAACGAAGCGGTTAGCATCGTCTCGGTGCTCGAACAATTGATGGCGCACCTCGATACTGTTCCCGGCCTCACTTATGAAACTATTGTCGTCGATGATGACAGCCCGGACCGTACGTGGGAAAAAGCCGAACGCCTTGCGGAGACTCGTCCACAGGTTCGCGTGTTGCGCAGGCAGAAGGAGCGCGGCTTATCCACGGCGGTAATTCGCGGCTGGCAGGTGGCGAGAGGCAGAATTCTCGGGGTAATGGACGCGGATTTGCAGCATCCGCCAGAGGTGACTGCACAGTTGTGGCAAGAAATGTCCCGCGGCGCGGAACTGGCCATCGCCAGCAGGCACATAGAAGGCGGTGGGGTTAGCGATTGGACCTTGGCGCGGCGGATTATCTCCAGGTGCGCGCAGATGATTGGCTTGGCCATCCTGCCTGAAGTGACCGCGCGAGTGAGCGACCCTATGAGCGGTTACTTCATGATTTCTCGCAATTGTATCGCGGGCCGAGAGCTGAATCCGCTGGGCTACAAAATCTTGATCGAAGTGCTAGGGCGCGGAAAAGTCGACTGGATCTCGGAAGTTCCTTACACCTTTCGCGAGCGCGCAGAGGGATCCAGCAAGGTAACCAACAAGATTTACCTCCAGTATGTTCAGCATCTGCTGCGCATCCGCATGTATCTGCTGAAGTCATCTGCGTTCTTCCGGTTTTGCGTGGTCGGTATGACCGGAGTAGCGATCGATATGTCTCTACTCTGTCTTTTGAGCGACCCCAAGATGCTCGGCTGGGGTTTGACTAGAAGCAAAATCATCGCCGCTGAAGCCGCGCTCATTAATAATTTTATCTGGAACGATTTGTGGACCTTTTCAAAACTCGCGCGTCATCAAAACCATATCGGACAACGCCTGAAACGATTTCTGAAATTCAATGCCATCTGTGGCGTTGGATTGATCCTGAACGTGCTGATCTTGAATGTGGAGTTCAACGCTTTCCACATGAACCGCTATGTCGCAAACTTGGTGGCCATCGTGATCGTGACCGCGTGGAACTACACAACCAACTGGAAACTCAATTGGCGCGTTACCGCGAGAAAGTAGTCGCGTATTTTGTGCGGTGCTCTCATGCTCAATGGAAAATCCTTCCAGAAATTGCTGGTTCGCGCGTGCCAGAGTGCGATTGATCCGGTACTCACCGGATTTCGCGCGGAAGAAAAACTGTTTCCGGAATTTAATCGGACTCGCAAGGCACTGGACATCCTGGCGCGGGACAGGTCGGGATTGCGATTCCGTTTGGCGAATTTAGCCAGCCAACTTCTTGGTACTCGGTGAGTTTGAACGCATACACAGCGAACTCTTGTTCGACAACACGAAGAAGGAAATGCCTACAGGAAAGAAGTGAAGTGACGTGGCGTATCGGTACGTTTGGCACATTCTGGCACATTTTCCTTGCCACGATGTTCCACAGTTTACTTCAGTGTGCTTCACCCTGAAATGAGAAACAGCCTGTGTTTAAGCGCTGATTTGCAGTATTCGAAGGGAATCAAGGAAACTGTGGTGCGGGAGGAGGGATTTGAACCCCCAAGGCTGTGAAGCCGGTAGCTCCTAAGGCTACTGCGTCTGCCAGTTCCGCCACTCCCGCACTTTCTCTTCCTCACCTGCCTTACGGCTTTCAGATTATCATCCTCGACGACGTTGTTGTAGCAGCCAAAATACCCAAATCGGGCGGGTCACACGTCTATTGCGCCCATTGCGCTCGCTCCTTCCAACTGCAATACACACTCCGCGGCCATTCTGGTCAATTCTCTATCCCTCCGTCCAACTTGTCGGCAGCTTTGCATTGCAGGACTTTTTGGCTTTGTTACACTGTCACCTTCATGAATCCGCGAATCTTAAAAAAACCGCGCGAATGATTGCCGGCGATTCTTCTCCACCAACGGACTACCTCGAAGACGAATTCCTAACCTGGCTCAACTTTGCGAATGCCGGAATGCTGGAGCTGGGCAATCTGTATTTGATGGACTACGCGCCTTCCGAGTGATTCCCCCGTTTTAGAATTCGGTTCCTCTGGGCAGGCATAGTTGCAGCAATCGCCTCTTCTGCCTTAGAGCATTTCGGCGTCAGTCGGGCTGTTGCCTGAGATTCAGGCCATCCGCGGTACACACTAATCG
>Ga0157376_10001709_pt1 | contig 14610 bp, 11 predicted proteins | sample M45metaG_FD_121801 | JGI IMG/M metagenome (GOLD analysis project Ga0157376, IMG submission 121801) | Miscanthus rhizosphere microbial communities from Kellogg Biological Station, Michigan, USA - M4-5 metaG | ecosystem: Host-associated > Plants > Roots > Rhizosphere > Soil | place: USA: Michigan... | reverse complement strand
GCCAACAGCGATTTATCGGCGCCGGTATGACAAGCCTACAGAACGATTCGCGCATCCCCCACGAACTTGAGCTGTAATTGTCCGGGCGGGCTGATGCGCAGAGTGTTGGTTTTGGTGGCTGGCATTTGTACAGGTCAGTCTCCACAATCTGGAGCCACTCCCTCGCATTACGTTGAGATCAAGGTTCCGCGCTGGGTGAACTCTGAAAACGTCTTCGTACGCTACCAATTGGTCGGGGAGGAGTATACCGGCTGGGTCCAGCCGCACTCTGGCGTTTCCTCGTATTTCATCAGCACGATTTATGAGGGACGTCCAGTCACTCGAATCAAAGCTCTCCTTTATGCTCCGGGCTGCGCGATTCAGACGCTCGACCTTCCTGTTTCGGGTTCGAACAACCAAGGATACTCCTTCATCTGCCAACCGCTGCGCAGTGTCTGGATTAATGGCGCACTCACTCGAATGGATCGGCTTTACGGACGTGAAGTCAAGTTGAAGGCGAATTATGTCGCTCGCTGGGCGCAGTCGTTCTTGGAACTTGGCAATGATATTCTCACTACCTTCCCGGCCGGAGATGCGGCGTAGCCGTCACCAGACGGCCGTTTCCGCTTATCGGTGCCGGATCTTTCGCAGGATCCCTTGGCTGGAGCTCCGGATCACGCCGGTGAGATTCAGATCTGGGCCAGTGACAAGACCACTGACCGCCTTATTGCCCAACTGATTCCTGTTGGGCTTGGATTGATGACGACTCGAATGGGTGGCCTGAAAATATTGAGCGAGTACCCGTCGGAATTAATGTTTGCCCCGTGTCTCGCAAACCCCGCCACCTTGCACGATAGGGTCGGATTCGCTGTGCGGCCGGGATCTAGCGACCAGTGCGATCGTTAGACATCTTCAGCACTAGGAACGGCATCCGCTCGGCCCACGGCGACTGCGCTGAAATTCCAGTTGTCGCCGAAGATTACTTCCTGCGGGCGTAGTTCCGATCGCCCTCGGTCCAGTGCTCGATCATTGCGGAGACTGCACCTTTTGCATCCTTGACGAACTCCACACCGGTTCCTTCCATGGTGAATGTGTTTTCCGAGCGCGCAATTAGCGGGATCTTTCCCGCTTTACCTTCGGCAACCATAAGTCGGTTCCCTTCCAATGAGACAGTCGTAACTGGGCGTTCGGGTGCTTGGTAGGCGCCGACGTATCGTGCCAGGACGTCGGCTGGAACACGAAACTCCTCCCCGCTTTTTCCTACCAAGTGCGAGGCGTCGCGCTCGTTTTCACAAACATATTCAATCAGGTCGCCGTCCGGGACCAGAGTGAACTCCATGGGAAGGGTCCACGGCTTGGTGTACGCCTTAGGATCGTCGAACGTCACCTGAACATCGAGGTGGCCAGCGTCGCGACGGCGGAAACGCTCCGTCACGCGCAAGGCTTCCGTGTGGGGGTGGCCCGCCAGATCAATTGTTGTCCGGTCGTTATAACCCGCAGTAGTGACTACCAGGGTGTCTCCGTCCCAACGTCCGACCGAGTAGCCCATCCAGGTCGGGTTGGAATCTTCCGGAAGCGCACGGCCGTCGGTGAAAATCTGACGAAAAATAGTGTGATATTCGTAAAGAACCACGACGAGGTTCGGTGTTTGAACGATCTTCATTGGGAAGTTGCCAACCCCAATGCCGGCCTTGGGACCCGGTGGAAGGCAAGCGATTCCGTCCGTATCCCTGCGAAAATCATCCTCGCGCTGTTTGTACAGGGTTGCAGCCCACGGCCGGATATCCTCCGGCTTGAGATCCGAGGTCAGGTAGAAACTTCCATTACTAACCAGCCAGACTCCGGAGAGGTCCGGCTTGCCTTCGGCAGAGCGTGGGGCGGGCGCCGAAAGGTTTGGCTTACCAGCCGCAGTTCGGGGAATTCCCGGGGTTGGGTGATTCGGCCACTGCGCTGTGAGAGAAACGCTCGTCATGCCTAGGATCATCGCGAGCTTGTGCATCTGTCCTCCCTCGCGTCTCGGTCGTCAAAGTCGGCCGGCGCCTTACGGAATGTTTGCCTGTCCAAACATACTAACAGCCGGCTGTCGCCGGGTCTAGGTAAGGACCGGATGCTGTTGCAACAATGTTGTGCCTCGATGACGGCGCATCCGGACAGAACTTGTGAAGTGCAGCCTCCGGGATGGCGACCAGCCGCGCGATCACCTCGCCCTCTTGATTTGCGGTAGGGTAAAGGAGTTTTCCCGATCCCGTTCGTTAAAACAGAGGTGAGTCCAAATGAACCGACGCGAATTTTCCAATCTTCTCGGCGGTGCGGCAGCCCTTTGGTCACAGCGCGCCTATCCGCAACAACAAGCCGCGCCGTCTAGCCCGATTCGTCGAGAATGGCTCGACCGGCGCAAGGAGCCGATTCTCGAACCGGAACTGCCGATCATCGATCCGCACCATCATTTGTGGCAGCGCCCTGGATGGCGGTATTTGCTCGATGACCTGCTGCTGGATACCGGCAGCGGTCACAATATTGTCGCCACGGTGTACATGGAGGCGAGTTCGATGTATCGCGATCGGGGCCCCGAGGAAATGCGGCCTGTCGGCGAGGTTGAGTTCGCCAATGGCGTCGCGGCTATGTGCAACAGTGGCGTCTTTGGCAAAACCAGGGTAGCCGCCGGCATTGTGGGACACGCGGATATGATGTTGGGCAGCCGCGTCGAGCCGGTTTTGACCGCGCTGATGCGCGCGGGCGGCGATCGCTTTCGCGGGATCCGCCATGGTGTGTCATGGGAGGCCGAGGCTGCCACCCTTAGACCTAATCCGAGTACTCGCGCCGGGATGCTGGCCGACAAGAAGTTCCGGGAAGGCGTCGCAGCGGTCGACCGTCTTGGCCTTTCCTACGATGTGTCGCTCTATCATACCCAGATCAGCGAAGTTGCCGATCTCGCGAGCGCTTTGCCCAATACTCGAATCGTCCTCAATCACGTCGGCGGCGTTCTCGGACTGGGCTCCTATCGCAGCAAGCGCGATGAAGTATTTGCCCGCTGGTCATCCTCGATCAAGGCCCTGGCAGCCCGGCCCAACGTATTCGTCAAGCTCGGCGGATTGGGTCAGAGCTACACTAGCTTGCGCTTCGACGAGGACGCCGAACCGCCAACGTCCGAGACGGTGGCCGCTCGCTTCCGGCCCTATGTCGAAACATGCATCGTTGCGTTTGGCGCGTCGCGCTGTATGTTTGAGAGCAACTTCCCCGTCGACAAGATCTCATACAGTTATCACGTATTCTGGAATGCCTGCAAGCTGATGGCAAAAGGTGCCAGCAGCGCCGAAAAGACCGATCTATTTGGGGGCGCGGCGGCGCGGTGTTACCGCCTCAACGTAAATGGCTGACGGTGGTTAATTAAGCCGAAGCGAGCACTGATAACGATGTCGCGCTTCGCCCAGTGCTCCGGTGCAAGACGCCCTTCAGGCGGTGAATACACGCCAGCGCAAACCGGCTTTGTTGCCAAGTTGAACCCGGCAGGCTCGCCTCCGCCCGACCGTTCACGGACAGCCCAGCGCGACAGTGATCGCGATGTTTCCGGTTCCGTCCTGATGAAGCGAAGGCTTGGCCGTTCGAACTGAGGTGACCGTCGAATAGATCCGCCAGATTCAGAAGCTCACTGACCATCGGGAAATTGCACGTCTTGTGCAACGAACAAGGTGAGTTCGACTCTGTCGGATCCGGGCAACTCCCTATACCGCGCGGGCCCACCAACTCCTCGGACTTGGTTGCTGCGGAGCGGCACATTCATGTTGGCGGCCCGTAGCATTACCCGTTCCAAGGAAACGCTACGCGCCTCGCCTGAAGTGATTGTGGGGCTGACTCGTGCCATCTGCCCCGACGCGACGTCGCCTGTCCTTGCCAGTACCTTGCCCCCAATGATCAAGTCTTGCGCCAGAACAAACCGGACGGTTTGGCCGGGCGCCGCTTCTTCCCCTCCGAAACCACTTACAGCGATCAGTGTCACCGGACTCCCCTCACGCAATACGGTCGCCCCCGCGGCCAGGTTATTTTGCGGTCGATTAGTCGTCAACTTTTTCAGCAGGAACTCCTCGGCCAGGTTCACGCCCACCAGTCCGACAAAGTGGAACATCAGGCTTCGGCCCAGCAAAGTGTACTGGGTCCTCGAACCCGGATAGTACGTCTGTGAGATCTCTGCGGCGGCGATACTCCCAATCACGCCGGCGTACGGCGGCTGCCACTCGCCGTTGTCGCCCATCGTGCGAAACGCCGAGGTGAACGCGTACCACGCGCGCTGGGCTTTCGATCCCCGCCCGCGGTAGAAGTACCGCGGATCCTGGTGCAGAATCGATTCCGCCAGCACTGACGTGATCATGACGTTGGTCGCGGCCGTTCCATAAGCAGCCCCAAAGCGCTTGGCATAACCCTGCATTCCCTGACCGAACTCGGGATAGCTGTTCCTCTCTTGTTCAATACCCGCGGTGATTCCCACCGCGGCAAGCGTCACCGGGTCCACAAGCGTCCTCAGGCCCAAATGGAATTTTTGCCCAGGAGACAAGGGGGCTGGATCGCCTTCATAGCTAACATAGAAATTCGGGATGACGCCTAGCACCCGCTGTTGCAACTGCACCTTCAACTGCTCCGCGGCTACTTCCTCGGGCGGCAGCCCGACCTTTATACTCGTTATTTCGGGCGCCACCTGCATGACGGCCACCAACGCGCTTGCTTTCGGCATGACCGATGCAGGAACATTCGGCGCGGTCCAGTCCGCCATGCCGTTGGCCGAAATTTTCACGCCGTAATCACCGGGGGGCAAAGACAAAATCTTGAAGGATCCTTCGATGTCAGTAACGGTTGTGAACCGATGCCCGTCGGCGCCTTCGACCACGACTACGGCCCCCCAGATGGGTGCGCCGGAGGAATCGGTCACGCTGCCCTGAATCGAACCGGTGGTCTGCGCCATCGCCACCAGCCCGACGCACCAGAGCTGCATAAATGCCGCTAATGTTGTGTGATTTAAAACGGCTCGAATGCTCCACGACCTAATGAGCAGGTTTGAGCCGCTGCACCCTTCCCCGATTCGCCTGTTTGCCCCGTGTTTGCCTGTGATCGGCGGTATCCGATCGCGGCTCTTACAGGACAAACGGTTAAGAATGAACACAACAGATACCTTGTATGGGGGGTTGAGATCTTTCTGGATCATTGCCCGCAGCCGGGCTGCCAGACTTTCGGGTTTACGCCGACGTTTCGACAGGGGGGTGATGCGGCGTGAACCAATCAGGATCTAAAAAAGATGCGCACCTTCGTTAAGCGCGATGCACAACCGTGGACCCACGATTCAAGCAGACTGGAATGCACATTCGTCCCTTCAGCTTGTGCCGATCCGCTGATAAAACGCGTGCCGAGAAACTCGGCGGATTTCACTTGGGCGCGTAGAAAAAGCGCCCCTAACGCGCATCTCGGAGAAGTGGTGCGGAAAGTGCCCATTAATTCCTAGTATCGGAAGAGACTCCCAATCGCTACTTGTCAGCATGGCGAGAAAACAGGTTAGCGAAGCGTCTATCAATCCGACCTATCCCGAGTTTATTGCTTCGCCGCTTGGCGAAATCGACGCGCCGTTCTTAAATCCATTCAAAAGTGTAAAAGGTTTCCAGTTTGGACCGGTGAATGCAATTACATCGCGATGCAATCCCGCGCTTTTTGCGATATATTCTACTAGCATGTTTATTTTTGGCGCGCTTTTCGCCCAGGCGTAGAGAATGAATACCCCCATCGCAGGCGGCCAGTTTCAGTTCAGCGGCGCGGGGGGGCCGGCGGTAAGCCGGTTAATGAGACACGGTTTCAGGTACGGCACTATCGGAATCTGGATCGCGCTGCTGGCTCCGCTACTCATTGAAATCTCCGGCTTCCGCACCGCCCATCTGTGGTCACAGCAAATCTGGTTCTCGCCCCAAGGTAAGCACCACTTCGAATATTACATACTGGCGTTTGCAGGAATCAGTGGTGGATTTGCTCTGTTCGCGCGGCGTTATTACCTTCCGTTTCTCCTAAGCACGCTCGTCATATGTTCCGTTGTGGCCATCGGTCTGCGGCCAGTAGGCGCAACGCTGCTCTTCCTTTTCTCGGCCACGATTCTGGGAAGGCTGGCATTTGGCCGCATGATCGAAGGCCCCCTCGCCTGTATGGGAGGAATCGCGATCTGGATTGTTGCTATGACCTGCGCCGTACGCTTTCCCATCCACTATCCCGCGACGTATTTGGTGGCGCTGGCTGTGCCCGCAGCAGTTGCCTATCCGCTCTCGCGCCAGTTGGCGAGCCAGTGGATTAGTCTATTCCGGGCGAAGTGGAGGCCCTCGAACGCGGAATTTGTCGGCTTTACGTTATTGGCGCTGGTGCTGGGGGCAGATTGGCTGACAGTGCTGGAGCCGGAAGTCAGTACGGACGGCCTGGCCATGCATATGGCGATTGCCTCGAACGTGGCGATCCACCACGCCTTCACCATCGATTTCCGCCAGTTCATATGGGCGCTCATGCCGATGGGCGCGGATTGGTGTTACAGCGTCGTCTATATGCTGGGCGGGGAGTACGCGGCTCGCTTATTGAACTTCGCCATGCTCGGCACGATTGGATTGCTACTGTTCGGCATGGCGCGTCGGTTTGTCTCGAACGCCGTGGCCCTGCTGATGGTCTTCCTTTTCGTGTCGACACCAATGGTTCTATTCGTGACCGGCTCCCTGTTGGTCGAGAACTTTGTGGCGGCGATGGTCTTGGCGGCGGCAGTCGCATTATGGAAGTTCGACGAGGAGGGTGCGGCCCCAGTCCTGATGCTAGCGGCATTCCTTCTGGGGACCGCGGCCGAGATCAAATTCGGCGCGGTGGCCGTCGCAGTCCTGATGTTGCCCCTCTTCTTTGTCGCGATGCGGAGGAATCGGCGCCGGCTTGGCCAGGGAAGGTGGGTTCAAGTTTGTGCGATTGTCGTCTTGCTGGCGATCGCCGCTGCTCCGTATGCATACGCATACTGGCGTTCGGGCAATCCAATATTTCCGTTTGAAAACGCAAGATTCCATTCTCCCTACGTCGGAAACGAGATCCAGAACGGAATCTTTCATCCGCCGTTCACTTGGCGCACTCCTGTCATGCTGACCTTTCGCACTAGCCGCTACTATCAGGGGCAAAATGGATCGTTTGGGCTGCAGTACTTCTTATTCTTGCCCTTGACCCTGGCGTCCTTCTTTTGGATGCGATCGTTTGTGGGCGTCTCCTGCGCGGTGATCGGCGTGGGCGGGGCGCTGGTGCTGCTCGCAACCGTACCCGACGCGCGCTATCTGTATCCCGTACTCCCTTTTCTCACCCTAGGCGCGACTATCGCGTTGTCGGGGTTGCAGACGGGACCGAGGCGTATTTTCCAGGCGGGCATTGTGGCCGCGGCTGCGGCTGGTCTCTGGAACACTTACTACTTTCCTACGGCGGATTGGTTTCACCGAGACTTCTATTCGGCTCCGCTTTTCTCCGCGGCGGGCCGCCAGTCTTATTTAAGAGAGCATGCGCCGGTGCGGGAACTGATCGCTTATGTCAATCGAGTGGCTCCGTCCGAGCCTGTTGTGCTCACGGATAGTTCTTCGATCGCGGGCCTGATTCCTCCTGTCTACTCAACTAACTGGCATGACTACCAATTGTGGAAACAGGTTCAGGCCAGCCAAGCCCCCGAGTTTTTCTACCGGGAACTTGTCCACCTGGGCGTTCGCCGCCTGCTTGTCGAAGCGAATTCCTCACGGCCCAAGGCCGTTGCGGATCTTCTCACGCGTTGCGGGCAAACCGAGTATTCGGTTTCCGGTTCCTCCGTCGTACAACTGCGCCCCGATTGCCTGGCGGTGCTGCAACAAGTCGACGCCGAGCCGTTGCGCACGGGCAGAATCGATGAAACCGACCCTCGCATGGTTTTCACCGGGTATTGGACACGGATGAGAAACCAGCCGTCCGCCTATCGAAACACCATCGCCGTCTCCGATGATCCAGGAGGGGGTGTCAAGTTCAATCTTGAAGGGCGGGGCTTTCGCTACACGTACACGCGAGCGATGAATCGCGGCAGGGCCGAAATCGTAATTGATGGCGACCGGAAGGCCATCGTGGATCTGTACACTCCTGCCAATGGGTGGCAGGCGCAGAGCACGATTGCCGGGCTCGCGCCCGGTGCCCACCGCGTCGCAATCAACGTACTGCACCAGAAAGACGCTGCCGCCAGCGGATATTTCATCGACATCGATTCCATCGAACCGCTTCCATGAATCCCGCTGGTCTGCCCGTGCGCCGCTCAGCACGACGAATTCTCTCGGGGAATTTTAGGTAGAATTCCTAAATATGAAAAAAGACAGGTCCAAGTGGATGCCGTTGTATTCCGCGGTAGTCGCCGTCGCGATGTTTGCAACGCTGCCCCTGCGGGCGGAGCTGCTGGAGAAGAGCAAGAAGATGGCTGGTCTCACCGTTCACTATAAAGTGGTTCTTCCCAGCGGATATGATCCGGCGAAGACTTATCCGGCGATCCTAGCTTTCGGCGGGGGTCCGCAGACAATGAACACCGTGGACAATGTTCTCAGCCGCAACTTGCGCCCGGAGGCGGAAAAGCGCGGCTACATCGTGGTGGCCCCGGCGGCGCCCGACGATGAGTTGTTCTTCGAGGGCGGAGCTCGCATTTTCCCGGAGTTTCTCAAGATGATCCTGGCGGATTACAAAATCCAAGACAATAAGTTCCATATCATCGGGCCATCTAACGGTGGAATCGCCGCGTTCCACGTGGCAGCCGCGAATCCTCAATACTTTTTGTCCGTGACCGCTTTCCCGGGATATATGTGGGAGCCCAGCATGGCCAAGCTGCAGGCGATTTCGAAGATGTGCGTATTCATGTATGTGGGCGAGAATGACCCCTACATGTGGCATTCGGAGATGAAGAAGGAAGCGGAACTACTGAGCGCTAAAGGGACGGTGGCGCACTATACGGTCGAGAAGGGCCAGCCGCACCGCATGGAAACGCTGGCAGGCGGTGGAGCCGGGCGCTTGTTCGACGGATTTGAAGAAACTAAAAAGGGTTGCAGTAAGTAAGGTTCTCGACGGCTATTCCTTAGCCTGACGCGCGGCGGATTTTTGGGCGCCGTCCCAGTGCTCGACGATCTTGTTGTCTTTGATGCGGAAGGCGTCGAAGGAATTATAGTGATAGGTCTTCGACGGGTCTGTGGGATCCTTGGCTTCGTGGTCGAAGACAATCATGACGACGTCGCCTTGTGAAATTTCCAGCGCCGGCGGAGGCGTGATGGCCGCGGGGATATCGATGGGAGGACGGCTGCCGAAGATCTTGCGCAACGGCGCCAGACCGTTGGGGGCAGTGGGATTGTGCTGAATCATGTTCTCATCGGCGAACTTGGTCATTTGATCGATGTGGTGCGCGACCAGGACGGTTCTCCACCATTCCTCAACCAACTTCAGATTGGCGGCTTCCTGCTTGGTCATCTTGGCGTTGTTAACTTGGGCCAGTAGCGGCGTGGAAACCATGGCGGCCAGGACCAAAGAACCGGCGATTAATTTCAAACGTGTCATTTATGTTGTCGATCTCCTTGAGATGTTTTGAAGACAGCAGGCTATCACGGCGGGCGGGCCGCTCGCAAGGAGTTGCAGATGCCTATTGCGCGGCTAAAGGCTTGATGCCGTTGCGGAGGGCTTGGATCAGCGGATCCATGCTGACAGGCTTGGTGATGTAGTCATCCATGCCGGCTTCCAAGCAGCGCTCACGGCAGCCGGCGATGGCTTCGGCGGTCATGGCGACGACGCGGACGCGCTGGTTGGGGCCCTCCAGTTTGCGGATGTGGGCAACGGCTTCATAGCCGTCCATTTCGGGCATCTGGCAATCCATGAAGACCAGATCGTAGGGCAGAATCTTGAGCATCTCGACAGCTTCGCGGCCGTTGCCGGCCACGTCGGCGCGGATGCCGAGCTTCGCGAGCATCATCAGCGCGACTTTTTGGTTTACGGCGTTATCTTCGGCCACGAGAACGCGAACGTCGGAGTTCGCGAATAAGTTGAGCGCTTCGAGGGAACGCCGGGATACGGGTGCGGGTGATGCGGACAAAGCCGCCGATGGGTGCTTCTTCGACCAGGCAGTGGCGAGCGTATCCATTAATTTCGAATGGCGGACAGGCTTAAGCAGACACGCATCCACACTGGCGCCTTCGATGCCGCGGAGCTCTCTCCAGTGGCCGACGGAGGTCAGCATGATGAAGACGACGTCGTTGATCGCGGGGTCGGCTTTGATGATGGAAGCAAGCGTCGCGCCATCGATTCCGGGCATTTGATAGTCTGCGATCACGAGATCGTAGGGATCGCCGGCGGCTTGCGCGGCGTGCAGCGATTCTAAAGCTTCCTCCGCACTGGCGTAGCTGCCATTGCGCATTCCCCAGCTGGAAATTTGTTCGTGGACCACGCGCCGGTTCACTTCGTTGTCGTCGACGATCAAGACGCGCAATCCTTGCAAACTGGCGGCGGGAACCGGGCGCACCGGGGCTTGCGTATCGACGGGCATGCGCAAGGAGAACCAGAACGTGGAACCTTCGTGCGGTTTGCTCTCGACTTGGATGGCGCCACCCATGAGTTCGATCAGGCGCTTCGAAATCGCCAGTCCCAGGCCGGTGCCACCGTATCTGCGGGCGGTCGAGGTATCGGCCTGGCTGAAATATTTGAACAGCAAATCGATTTTGCCGGGGGGAATGCCGATGCCGGTGTCGGCGACGGAAATTTTGACGTTGGCGCTGGCGGCGTCGCGATCGAGACAGTCGACGGAAATGAGTACGTGGCCGGTGTGCGTGAATTTGATGGCGTTGCCGACCAGGTTGGTGGCGACCTGACGGATTCTATCGGCGTCTCCGACGAAGTATTGCGGGAGGCCGGGCGCGTAGTGAACCATGAGGTCCAGCCCCTTCTCTTCGGCGCGCGGAGCCAGCATTTCGGTGACTTCTTCGAGGACGCCGCGGAGGTCGAACGCGAAAGCCTCGATATCCATCTTGCCGGCTTCGATTTTCGAAAAATCGAGAATATCGTTAATGATGGTGAGGAGCGCTTCCCCGGACTTGCGCACGGTTTCGGCGTAGTCGCGCTGTTCGGGGGAGAGATCGGTATCGAGCAACAAACCGGTCATGCCGATGACGCCGTTCATGGGAGTGCGGATCTCATGGCTCATGTTGGCCAGGAAATCGCTCTTGGCTTGAGCCGCGACTTCGGCTTTCTCGCGGGCCTGCTCGAGCGACAGCAGCATTTCCTTTTGTTCGGTGATGTCGATGGTGGCTCCGATCAGGCGTTTCGGCTTGCCATCGACGAATTGCACGCGTGCGGCACTACGACGCCAGCGGATGACGCCGGGTTCAGGGACGATACGGAAGTCGACGCAATACGGTTCGCCGGTGGCGAAGGCGTGATCGGAACCTGCGGCCAAAAGATGGCGATCTTCGGGGTGGACCACTTCGCGGACTACGTTCACATCGAGTCCGGCGGTGCCATCGGGACAACGCTCCATGGCGGCCCAGGCTTCCGATCCGGTGACGATGCCGGCTTCGAGATCCATTTCCCACACGCCGAAGGACGCGGCTTCTTCAGCCAGCTTCATGCGCAGGGCGTTTTCGCGCAACTTTTGTTCGGCGCCGAGGCGCTCGATGATGTTCCCCGCCAGGTGCGCGCCGGCTTCGACGATGCTGAGCTGTTCGGGACGCGGGGACGCGATCTTTGGGTGATACATGGCGAAGGTGCCGAGCACCTTGTTGTTTGAATCGCGGATGGGGACGCTCCAGCAGGCGCGCAGCCCGAAGGCTAGCGGTAATTCTTTGGCCTCAGCCCAGCGATAGTCGGTGGCGATGTCGGTCACAATTACGGTCTTGTTGAGATAGGCGGCGGAACCGCAGGAACCAATGTCGGGTCCGATGGCGAGGCCGTACACTTTCTTAATAAATTCCGGAGGCAAGCCCCCGCCGGAACCTTCGCGGAGTCGGCCACTCGCGTCCAGCAACAGGATGGAGCAGTAGCAGCCGGGAACCATGCGTTCAATGCCGGCGGTGAGGGCATCGAGGACCTCCTTGAGATCCGCGCCCTCCGTGATCAGGCGAAGCACGCGGCGCTCTTCGAGCAAAAAGCGCGAGGATGTTCCTTGCTCGCCGTGCTCGTGCCTGCAATCAGCCAATAGCTGGCGCGTGCGCAGCCACCCGGCCGCACACACAGCGGTGGCAGCGACAAAGATGCCGGTGAGAAATATCCACACTCACTGGATCTATCGTTAACGACGAGTCTTTTGTTGAGGCCGCGGGAGCGGTTTCTCGAACAAATGAGCGTGTATCTACTATTTCTTAAGGTATTTACCTCAGGGCGCCGGTACGGGTTCTAAAAGGCAGACGGATTCGCAGGACGCGTTCGCGGTGGCGTTCCTCGGTCAGGTTGCGAGTTCGGGCTCGCAGCAGGTCTTCGAGCGAAACCAAGCCGACGAGCTTACGGCCTGTGGAGGAATCGACCACCGGTAGGCGCGTGAAGCCGGTCTCCGCCATTTTATAGACCACCGTGCGCAGGGATTCGTCGGGATAGGCCACGGCGGGTTGGCGTCTGGCTAGCTCTCCTAAGCGGGCGTTGGTTTTCGAATTCTCCGCGAGCAGGCGGCGCACGTCTTTGCGGGTCATGACGCCGATGACGGCGGCATCGTCTCCGATAATGGGATACAAATGTTGACCGCGGGGCGAATGGTCGGGGTGAAACGATGCGGCCAGCTCGCCTAGAGTTTGCGATTCAGGGAAAGCGACCAGGCTGGTGCGCATGACTTCGCGGACGAACAGGATCTCGAGCGGATCCACTGAATATTCACGGCTGAGATGGAAGCCCCGGCGCGCGATTTTCTCGGTTAGGATGGAGCGCTTGAGGAGCAGCGCTGTGAATCCGTAGGCGATGGTGTTGGCGACCAGCAGCGGCAGCAGGCCGTTCATGTCGTGCGTCAACTCCATGGCGAAAACGATGCCTGTAAAGGGGCAGCGCATGGTGCCGCCTAAGATAGCTCCCATACTGATCAAGGGCCAGAAGCCGGTGCCTTCGTTGGGGAGGAACATGGCCTCGACGCCGCCTACCGCACCGCCGATCATAAGCAGGGGCGCGAGGACGCCACCCGAGGTTCCCGATCCTAGCGAGACTGCCCAGATGATGGCTTTTACTACTAGAATTCCGGCGATGGTTGCGCCCGCGACATCGTGCTGTAGCAGGGAACCGATGGTGTCGTAGCCGACTCCGAGCGCTTGCGGGAAGACGAGACCGCCCAGGCCCACCACCAGTCCGCCGATGGCCGGCCACCAAGCCCAGTGAATCGGCAAGCGTTGAAACAGATCTTCCGATGCGTAGACGGCTCGTGTCAATATTGCCGAGGCGGCTCCGGCTAGAATGCCTACCAAGACACTACCAAGCAGACCTTGTGGACCGATGAACAGGGAGTGCGCGGGAACGGGAAAGAGCGGGCCTATGCCCAGAACGTAGCGGCGGGCGGCACCGGCGGTTGCGCTCGCCAGGGCCACGGGGATCAGGCTGCGCGGCTTCCACTCGAACAACAGGAGCTCGACGGCCAGCAACACGGCGGAAAGTGGCGCGGCGAAGGTGGCCGACATACCGGCGGCGGCTCCGGCGACTAACAGTGTCTTGCGCTCTGTGCTGCTGAGATGGAAGGCTTGCGCGATGATCGAGCCCAGGGCGCCGCCTGTCATGATGATGGGTCCTTCGGCGCCGAAGGGTCCACCGGAGCCGATCGAGATCGCCGACGAGAGCGGCTTCAGAATCGCGAGCCTAGGTTGGATGCGGCTGCCATTCAGCAGAATCGACTCGATGGCTTCCGGAATGCCATGCCCCCGGATTCGTTCGGAGCCGTAACGCGCCATCAATCCGATGATCAGGCTTCCTATTACGGGAATGATCACCGCAAATAAGCCCAGATGGTTGCCGGCCGGCGAGACCATGGTGGTGCTCCATCGCTGGAAATAGAACAGGTTGGTAAACAACCCGATGAGTTTCAGCAGCGCCAACGCGACGAATGTTGCGGCGATGCCGATGAATATCGCCGCGAGGGAGATAGGAATGAGCCGCGGAGTAACGGTGAAATCTCCGAGTTCGTCGGCGGGTGTGAAGGCGTGTTGATGATCTGTCATGTGTTCTTACGGCTGATGGCGCGAAGCGTGGCCACGAGTTTAGGCCCGGTTTCTTCTAATTCCTTGTGATGGGTGAGAGAGAGCCGGTGCAGGATGCGCTCCCCTTTGGCGGTGAGACGCAGCAGGACTTGCCGGGCATCGTCGGGACTTGGTTCCCGTGTCAGCAATCCTAGTGTCTGCAAACGGTCTACGAGACCGACGGCGCTGTGGTGCTTTAGCAGCAAGCGATCCGCCAGATGACCTATGGTGGGCACACAACCCTGCGGCATCCCCTTCAAGGCCAGTAAAGCCTGATGCTGCTGCGGCTCGATCCCGGAATCGCGGGCCGCCGCTTCACTGAAGCTGAGAAAGCGCCGGATTTGAAAGCGGAACTCTTCTAATTTGCGGTATTCGGAGGAATGCAGGTCCAATACGGTTATATCGTATCACGATATAATACCCT
>Ga0157376_10001706_pt1 | contig 14615 bp, 12 predicted proteins | sample M45metaG_FD_121801 | JGI IMG/M metagenome (GOLD analysis project Ga0157376, IMG submission 121801) | Miscanthus rhizosphere microbial communities from Kellogg Biological Station, Michigan, USA - M4-5 metaG | ecosystem: Host-associated > Plants > Roots > Rhizosphere > Soil | place: USA: Michigan... | reverse complement strand
ACTATCTGCATATCTGGAAAATAACTGATGTAGTTCCTATGAAAAAAATATCACTTGAATGGAAGTATGCAGGTTACCCTGGCAATTCACTGGTAAGTTTTGAGCTATTTCCAGAAGGAAACAAAACCAGGCTGGTATTGACCCATGAAGGAATAGAGTCATTTATGCCCGCGAAATATCCTGAACTGGGAAAGAAAAATTTTACCGAAGGCTGGACCGCTTTTATGGACAAAGAATTGAAAGAATTTTTGGAAAAATAACAGGCTAAAAGCAAAAACCGTGTCTCTTTCATTATCAAGCCATTTAAGAGACACGGTTATTCAATTATTAAATATCGTACCTATTTGACTTCATCGTCTTCAAATCATTTCAACAATTCAGCAAACGAGGGTGAACTTATTAAGAAATAACTCTAATTGTTATCATTACTGGCCAAGATTTTGCAAACAATCCGTAAACGTCAAACCTATGAATGCAAAAGATAAAATATATCATGAGCGAACATTTGATGACGAAAAATTAACCTGTCCCAAATGCGGTTGGAATGGAACAGGAGACCAGGCTCACGTAGCAGGATTTTATGGCATCGGTAAATTTAAGGAAGTGCTGTGTCCGAATTGCAATGAATATTTGGGTAATATTTTAAGAGAACAATCTAACGGTGAAAGCGGCCGGCTGGATTCACAAATAGGAGAAGTTCTTTAGGCTCATCTTCTTTGCCGGGCCAAAGTTAAAATTCAGATTCACTTAAAATTTTTTTTAAAGCACTTACTTCAAAAGCATCAATGGAATTGTTCATGTAGCTCTCTGCGGAATTCTCAAATGCAGGGTGAATGAAATCCATCTTACTTTTTGCTTTGCTACGTAATGAGGAATGAAATTCTTTGCACCCGGTTTTTTCTGCGAGCAGTTTGATATTTTCTTTTCGTACGCCACTACCGGGCATTATAATGATCCGATGGTCGGCTATTTTGTTTAATTCCGCAATTAACTCCATTCCTTCATTGACAGTTGCCTGCTGACCGGAAGTAAGAATTCGCTCACAACCTATTTGCACTAATTGTTCCAGGGCCTCAAAAGCATTGCGGCAGCGATCAAATGCCCGGTGAAAAGTGACCCCCATTGGATAAGCAATGTCAACTAGTGCCGCCGTTCTTTTGATATCAATTGTCCCATCCTCATTCAATAAGCCGATCACAATTCCATCACAGCCCGATTGTTTGCAAAGTTTTACATCATGAAGCATGATCTCGTACTCATCATCGGTGTATAAAAAATCTCCGCCTCTTGGGCGAATGATCGGGTATAGCAAGACATCAAAATTTTCGCGGCATTGAAAAATAGTACCATAGGAAGGTGTCGTTCCACCTTCATTGAGATTTGCGCATAATTCTATCCGATCGGCTCCGTCTTCAAAGGCAGATCTTGTAGTTTCAAAATCAGATGTGGCAATTTCTAAAACGTATGTTTCTTCCATCATTCTATAGTCTATATTCTCTTTTCTGTCTTCTAATCAACAAACCAGCTCTTCGCAGGAATTAATTTTTCACTTGTTTTATTTCGTATTGCATAAGTAAATCCCCTTTGAACAGCGTAGGAACCCACCGCTCCTTTTTTACTTATTGCGAGAAAGGCAACCTGTATTTCCTTCGCCTTATCTTTTTTTATCCTGATAATTCTTTCGATAGCTTTTTTGCAAGCCTGTTCGGGTGATAAACCTTGTCTCATTAATTCAACCACGGTATGTGCGCCACTTATCCGGATCACATCCTCACCCTGCCCTGTCGCTGTACAGGCTCCCACTTCATTATCAACAAAAAGACCGGCGCCAATGATCGGTGAATCCCCTACCCTGCCACGCATCTTAAAAGCCATACCACTGGTAGTGCAGCTGCCGCTCAGGTTCCCGTTTACATCCATTGCCACCATCCCAATCGTGTCGTGATTCCATTCTCCGTTTTCAAGTTGTGGCGGAGCAAAAGGTCCATGAGCTTTTGAATCTGCCTGCTCCAAAGCGACTCCCTTGGACCGGTCAGGCAGGTTTTCAATATTGATCACAGGTTTGTATTCTGATTTTCTTAGCCACTTGTTATATTCCTCTTGGGCATCCGGAGATAATTTCTGTTCCTCCAGCAGAAATCCTTCAGCAATGGCGAATTGCTGGGCACCGCTTCCCACCAGCATTACATGAGGCGTTTTTTCCATCACTCTTCTTGCCACGGATATAGGATGTTTGATCCTTTCAAGAAACGCTACACTTCCGCAATTAAAAAATTCATCCATAATAGATGCATCGAGCGTAACAAAACCATCGCGGTCCGGATTCGCGCCCAAACCTACGCAACAGCTTCGCGAAGCCTCCGTCACTTTTACACCTTCTTCTACCGCATCAAGTGCCCTGCCTCCACCGCTTAAAACTTTCCAGGCAGCTTTATTTGCTTCTAAACCTGCATCCCAGGTTGAAATAACAATAGGTTCGGCCTTCAATAATGGCTCATGCAATTCAATAGTTGAAGCAAAATTCTTTTTATTCAAAAGCATAGTTATACTACTCAGTAATGAAGCTTGTAAAAATCTTCTCCTGTTTGCCATGTATACGGTTTTGCGTAATAAAATTATTTTGAGCCTCGCTGTGCTACGATATAATCGTACAAATTTTGCTGGGCTGATCTTCGAACTTTTCGCTGAAACCAATTCATCCTTCCAAATAAAGCGCCCGGCCAACCCAATGCCTGTCTGCACCAGCTACTTAACTTAAATTGATCGCTATGCTCAATGATCTTCCCATCTTCGAAACGCATATGTGCCCTGATATTATTGATGACTTTTCTTTTTGTCTTCGTGAATGTGTAGCTGGCTTTCCAATCGCATGTGCCATACTCGTCGTCTGCCTGCAGGTTTTCGAATTCTATCGAAAGATCAGCAGCCCGTTTACAAAGCATTTCCCACATTAATTTTACTTCATCATCAACAAGGTCCTCAAACACCGGGTCATAAAATATCACTTTATTTCCATAACAATGCTGCATGGTTTGGTAATCTCTCCTCTGAAATGCAGAATAAAATCTCGCCATTAACTCTTCGTTTGCATTCATGTGTTCAAAACTAAGGATTAGCCTTCTAATAGTGCCAGGGATAATAAAAGAATATAATGGTGCCCCGAAATGATCTATCCTCTACAATTGAATCAAACATCAACAGAATAGTTCTAATTTTGGTTCATTACAAAGCAAATAATACCCTTTCCAGCCATAGAAATTTTTTACCTGCTTTTGCCCTGTGAAATTTTGCTAAACCTGGTCATAGTCTAAAACTGTCAAAATAGGGTTATGCCTGCAAGCTTTGCCGCTTTACGACGTATAATACTGTCAAACTGCCAAGTAAAGTTTTAAGCACTCTTTTTGATGTTTAAACATTCATCTTAAAGGAAACAATTATTATGAGAATCGAGATCATTTCGGGAAGCCCCAGACCAAACAGTGTGACGCACAGGGTGGCTTTACACCTGCAAAAACAACTGCAGGAAAAAACAGAGCACCATGTTGACATCATCCATCTCAAAGATTGGAATCTGCCCGCAGTTCAATCTGTATTTGTTTCCGTGGATTACACACCCGAGGAATTTAAGCCTCTTTCCAAAAGAATGTTTGCGGCAGAAGCCTTCATTCTTGTGTCGCCTGAATACAATGGCAGTTATTCGCCTGCTATGAAAAACCTGGTCGATCATTTTCCCAAACAACATCACAAACCATTTGGAATTGTAACAGCATCACCCGGCCCCCTGGGAGGTATCCGGGCTTCGCAACAAATGCAACTATTGGTAAATGCATTATTTGGGATCGCCTCGCCTTATTTGTTGATCGTAGGAGGAGTGGACAAAAAGTTCGACGTGGAAGGGAACCTGGTCGATCAGAGTTTCCATAATAATGTTCACAATTTTATTGCAGAATACTTGTGGCTTGCCGAGAGTTTGGTGAAAAAACCGATAGTAGTGTAAGCCCCTGCCTGTCCCCTAAAGGGGAAGTTAGATTGATCATTGAATACTTGTGAAATTTCAAGATTTCCCATTAAAAAATTTCAAATTAAAATATTATGAACACTATAAAATCAATTGAAACTATTATTGCTCCTCCTCCCCCGCATATGGTGGGTGACGGATTCAGGGTGCATAATTTTTTTCCAAACAGCGGGGCTATCGATAAGAAAAGAATGAGCCCATTCTTTTTGCTCGACTACAATTCAAAAGTTGAATTTACCCCCAGGGAGATCCCTCGTGGCGTAAGTGTACACCCACATCGTGGTTTTGAAACAGTAACGATCGCCTATCATGGAAAGGTTGCGCATCATGACAGTGCAGGGAACAGCGGCGTGATTGGTGAAGGAGATGTGCAGTGGATGACGGCTGCATCAGGATTGCTCCACAAAGAATATCATGAAAAAGAATTCAGCAAAACAGGTGGTTTGTTTCAAATGGCGCAGTTGTGGGTAAATCTTCCTGCAAAGTACAAAATGACACCGCCGAAATACCAGGAGATCACGCACGACAAAATGGGAATTTATGAATTACCGGGTGACAAAGGTGTGATAGAAGTGATCGCGGGTGAATACCTGGGAGTGAAAGGGCCTGCTTCAACATTTACGCCCATGTATGTTTATAACGCAAGACTAAAGAAAGGTGCAGAAGTGGAACTGAATTTTCAATCAAACTTTAATACAGGCATTTTAGTAGTCGAAGGGAGTGTTACGATCAATGACAACACTGCCTCGTCCGATCATTTTGTTTTATTTAAGAACGAGGGTGAATCCATACAAATAAAAACCGATGAAGATGCAGTGCTCCTTGTTTTATCCGGTGAACCCATTAATGAACCTATCGCACAATATGGCCCGTTTTTAATGAATACCTGGCAGGAACTTGAACAGGCAATTGATGATGTGAATGCAGGCAAGTTTGGTGTATTGGAAGACTAAATTTGTTGCTGGGATCTTAATTAAAGAAAAGCTATCCTATTTCGGATAGTTTTCTTTTTTATGTACAGATGGAATAAATTGGGCACTTAAATCATAGCACATGAAGAAAATTATTCCTTTGGTTTTCTTATTTTATTTTTCGTTTACCACCGCTGCCCAGGTTAACCCACAGGACAGCGCCTGGATCCGTGATAACTATACCAAGAAAGAAGTTTATATCACCATGCGTGATGGTGTAAAATTATTTACTGCCATCTATCTTCCGAAAGACGCTACAGAAAAACATCCTATTTTAATGACCCGTACACCCTATTCCTGCTCTCCCTACGGTGAAGAAAATTTTAATTCTAATTTATGGATAAGGCACTGGAGATATTATGCAAGAGAAAATTATATCATCGTTATACAGGATGTGAGAGGCCGCTGGATGAGTGAAGGTGAATTTGTTGACATTCGTCCTTTCAATCCGGATAAAAAGACAAATACTGATATTGATGAAGCCAGCGATACCTATGATACGATCGATTGGTTGATAAAAAATATTTCAAACAACAACGGAAATGTTGGAGTATTCGGGATCTCCTACCCGGGATTTTATTCAACAATGGCTGCATTGAGCGGTCATCCTGCATTAAAGGCAGTTAGCCCGCAGGCGCCGGTGACAGATTGGTTCAAAGGCGACGACTTTCATCACAACGGTGTTTTATTTATCATGGACGCATTTTCTTTTTATGCAGGAGGTTTTGGTTACCCGCGGCCAACGCCAACAATGACTGGACATGGCTCAGCAGTGAAGTGGCCGACCAACGATAATTACCAAACTTATTTGCAAACCGGTGCATTAAAAAATTTTATGGCTTTGACTGGCGACAGCGTAAAATTTTGGAAAGATCTTTATGCGCATCCAAACCGTGATGCCTGGTGGGAAGCCAGGAATCCCCGAAATTTTGTAGGCGATATAAAACCTGCCATGCTCGTGGTGGGTGGTTTGTTTGACGCTGAAGATTGTTTTGGCGCCTGGAACCTGTATAAAGCCATTGAAGCAAAAAACTCATCTTCTCATTTTAATAAACTAGTAATGGGACCCTGGTTCCACGGTCAATGGTCAACGAGTGATGGAACGCATATGGGCAATGTGCAATTTGGCTCCAACACTTCCACCTGGTACCAGAACAATATCGAAATTCCTTTCTTCAATTATTATTTAAAAGGCAAAGGAGACATTTCGCAGATCAATGAAGCAAATATTTTTTTCAGTGGCGCCGATCAATGGAAACATTTTTCACAATGGCCCCCGGCTGGATCAGAAAACAGATCTGTTTATCTCAACGGGAAGGGAAAGCTCACGTGGGAGAAGCCGACTCGTTATATTTCTTCGGCAGACCAGGCAAGGTTCGGTTCTGATGAATATGTAAGTGATCCTGCCCATCCCGTTCCTTACACCGAAGATGTTCACTTTGACAGAACGAGAGAATACATGACCGATGACCAGCGTTTTGCCTCAAGAAGAACTGATGTGCTCACCTATGAAACAGATATTTTAAAAGAAGATCTTACATTGGCCGGCGTGGTCACGGCCGACCTGAAAGTCAGTATTAGCAGCACCGATGCTGATTTTGTTGTAAAACTGATCGACGTTTTTCCTGACGACTTCCAATACCAAAGTTCCTCTGCTACCCGCCCCCCGGGAGGCAGGGAGGCTTACCCTATGGGTGGCTACCAAATGCTTGTGCGGGGCGAGATCATGAGAGGTAAATTCAGGAATAGTTTTTCAAACCCTGAGGCGTTCAAACCAAACAAGATCGAAGAAGTAAAATTTGATCTGCCCGATGTTGCTCATACCTTTAAAAAAGGCCATCGTCTCATGATACAGATCCAAAGCAGTTGGTTCCCTTTAGCTGATCGCAATCCGCAAAAGTTTTTAAATATCTACGAAGCCAATGACAGCGATTTTCAAAAAGCAACGATCCGTATTTATCATGATGCGACAAACAACAGCAATATTGTTTTACCGGTTTTAAAAAGCCCCTTGTCCCCCTAAAGCGGTGACTTAGGCGTATCATTGGTTTCTGATAGATCTTTGTTTGTAGTAGTTGATATTGTGTCCCAGCATTAGTCTTTCAATTAAGCTTATGTTGCCCGCCCGTACCGAACGGTACGTTCGGGCGGGCGTCGCACTCTTCAACCTTTTAGTTCTCTTTGGATCACATTAAGATCAACCATTTTTAAACTGTAAAAAAGCACCCCTTTAGGGGTGGGAGAAAACCAGTATGAAAATATTTTTTTGTGTGAGAGATATTATTGTCTTTTTACTTTTTTCCTTTTCTCTTGCGGCCCAAAACAGTGATGATGCCTCCTTCATCAGGAACAACTACTCAAAAAAGGAAGTGTACATTACCATGCGGGATGGAATAAAATTGTTCACTGCTATTTACAGTCCTAACGATAGTGCTCCTTACCCGATCCTGATGGAAAGGACACCTTATTCCTGCAGCCCGTATGGTGAAAATAATTTTTCCAAAAGACTCGGTCCCAACAGCAACCTTATGAAAGGGAAATACATTTTTGTTTACCAGGATGTCCGCGGGCGATATAAAAGCGAAGGTGATTTTAAAGAAATGACGCCCGCTATTGATGATAAAAGATCGAACACAGATGTAGATGAAAGCAGCGATACTTACGACACCATCGAATGGCTTTTAAAAAATACAAAGAACAATGGACGGGTAGGAATATATGGAATTTCTTATCCCGGTTTTTATGCTTCTGCTTCGTTGCCCGATGCACATCCTGCTATCAGGGCCGTTTCTCCGCAGGCACCCGTGACAGATGAGTTCATTGGCGACGACTGCAATCACAACGGAGCTTTTTTCCTTCTTGACAATTTTGATTTTTATAATTACTTCGACGGTGAAAGAAATGCTGTGGGCGATGATTACAAACCTGTATTTGAATCAGAATCCGATGATCTTTACAAATTCTTTTTGAACATTGGGCCATTGAAAAATGCTAATGGACCGAAATATTTCAATGGTACAGGCGTATGGGGACAAACGTTACAACATGATACGTATGATAGTTTCTGGCAGGCAAGAAATATCCGGCCACATTTAAAAAATATTAAACCAGCTGTACTTGTCGTAGGTGGTTGGTTTGATGCGGAAGATATGTTTGGCGCTTTGCGAACTTATGAGGCGATTGAAAAACAAACACCGGGTAACAATAACCGCATCATCATGGGGCCATGGACGCATGGAGCATGGGCTGCGCCTTCATGGCCAAAATTTGGCAGTTATAATTTTGGCTCGAACCTGAATCAATATTATAAAGAGACCGAAACAAAGTTTTTCAATTATTACTTGAAAGACGACGGCAGTTTCGATGTGCCAGAGGCTACCGTTTTTGAAACAGGAACAAACCAATGGAAACAATACACAAGCTGGCCACCTGCAAATACTACGAACACTACGTTTTATTTCGGGAGGCATTCAACGCTTTCCGCCAGCAAACCAACAGAGCAAACCGGGTCTGCACAATATATAAGTGATCCAAACAGGCCCATACCTTATACCAATGGCATCTATTCACAAAGGAATAATGAATACCTTGTCGAGGACCAGCGATTCGCGGAAAAACGTTCCGGTGTTATTAGTTTCAAATCGGATGTGCTTACCGAAGACGTCATTATCACAGGAAGAATAAAAGCGAATTTATTTGTGTCGACAAGCGGCACTGATGCGGATTTTATTGTAAAGCTGATCGATGTTTTACCCGACAATGAACCCGACCCAGACCCCAATCCACGAAATTTTCAGATGGCTGGTTTTGAAAGATTGGTCAGGGCAGAAGTGTTTCGTGGAAAATTCCGAAACAGTTATGAAAAGCCTGAGCCATTTACGCCGGGAAAAATTGAAAGCGTTTCGTTTGACCTTAATGAAGTAGCTCATTGCTTTAAAAAAGGGCATCGGATCATGGTGCAGGTGCAAAGCAGCTGGTTTCCCATTGTTGATCGTAATCCGCAGAAGTTTATGAAAATTCCTGATGCCGGTGAAAACGATTTCCAGGCGGCAACGATCCGTATTTATTTTGACGCCACAAATTCGTCGAATATAGTTTTGCCAATCATAAAATAAATTTTTTATGAAACTTCTTTCATTGCTTGTCGCTTGCGCGATCACAATTTCGATCCAGGCGCAAATAAGCATAATTCCACAGCCAGCTTCTTTTAAACAACCAAAGACCGCAGCAAAATTCAGTATCACTCCATCTACACAAATCGTTTTAGAAGGAGGCAACCTGGAAAATATTGCAGGCTATTTGAATGATTATTTTCAACAGTTCTATCATTTCAAATTAAAAGTCGCAAAAAACTCTGCAGGCAGCAATGCGATCATTTTGAATTACGACCGCTTGGATAACCCTTTGCCCGGCGCCTATGAAATGACCGTAAATAATAAAGGAGTGTACATAGGAGGAGATAATGAAGAAGGAGTTTTTTATGGCGTACAAACCTTGATACAACTATTACCAGTAGACAGCAAATCTCAAACTTCAAATCTCAAATTTAAAATTCCCTATGTTTCAATCCAAGACCACCCCCGATTTGAATACCGTGGCATGCATCTCGATTGTGGCCGTCATTTTTTTCCTGTTTCATTCATTAAAAAATATATTGACTACATCGCCCTGCACAAGATGAATTATTTCCACTGGCATTTAACTGAGGACCAGGGATGGAGAATTGAAATAAAAAAATACCCAAAGCTTACTGAAGTGGGCGCATGGAGAAATGGAACGATCATTGGTCATTATCCGGGCTCAGGAAATGATGGAATACATTATGGTGGTTATTACACACAGGATGAGGTAAAAGATGTAGTTGCTTATGCAGCCAGAAGATACATCACTGTAATTCCCGAAATTGAAATGCCGGGACATTCCAGTGCGGCTATCGCCTCCTACCCTTTCCTAAGTTGTTTTCCAAACGAATCAACGAAACATCCGCCGCAATGTGCATGGAGTGGAGATACAACGGGCAAACAGGTTCAGCAAACCTGGGGAGTTTTTGAAGATGTGTTCTGCGCGGGCAAGGATTCCACTTTTCAATTTTTAGAAGACGTACTGGACGAAGTGATGAAATTGTTTCCCTCAAAATATATTCATGTGGGTGGCGATGAATGTCCTAAGGACAATTGGAAGCGTTGCCCTCTTTGTCAAAAAAGGATACAGGATCAGCATTTAAAAAATGAGCACGAATTGCAGAGCTATTTTATTCAGCGTATAGAAAAATACCTGAACAGCAAGGGAAAAACATTGATCGGCTGGGACGAGATATTGGAAGGTGGTTTGGCACCGAAAGCAGTAGTCATGAGCTGGCGAGGTGAAGAGGGAGGCATCGATGCAGCAAAACAAAAACATGATGTAATCATGACCCCTCTGTATCCTGTTTACTTCAATCTTTCACAAAGCGAGAATGAGGATTCGCTGACCTATGGAGAATACATTCCCCTCGAGAATGTTTATAGATACGAACCGGTACCAAAGGAACTAAATGAGCAGGAGGCAAAATATGTCCTCGGTTCGCAGGCAAATCTGTGGTCAGAATACATAAACAATGGGAAATTGGCTGAGTATATGATCTTTCCACGTATGAGTGCATTGAGCGAAGTATTGTGGAGTGAAAAAAATCGCCGTGACTCAGCTGATTTTGAAAAGAGATTATTGACACAGTTTAAGCGATATGATTTGTGGGGAGTGAGTTATAGCAAAGCATTTTTTGATTTAAAAGCAACGGTCTTGCCAACTGAAGATTATAATGGTGTTTTATGGCAATTGGAAAGTAAGAATCTAAATGCGAGAACATATTATACGGAGGGAGATAGCAGTGATGCAGTGATGCTATATTCAAAGCCAATCTTGGTAAGAGAAAATTCTAAGTTAATTGCGAAATTTGTTGGCTCGGATTTTTGGACAAGTCTAACTCAACAATTTTACCTCAACAAAGCCACCGGGAAAAAAATCACTCTCACTACTCAACCCGCAAGAACTTACCAGGCCGACGGAGCCTTTACTTTAGTGAATGGTGTACAAAATGATAAAGGCTTTGAAAGAAAAAAAGAATTCCTTGGGTTTAACGGAACAGATTGTGAAGCGATCATTGATCTTGGTTCAGTACAGCAAATCAGCAATGTCAAAGCTCATGTGCTGGAACAAACATCGACCTGGATCTGGCGGCCCAAGCATATGCAGGTATCCATTTCAACGGATGGAACGACATTCACAGAACTAGGAAATACAAATCAATTTGACCCGAGCGGTGCTAATGGAAATGGAATCATGACCCTTCAGAAATCCGCGGGCGCGAGATACATAAAGATCAGCCTGGAAAATTATGGGACGATCCCGGAAAATAGCGACGGTGGTGGAAATAAAGCTTGGTTGTTCGTGGACGAAATAGAGGTGAATTGACCCGACGTCAGGCCACTCCATGCGGCCAGACGCATAAAGAATATGCACTTTGAAGAAGAACATATCTATCATGTCTACAATCGTGGAAATAACAAAGTCAATATCTTTTTTTCTTCAAGAAATTATTTGTTTTTACTTCAAAAGATCAGGGAAGAATGGCTAGTTTATTGTGACCTTTATTGTTATTGCCTAATGCCAAATCACTTTCATTTTATGCTTCAACCTAAAAAAGAAGGATGTAAGTCAATTGTATTAAAAGAAAGAGTTACACATTTGCAGATCCTCTCAAAGACTATTGGCAAAACTCTCAGTTCTTATACCCAGGCAATCAATATCCAAAATAATACGACCGGAAATCTATTTCAGAAAAAAACTAAGGCAAAATGTCTCACCGAACAATCAATTATCGAGCCGCCTTATGGTACGAAGGATTATCTCACTAACTGTTTCTTTTACATTCACAATAATCCGTTGACGGCAAATCTTGTCACTGATCTGAGTCAGTGGCCCTATTCTTCCTGGCCGGATTATTATGGATTAAGAAACGGTACACTTTGCAACATAGAGGAGGCAATGAACCAAATTGGCTTTAGGGAAATCGATTTTAAAAATACCGGGTATCAAAGACCGGATAAAAATATAATTTCTTCATTATGGTAAGAAAGCGTCTGGCCGTTGTAACGGCCTGACACTTTCCTCAAAATCTTTATCTTTATCACTTAAACGAATCCTTAATGCCAAAACCAGTTGAATCGCTTAATCTTGCTGACAGTATAGAAAAAATCCCCGTAAAAATTTATAAAGATCTCAAGGAAGGTTCTCTCTTCGCTGCAAAAAAAATAGCTGACCTTATAAAAGAGAAACAAAACAAAAAAGAAAAATGTGTGCTTGGTCTTGCCACCGGTTCCACCCCGAAAACTTTGTATGAAGAACTGGTGCGAATGCACAAAGAAGAAGGCCTGAGTTTTAAAAATGTGACCAGTTTTAATCTTGACGAATACTACCCCATTGATCATGATGCCATGCAGAGCTACAACAGTTATATGCACCGGCACTTATTTGATCATATAGACATTGATCCAAAAAATATTCATATACCCAATGGTGAGCTTCCGAAAGACCAGGTAAAAGCACATTGCCACGAGTATGAAAAAATGATCGAAGATGCGGGTGGCATTGATCTGCAGGTGCTGGGCATCGGTAACAACGGACACATTGGTTTCAATGAACCCGGCTCCAGCATTTATTCAAGAACGAGATTGATCACGCTGGAAAATTCAACAAGGCTTGCTAACTCTTACGAGTTCGCCAATATCTCCGAAGTACCGCGCATGGCACTGACGATGGGCATTAGCACGATCATGAAGGCAAAACAAATTGTCTTGTTGGCCTGGGGACCTGCTAAAGCACCTGTAATGCAACGATCGGTTGAAGGACCTGTCAGTGAGCAAGTGCCCGCAAGTTTATTGCAGCAACATCACGACTGTTCATTTATCGTGGATGAAGCTGCGGCAGCAGAGCTTACAAGAAATAAATCTCCATGGCTCACCGGTGATATCGAATGGACAAAGGAGATGATCAAAAAAGCCGTGGTGAACATGGCACTAAAAGCCGGGAAGCCGGTGCTTTCGTTAACCAACAATGACTATAATGAATATGGCCTGGGTGATCTGCTTGTAGAAAAGGGTGATGCCTACGAGATCAATTTGCAGGTGTATTATATGCTGCGTGATACCATAACCGGCTGGCCCGGGGGAAAACCCAATGCAGTTATTCCCGCTCATCCCGAAAGATCAGAACCTTACCCAAAGCGAGTTGTCATCTTCTCCCCTCACCCTGATGACGACATCATCAGTATGGGTGGAACATTCCAGCGACTGCACGACCAGGGCCATGATGTACATGTTGCGTATCAAACAAGCGGCAACATTGCAGTAACGGATGAATTTGTAACAAGATTTTTAGATTTTGCAGTAGGCTTTGAAGAGATCGCAGGTATTGATACCAGCAAGTCTTCAAAAATTTTAACCAGCGCACAAAAATATTTATCTCAGAAAAAAACAAACCAGGTTGATACGGCGGAGATCCGTGCTATCAAAGGTTTGATAAGAAGAGGCGAAGCCAAAGCTACCTGCCGCTATGTGGGCATAAAAGATGAGAATATTCATTTTCTCAATCTTCCTTTCTATGAAACCGGGGCTATTGAGAAGAAACCGATGAGCGAAGAAGATGTAAAGATCACGACTGAACTATTGCAAGAAATAAAGCCACATCAAATATTTGCTGCCGGCGATCTTGCCGATCCACATGGCACACATAAAGTTTGTTTGGATATAGTGCTGGCTTCATTGCAACAAATGAAAAATGCTGCCTGGCTGAAAGACTGCTGGCTCTGGCTGTACAAAGGCGCATGGCAGGAATGGAATATTGAAGAGATCGAAATGGCGGTGCCCATGAGCCCCGACCAGGTCTTGCAAAAACGTTACGGCATTTTCATCCATCAATCACAAAAAGATATGGTGCCCTTCCAGGGAAGTGATAGCCGCGAGTTCTGGCAACGCGCCGAAGAAAGAAATGAAAATACAGCAAACTTTTATGCACAACTAGGGTTGACACACTACGCAGCTATGGAAGCTTTTGTGAAGTGGAAGTATTGATTTTGGTTCCCAGCCTTAGTAATCCTTATCAACGCCTGTTGTGTCACTCACTTGTGCTGCAAGAATTCTATTTGACAATAATGGATGCAACTTACAGCATCCCGGCCGCCCGCGTGACGCCGAAGCTTTAGCGGAGGCTCAAGCGTCGGGGTGCGTTCGGTAATTCTTCTATGCAAGTTCTCACAGATGCCACACCTGCCTGGCGGGCGGGGATTTTCACCGATTTTTCTGTGTATATCCGTGAAATCTGTGAGAATCAAATTTGTTGCCTGCGAAAGATGAGTCGCTCATTGGGAAGCTATTGGCCAATTTATATATTATACGTGTTGTAGCGAAACCTACAGGATTAAGCCTTATTGCCTTAGTAGCCAAAATTCACCGAAAGAGACCAACCTTATTAGCTTATTAGTGATTCGTGACAAACACGAATCAATGGTATCGAATTAGAAACTAGAAAATAGGTAATAAGGTTGTTGCTTCTTAATTGTGCTGCTCTACTAAGGTAATAAGGTAGGTATT
>Ga0157376_10001704_pt1 | contig 14620 bp, 14 predicted proteins | sample M45metaG_FD_121801 | JGI IMG/M metagenome (GOLD analysis project Ga0157376, IMG submission 121801) | Miscanthus rhizosphere microbial communities from Kellogg Biological Station, Michigan, USA - M4-5 metaG | ecosystem: Host-associated > Plants > Roots > Rhizosphere > Soil | place: USA: Michigan... | reverse complement strand
GCCATCGAGATCGCCCAGCACATCAACGCGATCGTGGTCTGGTCGTTCATTTTCTTCGGCCTGTCGTTCGTGCTGGCCGGCGTCGTGCGCTCGACCGGCGCCGTGATCCCGCCGCTGATCATCCTCTTCACCGCGTTGTGGGTGGTGCGCATCCCGTTTGCCTATGCCTATGTCGACAGCTGGGGCAGCGATGCGATCTGGTGGAGCTTCCCGCTCGGCTCGCTGGTGTCGATGCTGCTGTCGATCGCGTACTACACGTTCGGCAACTGGCGCAGTGCGCGCATGCTGGCGCCGGCAGCAGCGGCACCCGTGCCCGCGGCGACCGTGCCGGCCGGGGCTCCGCTTGTGGATGCCGGCGGCGGCGAGTGAGGTTTCCGGTCTTGGTAGCGGTTGCAGATTCCGTGGCCTGAGGCGATCCTTGCCGGCAGCCGGGAGCCTGCGACGCGCAACCGGTGACTTAAGGAATTCTTAAGCAGGACCCCATCAGGCTGCTCGTTTGCCAGACTTCCTCCAGCCCATGCTGCGCATCTTGTTGATCGAGGATCAGCGCGACATCGCGGCGAACATCTGGGACTTTCTCGAGTTCCGCGGTTTCGTCATGGATCACGCCGCTGACGGTGCGACCGGCCTGCGCATGGCGCTCGACGGTGCCTACGACGTGATCGTGCTCGATTTGGGACTGCCCAAGCTCGACGGCCTCGACCTGTGCCGCGCCGTGCGCGAAGCCGGCCGCGACACGCCGGTGCTGATGCTCACCGCGCGCGACACCCTCGACGACAAGCTGGCCGGTTTCGCCGAAGGTGCCGACGACTATCTGGTGAAGCCGTTCGCGATGCGCGAACTCGAGGCGCGTATCCGCGCGCTGCACCGGCGCGGGCACCTGCAGCACGGCGAGGTCGTGCGCGTGGCCGACCTCGCGCTCGACCCGGTAACCCAGGAAGTTGCGCGTGACGGGCAGAAACTGGCCGTGACGCGCGCCGGATTCGTGCTCCTCGAAACGCTGATGCGCCGCTCACCGCATGTCGTGCGCCACGCCGATCTGACACACGCATTGTGGGGCGAAGGCGGCGGCGACATCGCCACTCTGCACACGCATCTTTCCGTCCTGCGTTCGGCCATCGATCGCCCGTTCAAGGTCCAGTTGCTGCACACCGTCCATGGCTTCGGCTACCGAATCGCAGAATCCGCAAACGCCTAGGCTCGGCCTGCGCACGCGCGTCGCGGCACTGTGCGCGCTGCTCGGCCTGGTCGTGAGCGCGTGCCTGGCACTGGTCGCCGTGCATTTTTCCGACTCATACGTCGATCGTCTGATTGGCGAAATGCTGCGCGTCGAGGGTGACTATCTGCGTGCGCGCTACGCCGGCGAAGGCATCGTACCCGGACCACGCAGCAAGCACTTCTACGTCTACAGCAGCGATGCACAGGGCGCCGGCGTGCCGCCGGCCGACGTGGCAGCCCTGCAGCCGGGTACTTACGAAGTGCAGAACGAAAGCGGCGATCGCCACGTCGCGGTATACGACGTTAGCGGACGCCGTCTTTACGTCGTGCTCGACATTGGCCTGGAAAGCGTTCGCGAAAGGCGCCTCGCGCGCGACCTGATCGCGCTCGTGCTGTTCGGCAGCGCGCTGTCGTGCTGGCTCGGCTGGTTCTGGGCAGGGCGCGCGATCGAGCCGGTGCGGCGACTGGCGCAGCAGGTCGAGACGCTGGAGCCGCCGGCGCGCGACCTGGTGGCGCTGGCTCCGGAGTACGCCGAGGACGAGGTCGGCGCGCTCGCGCAGGCGTTCGATCGTTATCAGGAAAAACTGCGCGAGTACGTGCGCCGCGAACGGGCATTCACCGCCGATGCGAGCCATGAACTGCGCACGCCGCTGGCCGTGATTCGTGGCGCAATCGAAGTGCTGCTCGACCAGGGCAAGATCGATGCCGCGGCGGCGCTGCGGCTCAAGCGCATCCAGCGTGGCGCCGATGAACTGCGCGATCTGCTCGACGCCCTGCTCGTTCTAGCGCGTGGCGACGAACGTCTTTCGGGCGACGCCCGCGTGCGTGATCTGGACAGCCTGGTCGACGACCTCCTGCGCGACCGCCAGGACGCGCTGCGCGAAAAGAATCTCGAGGTCGTGCGCGAACGGGAAAGCGGCGTCGTCATCGCGGCGCCGGCGAAGGTGCTCGGCGTCGTCATCGGCAACCTGCTGCGTTCGGTCACCCAGTTTGCCGAAGGCGGCGTGCTGCGCGTGCGCGTGCGGACAGGCGAATTGAGCATCGCCCATGATGGCTCGGCCGAGGCGGACGACGGCGCCGGCCGGCGATCCAATGACAACAGGCGTGAACAACGCGACGTGCGCGAGCAGCCCCTCGGCCTCGGCATGATCCGCCGCGTCTGCGAGCGCTGGGGCTGGACGCTGGACGAGAATATCGACCAGGACGGCAGGCACGGATTCGCGCTTCGCTTCAGCTGACGAATCACGCGCGCGGCAGTCGATGGATCTCTGCCCGCAAAAAAAACAAGCCCGGGTCGCCCCGGGCTCCTGAAAAAAACGACAAACAGCTGATCTACGGTTCGATGAGAACCAACCACGGAATGCCGTTTTCAACGCTGACCTGCAACTGCGTCAGTTTTTCTTGTGTGTTGTTCGCTGCGATCAGCTTCTGCTGCGCCGCCGATCCGGCACGCAGGAAGCCATCGTCACCGCGCGTCGTAGCCGGCTGCCATTCAAAACCGAGGCGCAGCTGACTCAGGTCGACGACTTGCCATGGCGACACGTCGGAGAATGGGCCGCCATCGATCGCTGTAAGGCTGCGCAGAAGCACGTTCTGCCCAGAGCGCATCAGCTGCAGGCTGAACAGCGCGTGCCGGCTCGCCGACTGCGCGCTGGCGACCGTCACTGGCGCAACGTCGAGCTTGCTCAGCAGTCCGCCGTCGACACCGAATTGTGCCGTTATCGATCCCGCCACGTTGCCGCCGGCTATGTTCATCGCCAGAGGCGTCGTCCCGTCTTCGAATCCGCTCATGAAAATGACAACCGTATCGGCATCGCTGGCACTGATGCTGGCGGCCTTGCCTACGATCTTCATCGATGCGGTATTGCTCACCTGGCCGTTCGAATTGGCGGCCAACACGGTCACCGTGTAGGTGTAGTTGACGGCACCACCGGTCGGCAACGTCGGAGTGTCAGTAAGCGTGTTGCCGCTGCCGCTACCCGTTGCGTTTCCGCTGCCGCAAGTCGCGCCGGTACCGGCAACCGCACTGCAAATCCACTGGCCTCCGGACAATTGCGCTGGCAACGCGTCCGTTATCGTCGGCGAAATGCTGGCACCGGGATTCGTCACCTGGATGAGATAGTTGACGACATCACCCACGCGCACGTAGTCGACGCTGTCGGTCAGCGACATGGCGGCGGGACTGCTGTTGACAGTCACGGTGTCGGAGTCGCTCGCCGAGTTGTTGCCGGTCGCTGGATCGGAGACGTCTGCCGGCGCGCTGATCGTCGCGACGTTGGTCAGCGTGCCGGATGCGGCGGCCGATATCGAGCAGGTGGCCGTGAAGGTTGCGCTGCCGCCGCTCAGCAGGTTGACGGAGTTGCCGATGTTGCCCGAGCCCGAGGCCGGACACGAACTGCCCGACGACGCGGCGCAAGTCCAGGTGCAAGTCAGCGATGACGGGAACGCGTCGGTCACCGTTGCAGCGGTCACGCTGCTCGGGCCGGCGTTCGCCGCTACCAGCGTATAGGTCGCCGCACCACCCGCGGTCACCGATGTCACGCCGTCGCTGTTGCTGATCGACAGGTCTGCGGAAGCCGGCGGTGTGTAGCAGACCGTAGCGTCGGTCAGTGTCGGCGTCGCCGACGAGTTGGAGGTCGAAAGGAACGCACGAAACTTGAGATAACGGTTGCCGTTGAACCGATCCAGCGACGCACCGCTCGTGTAATACGTTGCCGAGGTTCCGTCGGGGCCGACGAAAGTGAATGGCCCGCTGGAGGAACTGCTGGCCGCGGCTTGGAACTTCAAGGCCGTTGCGGTTGGTGTCGAGCCATTCCACGAAACCGTCGACCAGGTCGGAGACGTGCCGCCATCCTTGACCGAGGAGACAAGATCCCCAGCGCTGTTGTAGACGGTGCCGCTGGTGCCGCTGCCGACGTAGGTCTTGAAGCCAGCATCGGAAGTCACTCCATTGGAGTAGGTCTGGACGCTCCAGGCACTACCGCTGTTGGTACTGAAGAGCAGCTTGCCGCCACCGTAGACGTCATTGCCGCTCGCAGATGAAATCGCGCTGTTGCTGAAGGCCAGAGTGCCGTTGACGTACGACGCCGACGACCGAATCACCAGCGCGTACTGCGTGCCGGAACTGACTGTCGCCGGCGTCGCGAAATTCGCGGTGAACCACGCCTGCGCCCCGACGGACCAGTTGGTGATCACTGTCGACGCCGTCGCCAGATCGCCTCCGGTCGGCATGCCGCCGGTCGTCGCGCGGATGCTGACGGTGATCGACGGCGGCAGGCTTCCACAAAAATAGCAGAAGAGATTGAGGTCGACGCGGCTCAGCGGACCCGACTTGCCGGCGGTGAAAGTCTGGGCGTTCCACTGCGTGTTGGTGAAAAGCTCGCCGTTTCCGGTGATCGAGGTATTCTGCGCGTCGACGGCGGAACTTCCCGTAGTCGAGGTCAGCACCACATTGCCGGGACTCGAGGTCAGATCGACGCTGGTCGCCACGCCGGCCTGGAAATCCGCCTGCGTGGTGTCCGTGAGGCAATTGCCCATGGCGGTGCCTGCCAGGACGGGCAACAGCAGCGAAAGCAATGCCAAAAGCACCTTTTTCATTCGTTCTTCCAGAACAAAGTCGCGCTTGCGGCTCAGCATGAACCGCACCTACATCAGCCCGAACTTACTTAGTCAGAATTTCAGCTTGCCGTGTGACTGCACCGACTGGTGCGGGCAACCCCCCGGCTCCCGTTGCGGTTGCCACTATCCCAGAGCGTTGCCCAAAGAACTTTGACGACCATCAAGCTTCGCGCACCCGTTCGTCGGCCATTTGTGCCGTTTATGTGCACTAGTTGACGTTTTGTGGATTCCCGGCTGCCCCGGAGGGAATCCGGCCGACACCGCGACATTCCAGCGGCTGGCCATGCGGTTCATGGGTTCTCACTACCCGGAACCGGCAGCGCCCGGGCCCCAACACGCCGCGCTGCATGGTCGAAAAGTGACCCTGTTGGTCGGTGCGAACCCTACCTGAACACCGCGGCCGGCGCAATCGACGCACACTTGTATACATCCACATGGCCCGGAACGGGGCTGTGGGCATAGCCAGACGCACCCTCGTGACGGAGCGCGACACGTGCGCGGCGACTCGTTCGTGCCGCACTGGCCGGAGACGATCGAGCGCCCGCTTCTGCACGAGCAAACAGCTGTGCGAATTGGTGGGCCCGGCAGGACTCGAACCTGCAACCAAGAGATTATGAGTCTCTTGGAAGTGACCTTTTCTGATACTTACTGATTCGCTCCGATTCTGCACCTACCCGCTACAGACCGCATAAATACTTTCTTTTTCCGTGTCCCTCATTATCATCCCGTATCAGGCCGACTCAATGCCTAGGTGTACCTCTAGGTGCACCTTTTGCGATCAAGGGACACGGTTTTGCCGAGGACAGTTCAAGCTCAGGTCAAAGACCTCGATGCACTGAAGCCATCCGAGCGGCGCGAAGACTACGGCGTCACTGGTAGGCGCGGGCTAGTCGTTCGAGTGTGGCCGTCGGGCAAGAGAGTCTTTGTGCATCGCTTCAAAGTTCGCAACGTAACCTTCAAGCTCACCCTCGGGACGTACCCTCAGATCAAGTTGGCCGAGCTCCTAGCGATTCACGCTGATCAGCGTCACCAACTCGAGAGGGGCGAGAACCCTGCCACCCAAGCCCAACGAGAGGCCCATGCGCGGGCGCTGGCGCCGACCGTCAATGCCTTGGCGCAGCGCTACCTGGAGGAGCACGCGCGTCCCCGCAAGCGCACGGCAGCTATAGATGAGGCGACCTTAGACCGGGACGTCCTCCCGAAATGGGGCAAGCTCGACGCGCGCGAAATCACGTTTCAGGACGTCGACGCATTGCTCGCGAAGATCAAGTCGGATCCGGCTCGCGGCAAGACAGCACCCAGGAAGGTTCTCGCAGTCGTCCGCAAGATGTTCTCTTGGGCGCTGAGCAAGCGCATTCTCGAAACCAACCCTGCCCGCGGCGTCGACGTAGGCCGGCCTCCAGCAGCGCGCACGCGAGCGCTGAGCGACGCAGAGCTGCATTCGTTTATGTGTGCCTTGCCCTCGCTCGCAATGGCAGACGGACTGAAAGACGCCCTTCGCCTTCAGATCTTGACAGGAACTCGCATCAGCGAGGCTGCCGGTGCGCACGCCGGCGAGTTCGACCTAGCAGCCGGCGAATGGCTGATCCCGGGCGATCGGACGAAGAATCGGATTCCTCATTGCGTGCCGCTCACTGGTGCCGCTCTCAAGATCGTCGAGCCGCGCATCGCTGCCGATGGCTATCTATTCCCCGGCCATCGTCTGGCCAAGCAGGAACCCATTCAGGGCGGCAGCGTCGCGCACGCATTGCAGCGCGTGCTCGGCGATGTAAAGGACGAACACGGCAAGCCGATCGCGTCATTCACCTCGCACGACATTCGCCGAACTGTCGAGACAGGGCTCGCGCGCCTCGGTGTTTCGCGCGAGATCCGCGATCGTATCTTGAACCACAAGGATTCTTCAGTCGGCGCCGTGCACTACAACCGACACGACTATCTATTCGAGAAGCGAGCTGCGCTTGAGGCCTGGGCGTCAAAGCTGTCGCAAATCGTGAGCGGCAAGAAATCCACAGTCACGCCGTTGAGACGCCGGGAAACGCACAAATGAGAGGTGCGTTCGCCAAGCTCGTGTATTGCGATAGCTACTCCCGAATGCCCGCATTGATCGACATTTGGCTTAGCGACGCAGACCGGTCTTGGTGCTTTCGCGCACTAGGCGAGTCCTGGCAGATCTGCGATAACAATTCTGCGGCCGCCAATAAGGCTTTCCGGTAAACGGCGCCTCATCGCTCTCGTCCAACATTCTGCGTGCATCTTCTGTTTCCGCTACAACCTCGCGGCCACGAACTGTTTCCTGGACTATTACCGGATAAGCACCATATGTCCGTTCACGAGCTCCCGCCGAAGCGGCCGAACCCCACATTGCTTCACCTGGCGCGCAGCCAACGCCTGATTGGCCGTGAGTACAACGGGCCCCATGAGACCGACCCCACGGATGCAGCACCGAAACTGCCACCACGAAAGAACGCCCGCGCCATTGTGAAACGCGGGCGCTTGAAGGACCTACGGATGATAGGAGTACGCGCCTGCGGCAATCTCCCCCGCCATGATGACCTGACGATCCGTCAGGCCCGTGGAGCAAGCACCTGTCTGAAAGTTCGCATCGTAGTTGCAGGTAAGCGTCTCGGCCAGGACCCCGAAATACTCAACGACGTAGTTAGCTGGATTCGTTGAGTAGCCGATTTGCGGGCAAGATACACCAGGCGTGCAGTTGCAAGGCAAGCTGCCATCAGAGCATTGCAGATTATTTATGCGGTTGACTAGATTCGTGAGGTTTTGCGGAGTGTAGTGAACGCGAAAAAGCGGTCTATTCGAGAATGGCGCAGCTTGAGTTGTCGCCTCAGTGTACCGAAGGGTAGACGTCGTGGTCGTGCACAAGTTGTTTCCCGTGTACCAACCTCCGCCGGCGTAGTCAAAATTGACAATGCCCGGGGGTGGCGATCCTGTCCCGCAGCCCGTTCCACTATCCGGACCCCAACCATAAACCTCAGCTAACAAGCCGATAGCGTGCAGACTCGGATGTGAAAGATCTCTTACGTACGCGAACAGCGAAACCTGAGCTGTGCCCGCTTCTTGCCAGAGGTTGCGGTTCGTGAACTGGGTCCATGCGCCATTCACAAATTGCCAGGCCGTTGTCTGCGGCACAGATATCAGACCCTGCAACATTAGTTCTGCTGGTTTCCAGCAAGTGAGGAGACCTCCGCAGTTGATCGTTGAAAGATACTGGAATGCGTAAGGCCGATTTCCAGAGCTCCACGCATATCCATACATATCGTTCCAGCCGCCACCGACCACTGGAGGCGAATGTGGCGCGTCGAATGAATTCAGAACGACACCGCCATCAAAACAGTGCAGTTGCACAACTGGCGTTTCTCCCGACTGACTCTCAGGTTGGTACCCTCGTTGCCAGTTCGAATAAGGCGTTGGCACTGTAAGTCCGGTGTAGACGCCTGCATTGTAGAAGACAGAATTCGTTGCGATGTTGCCCTGCCATCGGATGAGCATCGACCAACTATCTTGCAATACGCCATTATTTGGATCGTTGTATTGCCCCCCGGTCGTAAAGAGCCCTGAGCTGGACGAGGGACACGTGGTTGGAAAGAGGGGGTAAAAATTCTGTGCAAGCGCTGGTGATGTGAGTAGCAACGCGAAACCGAATAGCAATGTCCTTATGGCGTTCATGAATTGGTCCTTTAGTCCTTCCCTATAACGGTTGGCCCCGTGGGAGCAAGGGTGTCGCTAGGACCAGCAAAGTCTCACTTGAGAGTGTCGCGGCCGCTGAGATTGCATTGCCGATGATCGGCACATGGCCACGCAACCCGATCGCCTGCTCAAGTTCTCTTCGGTTGAGGCCGGTGGACGCGAGTACTGGCACGTCTACTACGGTCGGTACTTTGTCGGCGCCATCCACGGATCGTGCGAAGGCGGCTGGTGCGTCTGGCACCTGGAGCTGCTGCTTGGGGACTTCGCCGAGCTCGAGGAGGCCAAGCGAGCTGTGGCGGAGTGGTATTACGGGCCAGATGCAGGATAGGGCTGCGCCGTAAGCCGAATTCAATTCAGCCAAGAGGGGCGATGCCCAATACTAGTCATGATCACCTTCGTCTTGTCGCGAGCCTAGCTTGGTCAATGACACACGCCACGTCTTCTGATCAAAGGCCTCTCCGCTCCAAACGAGCAGAAGGCCAAGTAGCGAAATCGCGAAGGTGCTGTATTTCAAGTACTCGCGAGTTGCGGCTCTGCGTATGGCGCTCGGTACCCACTCGTCATGCCAATAGCGACCGGCCGAACTACTTAGGCCGTCGCGATGGGCTACATAATCCTCAAGGCTTGTTGGGCGGTAACTCTGTGCTTCAACTATTGGCTTGAATCTATCATTCGACGTCTCGGGTTTGAAGTCTGGTCCCCAGTTCAGTGCAGCCATTTGCACAGCCTGCGTATGCAACGCCGATTCTAGAAAGCGCAGATCATGCGTTTGGTGGAAAAGTGTTTCGTACTGAAGTCGTCTGACCTCGTCGAAGTAGCCCGAAATATCGTTGGGCGCCGAAGCGCTTTCAAGCTCAGTCAACACCCACTGCGAAACAAACGCCGCCACCATGAGTAGCGAACCAGCGGTCTTGCGGTATTTGGGTGTAATTTGCATTTGCGGAGTTCCCCTCGCACTGGCGCGGCGTTGGCCTATGAGACGCCATCGCCTCCTCGACGCCCGTTCAAAGCAGTTAGGTGATGAGCAAGCACTGACTGTCCCAGTACGCCGCCTCCAGACTGACAGACGCGGAGGGGACTTCCTACAAGCCGCGGCGGCGATCTCCGACACCGGGCACCAAATTTCCGTTGCGTTACGGTGCTCAGATTTCCCGCATTGCACCGTGCGACGGGTCTGGCGCAGAATTTGCCCGGCAATTGGTTCCGGGGGGAATCTACGATGTCGACACTCGTTCTGGCGGACGAGCTTGCGAATTGGCTGCGCGGCCTGCTCAATTCGAATCCGACGCATGACGCGGGGATCAATCGCGTGGTCGTGCCAGAGGACGTTCGAGACGCGCTGATCAAGATGCAATTCGTGAGGGAACAACCCGACTCGGTTGAGGTCACGGACCATGGCATCGACGCAATGTGGCAGTACACGCTGTCGCAGAGAATCAAGAGCGCGTAGCCAGGACCAACGTAGGTAATCTCTTACAAGACGGCGCAGCGAGTTCCAACAGCGCTCGTGGGGCTCACGTTCGATACTGGCCCGCCCTGATGCCTAGGCCATATGCGTCCGCGCGAAGTTCTTCAAGTCACGCGGCAAGCGCGCGTGAGGTTACTTCTTTCTTTCTACTTCGAATTCGGCACGAATCTCGTCGGGGATAACGTGCGGCTCATTGACATTGAAATGTCGGTTCAATATTTTTCCCAGCTTGGCTCTAGCGTCGAGCGTATCGATCAACATTGAGACGGTCTCCACAAACGTCGCTCGTATGCAGCGCGCGAGAGGCTCGTAAGGCCAGTTCTCCATATCCTCGAACGGCGGATTGCGCGCTCTAACCGAAATAGCACCAAGAATCTTAGTGAGCGGAAGAATAAGCTCTGGGGGAAAGAGGTCGATGGCTTGCGCAAGCCGATCCAGAATCGGAGTCGCGACCCTTCCATGGCTGATCTTCATCGAATGCGCAGCGTTCTTGATGTTCGCTACCGTTCGCATGTCGGCCTTTGTGTCTTCGGCTAGATTCAACAGCATCTTGGAGAGCACGAACAGCTCCAAGTCGATCATTGCCGCGTATTGAACGGCGCGAAGCCTGGCGCGGCGCCTTTCGATCATCAAGGGCAACAGGATGGCGACCACGGTTACGAGTGCAAGAGTAAGCGTGCCGATCGCAACCCATGCGTCCCAGCCCCATGCCCAAGGGGAATGGGGCGGATACGCCACGAAAAATGTTGCCGAATCCATCAACTCCCTTCGTGCATCCTTTGCATGATCAATTCGCCGCCTTCACTTGCGCTTGGTCAGCGCATGAATCGACGAAGTAAGCCCCATCAGGATGGCCAGGATCGAAAAACCTGTCGTTGAGTAGAAGAACGCTGAGCTCAGCCCGACAGCGTGTGCCGCAAGCCCACAAAGCCATGTGGCGAGAATCGCAAGCATTTGGATCAGCAACCCGATGCCGGCCATCGTAACAGCGGCCAGGCCGTCTGAAGGCTGACCTTCGACCGAAGCCTCTTTTACGGCATCGACCGCCGCTGCCGCGACCGATATGCAGGCTAGGGCACCAATTGTTCCTGTCAACAACAAGAGCTTTGATGTTGAGATGGATTCAAAAAGTGCGCGATCGAACCAGAACAGTGACAGCACGGATGGCGCGAAGATCGCCGCTGCGATAAGCAAGTAGCCGGCGGCTCGTTCTGGACCGAGCTTTCCATAGACGGAAATCAGATCGCTTATTTCGCCCATTAGCCTTCCGCTTCTCTTGGCGACGCCTAATCAGCGTAGGAAAACAGTTTGCAATGACCGTCCAAGGCTGTATTTCGAGAAACGAAATTTCCGCCTTCGATCCAAAGCATGATGCCCGGAAGGCGGTACGCGACAAGCAGGTCATAGTTGAGAGGTGTTGGTATCGCCTTGTCTGCTGCAATTAGTACTTCACCGAATTTCCTGCGAGTCGTCGGAAATAGTTCCGGTGCGCTCGCTTCGACAAGCCAGAACGTATTCGGCAAGCGCTTCTCGAACTGTTCGATCGCGTCGCTTTCGATGCGTTTGCCCGTTGGCTCTTCGCACGCTCTCAAATGGCGAAGGTACTGCTCTTTCGTTACGTGCAGTGAACGTAATACCAGTTGCTGGTTTTGCGCAAAGGCAGCAAAGCGGTCATACCATTTTATCCCTGCCGATGGGAGCAAGGAGGTCGCGAGAAATGACAAATACGCAAGGGCGATCAGTTCGGCCTCGACCCCCGTGAATACGGTCGGGAGGATCTTCACCCCGTAGAGCAACCGAAAGTTCTGCTTCGTGAGAAAGTGTCGCGGGAGGCAATAGTACGGCCCGAAGTTGTCGTCGTGAACTACATAAGCGCTGAGCCAGTTTTCGCTTGAGTAGTATCCGAGTCCGTCCACAAAATACTCACGCTGTGCATCGGGGACCCATGCATCGTCGTTGAAGGTATGACCGAACACTCCGATGACGTGTCGGCCGCCCGCCACCGCGGCGGCGGCGGTACCGGTCGTGCTTGGCGGTGGCTTTAGTTCGAAGCCGAGAATTGCCGGACCAGCGGACTCGATAGCGGCATAAAGATCGCGCTGGTAGTCGCCGAGTAACGGAACCGCGTTTGGCCCATTCGGCTCGTGAGTTACTTTGGCGACTTTGATACCCAGCGCATCGAACACGTCTTCCATTCCAGCTGGTCCAATTCCGGCACCGCTTCCGACCAATGTTGTCCTGTGATCGATCCCCATGATCTGATTAAGTGCCTGGTAGGTTATGTCGCCATCAGGCAAAACGCATGAGAGAACCGAACGCAGCGCTACATGGGCACAAACATACGTGCGATCGTTTTGTTGAGCGTATAGAACGCCAAATACCTGTTGTTCACCGGCAGCAGTTTGGACTTTGTATAGTTTTCCTGTGTGCAAAAAAGAGTTGCCGCCAAGCGTACGATGTGGAGAGAGCACCGCCTCGTAGACGTGCAGTTCCGGTAACGTGGAAGTGCGATAAGTGTCGAGCTTCACGATCGCATAACCGACAAAATCGCCGGGCTGCGGCGCTTCGTCGTAGTTCGATCTGAAGAACGACACGCGCACCGCTGAACCCGAGGCGAACTCGTTCGTGCGAACTGCTAGGTATGCATTCTCAGCTTGTAGGACAGCGCAATCCTCCTCGCGGATTCGCTCAAGGCAAACTGACTGGTAGCCGAGTTTCCGCGCGATCGAAAATATCCGACGCAACACCCGGTGCGACTGGAAGTGTTGGTCAACGAAGAGGAAATTGGAGCCGCCTCGCTCCAAACGCATATCGACCCACTCGGGGTCAACGCCCGGCGCGGACCTAAAGGTCACAGCTAGCTAAGGCTAGTAGGTCCCGACAGATACATCTCTCATCCGAGCGACCTGCTCCTCTCGATCTCGGAGGAATTGCGACACGGCGCTCGAAAGTGCGAGGTTGTTCACCGCAACTGTCACGGTGGCCTTCGCAAAGGAATGATTCCCATACGCGTGGGCACAATCATCCTGCTCTTCGCGTTCGCGTCGAGTGAGCGCCTGCAGCGCGACCGCCAGTCGTTCGGTCGTGTTATTCATGATGGCATCCATCCAACATTCCCCCAGAATAGCGCGCGAGTCCTGAACATACGCTCAGCGCACGGCAGCGGTCGAGAGGACAACCCGACCGAGGTGCGTGGCACCAAAAGGCAGCATTCAGATTTTTCATTGCCCGTAGCGACGCGACACCGCCATGGTCCGCCTGCGCGGACGGGGGATACGGTATCACATCACGTGATACGCATGAGTGCCATTCGTCGCGCGGATATCCCGTTCCAGTGGCGGCACTCAAAGCACTTGGTGTCCCCGAAAGTGACCCTTCGCAGCAGCACTAAACTTAGACATCCTTCCAACTATTTGATTTTATTGGTGGGCCCGGCAGGACTCGAACCTGCAACCAAGAGATTATGAGTCTCCTGCACTAACCATTGTGCTACAGGCCCCCGCCGCTCTTATTAAAACATGCTGTCGCGCGCAGCGCGACGATCGCTCTCCCTCTCCCCTTGGAGGAGAGGGCAGCGGGTGAGGGGGACTTTCAGACTTCCGCGCGCCAAAGCTGGTGGGAATGGCTTGTCCGCGTGGCAAACAAAAACGCCCGCTTCCGCGGGCGTTGGTCTTCGATAGGCGATTCGAACTATTCCAGATCCAGGAACGAGCGCAACTGCTCGGATCGGCTCGGATGGCGCAACTTGCGCAGTGCCTTGGCTTCGATCTGGCGGATGCGCTCGCGCGTGACGTCGAACTGCTTGCCGACTTCCTCGAGCGTGTGATCGGTGTTCATGTCGATGCCGAAGCGCATACGCAACACTTTTGCTTCGCGCGGCGTCAGGCCGCCGAGCACGTCGCGCACGGTCTCGTGCAGGCCCGTGCCGGTGGCAGCCTCGACCGGCGATTCGATACTCGTGTCTTCGATGAAATCGCCGAGGTGCGAATCCTCGTCATCGCCAATGGGCGTCTCCATCGAGATCGGTTCCTTGGCGATCTTGAGCACCTTGCGGATCTTGTCCTCGGGCATTTCCATCTTGACCGCAAGCTCTTCCGGCGACGGCTCACGGCCCATCTCCTGCAGCATCTGCCGGCTGATGCGGTTGAGCTTGTTGATCGTCTCGATCATGTGCACCGGGATGCGGATCGTGCGCGCCTGATCGGCGATCGAGCGCGTGATCGCCTGGCGGATCCACCACGTCGCATAGGTGCTGAACTTGTAGCCGCGGCGGTATTCGAACTTGTCGACCGCCTTCATCAGGCCGATGTTGCCTTCCTGGATGAGATCGAGGAACTGCAGGCCGCGGTTGGTATACTTTTTAGCAATGGAGATGACGAGTCGAAGGTTGGCTTCCACCATTTCCTTCTTCGCCCGGCGCGCCTTGGCTTCGCCGATCGACATGGCGCGGTTGATCTCCTTGATGTCGGCCAGCGACAGGTACAGCGCCTTTTCCAGCGCGACGAGCTTCTCCTGTTCGGCGAGGATCTCGTCGCGGTGCGCCTTGATCGCCGACGACCACTTCTGCTTCTTGCGGATCATCTCGTCGGCGAACTTGAAGTTCGTTTCCTGCTG
>Ga0157376_10001703_pt1 | contig 14631 bp, 9 predicted proteins | sample M45metaG_FD_121801 | JGI IMG/M metagenome (GOLD analysis project Ga0157376, IMG submission 121801) | Miscanthus rhizosphere microbial communities from Kellogg Biological Station, Michigan, USA - M4-5 metaG | ecosystem: Host-associated > Plants > Roots > Rhizosphere > Soil | place: USA: Michigan... | reverse complement strand
GCTGGGCGGACCAACGCGCTTGAGGGTGACAGGCTCGTCGAGTTCCTCGCCCGAGAGCTTCATCTTGTCGCCCTTCAGCTCGATGGCGTACGTCTCCCACTCGCCGCCGAGCAGGATCTTGATCTCATTCGGCGAGGGCCAGCGCCAGCGCACCGTCTCCTTGCCCCAGCTCGCGCTGGAGTCGGACCGGATGATCACCTGCTGCGGCCCGTCCTTCGACTTCACCTTGGCCACCCAGGTGCCGGTGATGCTCGATTGCTGGGCCGGGAGTGCGCCCGGGAGGAGCAGCGCGACCGGGATTGGCCAGTACTTCGCGAACATGGCACCTCCTCGTAGTGTTACACGCAGCGGGACGCAGGCGTAACTTAGCGTCACCCTGCCCTGCATCTAGGGGGCGGTCCGGACCGGTACAGGAGGCGGGATGTTCAAGTCGCGATATCGCGGTGGAGGGGGTAGCAGCGCCAATCGATGGCTGGTCGTGGCGGGCGCGGGCCTGGTCATCCTGGCGTTCGTGGCGCGAATGCTGCTCGACATCGGCCACACGAAGGTGTCCGACCTCGCAGGCGTTCTGCGCCCCGACACCGCGAAGCCGGCCGTCACCAGCGCCCCTGCCCCCACCCCGGCAGATACCGTCGGGCCAGATACCTTCCCGGCGTCCCCGGCGGCGGCGCAACGCCCGGCGTCGACACCTCCCGATACGGCGACGAACCCGGCATCACCGGCACCGCCCGCGACACCACCGAAGGTGAGCATGTCACAAGCGACCGCTTCGCCGGGCACTGCTCCCTCCTCCACGCCTCCGACGGGGACGCACGTCACTGTCGCCAAGCCCCCGCCGGTCCTGCGGATGGACACGACCACGCCGGGCAGCCGCTACGTGGTGCAAATCGGGGCCTTTGGCTCCGAGGCCAACGCCGCCAAGCTCGGCCAGCGCGCCTCGGCCCTGGGGTACGAGGCGACAGTCGTCCCGCAGGTTCGCGGGGATGCAACGCTCTATCTGGTGCGCGTCGTCCGCGCCGGCAGTCCGGCCGACGCGCGAATCGTGTCTGACTCGCTCGCGAACACGCTCGGCGTCAAGGCCGTCGTGCTCCGGCCCGACCAATAGGAGACACATGCCCCGCGTCGTGGTTCCCACCGAGTCGGACGAGCGTGCCGCGGGCATTTCGCATCGGCGCCGCAAGGTGATCCTCAGTATCCTGGCGATCGTGATCGCACTCGCATCGGCCGCTTTTGCGCTCAGGGCGTGGCGCGCCCGGGGACAGCGGGCCAGCGCCGACACGGTGTTCGTCTCAGCGCCGGCGTGGCCCAAGACCGAGGCGCGGCCGCTGGCGCCGAAACCGACGCTCGCGGGCCGGGACTACCTGCTCCAGTTGGCCGCCTACCCCAGCAAGGAGGAAGCGGAAGACCTGGCGACCCGCCTGAACGGATTGTCCTGGCCGGTGAGCGTCGTCGTGCCGGTAAGCGCGACTGATTCTCTCTACAAGGTCATTGTGAGGGGGATTTCCGATAAGGCTGTCGCGCGCAGGGTCGCCGACTCCCTGGGTACAGCGCTGCGCCTCCGTGTCACCATCATCGAGCCGACCGGCACCCGGTCCAAGTAGCGCGGCAGGGGAAATCCATGCCAGGCGCGGCGTACCCTCAACAGCGCTCCGCGTCCAGGCTCAGGGCTTCGTTGCCGGCTCCTCCTGCAAATGATCCATGTGCCGGTGCAACATTCTCCAGCTTCCGTTCTCGCGCCGGTAGACCTGCGTCACCCTTGTCAGGCCGGATTGTTGGCCCTCGACGCCGCGTTGACAGTATCTGGACCGCTCCAGGGTTACGGTATAGGCCAAATCACCCGACACCGCGACGCTCAGGTACTCGATCGAGACGCTCGCGCCGCAGGGCACAAAGCGGCCCAGGGCAAACAGATATTGTTTCGCCACCGCCGGCCAGCCGCGGCGGATGCCGCCGAACGGCGTGAAGAGCGTCACATCGTCGGTGTGCGACACGTTCTCCAGGTACAGGGCCGAGTCGCCATTGAGCCCCGCGGTCAAGCCCGCCTCAAAACGGACGAGGTAGGCACGGAAGCTCGAGTCGGAAACCACCGGCGCCGGCATGGGCGGCGGTGCGGGCACCTGCGCCTCGACGGCTGACGGGAATCCAAGTGCAAGCGTCAGCACAGCCGCCATCATCGAAGGCCGGTGAAGCAATCGTCGCGGTGCGATCACGGACTCACCTTCCCTTCCGTCGCTGACACCTTGCTGGTGAACCCAACGGGCCAGACCCCGAAGCGGACGCCGAGTGAAACCCAGCGCCCAGGGCCGGCTTCATAAAAAGCGCCGGTAGCGGAGTTCGCGACGACATTGCCGACATAGGTAATGCCGAACAGGTTGTTGACGGACGCAAAGACACCAATCGGGCCGCGATCATACTGGGCGCTCAGTTGGACCAGGGTGCGTGCCGGAACGGCACTGAAGGGAACCGCAGTCACCACTGGTGACCCTGGTGGTTGCCTGAAGTACACCGTGCCGGAAGTGGCGTTGCCCGACTCGACATACATCAGGCTCTGCCACTCCAGTTGGACCCCGAGCGACAGCCCGGGCACCGGCCGGGCCTGGGCGCCCAGGGTGACCCTGTTCTGCGGCACGGCCGGAAGCAGGTTGCCCGACTGGTCCACGAACTGGGCGCGGCCCGTCGAGTCGACGACATTGGCGAAGAAGTCGAGCAGCCTGAAGTCGGAGAAGGTATAGGTGCCCGACAGGTCCAGCCAACGAGTCACCGATGCCAGCAGCGAAACCTCGATGCCGAAGCTGCGTGACTTGCTGGCGTTCTCGATGATGAGATTTCCGGCGCTGTCGAATGGGACGAATTCACCGGTAACATTGGAGAGGAACACCGCAACGTCGAATTGGAGGCGCCTGCTCAGGAGGCCGCGCGCCCCCACCTCGTAGTTCCACAGCGACTTGGGGTCGACGGACTTCAGCTCCTCGCCCGGTGAGGGTGAGATCTCCCCGAACGCCGGAACCTCGAACCCGCGAGCGACCGAGAAGTACATTGCGTCGTTCGTGCTGGTGCGCCACGTCAGCGTCGTCCGCGGCGACCACTGGCTGTAGATTCGCTGCTGTGCCGGAAGGTGAGCGCCGTCGTCAATGCTGCTGGTGAAATTGAACTTCACTTCGTCGTATCGCAGTCCCGTCGCAAGTGACACCGCCTCGCCGAAGGCCCACTCCGCCTGGACATACAATCCCAGATTGCGCCCCTGGTCGGTGCCGTCGTCCAGCACACTGCCCCGCTGGCCCGATTGATTGGTCCACCGCTGGTCGTGGGCATACACGTTGTCATATGCCGCTCCGGCAGTAAGGCCCAGCGGGCTGCCCCCCACGCGAGTTGCACTGACTTGTCCGCCGAGCTGCGAGCGGTGGAAGCTGCCATGAAGGATCCGTACGAACCGGAAGTCGAGCACCCGGCCACCGTAGTAGTAGTATGCCGACGCGTTCACTGACCTGGAGGCATTGAGCCCCTGCTCGAGCCGCATGCCCACCCGGTACCGTGGCTCATCGCGTCCGAAGTCAAACGCCACGGTGATCGGCTGCGCGGCATTGGGATTTGCCTCGAATTCGGGTTGGGTCAGTTGCCCGGGCAGGGAGGTGCTGATTTTCGACAACTCGGCGTCCAGCGAGATCAGCGTCCGGGCCGCCAGCTGGTAGTCCGCGCGCAGCTGCCCGCGTCCGATGCCTCCTGCACTGTGTTCCCGGTAGCCGTCGAGATACGAGTAGGAGCCGGAAGCCAGGATGCTGCCACGTCCGCCGTGAAATCCGGAGCCGGCCGAGCCATAGAACTTCTCGAAGCCGTACGCGCCGAACTCCGAGTAGGCCACGATGCCGGAGTTGGACAGCCCGGTCTGCGAAATGACGTTGACTACGCCGCCGGATGATCCGGCATACAGCGCTGACACCGGGCCGCGCACCACCTCGATCCGCCGGGCAGCCAGCAGCTCGACGAGATCGGTGCGGGCCACCCCATCCGGCTCCGATAACGCCACCCCGTCAAGAAGGAGCGCCACTCCCCGGATCGCCTGCCGGGCGCGGCTCGCGGACCCTCTGATACCGATATTGACATCGTCGGTGCCGAAGCGCGACGCCGTTTGCACACCCGGCATCATCCGAAGCGTCTCGTTGAGTCCAACGGTGCGTCCCTGGCGAATGGCAATCGTGTCTGCCACCGAGATCGCCGCGGGGACATCCAGGAGGGTGAGCGGATCGGGTGTCGCGGTCGTCGTGATCAGGTCGAGCGTGGTGATCGCAGGCGTCAGTGAAACGTCGACGCTGCGCACCTCGGCATCGGACACGACCAGCTGGATCGTTATCGGCAGATAGCCGAGCTGACGAGTCAGCATCTCCACCGGACCCGCCGGCACCGCGTGAAGGCTGAACCGCCCCATCGAGTCCGTGATCGTGTGCAGTCCGGCCGCACGGATCATCACTTCAGCACCAGCCACCGCACTGTCGTTGCTGGTCTGGACCACTCGCCCGCTGATGGTGGCTCCCTGCGCGGCCAGGAGCGCAGGACAGAAGATCATCACCAATACGACCAGGACCCGACAGAAGGAGGTCAAGGCCGACCCGGTTCGCGCACATTCGCGCCGTCCCGCCGGCGCGATTACCAGAGTTCCATCCGTGTCAGCAGGTCACGCCAGCGCGGGTCGTTCCTCAGACCGGCAAGCGATGGAGCCACCTTGAGCGTGTTCATGCCGGACGCGTGTTCGACGTAGCCCCGCTCCAGCCACTCGAAAGCGGCATCGTGCTCGCCCAGGCCGGAGTAGCCCGACGCCACGCCGAACGGCGGCAGGTACACGTCGGTCGCTTGCGACAGGTGCGCATCGAGCAGCGTTCTGGCTTCGTCCTGCCTGCCCGTGCTCGCCAGACCGTAGACCAGCTGGCCCGCCTGGCTCTGGCCGCCGAATTCCACAGCTCGCCGCAATACCTCGACGGCCTCCTCACCCCGGCCGAGTTGCAGCAGCACATGACCCAACTGCGTGAGCGCAAACGCGAAGCGCGGCGCGATCTCCACCGCAGTCCGGAGCGGCCCCAGGCCTTCCGCCGGGCGGCCCGCGTGCATGTGCGCCCGCCCCAGCGTCAGGTTGAGAGCGGGCGACAACGGGTCGAGCACGAGCGCGTGCGAGGCCACCTCAATGGCCTCGTCGAACCGTCCGAGGTGCTGCTGCTGGATCGAGAGATAGAGCCAGCTGTTGATGACCGTGGGATCGAGTTCCATGGCCAGCCGAAGCTCGCTTTCCGATTCGGCCCAGCGCCACTCGAAGGCAGAGAGCAGGTTGCCATTGCTCGCGTGCACCGATGCGATGTCACCCCCGAGCCGGAGCGCTTCCGCCATCGCCGCGCGGGCCACGGGAATCGTGTCGGCTGGTCGCATGCCGCCGAAGATCGTGAGCAGCACCTGCGTGTCGGCCAGGCCGGCGAACGCCTCGGCGTAGGTCGGGTCGCGCTCCGTAGCCTGCCTGTAGTAGTCGGCCGCACGCTGGAGATCGGGAAGGGTCCGCTTCTCCCAGAAATACCGTCCCTTGAGGTACAGCTCGTACGTCGCAACGTCGCGCCGTGGAGCCGCGGAGGGAGCCATCTCGGCCCCGCCGAGTCTCGGGGCCAGGGCTGCCACGATGGCACGCGCCAATTCCTCCTGCACCTCGAAGATGTCACGCACCTCGCGGTCAAAGCTCTCCGACCACACCAGGGTGGCGTGCGGCGCCTGTACCAGGTGCGCCGTCACCTTGAGCCGCTCCCCCAATCGTCGCACGCTCCCCTCGAGCAGGTACGTCACGCCCAGCATGTTGGTCACGGCCCGCGCGTCCAGTCCCTTGCCCTTGAGCGCGAAGGCCGTGGTGCGGGCGGTGACTCGGAGCCCGCGGACCTTCCCCAGCGCGTTGATCAGTTCGTCGGTGAGCCCGTCGGTCAAGGGCGTGTCATCGGTGTTCCCGCTGGTGTTGGCGAATGGGAGCACAACCACCGAAGTGCCGCGAACCCGCAGGGAGGGCGTACGGTCGGCTGACGACGGTGGCACTGGGGAGTGCACATACATCGCAGCCGGATCTGCTTCGATCATCGCGAGCACCTCGACCAGGTCGAGCGCACTCTGGGGTCGTGCTTCCGGATCCTTGCACAACAGATGCTGGATAAGCGCCTCCAGCGCAGGCGGAATGACCGCGCTCCGACCGGCCGGTTCGGGCTCCACAGCCAGCACCGCGTGGAGGATCGCGGCGTAGGACGGCCCGTCGAACGGCCGCCGGCCCAGGAGCATCTGGTAGAGCGACACTCCCACCGCCCAGAGGTCGGCCCGGTGGTCCACCCCGTTGCCGCGCAGCTGCTCCGGGGCGAGATAGGCCGGCGTCCCGATCAGGCTGCCCGACCTGGTGGACTCCTGGTCCATCAGCTTGGCCACTCCGAAATCGGTGAGCTGTACGTCGCCCGTCGCGCTGAACAGGACGTTGGCCGGCTTCACATCACGATGCACGATCCCCATCTCGTGCGCTGCCGCAAGCGCCTCCGAGAGTTGACGCGCGATCCGCAGCGCCTCTGCGGGAGGCAGCGGCCCCCTGAGCAGCCGTTCACTGAGGGAACCGCCGGGACAGTATGTCATCGCGAAGTACGGCGTACCATCCGGGGTGATGCCTGTCTCCAGCAGGCGCGCCACGTAGCGGTGCACAAGGCGTCCCAGAATGTGCCGCTCGGCCAGGAAACGACGCAACATGCTCCCAGCTACCTGCGGTCCTCCTCGCACCACCTTGAGCGCCACCGGGTCTGCAGTGGTGACATTTGTCGCTACGGCGAGGTACACCACACCCATGCCGCCGCGTCCAAGTTCTCGCACGATCCGGTATGGCCCAACCTGCTCAGGCCTGGCCGTCTCGACAGCGTCCCCCGGCGGCTCGCTGCCATTCTCCGAGAGCGCGTCCAGCAGCCCCAGCGCCGGCTCCGCGAGAAAGTCGCCCGATCGCTCGAAGGCGCGCAGTAGCCGGTGCACCAGCGCCCGGAGCTCCGGATCGCCGTCGCAGGCGCGATCCACGAAGCCCGGGCGCTCACCAGTCTCGAGGTCGAGCGCCGCATCGAGAATCGTGTCGGCCTGGCGGAACCGTCCGGGAGTAGGTGAGCGCATGGGTCTCAGTCCACCATGTCGGGATAGAGCGACTGGTACAGCCAGCTCTTCGCCTTCGCCCAGTCGCGCTTCACCGTCCGGGTACTGGTACCCAGCGCCTCTGCGGTCTCCTCCTCGGTCAGGCCTCCGAAGAAGCGCATCTCGACCACGCGGGCCTGCCGGACATCGAGCGTCGCCAGCCGCGACAGCGCACCATCCAACGACACCAGGAGTCCGGCGCGATCATCGGCGGTCATGCCCGCGATAGTCTCGAGTGGTACCCTCGTCGCACCGGCACCACGTTTCACCGCACCATGTCGCCGTGCGTGGTCGACCAGGATCCGTCGCATCGCGGTCGACGCGATCGCGAAGAAGTGCGCCCGGTCCTTGAACTGGGATCGCCGCTGGTCCACGAGCTTGAGGTATGCCTCGTGCACCAGTGCGGTGGTGTTGAGACTGTGGCCGCTGGCTTCGCGTCGCAGCTGTCGGTGGGCCAGTTGCCGCAGGTGCTCGTAGACAAGGGGAAACACAAGACCGGGCGCGGCGGGGTCGCCGGCGCCGGCTCGCTGGAGCAGATCGGTCACGCTCTCAGGTGTATCCATATGGATTGGTGGCCCTCGCAGGCGCGGCGCCTGGCGTCCTCAACCCTCGCGCGACCGTACCTCCAGCCGCTGAGCAACGCAATCAAGACGTTCCACCGCGCCGCTTCCACACGCCGAACTCACCCGATTCCGGTTCATGGGACGATCGACCCATGGTATTCTGTCGCGCATGCCTTCGGAGCTCACGCCGTTCTGCAGTGTGGCCCAAGTGGGGCGCACGCTGCGCGTACTGGTATAGGGCAGATCCCGTTGCCCCACCCGCGACGACGACACGACGAACCTGGATGCACTTGAAGAGGAGGACGTATGCGCAACAGAACTGCCGCGGCGCTCGCCGCCCTATTGATGGTACTCGCTGGGTGCGGCGATAGTGAGACCCCCTCCTCAACCGGGCCGGCGGGCGCGGTGGCACCGGACAATCCCGCGGTAACCGGCGACGAGACCAGCGCGATGGTCTGGCACCCCGAAGGGAAGCGTGCCGACCTCATCGAGACGGTCGAAACCTGGAACGACAACATCGAGGAGTTCAGTCGCCTCGCCTTTGTTTCGCCGCCAGCCGAAGCCCGCATGTCCGCCATGGCCAATACCACCGTCCACGACGTCATGAATGCCGTAGACCGGCGCTATGAGCCGTACGCCTACGACGGAAGGGTCACGCAGCCGGTCTCTGTCGAAGCAGCTGTCGCCACGGGAGCCTTCGACGTGCTGTCGTCGATTGGCGCAGGGCTGCCAACTCCCGACGCCCTCGAATTCATCACCAAGGCCTACAACGACTACATGCTGTCTGTCGGCAACGGCACGGAAGTCACGCACGGGACACAGCTCGGGCACGAGGCGGCCGCCGCAATGCTGGCGAATCGCGCGAATGATGGATCGGCGGGCCCGCCTGCCGTCATCTTCACCTCCACGGGCGAGCCGGGAAAGTTCCGCTCACCCATCGGTACTGCGACGGCCCTGACCGGACCACAGGCCATTCCCCACTGGGGCGGCGTCAAGACGTTCGTCCTCACGAGCGCTGCCCAGTTCCGGGCGCCGCCGATGTACGGGGCCGCAACCGTGGAGGATGCCGTCAAGACCCCGGCGTACCTCGCGGACTATGCCGAAGTAAAGCGCCTTGGCGGCATGGTGTCCGAGCGGACCGCTGAGCAGACCGAAATCGGCTTTTTCTGGATCGAGAGCACCATCCAGGGATGGAACCGTATCGCGCGACACCTCGCCGACAAGCGGCACCTTGACGCATGGAAACTTGCACGGCTGCTGGCGCACGTCGCGCTTGCCGAGGCCGACGCGTACATCTCCACTTTCGACACGAAGTATCACTACAACTTCTGGCGCCCGATTACCGCCATCCGGCTGGGCAACCTGGACCCGAGCACTCCTGGTGATGAGACCTGGCAGGCTGCCAGCATGCTGGTGCCCGCCCTCGGTGGCACGCCGCCGATGCCCGACTACAACTCCGGTCATTCCATTGCCGGCGCGTCTGCGGCCCAGGCGATACTCGCGAATATCGAGGGTGGAACCGCGTTCACCACGGAATCGGGCACGCTGCCCGGTGTGACGAGGAGTTTCCACTCCGTGCGTGAGGCGGCTCGGGAGAATGCCGATTCGCGCATCTACATCGGCTTCCACTTCCGTCACGCAACCGACAAGGGCGTGTCGGCGGGCGAGCAGGTCGGCCGGTATGTCGGCGATAACTCGTTGCAGCGCGTCCGCGGGAACTGAGAGCTCATATGGCAAAGAGCACCCGAGTGTTTGCTGTCGGTTTCCAGGTATACGGCGTGTACTGACACTGCACGACCGAAACGATCCACCCACCTGGCTCCCTGTCGCCCGGTCCGGCGCCAGGGAGCCCTTCCGCAGACCCGAGCCGCCTGTCGGCCGATCGTCTCCCTTCCAATCAAGGACTTGGCCCCTTCCGCGCCCCACCCGCGCGTTCTGTAAGCAGGAAGACTGATTCGGCCCATCCCGTTGATCGCAAATCTCCGGGTGTGCGCCGTTCAATAGCAGGGAACCCGGGTCAAAGTCACGCTCGACGGAGGCGCCCCATGGAAACGAAGCGCAATGCAGCCGCCTGCCTGTTCACGCTGGCCCTGGCGCTTTCGGGGTGCAGCTCCTCGACCGATGGCGGCGAAGATGTCGGCGGCCTGAAGGTTTCGGTCACGACGGAAGGTGGCAAACCGGACGTTGACGGCTATACGGTCCAGATCGAGGGGCACGAGGAAGAATCGGTGCCGGCAAATGGCCAGGTCACGGTCACGGGTCTGGCGCCCGGCAACTATGTCACCCGGCTGGCAGGCCTGGCGTCCAACTGCTACGTGTCAGGTGCCAACCCGCGCACGGTCGCCATACAGGCGGGCTCGCAGGCAACCGCCGACTTCACCGTGACCTGCCCGGTGACCGGGGCACGGATAAGCGTGACCACGGAGGCCGTGGGCAATGACTACGACGAGAACGGCTATTTCCTGAAGATCGGCAACAGCTATCCGAGGCGTGTTCCCGCCAGGGGTGTAACCATTTTCGGTGCCGAAACCGAGGGCGTGCTCCCGATCGAGATCACTGAGGTGGCGCCGAACTGCAGTCCCGACCCCGCCAACCCGTCGACGATCACCACGGCGGCCGGTCAGGAGTCGCAACTCACGCTTCGCTTTACCTGCGCCAACGTCAACGGCGCACTCCACGTCGCCGTGTCGACCAGCGGCCCTGACGTGCAGTCAGCCGGGTTTGGCTTAGAGCTGGATTTCAGCCCGCTCACCCTTGACGCCACCAATGCCGCGCTGCTTCCTCGCGTGCCCGGCGGGGAGCATACGCTGGGAGTCGACACCGAATCACTGCAACCGAATTGCCGGGTCAGCGGTCCGAACCCGCGCACGGTTTCGGTCGCGATCGCCGACACCACCGAGGTGACTATCGCCGTGGCTTGCACCGCCGTTCCGAAAGTGGTCGTCACCGCTTCCACGAGCGGTGCGGATCTCGATACCGACGGGTACACGGTCACGCTGTACTCGCCCACGGACTACTACTACGGAACGACGTACGAGATTGCGATCCCTGCGAATGGAACGGTTCGCAGCCCGTACATGCGTGCCGGCACGTATCAGGGCTTTGCGAGTGGCATCTCCTCCAACTGCCAGCAGACCGGCCTCACGCCGATCCCGGTCACGCTTGGTGCCACAGACGTGGCGCTGAACCTGACCGTGCATTGCAACGCCGCGCGTCAACTGGCGTTCGTCACCGGCACCGGAGCCGGCAGCGAAATCAGCGTCGGGAGCGAACTCGGAACCTCGATCCAACTTACGCACAACGCGGTGGCCGACTCGAATCCAGCGTGGTCCCCGGATGGCCAGCAGCTGGCCTTCGCCAGCAGTCGAGACGGGAATAGCGAGATCTACGCCATGAACGCCGACGGGAGCAACGTTCGCCGGCTCACGACGAACGCTGCGGCAGACTACGAACCCACCTGGTCCTCCGACGGCACCCGCATCGCCTTCGTGAGCGAGCGGGACGGGAACAGAGAGATCTACGTCATGGACCAGACGGGTCTCAATCCGGTGCGCCTCACCAACAATCCGGGGCTCGATATCGAACCGGCGTGGTCACCGTCGGGCAACCACATCCTGTTCGCACGGGGTGGCGCATTCAACCTGACGGTCACGCACGTCATGAATTTCGACGGGTCCGGAGTGACCAGCCTCGGTACCGGTGGGAACCGGGAATCGAGTCCGGTATGGTCACCGAACGGGGCCCAGATCGCGTTCGTGCGCATGGATGCCTCCCCCCTGGGCAGCCTGCGAATCATGAACGCAGACGGCACCGGCGTGCACGAACGTCAGCTCAACTTCATCGGGCCCGACCTCTCGTGGGCCCCAGACGAACGAATTGCGTTCATTCAGCCCGACGACTGCTACTTCGGCTGCTATGGCACCTCGCTCAAGATCCTGTGGGGCAACGGTACTGTCGGGCTCCTGCCGTGGCTCGAGCCCTCCGAGCCGGCCTGGCGGCCATGAAGGCCCCGGTATGGATGGCGCTCTCCCTCGGCCTCGTCGCGTGCGGCGACGAGGCCGGAGGTCCGCCTCCACCGCCTCCCCCGGATCCACCGGCGTTCGCCAGCGCGGTAGCGACGATCCCCGCCGGTAACATGATCAGTGTGAGCCTTGCCCTGTCGGTCAGCGGTGCCGACAGCGTGATGGTGCACTACCGGATTCTCGATTCCGCGGTGACGACCGAGCTCGTGTCGCCTGCTGAGGCACCCGGCGGCACGGAACTGACGATCATGCTGTACGGACTGTTCCCGGAGCAGCGCTACACGGTGACCGCTGTTGCCTTTGGTCCGGGAGGCCAGGCGAGCTCCGCTCCGGTCGAAGTCAGCACCGGCGCCCTCCCTGCCGACCTCCCGGCATACTCCACTTCCGGTTCCGGCGCCGAGCCAGGATACGTGGTCTTTGCCGCGGGCAATTACGGTCTCGTGATCGACAACGATGGGCGGATCGTCTGGTATCGCCACTTTCCCGAAGGAATCGGGCTCAACTTCCAGGCACTGGCAAACGGCCGTTATGCCACCCAGCCGCACACCAGCGATGCGGCCGATGTCGAGCCCTGGGTGGAGATCGACCCGCGCGGTGAAGTGGCGGGACAGTTCAGTTGCGCCGGCGGCCTGCCGTCCCGTTTTCACGATGCGATCAGCGACCTGTCCGGTGGCCACTGGCTGATGTGCGACGAGCTGCGCGTCATGGACCTGACGGCGATTGGCGGGCAGCCCGCCGCACGGGTCACGGGAACGGTCATCCAGCACGTGAACGACTATGGCGCGCTCCTCTTCCAGTGGAGCCCATTCGATCACTTCGCGATCACCGATCTTCCCCTTGCCGATCGTACCGGTCCCATCGTCAACTGGACGCACGGCAACGCCATCGCCCTCGATGCTGGCGGCGCGCTTCTCGTCTCGTTCAGGAGCCTGAGCGAGATCACGAAGATCTCCATCGGCACCGGTGAAGTTCTCTGGCGTCTTGGCGGCCTGGCGAACCAGTTTACCCTGCAGGGTTCCTCGATGCCTCCCTTCATCGGGCAGCACGGGCTCCGGGTCACGTCAACCGGTCTCCTGCTCCTCGACAACCGTGGCGAGCCGGGCGCCTCCCGGGCCGAGCGCTACCAGCTGGACGAGGGCGCGATGACGGCGACCCAGATGGAGTCGTTTGCTTCGTCGCCGGCGGCGGTGGGAATGCTCGGAGGCAGCGTGCAGCAACTGGAGCACGGACATGTGCTCGTCTCGCTGGGCAACGGTCAGAAGGTGGAAGAGTACGACGCGGCCGGCGACGTCGTGTGGCGTCTCACGGGCGGAACCGGATACATCTTCCGGGCCCAGCGCATCGCTTCCCTGTATGCGCCGGGAGTAGGAACACCCCGGTAGGTCCGGCCAAAAAAGAAAGGCCCCGGCGCTGCCGGGGCCTCTCCTGCTGCTCACCTGCCTGTTTAGTACATCCCGCCCATGCCGCCGCCCGGAGGACCACCAGCCGAGGCCGGCTTGTCTTCCTTCTTCTCCACCACCACGCACTCAGTGGTGAGGAGCAGCCCGGCGATCGACGCGGCGTTCTGCAGCGCCGTGCGGGTCACCTTGGTCGGGTCGATGACGCCCGACTTGATCAGGTCCTCATACTGGTCGGTCGCGGCATTGTAACCGAAGGCCTTGTCCTTGGACTCCCGGATGCGCGCCACCACGATCGACCCCTCGGCGCCCGCATTCTGGACGATCATGCGAATCGGCTCCTCGATCGCACGACGGACGATCTCGACACCGATCTTCTCGTCCTCGGTGAGACCCTTCACCTTGTCGAGCGCGGACTGCGCGCGAAGCAGCGCAACGCCGCCGCCCGGCACGATGCCCTCTTCGACGGCCGCACGGGTCGCGTGCAGCGCGTCCTCGACACGGGCCTTCTTCTCCTTCATCTCGGTCTCGGTCGCGGCGCCGACGTGGATCACGGCGACACCACCGGCCAGCTTCGCGAGGCGCTCCTGGAGCTTCTCACGATCGTAGTCCGACGTGCTCTTCTCGATGGCCGCGCGGATCTCGCCGATGCGTCCCTGGATGCCATCCTGCTTGCCCTTGCCATCCACGATCGTCGTGTTGTCCTTGTCGACCACGATCCGCTTCGCGCGGCCCAGGTCGTTCAGCGTCGCGTTCTCGAGCTTGAAGCCCACTTCCTCGCTGATCACGTTGCCGTTCGTCAGGATCGCCACGTCGCGCAGCATTTCCTTGCGGCGATCGCCGAAGCCCGGGGCCTTCACGGCCGCGACCTTGAGCGTACCACGGAGCTTGTTCACGACCAGCGTGGCCAGCGCCTCACCCTCGATGTCTTCCGCGACGATCAGGAGGGGCTTGCCCGACTGGGCCGCCTTCTCGAGGATCGGGAGGAGCTCCTTCATCGCCGAGATCTTCTTGTCGTGGATGAGGATGTAGGGATCGTCGAGGATCGCCTCCATCTTCTCCGGGTCCGTCACGAAGTACGGCGACAGGTAGCCACGGTCGAACTGCATGCCCTCGACCGTCTCCAGCGTGGTCTCGAGGCCCTTCGCCTCTTCAACGGTGATCACGCCATCCTTGCCGACCTTCTCCATGGCATCGGCGATCAGGTTGCCGATTTCCTTGTCGTTGTTGGCGGAGATGCTGCCGACCTGCGCGATCTCCTTCTTGCCGGCGCTCGGCACCGACATCGCCTTGAGCTCGGCAACCACGATTTCCACGGCCTTCTCGATGCCGCGCTTGAGCTCCATCGGGTTCGCGCCGGCCGTCACGTTCTTGAGGCCTTCGCGGAAGATCGCCTGCGCCAGCACGGTGGCCGTGGTGGTGCCGTCGCCCGCCAGGTCGCTCGTCTTGGTCGCGACTTCCTTCACCATCTGCGCGCCCATGTTC
>Ga0157376_10001702_pt1 | contig 14632 bp, 11 predicted proteins | sample M45metaG_FD_121801 | JGI IMG/M metagenome (GOLD analysis project Ga0157376, IMG submission 121801) | Miscanthus rhizosphere microbial communities from Kellogg Biological Station, Michigan, USA - M4-5 metaG | ecosystem: Host-associated > Plants > Roots > Rhizosphere > Soil | place: USA: Michigan... | reverse complement strand
CAGGACGCTCCCCTGGCCGAGCAGACCGGCTCGTTCCGGTGCAGGCAATGAAACGCGCCGGAACTCCGGTCCGGTCACGCCCTGGATGCCGTAGTGCCTGGCGACCTGCTCGTTGAGGAACGTGTAGTCGGCGCTCCAGAGCTCGATCGGGTCGCGGTCGTCACGCAGCTGGCTGAGCAGGAACAGCTCGGTCTCTCTGGCGAGGGCGTCACGCAGCGAGACGTCGTAGTACGGGAAGAACTTCTTGTCCGGATCGGCCTTGCCGAGTTTGTCGAGCTCCAGCCACGGGAAAAAGAAGCGCGAGACGAAGGCCTGGGCGCGATCGTCGGCGAGCATTCGCCGGATTTCGCGCTCGAGAACGGCGGGGTCGCGGCGCTGCGCCGCTTGAAGCAGCGCGGCATCCGGCGCGGCATTCCACAAGAGGGTTGCGAGGCGCGTGGGGATCTGGCCGGCGTCGGCCGGTTCGGACGGCTTCACGTTCGTGACCCAGGCGTGCTCGATGGACGCCATGGCTGCGTCGTACGTCGGTCGGTCGGGCCGGGGCGCCCCGACCGGCGGCATCGTGCCTGCCTGGAGTTGCCGGTAGGCCCGCGTCCACACGTCCGGGTTCTCCGGGATCCGCGCGGCGTCGAACTGGTCGAGCAACACGCCAGACGGCGATCGCATGCGGCCGTTGTGACAACCGGAGCAGTACGTGTCGATGACGGTCGACGCGCCTGATCCGGCCTGCGCGGACGCACGGCCGCCGCCGGCGAGGACGATGGCAAGGATCACGAAGGATCGGCGCATGGCTGCGTCTCCCAAGCTGGTCACAGTATCGCTCAACACATGTGGTCGTGCTGCGGCATGATGGGCCCATGCCACCGAAACCCAGACACAACCGGACCCGGAACGCGAACAGGACGGTCGTGCGGCTGCTGGCCGCGACGGGCCTCCTCGCCCTGTGCGTAATCCTTTGGATGCCCGGCCTCGAGGCCGGCGATCCGGAGTCGCCCATCGAACGGGCGATCGCTTTTCTCGCGGCGAATCAGGTCACTCGGCCGGTTGACGTCATCGTCAACGGCGCGCGGGTCGTGGACTTTCCGGGAAACTGGCCGCAACACTTCACATTGCGGGGGAACGAGGCGTTTCGCGTACGCGACGTGAGCCCGTTCACCGTGGCTTTCATCCACCACGCCCTGACGGGCGTCGTCGAAGCCAATCGCCGCGCGCTTCGCCTGAGCCCGGGCGATCTCTGGGTGGCGCGCTCGATGCGCCGCCGTGCGGTGAATTTTCTCGAGGGCTTTGCGTCGGCACCAGGGGCACCCGATGCAGGCACCTTCGCGTTCTGGCCTTACGACGTGGATCCGGCCACACCCGGTCCGCTGCTGACGCTTTGGCTCACGGCCCGGTTCCAGGGTCCGTTCCTGGGCGGGCAGCGCGTGCCCATCAACCTGCCCATCTACCCGGGCACGATGGCGATTCCCAGCGACGCCGACGTCACTGCGACCACGTACGCATCGCTCCTCGACGCGGCGATCTTCGATGCCCGCCCCTGGCGCGACGTGGGCTTCCAGCGCTTTTTTGTCGACTGGCGCGATGTGGGCGTCGTCCCGAGGCGACTGAATCCCGACTGGCTGCCACAGGCGAGCGGCGCGTTTCTCACGTGGCTCACGTACCGGGATCAGCCGTTCCCGCTATTCCCCAACGACGTGGATCTCGTCGTCAACGGCAACGTGCTCTATTCGCTGGCGCGCCACCATCGGCTCAATGTGCCCGGCGTGGCAGAGAGCGTGGCCTTGATCAACCTCGCCGCCGCAGCCGGACTCCATCGTGACCACCTGGAGGAGATCTCCGACTACTATCCCGATAACCTGGCGTTTCAGTACGTCGTGTCGCGTGCGTTCCACGAAGGGCCGGTACCGGCGCTTGGCCCAGCCGTCCGGATCCTGGCGGACGACCTCGAGGCGTCGGTCCTCTTTCGCGCCGACGGCACGGCCTACTGGGACAAGGGCGACCCCCATCTGAACACGGCTTTCGCCGTGCTCACGCTTCTGAACGCGGGCCGCGACACCCCGATCATCGGCCACGCCGTCGACTACCTGATCGCCGAGCAGAATGCGCAGGGCGGCTACGACGAAGCGAAGTTCTTCATCGCGCGTACCAACGGCGGCGTGGTGTTCGAGTTCTCGTCTGCATCCTTCACCACGGCGATGGCGCTCGAAGCGCTGGTGCGCGACGCGGTGACCCGCTGCGTTCGCGGCAAAGACCGTCCCGAGCCCGCCTGGCTGGCCCGCTGCGGCTGAAGCACCTGACCGCCGCCCGAGGGATGAACATCGCGAGCACCAGCAAGACGATCACCGCGACCGTCCTCATCCAGTTGCTCGAGGATCGCGGCGTGTCGGGGACAGCTCAATCTCGCCGTGGCTCCCGGCGAGCTGGGTCAAAGGCCCCGGCATCAACCAGCTCACGTTCCGCGATTTGCTCACCCACCAGAGCGGGCTGAACCACAACAACGGCGGAGACTACGACCTCGACAGCCTGCGCTCGTACATCCAGCTGGGCGTCGTCGCGGCGGAGAAGGCGACGTACCAGTATCAGAACGGTAACTTCGCGCTGTTCCGCGTGGCGATTCCCTATCTGCGCTACGGCGCGGCGGGCGTCGACCTGATGGCGGCGATCTGGGGGGTGTTCGGGAGCTTCGAGGAGGTCATCGCCGGCCTCTACATCGGCACCGTGAACGACTACGCGCTGAACCCGACCGGAGTCATCCAGGCGAAGTGCAAGCCGAACGACGCGAAGCAGACGCTCCTCTATCGCTTCCCCGACGATGGGAGCGAGGGATTTCAGAATGGCGACTGGACGCTGCTCTGTGGCAGCGGCGGCTGGTACATGTCGTCGGTGGAGCTCGCGGGGTTCATGGCGTTCCGGCGGTTCAGCAACGTCCTGATGACGCCGACCGCGCGGAACACGATGGACAACGGATTTCTCGGGTGGATGAGCGGCGGCAACTACGACTGGCCGAACGGCGAGCGCGGCCTCGACGCCTGCATCATCGAGTTCCCGAACGGTGTGCAGACGGCGATCTTGATCAACTCAAACGGGGGCAACTACTCGTACCAGTGCGCCGAACTGGCGACGGCGTTCGACAACGCCTGGATCACCCCGTAGAGCCTGTGGGCGCCGCCAGGCTGCGGATACGGGCAACGCTAACGGGAGCCCGTTCCCACCCTGGCGGCCATCATGCGGTCGTACGCCCTCTCGAGCAGGTCATCGGCTGCCCTGCTGGAGCCGCCAATCACAGACGCTGCCGCCGGTTCCTTGCGAACGAACGTGACCTCGGACACGTCGAGGCGCGTCCTCATCGACACGATGTCCGCCAGAGGACGCAGCACCCGCTGCCACCCGGCATTGTGGGAGAGGCCGAACGCCACGAAACGTCGAAATCCGTGCGCGGCTCCTGCATCGATCAGTTTGCGGGCGAGCACCGTGCCGATGCCCTGGCGCTGCCAGGCATCCGCGACGACCAGGCCCAACTCCGCGTAGTCGTCGGCGATGACCGCCAGATGGCCGAGGGCGAGGACGCCACCACCGTGAACCTTATCCAGTTCCGCGACCACGGCGAGACGCCGCGGATCGCTCACGTCGGCCAGCAGACGCACGAGGGAGTCCGGCACCACGGGCATACGCTGGAAGAATCGGAGATATCGTGCCCGGGGGCTCAGCCGCGTGCAGAACTCACGCACGGTGCCCTCCTCGCCTCGACGCAACGGCCGGATGCTGACGGAGCAGCCGTTGCGCAGGTCGATCCGTTCGTCATCGAGAATGTCGGCATTCATGGTCGGAGACTCTCTTTCATGAGACGTGTCGAAGCCTGGTCACCTCGTCTGGCGACAGCCCGAAAGCACGGCGTTCCGGAGAAACGAGAGCGGCCACCGGTTGAAGGGCCCGCATCAAGCCGGCCGATGAATGGACGCGCGAGCGCAGGAGGAAGTGGCCGATCTCGTGCGCCAGCGCACGCCCCAGCACCCGCCCGAGAATGCGGTCGCGAAAGGCAGCGGGAGAAAAGAGGTCGTCCGTGCCGAATCGCGTCGTGGAGACGAGCGCGGCGATCGCGTCCGGATACATGACGATCTCCGAATCCGGCACGCCGTCGCGGAAGTGGATCAACCCGAGGGTCCCGGCTCCCGTTTGTCCGTCGAGCCCGGCGGCGATGGTGACCGTCAGCATGACGGCGCCGTCGCGGCTGCGGCTGCCCGCCTTCAGCACGGCGACGTCCACTCCGTACGTCGCCCAGATGCGGGTGACCTCTTTCATCGCCGTCGCTTCGATCCTGGAAGGCAGGCGGGCTTCCCTGAACACGATGTCGACGCGATCGACGGCGTCGACACCGTCAGCCGCGCGAAGGATCGATGGGGACAGAAGGAACACACAGAGGCAGCAGCGAATCGCGAGCGGCACAATCACTCCCCGTCGTCATGCCCCGGCCTGCGCCGGGATTCAAACACTCAGACAGGACGAAATCCGCCGATACACTTCAGCCGCGAATCAACCGGCGACGAGCGGGATCCTGAATAGGACGACAGGCTGGAAAAGCTTTCACGCGGTCAGTCGCGCGGTTGGTAATGATGTTGCAGCACCCTGCACGGCGCGCGCGGGCGCGGATGACCAGCGCCTTCGGTTTCCTGCAGCATTTCTTGGGCGGAGCGATTCACAAAGAGAGAACAGCGCACGTGCTCACACAGAATGCCTTTCGAGAAGAACCATCATTTACGAAATTCGCATTCAACCGGCTGCTCGAGTGGCTGGACGACGGAGGGGACTCTCGCGGCGAAACCTACCTCGAGATGCACCGGCGGCTCGTAAATTACTTCGATCGGCGGGGACGTCGGTCGCCTGACGATCTGGCGGACGAGACGCTCAACCGTATCGGCAAGACCCTGGAGCGGGATGGCGTCATCGAAACCACGCCGCCCGCCCGCTACTGCTATGTAGTCGCGCGCTTCGTGCTGCTCGAAGATGTCCGGCGCGAGCGGCGGCACGTGCCCCTCGAGTTCGAACCCCGCGCCACCACCCCGGGGGTGCCTGCAGACGCGCGCCCTGAGCCGGGCGAGGTCTTCGCCGCCCGGGAGCAGCACCTCGATTGTCTCGACTGCTGCCTGCAGAAGCTGCCTCCCGATCAGCGGGATTTGATCGTCGAGTACTACCGCGACGGCCACGGCCAGCGGATCGAGCAGCGCCGGGCGATGGCGAAGCGGCTGGGCATCACCATGAATGCGCTCGGCATTCGCGCCTGCCGCATCCGCAGCATCCTCGAAGCCTGCGTGGCGGCCTGCAGGAAGGAGCGATGAAGGTCGTGGCGTCACACGAGTTAGTTCACGACGGCCAGCTCGTTCGCTACCTGCTGGGACTCCTGTCCGACGACGAGGCGGAGCGTGTTGACCGGCTGAGCGTCTCGAGCGACGACGTCGCGTGGCGATTGCGGATCGCCGAAGACGACCTCGTCGACGCTTACGTGCGCGGCACGCTCGACGGAGAGGCGATCGAGCGATTCGAATCGTTCTATCTTTCAACTGAGCGCCGCCGCCAGAAAGTGACGTTCGCCCGTACCTTCGTCGCCGCCATCGATCGAAAAGGCGGCTCCCCGAAGAGCCCTTCGTTGCGCCGTGCGACCGTTCCGCGCTCGTGGAAGGCCTGGCGGCTGGCGGCGGCCGCCGCGATGTTGCTGGTTGCCGGTCTCGCGCTGCGCGAGTATTTACGCCTGCGTACCGATCTGACCGTCGCGCAGAGCGTGAGCACCGGATTATCCAATCGGGCGCGAGAGCTCGAACGGCAGCTCAACGACGCACGCCAGGCCGACGCGGCGACCACCAGGGAGCTGGAAAGCATCCGTGCCAGCGGTTCCGCGCCGGTCTCATCACCGTCGCTCCCGGCCATCGCGCTTGTGCTTCTGCCCCAGACCCGCTCCGTGGGTCCAATCTCGACGATCGCCGTGCTGGACGCGGCGAGTGTCGTCGAGCTGGAGCTGCAGCTCGAGTCAAACGACTTCGCACGGTATCAAGCCGTCTTGAAAGATCCCGGCACCAATCGCATCGTCTGGCGCCGCGACAAGATCATGGCCCCGGCCGGCGGCCGCACGCCGACCGTCGCTCTCAGCATTCCCGCCGGCGTGTTGAGATCTCAACATTACTCGCTCGAGCTCAATGGAATGAGCGCGAGCGGTGAAGGGGAAGTGGCCGCCAGTTACGTCTTTCAGGTGGTGCGGCGATAGCGCGATCACGCTTCCTGGTCGTCGCACTCGGTGCGATCGTGGTCCTCGGAGGCCGCACCGGGCGGCTCACAGGATTTGCCCCGCCATCACTCCAGGTCGCCGGGCCTGGATGGCGGCACATGACCGTGCTCGAGCCGGAGACAACGGTCGAGCAGGAACTGGGCCGTCGCGAAGAGCATTTCTACCAGCTCGAGCTCGCGAAGGACGAATGCGTGAGCGTGATCGTCGAGCAGCGCGGCATCGACGTCATCGCGCAGGCGCGCCGTCCGGACGGGAGCGTGATCGCCGACTTTCAGTCAGCGATCACACGCGACGGCACGGAACGGATCGATATCGTCGCCGACGAGAGCGGATCGTACGTCCTTGCGATCAGGCCCGGGCCAGGCCTTGCGTCCGGCACGTACGCCATCCGGATCACGGGCCGCGGCGCGGCGACCGACGCCGACCGCTCCATGCAGGAGGCTCGATCGCTGCTCACGGCCGGGATCGGACTGAAGTCGGCGGCCAGGCAGGGCGAGGCGCGGCCCCTGCTCGAACGTGCCTTGACCATGGTCGAAGCGGTCCGTGGACCTGAAGATCCACTGTTCGGAATGGTGGTCTTCGAGCTGGCGGGCAACGCTCTGGAGGCCCGGGACGACGCCAGGGCTGAGTCACTCTACCGGCTCGCGGTTGTGAGTCTGGAGAAGGTGTGGGGGCCCGAACATCCCTACCCTGCGATGGCGCGATCTCGATTGGCCCTGTTGCAGCAACAGGCGGGTTACGGCCCGAAGGCGGAGGCGTTGCTCCTGCCGGCAAGCGAGATCATCGAGAGAACGCTCGGGCCGAATCACCCCTGGTTCGTGCTCTGCCTGACGACGCAGGCGAACCTGCGAGCGGATGCGGGAGAACTCGGCACGGCGGAAGCCATCGAACGCCGCGCGCTGGCCATCCTGGAAGCGATCGGTGAGACCAGCGGCGCGATGTATGCGGGCCTGCTGGTCAACCTGGGCGACGTCTATCGTCAACGGGAAGACTACGGGCGGGCGCAGGCGTTCTTCGAGCGCGCGCTGGCCATCACCGAGCGGCTGGAGGGATCCGAGAGCTACCACGTCAGCATCGATTTCCAGAACCTCGGCATCGTGGCGCGCGAGCGAAAGGACTATGCGAAGGCCCTCGAGTACGACACCCGGGCCCTGTCCATTCGCGAACGGTTCGTGGGGCCGAGCCATCCGGATATCGCGCCGCTCCTGAACAACCTGGCCAACGTCCAGCGCTCGACCGGGCAGGACGCCGAGGCGATCGCGACCTACTTCCGCGCGCTGAGGATCTGGGAGACCACGCGTGGTCCCTACTTTCCCGGCACCCTGAACGTCGTGGGCAACATCGCCAGGGCCTACGCAGGCATCGGCGACGTGCTCAACGCGATCACCTACCAGCGTCGGGCGGATGCACTCGTCGAAACCCAGCTGGCGCTCAATCTGGCGGTCGGTTCCGAGCGCCAGAAACTGGCATTCGTGAGGGGCCTCTCGAACCGCAGCGATCGGACGATTTCGCTGAGCTTCAACGAGGCGGCCGGCGTTCCCGAAGCCACCGCGCTCGCCGCCCTCATCCTGCTGCAGCGCAAAGGGCGCGTGCTCGACGCCATGACCGATACCTTCGCCGCCCTCCGGCAGGACGTGCCGGACCCGGCAGACCAGCAAGCGCTCGAGCGCCTCCGCACCACCACCGCGGAGCTCGCACGACTGGCACTGAGCGGCGTCGAGGGCGGTCGAACCGAGGATCGCCAGAACGCCATCAAAGAGCTCGAGGCGCAGAAAGACCGGCTTGAATCGCAGCTCAGCGCACGCAGCGCCGAATTCCGTGCGCAGGCCCAGGCCGTGACTCTCGAGGCGGTGCAGGCGGCCATGCCTGAGGATGCCGCGCTCGTCGAGTTTGCCGTCTTTCGTCCGTTCGATCCGAGAGCCGAGCGAAACGCCGAGGCGTACGGTCCGCCGCACTATGCGGCGTACGTGATCCGCAAACACGGACCGCCCGCCGGCAAGGACCTCGGCCCCTCCGGGTCGATCGACGAGATCATCGACGCACTGCGACAGGCGCTGCGCGATCCGTCGCGCGCCGACCTGAAGCCGCACGCGCGCGCCCTGGACGAGCGGGTCCTGCGCCCTCTGCGCGGGTCATTCGGCGATGCCACGCGGCTGCTCATCTCCCCGGACGGCGATCTCAACCTGGTGCCATTCGAAGCCCTCGTTGGTGAAGACGGGCGTTACCTTATCGAGCGCTACGCGACGAGTTACCTGACCAGCGGTCGCGATCTCCTTCGCCTGCGCGCAGCCTCGACGGCCCAGAGCACGGCGGTCGTGGTCGTGGCGGATCCGCTGTTCGGTGAGCCTGGGACGAGCACCGCCGCCAGGCGCTCGCCGATGTACTTCGCGCCGCTGGCCGGCACGGCGGCGGAGGCGCGTGCGATCAACGCCCTTTACCCCGAAGCCGTCCTGCTCACCGGACGGAACGCCACAAAGGACGCCGTGACGCGCCTGGAATCGCCGCGCATCCTGCACATCGCCTCGCACGGATTCTTCATGCGGCAGCCGGTCGAGAATCCCCTGCTCCGCTCGGGCCTGGCGCTGGCGGGCGCGAACGTCAGCCGCGGACTGCGCGACGACGGCATCCTGACGGCGCTCGAAGCGTCGGCGCTGAACCTGCGGGGAACGAAGCTCGTCACGCTCTCAGCGTGCGACAGCGGTCTCGGAGAAGTCTGGAACAGCGAGGGCGTGTACGGGCTCCGGCGCGCGTTCGTGCTGGCCGGGAGCGAGAGCCTGGTCATGACCCTCTGGGCCGTGAGCGACGCAAGCAGCCGCGAAACGATGGCGGCGTACTACGCCGGGCTCAGGGCCGGCCTCGGGCGCGGCGACGCGCTGCGCCAGGCCAAGCTCGACATGTTGAAGCGACCCGACCGGCGGCATCCGTTCTACTGGGCCAGCTTCATCCAGTCCGGCGAGTGGGCCAGCCTGGACGGCAGGCGCTGATCACCTGCGCGAAAGACTTCGACTGCTTCGGCCCTATGAAGCAGTGAGTCAATCGTTCCAGGAGTCAGCCGTGACACCCACATCCACACTTCAAGAACTGGCCCAGCGCATCGGCGTCAGGCCCGGCCATGGCAACGCCGGCCGGCAACCGAGTCGCGGCGCCCTCGACACGCCGTCCCGATTCGACGATCCGGGAATGTTCGGACGGATGTTCCCCGATCTCGCACCGCTCGCGGTCGACGACGCTTCCCTGCAGGATCTGGCCGACGCGATGACGGATCCCGATCCGGCCGGCGCGGCCGGCGACAACGTCAAGGTCCCTGCCGGCTTCACGTATCTCGGCCAGTTCGTGGATCACGACATCACGCTGGACCTGACGGCAATCGGCGAGAAGGAATCGGATCCGACGGCGGTCGAGAACTTCCGCACGCCGGCGCTCGACCTCGATTCGGTGTACGGATTGGGCCCGGATGGCAGCCGCCACCTGTACGCGCGCAATGCCGGCGACGCCGACGGGAAAAATCCCGGTCCGAAGCTCCTGACCGGCAGGAACATCAACGTCGCGGCCGGTGGCGTGACCGGTGATCACCGCAACGACCTGCCGCGAAGTCCAGAGGGCTTCGCCCTCGTCGGCGATCACCGCAACGACGAGAACCTCATCGTCGCGCAGACGCACGTCGCCTTCCTGAAGTTCCACAACAAGGTGTGCGACCAGCTGGCGGCCGCGGGCAGGCCGGCCGATGCCATCTTCATGGAGGCCAGGCAGATCGTGACCTGGCACTACCAGTGGCTGGTCCTGCACGACTTCGTGGAGCGGATCACCGAGAAGGGTCTCGTCGCGCGGATCCTCGAAAACGGCCGCCGGTTTTTCCATTTCAGGCGCACGCCCTTCATGCCGGTCGAGTTCTCGGCTGCCGCCTATCGGCTCGGCCACAGCATGGTGCGTGAAGCCTACAGCCACAATCGCATCTTCACGGCCGGCGGCCTCGCGCCGGCAACATTGCAGCTGCTCTTCCGCTTCACGGGCCTGTCGGGAGGCATCATCGGCGAGCTGGCGCCCAATCCGCCGACGGCGCCGACGCCGATTTCCGTGCTGCCGAGCAACTGGATCATCGACTGGCGGCGTTTCCACGAGGTCGCGTCGCCGAACCCGGCCGGCGTGCCGCTCAACGCGTCGCGCAGGATTGATCCGTTCGTGGTGCCGACCCTGCACACGCTGCCGGGCGGCGGCGGCAGCCTGCCCTTCCGCAACCTGAAGCGAGGCGTGATGCTGGGGTTGCCATCGGGGCAGGACGTGGCCAGGACGATGAAGATTCACAGTCCGCTGACGCCGGACGAAATCGCGAGCGGGCCCGACGGCGCCGTGGCCAGGAAACACGGCCTGCACCTGCGGACCCCGCTTTGGTACTACATCCTCAAGGAGGCCGAGCAGCGCGGCGGCGGCGAGCGGCTCGGCCCGGTCGGCTCGACGATCGTCTCCGAGGTGTTCGTCGGTCTCGTGCACGGCGACCGCTGCTCGTACCTGTGGCGCCGCGGACCGCAGTGGAAGCCCGATCTGCCGTCTCAGACGCCGGGCGACTTCACCATGGCCGACCTGCTGCGGTTCGTCGGCGACATCAGCCCGATCGACGGCATTACCACTCTCTAGCAGCCCGGGGGCCCGCGGCCTGTCACGCGCGGCCCCCGCCGATCGTCTACCTGGCAGGAGGATCGTGCAGTGTGGCACTACGCGGAAACAGGGAAAGGGCGCCCGCTGGTCCTTCTGCACGGCCTCGGCATGTCGCACGCGGCCTGGGCGGCGGTGATGCCCCATCTCAGTTCGAAACGGCGAGTCATCGCGTTCGACATCGCCGGATTCGGATTGACGCCGCCGCTGCCCGACGGCGTACTACCGACCGTTTCCAATCTGGTCGACGGCCTCTGCGAGTCACTCCGCGAGATGGGCATCAGCGTTCCCGTTGATATCGCGGGAAACTCGCTCGGCGGCTGGATGGCTCTCGAGGCGGCCACGCGCGGGATCGCACGGACGGTCGTCGCCATTTCCCCCGCCGGCTTGTGGCAGAAACACCCGCCGTTTCACGTGCAGTACGTGCTGAAGGGGATGCGATTCGCGGCAAGACACTTCACGGAGACGTTGAAGGCGGCGGTCGAGACGCCGTGGGTGCGGGAATGCGTGTTCGCGGTACCACTGTCAGTCGGAAGCCGGCGTATGCCCGCGCGCGATGCGCGCCGGGCGCTCGAGGATCTCGCGATGTGTCCGGCATTCGACGAGACATTCGACCACACCCGGTCGCCGTTCCCCGGAGGCGACATCACCGTTCCGGTCACTGTGGCGTTTGGTGACAGCGACCGGATCCTCCCGCGCTGGTCACGTCGCCGCACGGCCCTTCCGCCCCACACCAGGTGGACCGAACCGCGCGGCTGGGGTCACGTCCCGATGTGGGCCGATCCGGCCGGGGTCTCGCGGCTCATCCTGGAGGGCACGTCGTGCGCATGCGACCGGTAACAGACGCCTCGAAAGCAGCGGCGGCCCCAATCGGCGAGAATGTCGCCAATGAAGCGAGCCGGCGACTACGGCTACGATGCGCCCTACGCGTTGATGGCGTTCGCGGCGCTCGGAACGATCAGCGCGATTGGCGCAATCGCTGCAGCGGTCAGGCACCGCGGACCGCTGGGGATACTCACGTTCTACGGCGCCTTCTTCCTCGCAAACGCGATCAGCTTTCTTTACACGACCAGGCGGGGCAAGTTCCTGGTGTGGAACGGCATCCTCGACGATCTGCGCTTAGAAGGCGACGAACGCGTGCTGGATATGGGGTGCGGACGCGGCGCCGTCTCGATCGCCGTCGCGAAGCGCCTGGGGTCCGGGCGAGTGACCGGAATCGATCTGTGGAGTACGAACGACCAGTCGGGAAATTCTCAGTCCGCCGCGATGCGAAACGCGGTACTCGAAGGCGTGGAAGATCGCATCGGTATCGAGACCGGCGACATGCGCGCGCTGCCGTTTCCTGACGCGTCCTTCCGCCTCGTCGTGTCCAGCCTTGCGATCCATAACATCAGCTCGAGAGCTGATCGCGAGCGGGCTGTGACCGAGGCCTGGCGGGTGCTGGAGCCAGGCGGACGCCTGGTGATCGCCGACATTCGTACCACTGCGCTCTACGCCAGGACGCTGAGTACGCTCGGCGCGAACGGAGTTACGCGCCGAGGTCTCGGTTGGCGTTTTTGGTACGGAAACCCGATTGCCAGGACGACTCTGGTGACCGCCGGGAAGCCTCGATAATTGCGTCTTACTTCTGGCCGGCGGATGCCTCGCCGAGCAGCGCCGCCGTGCTCTCGCGCACGACGCCGCCGCGCCCGCCGCGGCCGCCCGCGCCCTTGGCGATGTCGATCGGTGTCAGCCCGGCGTTGTTCTTGACGATCTTCGCTCCGCGGTCGAGCAGCAGCTTGACGACGGCGTCGCCGCGCGACACCGAGCCGTGCAGCGCGGTGTTGCCCGCCTTGTTCGTCGCGTTGATCGGCGCCCCCCGATCGAGCAGCATCGTGACCGCTTCGACGGCGCCCGCCTCAGTGGGGACGCGGATGCGCGGGCCGTCGCCGCGGGGCGGTCCGAGTCCCTGGCCGGCGGCAATCATCAGCACGGTCGTGCCGTCAGGCAGCGTCGTGTTCGGGTCGGCTCCGGCCTCGAGCAGCAGCCGCATGACCGCGACGTCGTTCGTCCGCGCGGCGCGCATCAGCGGCGTGGCGCCAGCACCGAAGTTCAGCGTCGCGCCGGGATCGAGGGAAATCTTCGGAGGCGCCAGCTTGAGTTTGGCGTTTGGGTCGGCGCCGTGCTTGAGCAGCACCTGTACGAGCCCCGTGCCGTCCAGCTTATCGCGCCAGATCGGCGCGGGCCGGCTCTGCACCCACTGCAGCGTGTTCCACTCGACTGCCGCGTAGAGCGCCGCCATGCCGGTGTGATCGGCGATGTTGGGGTCAGCTCCGTTCTCGAGCAGCATCGCCGCGAGATCGAAATGCGCGTTGATGATCGCGTAGACCAGCGCCGACGTGCCGATGTGCCTGTCGATGCCCTTCCGGATTTCGTCCGTCAGCGCCACGTCGGTGGTCTGCGGCAGCGCGACGAGGTTGACGTCCGCTTTCAGGTCGACGAGCGCCCTCGCCGCGTCGATGGACCCTTCGCGCGCCGCGTACATCAGCGCGCTCCAGCCGCCGCGGGCAAACGGCATGTTCGGCCCGCCGCTCTTCTCGAACTCCAATTCGGGGGCTTCGACGACGGTCGAGCGCGCGTTGACGTCGGCGCCGAGCGCCGCCAGCTTGCGGACGATGTCGGCGTGGTTCTCGGCGGCCGCCCACATCAGCGCCGTCTCGCCGAACCAGCTTTCCCGGGCGTTGACATCGGCGCCGCGCGACGCCAGCAGCGTCGTCGTCTCGAGGCTGCCGGCACGGGCCGCGGTCATCAGGGCGGTTTCGCCCTCCGGGTTCGCGGAATCGGCGTCCGCGCCGGCGTCGAGCAGCATCCGGACGATGGCAGCGTTGCCGTTGGTCGCCGCGAGTTCCATCGGCGTCACGTCGTACCGGTTGACGGCGGTCGCCTTCGCGCCCTGCTTCAGCAGCAGGGCCACCGTCTCGCGGTCGCCCGCCCGTACTGCCCAGTGCAGCGCCGTGGTCCCGTCAGGCTCGGAGGCGTTGACGTCGGTCTTGCCGGCGATCAGGCGGCGCACCGCGGCGCGGTCGCCTGCCTTGATCGCGTCGATGAGCGGCGTGCTGCTGCCCGCCGCCCGCACCGCTGCCAGCGCAGCTCCCACGATCAGCAGCGCGGCCACCAGCCGCTTCATGATCACAGCGCGTATCGCCCGGTGCTGACACCGAACTGATCGACTTCTGCGCCGAACTTCTGCGCCAGGTCGAGCATCGCGTTGGCCAGCTGCGTCCCTTTCGGCGCGGCGAGGTGACGATCGCCCGTCATCTTGCCGCCGGCCTTGCCCGCGAGGAGCAGCGGCACGTCGAGGGCCGAGTGTGAATTGCTGTCGCTCATGCCGCTGCCGTAGAGGATCAACGAGTGATCGAGCAGCGAGCCGTCGCCGTCCGGCGTCTTCGCCAGGCGGTCGAGGAATCGCCCGAACAGCTCGATGTGCCACGTGTTGATCTTGACGAGGGCCGCGAGCTTCTCGGGCTCGTTGCCGTGATGCGACGTGTGGTGCCACGGCTCGTTGATGCCGAGGTTCGGAAATACCAGCTGGCTCGCCTCGCGGTTCATCATGAACGTGAACACGCGCGTGAGGTCGGCCTCATACGCCACCGCCATCAGATCGAACATGAGGCCGACGTGCTCTTCGAACGACGCCGGCACGCCGACCGGCGCCTCCGGCACGACGAGCGT
>Ga0157376_10001697_pt1 | contig 14659 bp, 20 predicted proteins | sample M45metaG_FD_121801 | JGI IMG/M metagenome (GOLD analysis project Ga0157376, IMG submission 121801) | Miscanthus rhizosphere microbial communities from Kellogg Biological Station, Michigan, USA - M4-5 metaG | ecosystem: Host-associated > Plants > Roots > Rhizosphere > Soil | place: USA: Michigan... | reverse complement strand
TGCCGGGAAGCGCCGGGGCCTGCCGGAGCACATCCAGCAGATCACCACGGACCCGGAGCTGCGGGCGAAGCTGCGGACCGCCGCCGAGGCGGGCATCCAGGCGGGCGGCGCCTACTGGTACAACGCCGAGCCGCTGCGGGCGCAGTTCATCTCCGAGCTGGGTCCGCAGGAGGGCGCCAAGCAATTCGACCGCTACATGAGCCTGATCTCCGCCGTCTCGGCGGGGTCGGAGGTCGGCCAGAACGTCCGGACGGCGAGCTACTACCTGAACCGCGAGCGGGCGGGTAACCCGGTGCAGCACCCGAAGACGGAGGGCGGCCCCGAAAGCCCCTACGGCCACAAGCTGCAGAACACCCAGTTCTGGGGCTACCGGGACATCACCGACCCGGCGATGTTCCGCGACGACGCCTGGAAGCCGGGCAAGATGCCCCCCGACGCGCGCAACCCGGACCCCGATGTCCGCCTGGGGAGCACGAAGCTCGACAGCCAATACCGGCCCAAGCGGTGGACCTTCGGGGAGAACCTGTCCGGGTCGCAGGAGGGCGTGACCGTAGACAAGCACAACATGCGTTTGATCGGGATGCTGTCCCAGAACCCCAACATGCTGAAGACGACGGAGGCGGCTGACGCCGACTACGAAGACCTGGGCGTGAAGAAGGGCGACAAGCGGAACTGGCAGAAGGAGGTGCTGGAGGGCCGCATCCCGATGTCGGAGGCGATCAAGTACCCGCATATGTGGAAGGACGTCCCGGAGGCGGCCCACTACGGCGCCCTGGAGAGCATGCAGCAAGACCTCGCCAAGGAGATGGGCATCAGCCCGGCGCAGCTCCAGGCGGCGCTATGGGTCGGCGGAGGGCGGGTGACCGGCCTGAAGAGCCTCCCGACCTCGTTCATGGGGATCGTGGAGAACCGCCTCGCCCGGACGGCGGCGGAGCGGGGGATCGAGCCGCGCGATGCGCTGAAGGAGTTCATCCGGGGTGGCCGCGCCCTCCTCACGCCCGCAGGCCTGACGGTCGGCGCGGGCCTGGGGGCGGGCGCGATGGAGGGCCTGCTTGGCCCCGGCACGCCAGAGGAGCGGACCTACTGATGAAACTACCCCACCAGAACCCCCACGCTGCCCTGGCAGGGGCGGAGCAGGCCGCCCTGGACGCCCAGGCTACCCTGGAAGACCCCGGCCTCCGGGCCGCGTTTAAACGCCTGCAGGAGCACTACCTGATGATGCTCCGCCAGACCAAGCCGGAGGACCGCGAGGGCCGGGAGGGCTGCTACTACCTGTTGCGGGCGCTCGACGTCCTGGCGACGGACCTCCAGCGGGTCGTGACCAATGTCGAGTTCGACCGGCGGAGCTACCGCCGGATCATGCGAGAGGAGCAAACCCAATGAGTGCGACAACCACGCCCGGCAACCCGGCGGCTACGGATGCCGGATCGGGCATGGCATCGGCGGAGACTGCCATCAGCCGCATCCTGGCCCGCGACAGCGGACAACCGGGCAGGGCATCGAGGCAGGACGCACCACGCCAAGCGCCCGCCCCCAGGGGGCAGGATCGCGGGGCGCCGCCCGAAGCCGAAGCCAATCCTGTTGAGGCGTTGCACAGCGACGAGGAGGAGGCCCCCGAGGCCGACGACGAGGAGCTGCCTGAAGAGGGAGAGGCGGAGGAACCCGAGGAAGAGGAAGCCGAAGGGGAGGAAGCCGAAGCGGAGCCTGTCTTCACCATCAAGATCAATGGCAAGACAGAACAGGTGCCGCAGAGCGAGCTGCTCAAGGGCTACCAGCGCCACCGGGACTACACGCAGAAGACGATGGCATTCGCTGAATACCAGCGGGCCTTCGCGGAGCACGAGCAGGCCGTGCGGGTCGAGCGCGCCCAGTATGCGGAGCTGATCCCAGCTCTGATGCAGCGCATCCAGACCCTGACGGAGCCTAACATCGACTGGGACCGCCTCTACAACGAAAACCCCCACGCCTACGTGCGGGAGTTTGCCAAGCAGCAGGAGCGTCAGGCGCAGCAGCAGGCTGCTGCCGTCGAGATGCAACGGGTGCAGCAAATCTCAGAGCAGGAGGCACGCCAGGAGCGCGCCCACCTTCTTCGCCGTGAGCGTGAACTCGTTGGCGAGCTGGTGCCAGCCTGGAGGGACGAGGCCGCCTGGACAAAGGCCAAGACGCAGGCAAGGGAATACGCGGTCGATCTCGGCTACACCGACGCCGATATCCGCACTGTGACGGACCACCGGGCCGTTATGATCCTGTGGCAAGCCGCCCAGTATGCCGCGATGGCCAAGAGAGGCCGCGCCCTCCCGTCGCCCGCTCCGGTCCCCCAGGCGGCCCCGCCGTCCCCCGGCCCGCACCCGCTCCGGCGGCGCGTGACGGAACACACCCGAGCCAAGCAACGCCTCGCCCAATCCCACAGCATCCACGACGCGGCTGCTGTCATCCGTGGCCTCCTTTGAGGGACAATCACCATGCCTAAAGTCACAAACGCCTTCACGACCTATCAGGCGAAGGGCAATCGCGAGGACTTGGCTGATGCCATCTTCAACATTGATCCTGTCGATACCGTATTCATCTCGATGTCGCAGACCCGGTCGCTGAAGAACGTCATGTTCGACTGGCAGACCGAAAAGCTGCCAGCGGTGAACCAGAACAACGCCGACGTGGAAGGCTTCCAGCTCACCCGCGCGGCGTCCCAGCCGACCGTCCGCATCCACAACATCGCCCAGATCAGCCACCGCGATGCCACCGTCTCGGGCACCCAGGACAACGTGGACGCGGCGGGCAAGTCCGGGGAGATGTCCCACCAGATCGCGCTGAAGGGCAAGGCCCTGAAGCGGGACATGGAGGCGGTCCTGCTGTCGGGGCAGGCCTACAACGCGGGCGTGGACGACACGGTCGCGCGCACCACGCGCGGCATGGAGCACTGGATCACGACGAATGCTTTCTATGGCGCAACGGGTGCAAACCCCGTGTCGGAGACTGCGCCGATCACTCCCGGCACGCCGCGCCAGTTCAGCGAGATGATGCTGGCCGACGCCATCCAACAGACCTACGATGGCGGCGGCGAACCCGACATCCTGCTGATGGGGTCTTACAACAAGCGGGTCTTCTCGACCTTCATCGGTCGGCGCAACTCCCGCGTGGCCATAGACCAGGGCGACATCGACGCGGCGGCCGACTTCTATCTGTCCGACTTCGGGGAGATCAAGGCCCTGCCGTCGCGCTATATCTCCAAGCCGACCGTGATCGGGTGGGACAAGGAATACACGAAGGTCGCCTACCTCCGGAAGATGGAGAAGATCGACATCGGAACGATTGGTGACGCGACCACCAAGATGATCCTGTCCGAGTATGGGCTGGAGATGTCGAACGAGGCGGCACACTTCAAGATCGCTGACCTGACCTACAGCGGTCCGATCACGCTCCCGACCGGCCTGGAGACGCGGACAGTGCCGGGCGCCCAGATCGGCGGCATGTATGGGACGGCGGCTACCGGCCTGGAGCCGGGGCAGACGGCGGGCGAGGCCAAGGCCGACGCCAAGGCGAAGGCCGACGAGGCCAAGGCCGAGGCTGCCGCGAAGAAGGACGACGACGGCAAGCACGGCAAGGGCGCCGGGTTCTGACAGAAGGGCGGCGGGGGCAACCCCGCCGCATCCCACCGATGGGCCTCAAGATACTCCTCGACGCGTGGGGCGGCATCATCCGCTCCATCGAGACGGCGCCTGGGAACGATGGCGAGCTGATCGTCAAGGACGAGCAGGACGCGTCAGCGATCCTGCGCGCCAACTCCAGGGACGCCGACATTGACCAGACCGGCAGTCACTTCCGGCTGGTGGCGCGCGTGCCTAAGCCGATCTGGGACTTGGCGGCGCGGGAAGGCTGGGTCCACGACATGGCAAAGTGGAAGGCCTTCCTGAACGACCCCGACAACAAAGCGTTCCGCATCTGGCCAGGGAGGCTGTAATGGCGTTGCAGGACTACAACGACCTCCTGACCGCGATCCCGCGCTGGCTGAACAAGCGCGCTCTGGACGGCATGGCGGCGGACTTCATTGCGCTGACCGAGAGCGACTTCCAGTCCAAGCTCCGGACCCGCGAGATGATGGTCACCGTCGAGGCGCCGGTCACGTGCGCGTCGGTGAACCTCCCGCTCGACTGGCTGGACGCCACGCGCCTCTGGATCGGCGGCTCCCCCAGGGCGCTGGACTTCGTCACCCCCGACACGATGCCGGAGCTGCGGGCGCGCTACGGCGGCGCGGAGGGCGTGCCCACCCACTACGGCCTGATCGACAACGTGATCGAGCTGGTGCCGGTCCCGGCCAGCGAGTGCTCGTTGTGGATGACCTACTACGCCAAGGTGCCGACCCTGTCGGTGGACGCGCCGACGAACTGGCTCACCCAGCGCGACATCGGCGTCTACCTGTATGGCGCCCTGGTGCGCGCGGCTCCATACCTGATTGACGACGCCCGCGTGGCGACGTGGAACAATGAGTTCAGCGGGCGCGTGCAGGCCCTCAATGCCGCTTCCCAGGTGGCCCTCCACTCCGGCGGCCCCCTGGTGCGGCGCCACCGGGGATATCGGTCTGGCTACCGTCCTGCGGCCTGGGGGGCGGTGGTGTGAGCGGCACTCTCCTCACCTACGGCGCATTCTCGGACTATCTGGAGAAGGCCCTCCTGAAGCACGTCTTCGGGGCAACCGCGTATACCCGCCCCACAGGCCTCTGGGTGGCCCTCTACACTACCCCCTCCACCGATGCCGCCCCAGGCAACGAAGTGCTGCCAGCGGTCGGCTACGCCCGCGTGGCGGCCACGTTCGTGGACGCCCCCGACCAGCTCGACGGCTCCAGCGCGATGTGGAACTCCACCGTGCTGCAATTCCCGGTGGCCACCGCCGACTGGGGCATCGTCACCCACTGCGGCATTCACGACGCCGCCACGGCCGGGAACCTCCTCGCCTCCGGCCAGCTCGCGGTGCAGAAGCAAGTGGACCTGGGGGACGCGGTCAGGTTCGCGGCCAACCAGTTCATGATCGCGTTGCAGTAGATGGCCTACGGCACCCGCCCCTACGGGACGTTCCACTACGGGTTCGGACCCTACTCGGTCTGGCGCAAGGTGGACGCGGGCGTGCGCCTCCAGAGCATCTCCGCGCAGGCGGCCCTGCTGTCGAACCCGGTCACCCACCTGATCGTGGCGGGCCTGGGGGGCGTGTCTGGTGTCTCCCCCCGCCTCTACCTCGACGGGCTGGTGAAGGTCGGCCCGATGACCGGCCAGAGCGGCATCTACCCCAATCTGCGCCTCTACTGGGAAGACGAGCCTGCCAGCGAGTGCGGCGACGAATGGACCCCCGGCGTCCCCTGCGAGCCGGTCTGGACGCCTGCCGCCGCTGCCGATGCCGCCTGGGCGGCGCCCGCCTCCTGCACGGTCACCTGGGGCGGGCAGGCAGGCGAGGACGTGCCGTGGGCGCCGCTACCGGCGCCGCCATACCTGTGCCCTGAACTGGAGGCTGTCGATGGCTGATACATTCACGCCCAGCCTCAATCTGTGCAAGCCTGAAATAAACCAGAGCGCGCAGACCTGGGGCATCAAGCTCAACTCCGATATGGACTTGATTGACACCTTCGCTGCCAGCATGAAGACCTTTCAGAACGGCAACGACGCCCGCATCCAGGCCCTGATCAACGCGGCGATCCTGGCCGCCTTCCCGCGTGGCTGCATCATCGCCTGGAGCGGCGGGGCGGGCGCCGTCCCGGCGGGCTGGCTGCTGTGCAACGGGGCGAACGGGACACCCAACCTCGCGGACCGTTTCATTCTCGGCAACGTCGGCAACCGGGCGAACTGGGAGACGGGCGGCGACTTTGGCCATAACTCCGTCACCGACGCGCAGGGCTATCACAGCCACAGCGGTATCACCGGGGATACCGCGATCACCCTGGCGCAGATGCCGTCGCACCAGCACGGCGGCAGCACGGATGGGCAGGGCGCGCACCAGCACACCGTCTCCGCCGGGCGGGTGAACATCGGCGGCTGGTGGGTCGGGGGCAATCAGAACACCACCTTGATCGAGACAGGCATCGCCACCGATGTGCAGGGTAACCACGCCCACAATTTTGCCACCGACTGGCGCGGCAGCGACCAGGGGCACCATCATGCCGTGTGGGCTGATGGCAGCCACCAGCACAACGTCACCGTGTCGAATGTGCCGCCATACTTCTCCCTGGCCTACATCATGAGGGCGTAACGATGGCCACGCTCACTCCGATCCTGGGCCTGTCCAAACCTATTGTCGGCGCGGACGACGACATCTGGGGAAATATGTGGAACCAGAATGCCGACATTCTGGACGGGCTGGTCAAGCCGGTCGATCTGGCGCCCTACCTCCTGAAGGCGGGCGGGACGATGACCGGCCCGCTGACCCTGTCGGCCAATGCCGTGAACGCTCTGCACGCGGTCCCGTTCCAGCAACTGAACTCCGGCCTCGCCACCAAGATCGGAGACGCGCCCAACGACGGCGGCTACTACGCCCGCCGCAACCTGGGCTGGGAGCCGTCGCCCGGCTCCGCGATCAATCAGGACGCGCCCAGCGATGGGTTCGCCTATGGCCGCAGGAACGCATCCTGGGACAAGACGCTGCGGCTGGCGGGCGGAACGATGACCGGCGACATCGTGCTGAAGGGGGACGCCACGGCGGCCCTCAATCCCGTTACGTTGCAACAACTGACGACGACGGCGGGCGCATACCTCCCCCTGGCGGGCGGCGCGACTACGGGCGCGGTGGGTGTCGGTGTTCCGCTTATCGCGGGCCTCCCGGCGGCGGCACTCATTACGAACGACGTTTATATTCACGGCACGCTGGGGTTCAATACGGCCTGGATAAGTACTGGCACGCCGGGGTGGAAATACCTCACCGCTGGAAATGCGGGGATTATCTCCTTCGATCCCGCCGCCGCCACGCCCGGCATCGGGTTCTATATCGGGCCAGCAGGCGCGGCGGGGGCGGCGGCGTCGATGCCAAATGCGGCGTATATGTCAGCGACAAGCTTCGTCGCGACCGGCAGCATCACCTCCGGCACCGCCGTCATCGCTGGCACCCACATCTATTGCGGCGGCACCCTGCTGATCAACCCGGCCAATAGTTGGGAGTGGTATTTCGCGCGGGACGGCAGCGGCAACCACATCCACAACCATCGTGCGAATTGGTATGATATGTGGAACGGCGCCGATGGGAAGCGGTCCTGGGCCAGCCCCAGCGGCGACTGCATGACGCTTGACGGCAGCGGCAACTTTGTCGCCAGGGGCAACGTCCAGGGCGCGTGGGTCTACTCCACCGGTCAGGTCCGAGCCGACACTTCCTCCGTCGCCTACGGCCAAATCATTAGCTACGGGCAGCGGGTTTCGGCCGAGGGATCAGGCGAGCCGTCCGTCTTCATGCATCGCCCAGGCGCTTACGCCGCCGGAATGCTGCTCAACGGCAGCAACCAGCTTCTGTTTGCCAACATGGGCGGCGGCGGCAACTGGCAGGCTACACTCGGCTACTTCGACACGTCGGGGAACTTCTGGGCGACTGCCGCCCTGACCGGGAACTGGATACATTCCACCGGCAGCATGCAAATCGATGGCGACGCAACTGTGAACGGCCGCATCACCGCTAACTACATACGCGCGACCGACAGCATCATGTGCGACAGTGGCAATTTCTTCATTGGCAACAATCAAGCTTACCGGTTGCAGCGCGAGAGTTGGTCTGGCAGCTGGGTGTTCTACGATAACAATACATGGAACTTCCAGGTCAACTCCAACGGTGACGCGCAAACGCGGATGACGCACTACGCGCAGGATCACTTCTGTCGCAATGCCCTTCGCACAGGCAATGACTGGAACTTTTATCTGGGGCCGGGCGGGGGTGGGCGGCTGCTCCAGTTTGCGGGCAACTGGTATCAGCAGTGGAATAGCAGCAACGGCGAGTATGCTTGGTATGCCAACGGCGGCTGGATGTTCGGCCAGCGGACCTCCGACTGGCTGTGCTGGAACGGCACTGGCCCGGTCGGCGGCTACGGCGCCTATCAGAACTTCTCCGACGCGCGCGGCAAGACCGACATCACGCACACCGAGGTCGGCCTGCCGGAGGTCATGCGGATGAAGCCCGCGCGGTTCACCCGCAAGTGGAAGCCTGAACTGATCACTGGGCGCACATTCCCTGACGGGCGCCCCCAGCCAGACTTCATTCCGCGTTCCGAGATCGGGTTCATCGCCCAGGAATTGCAGGAGGCGCTCCCCGAGGCCGTGGTCGAGGTCGCCGACTTCGTGGACGGCGAGGCGCGGCTGATGATGACGCTGGACCCCATCGTCGCCGCCCTGGTCAACGCCGTGAAGACCCTCAATGGCCGCCTCGTCAAATTGGAAGGACGCCACTAATGACCGCAACCATCATCTCCACGACTGGCAACTTCACGTTCGGGGCGATGACGACCCAGACCGTGTCCCGCCTGATCGCCACGCACACCCAGATGGGCCGCCTGCGGGACGCCATCGCCACCGCAAGCTCCGGCTACACCGGCACCCCCGGAACGGAGTTTGAGGCGCCGCAGCCGGGGGGCATGGTGGGGCCGCTTACCGCCAATAACCTCTTCGGGGTGATGCCAGACCCGGCGGAGCCAGGGCGGGCGGGCACCGACTACGCCTACGCCGTGAACAGCCTGGAGGCCGCCTGGGCGGCGTTCTGGACGGCGGCCGAGCCGTTCATCGAGCAACTCGACAACGGGGGGAGTGCGATGTGATCCAGCTCCTGATCTACATCCTGATCCTGCTGGTGGTGTTCTCGGTCGTGTTCTACATCATCAGGCTCCTGCCACTGGAGCCGCCCTTCGCCGCCGTGGCCCAGGCCATCGTCGGCCTGATACTGTTGCTAATCCTCATCGATATGCTGTTGGGCGGCAGGTTCATCGGCTTCCCGAGGCTGGGACCATGACGGATCAGGAACACGAGTTTGTCAGACAGGCGAACGCCGAATGCCTGGACACAGAAGTGATGCAACGTCTGTGGGCGTTGTATGACGCCGCCAAGGCGATCAGCGAGCAGGGCGACCCCACGGTCGATGCCTGGGTCGTGTTCCACCGCGCTGTGGCGAATGTGCCAGAAAGCGCGCGGACGCCGTGACCAAGGGCGAGAGCATGCTGGCCTCCCTTAGCGACAAGCTGATCCGTGCCCTGCCGCCCGCCTTCCTGCTACTGGTTTTGCTCAACATCGTCTTCCTGGGAGTGGCCAGCTATATCTTCCAGCACAACACGGAACTCCGTAACGACATGATCACGAAAATCATCGATAGCTGCTTAAAGGAGCGCACATGAAAGTTGAACTGACCCAGAACGAGTGGCAGCAGGTCCTGGCCATCCTGGCCCGCGCCCCCTACGCCGAGGTGGCGCAGCTCATGCAGGCCATCGCCCAGCAGCTCCAGGCGCCCCCGGCGGAGCAACCCCGCCCGCATTTCAAGGAGGTCACCAGTGGCTAAGGGAACCGGCACCTTCAAGACGCTGCCGCCGCCCAGCTTCAAGGCGGCCAAGGCGCCCCAGAACCCGATCACCAAGCAGGCGCCCCTGCCCAAGGCCCTGGGGGCGGCGAAGCAGCTTAAACTCCCGGCGCTGCCCAAGCAGGCCAAGCAGCCCAAGCAGGCCAAGGTGTTCACCTCCGGACCGATGAAAGGCCTGGGCAAGCTATGACCCTGTCTCCCCTCAAATTCCCGCCCGGCATCGCCCGCGTTGGCAGCGACGGGATGCAGAGGGGACGCTGGTGGAACGCCAACCTGATCCGGTGGCGTAACGGCGGGCTCGTGCCGGTGGGCGGCTGGGTCCGCCTCACCAGCGCGCCCATCGCCTCGCCCGCCCGCAAGATGCTGGCGTGGCGGTCGGGCCTCGACATCCGCTACCTCGTGATCGGGACCGACACGCAGCTCCTCCTGTTCGATCAGGACAAGATACTGGACAAGACCCCGGCGGGGTTCGTTCCGCTGCCGCCGATCAACGCCGGGGGCGGCTACGGCACCGGGCCGCATAACTACTCGACCTACTCGACCCCGCGCGATGCGGGCGCCTTCGGCCCCGGCGGCAACCCATACGCGCGGGCGCCGACGTGGACCATCGATACGTTTGGCGAGGACATCATGGCGGTGGCCAGCTCCGATGGCCGCCTCCTCCATATGTCCCCCAACAGCACGACCACGGCGACCTTCGACGCCCTCGCCACGCCCATCGCCAACGCGCCCCTGAACAATCGCGGGGTGATCGTGACGGAGGAGCGCCACGTGATGCTCTTCGGGGCGGGCGGCAAGCCGCGCGGGGTCGCGTGGTGCTCGCGCGAGGACTTCAATAATTGGACCTTTACCGATCCGAATAACACGGCCGGGTTCCTTGAGCTGGACTGCCAGGGGGTGTTCGTCAACGCCTGCAAGGTCCGGGGCGGCATCCTCCTGTGGACCGAGAAGGAACTGTGGATCGCACGCTACGTCGGGCTGCCCGCCGTCTACGGTTTCGAGCGGGTGGGCCAGAGCTGCGGCCTGATCGGACCCAACGCCTTCGCAGCGGCGGCGGGCAGCGCGATCTGGGCCGGGTCGGGCGCATTCTGGACCTACACGAATGGAACGGTGCAGCCTGTGCCCTGCGATGTTTCGGACTACTTCTTCCGCCGCGCGCTCCCCGAGAGCCTGTCGGCACGCATGGTGGGCGGCGCCAACGGGACGTTCCCGGAGGCTTGGTTCTTCTTCCCCGAGGACATCGGAACGGAGAACACCGCTTATCTGGTCTACAACTATTTGGAACACTGGTGGACCATCGGCAAGCTTGGCCGGTCCGCCATCGACGGCTCCGGGGTCTGGCCGACGCCGCTCATGGCCGGAACGGACCAGCACATCTACCAGCACGAGACGGGGTGGACCGCCGCCGGGGAGACGCGGGCCGGGCAGGTATTCATCGAGAGCGCCGCCCAGGCGGGGCCAGCCAATGGCGACCGCATCATGCACGTGGTGGGGGCGCAGCTCGACAACGGGACGTCCTACGACTGCACCACGTTCTCCGCGTTCACCCGGTCCACCGCCGACGACCCGGTCGAGTATTTCGAGGGGCCGTTCACGCCTTACGACGACGGGTGGGTGGAGTGCCGGTTCTCCGGCCGGGACATCCGCTTCCGCCTGGAACAGGTGGAGGACGAACCCTGGACCGTGGGCGAGATGCGCCTGGACGTGGTGCCTGGGGGGCGGCGATGAACCCCAACATCCCCCACCCGATGGAGACGTCCTTCAATGTAACGTGGGGGCAACGTCTGGTGGACACGCTCCACCTCGCGTTCAATCGCGTCCTCTCGACCGAGACGGCCTCCCCCTTCGCCCTCCTCATCGCGCAGGATGGCGGCGTCTGGAAGGTGACCGTCTCCAACGCCGGGGCGATCACCACCGTCAAGATGGCCAAGGGGAAGCCGCTATGATCGGGGCACGCGAGCAGAGGCTCCTAGACCGCCTGGAGAAGGCCCTGGCAGTCCGGGGCACCCAGACTGTCAACGACGTGATACAAGCCGCCAGGGACGGCAGGGCGCAGCTCTGGGAGGGGGGTTCCCTCCTGCTGGTGACCGAGGTCGAGGACTACCCGCTCTACCGGGTGCTTCGTTACGCGAGCGTGGCGGGGGACATGAACATGGAAGACCTCAACGCCCTGCAGGCCCGCGCCGACGCCTGGGGCCGCGAGCAGGGCTGCATCAGGGCGGAGGCCATCGGGCGGCCGGGCTGGGACCGGCACGCGAAGGACTGGCTCCCCAACTGGGAGCGCATCGGTTCATTCTGGATGAAGGATTTGCGGCAATGAGCAGCGGCGGCGGCGGATCGCAATCGACCAAGGTGGAGCTGCCCGCGTGGATCGAGAACGCGGGGCAGGCGAACCTGGGCGCGGCCCAGAACTATGTCGCGAACACACCATACGAGGCCTACGGCGGGCAGCGCACGGCCGACCGCAACGCGGACCAGAACGCCGCCGGGGATGCGATCCGGGGCATGCAGGGCCAGACTGGCAATCTCCTGGCGGGCCTGGGGGGTCAGGCCCAGCAGCTCGCCAACAGCAGCAACCCCTACACCGCCCAGCAGATCACGCCCCAGACCCTGGCCGGAACGGATTTGCAACCATACATGAACCCCTTCACCGGGGAGGTGGAGGCGAACGCCCTGAAGTCCCTGGAGAGCAGCCGCCAGGGCGCGCAGAGCCAGCTTCAGGACCAGTTCCTGTCCTCCAAAGCCTTCGGCGGGAGCAGACAAGCCCTCCAGAGTGCCGTGACCGATAGCCTAGCCGCACAGAAAGCGGGCGACCTCTCGTCGCAGCTCCGGCAGGCAAACTTCACCCAGGCCCAGGCGGCGGCGACCGGCGACATCACCCGCAACATGCAGGGGCAACAGTACAATCAGGCGGCCAATCTGCAGGCGGGCCTCGCCAACCAGCAAGACCTCTACAACAGGCAGACGCAGGGCCTGAAGATGGCGGGCGATATGTATGGCGCCGCGCAGAAGTCCAACATCGCGGATGTCGGGCTGCTCGACACGCTGGGCCAGGGCGAGCAGGCCCAGACCCAGGCAGGCCTCGACGTGAACTACCAGAACTGGCTGGAAAAACAGGGCTACACGAAGAGCCAGATCGAGTGGATGGGCCAGATGATCGGCTCCAGCCCCGGCTCCCAGACTACGACGCAGACGAAGTCCGGCGGCGGCGGCAACGCGGCGGTGGGCGCCCTGGGCGGCGCGCTGTCGGGCGCGGCGGCCGGGTCGGTCGTTCCGGTATACGGCACAGCGGTGGGCGCGGTGGTCGGGGGCGTTCTCGGCGGCCTCTCCAGCCGTTAGGAGATCGACATGACGAACGAAGACTGGCTGGCGCTACTGAAACTGGGCGGCGCCGCAGCGGGCGCGGCGGGAGGCATGGGCGCCTTCGGCGGCGCCGCCGGGGCGGTCCCAACCGGCGACACGATGTCGGGCGCGGACCTGGGCGGCAACCTCACGGCGGGGGCCATTCAGCCGCCCCAGCCCCCGCCTGACTTCGGCGCGGGCATTCCGGGGCAGGCCCTCCAGCCGGGCATGGAGCAGGGCGGCATCGGCAGCGACATGGAGCGCGCGGGCGTGCTCCCCACCCAGGGGCCGCCCCTCCCCCCTTCAGCGGCACCGGCCCCGAAGCCTAACCTGGGCCTCCCGACCCAGACGCCCCTCACGCCCGCCGCCGTGGACGCCACCACGGCCGCCTCGCCGCCCCCGCCTGGGGCGGCGGGCGCCACGCCATACCCATTTAAATACGCTGACAAACCGATCGGAACGGAGAACACTCGCACGTGGTGGGAGCGCAACGTCTCCGACCCGTGGGACAAGGCCAATCAGGTGGACCCGAAGACCGGCCTGTCCCCGGCCCAGAAGGCCCTGGCGGGGCTGGGGCAGTCGGCGGGCGGGCTGGCGGGCAAGGCCTCCGCCAGCGCGTCCTCGTCACCGGCCGCCCCGGCGGGGTCGGTCTACAAGCCGACGCCGATAAACGCGGCACAGATGGCCCTCACGCGCGAGCAGCAGCTTGAGCTGCTCCGCAAGAGGTCGCGCACGAGCATGCCCTGGCTCAACCGGCTCCAGGGGCAACAGGGTTTGATGGGGTAGCAACATGGGCCTCCTAGACGAAGCAGCCAGCGGCTGGGAAGACTGGTGGCACCCGAAGACGGTCCCGACCGGCGCGGCCTATGATCCCGAGACGCTAGGCTCCGCGCGAGCTGGCGCCATCGGGAACCTGGGCGGGAACCTCCTCGCCCTGGCCCAGGGCGGCCTGTCGCCGGAGACGCGCGCCCAGCTCATGCTGGGGATCGGCAAGACCCCGCTCACCTACCAGCAGTCCATGCTGGCGGGGATCGAGGGCCGCCTCCACGGCGCCCAGGCGGCCCAGGCCGAAGAGGAGGTCGCCAGCTCCAAGGCCTTCAACACCTCCCTGGCCGACGAGATCAAGCGCCGGTCGGGCGGCGGAGCGGCGGCGGGTGGCACCCCCGTGGCGGGTGGCACTGGCGCGGCCACAGGCGGGGCTGGGGGCGCCCGCACGTCGGTGGACAGCGCCAGCGTCGGCCCCTACGCCCGGACCGCCCTGGCGGCCCTCAAGGGGCCGGAGAGCGGCGGCAACGCCAACCTCCAGAACCAATACGGATACTCGGGCCTCTACCAGATCGGCACTGCCCTGGCGAACAGCGCCGGGCTGTATGAACCCGCCAAGGACGAAGCGGTCAGTGACGCCAAGGGCCACGCCGTCAACGCGTGGCGGGGCACGTGGAACGTCCCAGGCTTCGGTCCGATGACGCACCAGCAATTCCTCCAGAACCCCGACGCCCAGCAGGCGGCGGGCGAGGCGGCGATGGCGCACAACTGGAAGGACATCCAGCGCCAGGGCCTGGACAGCTACGTCGGCAAGACCATCGGCAACGTAACCATAACCCCGCAGGGTCTGCTCCAGGCCGCGTGGCTGGGCGGCGTCGGGGGCCTCAAGACGTGGCTCACCGGGGGCGGCGACCCCCAGGACGCAAACAAGACACCCGTGTCCCGCTGGGCCGCTTTACAGCCCCCTGGAGGGGTCGCCTCCGACGCCGGGGTGGCACAGCCTGTCCCCGCCGGGGGAGGCTCCACGGGGCAACCT
>Ga0157376_10001692_pt1 | contig 14669 bp, 10 predicted proteins | sample M45metaG_FD_121801 | JGI IMG/M metagenome (GOLD analysis project Ga0157376, IMG submission 121801) | Miscanthus rhizosphere microbial communities from Kellogg Biological Station, Michigan, USA - M4-5 metaG | ecosystem: Host-associated > Plants > Roots > Rhizosphere > Soil | place: USA: Michigan... | reverse complement strand
TGTCGGAATTCGGCCGCACTGCGCGCGAGAACGGCAACCGCGGTACCGATCACGGCCATGCCAACGTGATGCTTGTCTTGGGCGGCGCTGTGCATGGCGGAAAACTGTTCGGCGATTGGCCCGGCCTCGCTTCCGAGCAACTGTACGAAGGCCGCGATCTGGCGCTCACGACCGACTTTCGGACGGTGTTCTCGGAGGTGGTGCGCAGGCATCTCGGTATGGCGCGTACGGATGCGCTCTTCCCGGGATTTACCAGCGTGGCGACGGCGGGCGTGATGTAAATTTTCGTGCGTGGTGCGGAGTATCGGCGCTGCCCCGTCGATCGTCTCCGGCAAGACTACACTTGCGCGCCGGGATGATTATTCTTCCGGCCCCACCCGCCCCGTCTCAAGGACATCAATGTTTCGCGCCTCACGCCTCATCGCTCCTCTGCTCCTGGCAAGCCTCGCCTGCCACGGGTCCTCACGCAGTGCGACCGTCAGCTCCGTTTCGCACGGCGAGATAGCGAAGGCGGGCCCGGATCATCGTACGCCGAACGAGCTCGGGCGCATCCCGATCCTCGAGTACCATCTCCTGGGCGACAGCGACAGCCGCTGGCGCGTCGAACGCAATCACTTCCGTCGCGACCTGGAGCGGCTCTACGCGAGCGGCTATCGGCCGGTGACGGTGTCGGAAGTGGTCGACAAGAAGATCGACCTCCCCGCGGGATTGTCGCCCGTCGTGTTCACATTCGATGATGCGGGTCCGTCGCAATTCAGCTACATCGAGCGCAACGGCACTCTGGAGATCGACCCGAACAGCGCAGTCGGCATCTGGATGGCGTTCCACAAGGAGCATCCGGACTGGCGGAACAAGGCGACCTTTTGCGTGCTCTCCGGCGGCGCGGCGGGACACGCGTTCTTCGGCGAGAAGGGGATCGAGGGACAGAAGTCGGAGTGGCGCTTCAAGAAGGTGAAGTACCTGGCTGAGCAGGGCTTCGAGCTGTGTGGTCACACGCTCTGGCATGCCAACCTCGGCAAGTACAGCGATGCGGTGGTGCAGGAGCAGATCGCGCGCGGGACGCTCGCGATCGACTCTGCCGTCCCCGGCTATCGCGTACGCACCTTCGCGCTCCCGCTCGGCGTCTGGCCCAAGAATCGCGCATTAGCGGCTGCGGGCGAATGGAAGGATCCACGCGGCGGGAAAATCACGCGCTACAATTTCGACGCTGTGCTCGAGGTCGCTGGCGGACCAGCGCGCAGTCCGTACGATCCCGCGTTCGACGCGAAGAGACTCCCGCGCGTCGAGGTTTTCGCGAATCAGCTCGAGCGAGCGCTCGATCAATTGGAGCTGAGCGGAAACAGATATGTGAGCGACGGCGATCCGAATGTGATCGCGCATCCGGTCGCGTCGAATGTGGCGCTGCGGCGAACCACGCGCTGATTTTCGCGGCGGCACACTCTACTGGAGTGAATCTGAGATTTGGTAAGTAGCGAGGGGGTCGATGCGCCACGAGTGGATGCAGCGACCCCCGAATGCTATCACCATCTGAGAATCACTCCACTAATGAGTGGCCCTTTAAAAACTGTCTAAATAAAAGCGGACGGCACTGTACATAAGCTGTCCAATAAGTAGACAGTGGCTAAAAAATAGGCCAAAAGTGGGCGGAACGCAGAAAATTGTCCGAAAATGACGTGTGAAAGTCCTAAATATGTGCTTGTTGCTTCCGATACTGATCTGCAAGTTGATCGTTCGTCCAAGGCGAAACGACCGAGACGGAGGAGTGAATGAGCAGCATCGCACGGCCGCTTTCCCATACGCCTTACTTCGAACGGCTCGCTGAGCTGCCGAGCGACAGCGCCGAGTGGCGCAGCGTGAGTGCAGCGTTGGTGACGCTTCGCATGTTTGACAGCTGGATGCGAGAAGGGGCGGAAGTGGTCTCCAAGGAAGCGACCGGCTTGCAGGCCGTGCGCGACCAGATTGCTGCCATGGATGTGCGCGACTCCAATCGGCGCTTGCTGCTGAGCATCGTGGAGTCGATGGTGACGGCGGAGAATCCGCGGATCGTCACCGTCGCGCCACGCCTGATGGCGTACGGCCGAGCGCTGCAGCATGCGGCGACGTGGTCGCTTGCGGCGGACGTCTATCGTACGGTGTTGGCGTATGCGACGCCGGTCGAAGATTCGGAGACCGTGATCGCGGCAAACATGCAGCTCGGTCGCTGCCTGCGCGTGCTTGCGGAGTGGGACGAGTCGCTCGCGTGCTTCTCGGCGGCGTCGCAGGTCGCGACGATGACCGACGACATGATGAGCATCCTGCGGGCGCGAATCCAGGAAGCGAACATCGCGATCGATCGCGGTAATCTGCCGTACGCAGAGACGCTGCTGGATGCGACAATCTTGCAGGCGAAGGAATCGGGGCTTCCAGAAATTGGCGCGACGGCGACCCATGACCGTGCACTCGTTGCGCACCAACGGGGACGATACGACGAAGCCGTTGTGCTTCAGTACGAAGCACTCAAGGGCGTGCGCAATCAGATGGCACGTGATCGCGTGCTAAACGATTTGGGTTCCAGCTTTGCACAGCTCGGTGTCTACACTGCGGCGCGAGATGCATTTCTTGTCGTTGCTGCCACCGCACAGGAGCAGTACCTGCGCTGGACTGCCACGATCAACTTGCTCGATGTGGCGGTGCATGAGCATCGCGAACCGCTGTTCGAGCAGTATAGACGCGATTTGGAAAGCGCCGAACTGCCGCCTGGGCTCGCTACGTACTACTTCATCTATATAGCGCAGGGGTACCGCGCGTTCGATCAACTTCCCCTGGCGAAGGCTGCGGTTTCGCGGGCGATCGAACTGGCGATCTCGAATCAGCTGGGACAGGCACGCTTTGAGGCCGAAGAGTTATCGGAGGCGTTGAATCGAGAGCAGCTAAGTGAAGAGCGACAGGAGCGCTCGGTTCGTCGAATGCAGGAGTGGTCGCCCGAAGTCGAGTCCGTTGCGAACGCGCTTCACGAGCTCCGCACGATGGCGGGAGTTCATGGGTAGAAACGAAAGAGGGTTCCGGGTTGCAGCCCGGAACCCCCTGTCTGAGGCCTGAACGATTACTTAGGAGCGCAGCCGCTGCCGACAGCGATCGTGCAATCCTGGCTCGGCGCGGTCGGGGAGGTGCAAGCGGCAAGAGCAAAGGAGGTCATAACAACGGCGATAAGGGCAATTTTACGGGCGATCATGATGGCCTCGAAGGATCAAGTTGTAATTGGCGTTGCGACTTGATCTCGAAGCTACGGTGGCGCAGAAAGTCGTAAACGCACATTTTCGGACACCGATGTGCTGTTTTAGGACATTTGTGCGTCACACTAAGTGGAAGTTCTCGCCCGCCTCTCTGCCCCTCTCGCCGCCCAGCTGCAAATCGCCCTTGCGGGGGATCATACCCTCACGCTCGTCGATGGCTGGGGTGCGCTGTTGCTCGCGATCCGTGAGCGCCCCGTAGATCTCGTCGTTCTGGATCCGCGGAGCTCCGGTGGACTCGAATTGGGGCAAGCTCGTGAACTGCTCGCTCGGCATCCCACGCTGCCGGTGGTCATCTACACCACCCTCGCAGCCGACTCGATGCAGGCGACGGTGATGCTCGCAAAGCTCGGCGTTCAACACGTCGTGCTGCGCGGCTTCGACGACGAGCCCCGTCGCTTTCGGCAGATGCTCGATCAGCTGCCCGCTACTCGGCTGAGCAACTCGGTTCTCGATCATGTGTTGCCGCACCTGCAGGACGCTCCAGTACTGTTCATTCGCGCGATCACGAGACTGTTCGAAGCACCGCAGGAGTTCCTCGACGTCGACGAGCTCGCGCGCATGTCCGGGATGACGAGGCGCAGTCTGGATCGTTGGTTCGTTCGCTCGGGACTCGCGTCCGCGCGCACGATGATCCTCGTCGCACGGCTCACGCGTGCGAAGCACTACATGGGTGATCCGGGATTCTTGCTCGAGGACATCGCGAAAAAGCTGGGCTACAGCTCGATCCGCCGCTTCGCTCGTCAGGTTCGCGCGGCAACGGGGATGACACCGTCCACCATGCGGTCTGCGTATACGACGGAGGAATTCACCTTGCGAATGGCGGAGCTCGTGTGCCGGCCGGAGGACGGGAGCAGCGAATGGGAGAACGCGCTCGATGATTGAAGATTCGCAGGCGACGCGTGTACTGGTAGTCGACGACGAGCATTCCATATGCCGTGCGTTGGAGATCAGTTTCAAGCGCGCCGGCTATTACGTTCGCGCCGTCGAATCGGCCGAGGATGCAGTGCAGTTGCTGCATCGCGAGCACTTCGATTGTCTGGTCGTCGACCTGCGCATGCCCGAGATGGGCGGCGACGAGCTGTTCGAAATCGCCGCCTCCGTGCAGCCGCACCTGCGCCAGCGCACGATCATTACCACGGGCGACGGCAGCGAGCGCGCCCATGAGCTCATCGCCGCCTGCGGCTGCGCCTCACTCGGCAAGCCCTTCGATCTGCGCGACCTGCTCGATCTCACGCGGCAGCTCACGCTCCGCGTTCGCGACGCACGAGCCTAACGCTCGCGCCGCCGCGTCGCGTCCGCCTCCCCTACAACGTCCAGCTGCGCAGCGTCTCGAGCGCCCGCTCCACCGCGGCGCGCTGCCCCGGATCCGTCGCCTTGCGACGGAGCATCTCGTAGCTCCGAATCGCGAGCTGCAATGCCTCTCGATCCCGCTCTCCCGACGCCAGGCTCGTCGCATTGTCCGCGAGACTCGCGCGCGCGAGGTCGTCTTCGGGAAAGCGATCGACGACCTGCTTCCAGCGCATCATGCGCTCGCGCGGCACGCCCTCGGTGATTGCCCACAAGTGCCAGGCGCCGCGATTGGCGGGATCAGCCGCCAGCGCGCGCGCTGCCAGCTCGCCCGTCGCCTCCGCACCGCGCCCGGTGAGCCAGTACGAGTTCGCGAGAATCACGAGCGCCCGCGCATCGTTGGGGCGCGCAGCGACGATCCGCTCGTACAGCGGCCCGGCTACCTCCGGAAGCGCCAGATACGGCTCCGCAGCCGCAGCGAGCGCCTCGGGGTCGGTGACGTCGGCGAGCGCGAGCAGTCGCTCCAGCAGGGCGCCGTAGTCGTTGGACGCAGTGTATGTTGAGACGGCGGCCGAGAGCTCCGCGACGGGATCGTGTGGTTGAGGGCTCATGACCGCTGCAATTTACCGTGCTGCAGGAGGCACGTCAGCCGTGACTGATGCATCAAGCGATTCGTCAATTCCGCAGGACGAACAGCGCCGCGAGGATTTGCAGCGCATCACTGCGATAGTGCAACATTCGCTGAATAATCCGCTAGCGGCACTACTGGCCGAAGCTCAACTTTTGGCGATGGAGACCACGCTGGACCCCGAGCACCGGGCGGCTGTGGATCGCATGACGGAGTTGGTCCGCCGATTGATCACGCTGGTCCGCGGGTTGGACAGCAAGGTCAACGACAAGATGCTTCCGAGATGACGTGCAGGGTGGATGGCGGGGTGACGTAGGGTCTACCCTTCGTGGTGCTACGCCATGTCGCCTGAAGCCCTCACGCCGGGGCGCCTTCGGGCGCCGGAACACAGGAGAGGGTTGCGCATTCGCCCGAATTAGGTGATACTCGTTGTATCGTCGGCACGCCGACGGTGACCCAAAAATACTTTGGCATTGCCCGCGCACCGCGAGTGCGCAGCGAGCTGCCTGACGCATCAACGTCACCGGCTTGCTGCACGTTCAAAAGCAATACGTGGTGTGTGCATCGAACAGCGGCACGCGTGATGTATCCGCGGCCGGATCGGAAGAGCGCCGGAGCAGTTGGCGATCGCACTGATCCACGCAGCAGGTTCCCGGCAAGCCGATCTCGATCAGCGCATTTGTTCGCAACGGGATGAACTCGCGCGCCGCACAGGGCGGTGCCAACTCCAGCTTCAGATTCACAAGCGCATTGGTCGCCCGAGTGCCGGGCCCCGTGACGCGTGCACGCCTTCACCTCATGACACCTTTCGCAGCATGAACGAACGTCGACGTCCGACCCGGCGCGGTCGCGGACACCGTCCGCCCAACCGCCCGCCGCTCGACTCGAACACCGAGTCCAGCCCCTATCGCGATGACTCTTCCCTGCCAGCGCCGAGTGATACCGCGCTGCCAGATACCGGCTCCGTACCGTCCTCGGACGGCGGCACTACCGGAATCCCCGCTTCGCTGCCACCGCAGCTCCCCTACAATCCGTCGCAACAGCCATCGCAGCCGAACGATCGCGGCGACCGTGGCGACCGTGGCGACCGAGGCGAGCCTCGCTACAACAACAACCGGAACAATCAGAGCCGGAGCGAGCGCGAAGACAATCGGGGCAATCGCGAGCAGGGCAACAGCCGCGAGAACGGCAATCGCGACAACGGCAATCGTGACATCAGCAACAACTCGAACGGCCGCCGCGGGCGGCGCGGACGTCAGCGCAATGGTCCGCGCCCCGATCAAAACTCGAACGCGCCCGTCTCCGTGCTCGTCGCCGACGGCACCACGACCGGTTGGTTCGACTCGGCCCGCGACGGCGGCTTCGTGCGTCGCGCGGAAGAGAGCTACCTTCCCTCCCCCACGGATGCCTTCGTTCCACCGCAGATCGTGCGGCAGCTCGCGCTCCGTCGCGGCGATCTGGTCGAAGCGACCACCGGGCGCGACCAGCGCGGCCGTCTCGCCGTGGCCGAGGTCACCTCGGTGAACGGCGGTGAGCCGACGAGCGTGCTGCGCCGTCCCGACTTCAGCTCGCTCATCGCATCGTATCCCGAGCGCAAGCTGACACTCGAGACCGGACAGTCGCCCAAGATCAGCCCCGAGCTCACGCGTCGTGCGATCGATCTCATCGCACCGATCGGCTACGGTCAGCGTGCGCTCATCGTCGCGCCGGCACGCGCCGGCAAGACTATGCTCCTGCAGGCGATCACGGAAGGCGTCGCGATCAATCACCCCGAGGCCACGCTGCTCGTGCTCCTCGTGGACGAGCGGCCCGAGGAAGTGAGCGAGATGATCTCGTGGGGCCGCGGCGAAGTCGTCGCGTCGAGCTTCGACCAGCCCGCGGAGCGCCACGTCGATGTAGCCGACATGACGCTCGAGCGCGCGCGCCGGCTCGTGGAGCAGGGGAAGGACGTCGTCATCGTGCTCGACTCGATCACGCGCCTCGCGCGCGCGCACAACACGGCGGAGCGCGGCACGGGACGCACGTTGAGCGGCGGTCTCGATGCAACGGCCATGGCGAAGCCGAAGGCATTCTTCGGATCGGCGCGGTCGGTGGCGCCGCAGAACGGCGGAGGCTCGCTCACGATCATCGCGACGGCGCTCGTCGAGACCGGCTCGCGCATGGACGACGTGATCTTCGAGGAGTTCAAGGGAACCGGCAACAGCGAGATCAAGCTCGATCGCGGTCTCGCCGAGAAGCGCGTTTTCCCCGCGATCGACGTGGCGACGAGCGGGACGAGGCGGGAAGACAAGCTGTTCCGCCCCGACCAGATCGACGCGATCTTCACGCTCCGTCGCGGCCTGCAGCAGATGCCGCCGCAGGCGGGCATGGAATGGCTGATCAAGCGAATTCAGAACACGGCCAGCAACGACATCCTCCTCGCGGGGTTGTAGCGTTGTGAAACGCCGGGCGCGAACCGCGCTCGGCCTGCCGCTTGCACTAGGGGGCCCCATGGGCCGTCCCGTCTCCGCCTGGCGTGCGCATGTTGGTCTCGTGCTCGCCGTCCCCGCGTTGTTGTGTGCGCGGGGACTTCAGGCGCAGTCCACCCCGCCTGAGGATCGCACGCACCCGGTGGTCGACAAGATCGACTTCATCGGCGTGACGAAGGCCATCGACAAGGCGGACATGGTGAGCGGGCTCGCGACGAAGTCGTCGGGCTGCAAGAGCCTGCTCCTCGAGCCATTCTGCGCGCTCACGAAGTCGCGCCTCGTCTACGACACGCGCACGCTCGATCACACGGAGCTCGCGCGCGATGTCGTGCGCATCAAGGTGTATTACTACAAGGCTGGCTACCGCGAGGCCGAGGTCGACACCGCCGTCACGCGCGCGCGCAGCCACACGAACCGCGTGCGCGTGACCTTCAAGGTGACCGAAGGTCCGCCCATCCTCGTGAAGTCGCTCGCAGTGGAGCAGACCGACTCGGTGCTGCGCGGGCGCACGCTGCGGCGCACCCTGCTCGTGCAGGAGGGGAAGCCGCTCAACCTCGTCAATCTCGACTCCACCCACGTGCGGATGCGCGACGCGCTGTGGGACAAGGGGCACGCCGACGCGCTGATATCGGACACGATCATCGTGCACGATTCGGCGCGCACGGCCGACGTCATGATCCGCGTGAATCCGCGGTGGGTGGCGACGGTGGAGTCGGTGACGGTGCACGGCGACTCGGTGCTGTCGCCCGAGATCACGAAGAAGATGATCACCCTCGAGCCGGGGAACATCTACAAGCGCGAGGCGGTGATCGAGAGCCAGCGGGCGCTGTACAACTCGAATCTCTACCGGCGGGCGACGATCGTGCTTCCGCCGCGCGGGGACAGCGCGAAGCGTTTTGACATCAACGTCGTCGAGGCGCCGCTGCACGCCGCGAAGCTGAGCGCCGGCTTCAATACCGTCGACTTCCTCCAGACCGAGGGGAAGTTCACGAACTACAACTTCCTGGGCGGCGCGCGGCGACTCGATCTGCATCTCGTGGTGTCGAATCTCCTCGCGCCCGCGCTCAACGGCACGGGGATTTTCCGCGATGTGCTCGCCGACAACGGGCTCCCGGGCGACTCATCGAACATCTATCTCAAGCCGACGTATCAGGCGAGCATCGACCTGACGGAGCGCTGGTTTGGCGACCCGCGCAACACCATCGGCATCGGCCTGTTCTCGCACCGGAGCAGCGCGCCGGGGATCTACGTCGACAACGGCTACGGCACGAGCATCTCGTTCACGCGAACCCTCCAGCCGCGCACGCCGCTCAGCCTCGTCTATCGCTACGAGCTCACGAAAGTCCAGGCGGGCGACGTCTACTTCTGCGTGAACTACGGCGTGTGCGAGCAGAACACGATCGCGCTGCTGCGCAATCGCAATGCCCTGTCGCCGCTGTCGCTCGACTACTTCGCGGATCGCACCAACGACGAGTTCAATCCATCGGAGGGCTACTCGGCCCGCGCCGATTTCGAGCACGCGTCGAAGTACACGCTCTCGGACTTCCGCTACAATCGCGTGTCGGGCGAGCTCACGTTGTTTCGCTCCCTGGGCAAGGCGGTGCTCGCGGGGCACCTGCGTGGTGGATGGGTGCGCGCACTCGAGTCGTCGAGCACGTCGAACGGCGACGGGCTGGACGACATTCTGCATCCGCGCAAACGGTTCTACGCCGGCGGCGCGAACTCGGTGCGCGGGTACGGCGAGAATCAGCTCGGCCCGCGCATCCTCACCATCGATCCGCAGAAGCTGATAGACGGGGCGTCGTGCACGACGGCGAGCATCGCGGACGGCACGTGCGATCCGAGGGGCCAGGGGAAAATAACCACGCACACCAACGGGACTGTGGATACGGCTCGCGTCACCTCGAGCGACTACAACTCCCTCCCCACCGGCGGCACCTCGCTCCTCGAGGGGAGCATTGAGTATCGATTCCCCTTCCTGATGAAGAACCTGCAGGCAGCGATCTTCATCGACGCGGGATACGTGGGTTCAGGGTCCTCGGATGTGACGCAGGGGAAGGCCGCTGTGACGCCTGGGTTCGGCGTGCGCTATCTCTCTCCGGTCGGGCCGATTCGCGTGGATCTCGGCTTCAGACCCTCAATCACGGATAAGCTGTCCGTGGTCACCGAGGTCGTGGATCCCGACGGCACGCATCGCCTCGTCGAGCTCCAGAAGCAGGTAGACTACAACCCTGTGGAAGACGGCAGCGGGATTTCGAAGGTGCTGAACCACTTCGCGCTGCATCTCTCGATCGGGCAGGCCTTCTGATGTGGAAGCTCTTGAGGATCGCCGTCGTTGCCATCGCGGTGCTCGTGCTGCTGGTGGTGGGCGCGATCCTCGGGCTCACGAACACGGACTTCGGCCGCGAGCGCGTGCGCCGGATCGCGGTGAGCGCCCTGAGCAAGAGCGTCCACGGCACCACGCGCATCGGCCGAGTGAGCGGTGATCTCCTGCGCGGAGTCACGCTCTACGATGTCTCGATCACCGACAGCGCCGGCGCGCCATTCTTCGCGTCGCCGATGGTCCAGGCGCGATATACCATCCGCAATTTCTTCTCGAAGCACATCATCATCGACGCGCTCGGCGTCGACAAGCCGCAGATAGTGATCGACAAGATGCCTGGCGGCGAGTGGAACTTCACGAAGCTGTTTGCGACCTCGGACACTGCGAAAAAGGACACGACGCGCGGCTTCGGCTCGTGGGTTGTCCTGCGCAATGTGCGACTGAACGACGGCCACGTGCTCGTGCGCATGCCGTGGACACCGGATGACTCGCTCCCCAAGGCCGTGCGCGACAGCATCGTGCGCGTGGCACTCGCTGGCAATGCGCGGGAGAAAGTGATCGCGGTGCCGGGCGGCTATCAGATGGTGATGGAGTTCAGCAGGCTGCAGGCGGGGCTGCCTCGAGTTCGCTTTGCTGATCCGGACAGCACGACGCGGGTGTTTCAGGTCGCATCGCTCACGATGGCGGCGGCGATCTACCATCCGCCAGTCGCGGATGTGAAGGACATGCGCGGCACGATCTACATGTCGGCGGACTCGCTCTGGTTCCGCGGGCTCTCGGCAGCGCTGCCGAATACGCAGTTGCGTGGCGACGGCACGTACATGCTCGAATCGGGAGATCTCGCGGCGAGATTCCGCGCGGCGCCGGTCGCGCTCACCGATCTTCGCTTCGCGTATCCGCGGATGCCGGCGAACGGCAGCGGGTCGATGGATCTCACCGCCGCGAGGCGGCCTGCGGGTGAGAGCGACTACTCGGCGCGCAACATCGATCTCACCGTGGACGGCGGCACGCTGCACGGGCAGCTCGCGCTCACGATGGGGCAGGCGGTGGGAGACCTGCGCCTGCACGACACGAAGCTCACGTTCAATTCGATCGACACGCGCACCATCGAGCAGGTTGCGCCCACGGTGAAGGTGCCGAGGCGCGGCACGGTCACCGGGCGCGCGACGCTCGCGGGGACGACTGCTGCGATGCACATCGACGCCGACGTCGCGTTCGCGGAGCCGCGATCGGGGACGAGCCGCATACTGGTGGTGGGTGAGGCCGGGGCTGGACGCAATGGCTTCACCGCGAAGGATCTGCACGTCACGATCGCGCCGGTGCAGATGAGGCTCGCGCGCGTGTTCGCTCCTTCGCTCCCCGTCGGCGGCGTGCTCACCGGAAAGGTGACGCTCGACGGCTCCCTTGCCGGACGCATGACGGCGAGCGCCGACATCGTGCATCGGGAGGGCGCGGAGCTCACGCGCATGGTGGCACAGGGTTCGGCGGTGCGCAGCGGAAAGGACGGCGTTTCCGCCGACATGCGCTTCGATCCGATCTCGCTCATCACCGCCGGGAAGTTCGCACCGGCGCTCGGGCTTCGCGGCGTCGCGAGCGGCACCGCGCACGTGGGTGGCTCGATGAGCGCGATGGATCTCACCGCCGACCTGCAGCTTCCCGACGGCGGCGAGCTCGCGACTACCGGCAAGCTCGATCTCGCGAGCGCAGAAAAGGGGTACGATCTCGAGACGCGCCTGCGGCTGTTCAATCTGCGCAGCGTCGTGTCACGCGGGCCGGTGACGTCGCTGACGGCAACCGCGATGGCGAAGGGGCGGCTTCGATCCCAAGACGATGCACGCGGCGTTCGCGGCGAACGTGCTGCACTCCGATGTCGACAGCCTCGCGGTCGACTCCGCGAACATTCGCATCGCGGTCGACGGCGGCATCGCCACAATGGATTCCGTCACAATTCACACGCCATTCGCGCAGCTGTTCGTCGACGGGACGATCGGCACTGCGCCGGAGCGCACGGGGCAGCTGCGGTACATCGTTTCGGTGGACACGCTCGCGGCGCTGCGCCGCTGGCTCGCGAGCCCCGACAGCGGCGTCGTGCGCGCACGTCCTGCGGTCTATCGTGCCGCTCTCGCGCGCGCGAGGGCCGACTCCGCGCGCCTGGCGAACCGCAATGAAGTCGTCATGCGCGCGACGGGGCGACCGCAGCCCCAGGTGATTCTCGATTCGCTACACGCCTTGCGCAAGGATTCCGTCGACGGCGCGCTGCGCACGGCGGGAATCGTCAGCGGGACGATCAGCGACTTCAACGTGCGCGGGCGGCTCTCCGCCGAGCACATCATCGCGCGCGGGAATGGGCTCAATCAGGCGCGCGTGGAGTACGCGGTGACGAACGGCGGGACGCCGCGCATGAAGTACGTCGTCGGCGGAGAGATGGACTCGCTCTCCGCGAGCGGCTTCGCGCTCGATTCCGCGACCATCCAGGCGACCTTCACACAGCCATCAGGAACAGTGGAGCTCGCGGTCTTTCAGGACTCCGGCTACGTGTACCGCGTGGGCGCGAAGTTCCTGCTCAGCATCGACAGCAGCCAGGTGATGTGGCAGTCGCTGTCGCTGCAGCTCGACAGTGCACACTGGAAGGCAACGGCGCCGGGATTCGTGCAGTGGGGAAAGAAGGGAATTCGCGTCCACAATCTCGATTTGCGCGAAGGATCCGACGGACGCATCTACGCGAACGGCGACCTCCCCAACGATGGACCGATGAACCTGATCGTCTCGGTGAGCGGGCTTCAGATCGCGAATCTCGTGGGGCTCGCGGAGAGCGATCTCGAGGCGACGGGGTTGATCGACTTTCGCGCGCAGCTCGCCGGCACGCAGCGCGCGCCTGCCATTCGCGGCGCGCTCAGCGTGATGCAGGCGTCGTACAAGAATTCACCGCTCCCTGACCTGCGCACCGGATTCCAGTACGCGGATGAGAAGCTCGTCTCGCACACCGATCTCCTGCGCGAGGGGGGCACGTCGCTCTCGCGCCTCGATGTCGACGCGCCGATCAATCTCGCGTTCGAGAGCGTGACAGGCTCGCGCATGCTCGATCGCCCGCTCAAGGCCGACTTCCTCGCCGACTCGCTGCCGCTCGATGCGCTCCCGCGATTCACGGACCTCGTCTCGAACGTGCACGGACGCGTCGTCGGCGCGGTGGCCGCGCGAGGCACGGGGACGAAGCCGCTCCTGATCGGGCAGCTCGGGCTCGACTTCGCCTCCTTCAAGCTCGAGCCGCTGGGCGTGAGCCTGTCGGACATCGGAGGGCTGATCCACATGACGGGCAGCGAGATCGTGATCGACACGATCGGCGGAAAGTCGGGAGAAGGAACGTTCAGGATGTCCGGCAAGATCGGGATCGCGGATGCGACGAACCCCACCTTCAACATGAATTTCGCTGCGCGGGATGCGACGGTGCTGGACAACGACATCGGCGAGCTGCACGCGAATGCAACCATCGCGATGAAGGGGCCGATGTCGGGCGCGGTCGTTACTGGGCGAGCGCGCATTGTGCACGGCACGGTGTACATCCCGAACGGCGAGGCGCCACGGCAAGTGAGCTCCGATGATCCAGCCGTGCTGGGCGTCGTCGATACATCCGACGTGCGGATGCAGAAGCTCATGGTCACGAGATCGCCGATGCTCGAGAATCTGTCGATCGATGTCAAGCTGAGCGTCGCGCGCGATACGTGGGCGCGCTCGCCCGATGCGAACGTCGAGTTCTACACGCAGGGACCACTCACCATCCTCAAGAACCGCGAGGACAAGGGAGTGTCGGTGGATGGCGTCGTGAACACCGAGCGCGGCGAGTATGCATTCCTCGGACGCCGCTTCGTGCTCTCGCAGGGGTCGGCGATCTTCACCGGCGGCCAGGATCTCAATCCGCTGCTGCAGCTCGGGGCACAGTACACGATTCAGCCCGCCGGCCGCCCCGCGCTCAACATCAACATCGCGATCACCGGCACGCCGCGGAAGCCGGTCGTTCAGCTGAGCAGCGATGCGCAGCCGCCGCTGCCGCAGTCGGATTTGCTCAGCTATCTCGCCTTCGGACAGTCTTCGACATCACTCGTGAGCTCGGCGAGCGCCTCGAGCTCATCTGGAGGTGGATCCGGCGCAGGGAGCCTCGTCGGCAGCGCGGCCGCGCTGGCGACGCGGCAGCTCACGGCGACCGCGCTCGGCGTGATGACGCGCCAGTTCGCGGCGACGGCCGCTCGGTCCCTCGGCGCCGATGTCTTCACGATCACGCCGGCAGATATTCCCGATGCCGGCGTCTCGAACTACGGGATCAAGACGATTCTCGCGGGCACGCAGGTCGAGGCCGGGAAGTACGTCGACCGGCAGACGTACGTGGCGACGCAGATTCGTGGCCAGACCTCGACACCCGGCTTCGTCGTGCAGCGCCGCCTGTCGAAGGGCTACCGGATCGAAGCCAGCATCGACTCGCGCTTTCGCGTCAATCAGCCGACGCTGTCGTCGGATGTGCCGATCAAATCGGAAGCGACGTTCGGCGCGTTCTTCATTCGCGAGTGGAAGTTCTAGGGCTACGCCACGAGCTCATCCCACAGCGATGCCAGCGCGCGCATTCCCTTCGTGAAGTTCTCGTCGGCAAACCATTCATCGGGCGCGTGCGCATTCTCCCCCGGGAGACCGAAGCCCACGAG
>Ga0157376_10001687_pt1 | contig 14685 bp, 15 predicted proteins | sample M45metaG_FD_121801 | JGI IMG/M metagenome (GOLD analysis project Ga0157376, IMG submission 121801) | Miscanthus rhizosphere microbial communities from Kellogg Biological Station, Michigan, USA - M4-5 metaG | ecosystem: Host-associated > Plants > Roots > Rhizosphere > Soil | place: USA: Michigan... | reverse complement strand
ATTTCGCCAGCACGCCGGCGGGCGCGGCGAGAACCTCCGCACCGACGAATCAATTCTCCGGCGCCAACCGATTCGCCAGTCGCGCAACACTACCGTCGGCGTCGTACTACTCTGCAGCTCGCGCCAGCTCGGGCGCGAACCCCGCAACGTCAGCGTACGCAAGCGCGGCGACGAACTATCGCGGCAGCGCCGGCGCCGGCTACGCGAGCGGCCGCGGCATCGCAGCTACCAGCACGCGAAGCATGAACCAGGCATATCGGGGAACGTCGATGCCGTCTCGCGGCTACGCTCCTTCCGCCGGTCGCGCCAGTGCGACTGCGCGATCCGACGGTTACGCCTCCGCGCAACGCTATGCCGGTGCGCGTACACCCTATGCACAGCAGCACTATGCGCCGTCGAATCGCGCCTACGCGTCCACGGCGATGCCGCGGAGCTCCAGCTCCGCTGCGCGCGGCCCGATGCCAGCCTATTCCGGCACTCGTGGCACGATGCCGTCATATGCGCGAGGCGGATCGGGCTCTGCCCCGCATGGCGGCGGCCATGCTGCGACGGCCGCCGCATCACACGCAGGCGGCGGCAACTACTCGCGCGGCGCGCACGGACATTGAGAGCACTCGCGCGGCAGGTGTGACTCCTGCGCTGCAACGATGTTGTTCATGGCAATCTCCGCGGATGGAAGGATGGTGCCGTCCCCACGGCGGCCCGCGGCAGCCTAGGTGCAGGCCATTGCCGTTCGATGAAGGAATCGTTGCAAGAACTCGCTCGTCGACGCGAGGCCGTAACAATCGTCTCGGCGGCGGCGAACGCCGCAGTGTGGGCGCCTACGCCTCGGCGCGGTAACTCGTTTCGCCGTGTCCTTGCGACGACGCCGCCGTGTGCGGAAATTCGACCGTGAAGGTCGTCGTGTCATTCGTTCCGGAGACCACCTCGATGCGGCCACCGTGTGCAATGACGATCTGCTGCACGATATACAAGCCGAGGCCAAGGCCACCGTAACGGCCGCTGTGGCGTTCGCGCGTGCCGCGAAATGGATCGAAGAGGTGCGGCAGAAGCTCCGCGGCAATGCTGCCCTTGTTCGACACCGAGAGCAGCACCCGCCTGTCGTTGCCGTCGGCGACGACAGCGACGGGCGATTCGGCGGCACCATGACGCAACGCATTGCCGATCAGGTTGGACGCGACCTGGGCGATGCGCTCGGCGTCCCACGAACCGGCCAGATTGCCGCTGCGCTCGAAGACGATCTGCCGGTCCGGGTGGGCGATACGCTGTTCCTCGACGATGCGTCCAACTACTTCGCCGAGATTCATCGCTGCGGCGTGCACCTGGATGCCGCCACCGACACGCACGCGCACCAGATCGAGCGTGTCTTCGATCAGCCGGCTCATGCGCTCGCCGCTCTCGTGGATCCAGTTGCCGAACTTGGCGATCTTCGGATCGTCCGATTCGCGCAGGTACTCGGCGCTGGTCAGTACGGTGGTCAGCGGATTGCGCAGATCATGGCCGAGGACGCCGACGAACAATTCGTTGAGGCGCAACGTCTCGCTCTTGGCTTCCAGCTCGTGCGCCAGTTGCTGCCGCTGGCGGTAGAGCTGGAAGAAGATGTCGGCCTTGCTGCACAACACGTGCGCGTCGACCGGCTTGTACAGGAAGTCGACCGCACCGCTTTCATAACCCTTGAACACGCGCCGCTCGTGGCGCTCGCCGGCGGTAACGAAGATCAGCGGGATGTGCCGCGTGCGCTCCGTGCCGCGGATCAGCTCAGCCAGTTCGAATCCGTCCATCTCCGGCATCTGCACGTCGATGAGGGCGAGCGCGACATCGTTTTCCAGCAGCAATTCCAGCGCCTCGACTCCGGACCGCGCGGTGATCACTTCGACGTCGTCGCGGCGCAGCAGCGCCGCGAGCGCGAGCACGTTCGCCTCGAGGTCGTCCACGACAAGGCAGCGCGCGACGATCTTCGGCGCGCCATCATCGGCGATCATCGGCGGGCGGTCCCGGCATGCGCCGACTTGGCCGCGCCGGCGTGGACGCCGGGCCGAACCTCCAACGCGTGCGCGCCGGCCGGAATCAGGCGACGGCGATCCGGCTGGACCGCCGCGCGCGCGGCTTGGGTCGTCGGCGAATCTGCTGTGTTCATTCGATGTCCGGCAGCGGCGGCATGAGCGCGTGATGGTCGTATGTTCCTGCCCGAATCCAACCGGACCAGCATTGGCCGGAGCGGCAACTGCCATGCAGCGCGACAATACACCTTAGTTGCCCGGGAAACGCTGCACAAGCAGGAGCGCCGGCGCGAACCGAGGCCTCGCGCCGGCTGCGCGCGCGGCTCTGCACGCCATATGCCTTCTGTTTCCGGCCCGGCACCGCCACGGCTTCGCGGCGCGCCGACTCGCGCGCATCGCCAATGGCACTCAATGCGGCGTGGCGACGCCTTCGAGCAATGCATCGCGCGCCTGGTCGGTGCCGCCGCTGGCGATATTGCTCAGCGCGACGATGCCGACCAGCCGTTTCTGCCGATCGAGGACCGGCAGGCGGCGCACGCCGAGATCCGACATGTTCTTGGCAACGTCGAGCACATCTTCGTCCTCGAAACAGTAACGGATCTGCTCGGTCATCACTTCGCGCACGAGCGTCGCATCGCCCCTGCCCCTGGCAACCGCGCGCACGACGATGTCGCGGTCGGTGATCATGCCGATCAACCGATCGTTCTCGCCCACAGGCAGGCTGCCGATGTCGGACTGCGCCATCAGTTCGGCCGCCTTGCGTATCGAATCATTCGGGCTCGCAACGCACACGTGCCCGGTCATTACATCGCCAATCTTTTTCATCTGCCCACCTTCAGGAATCGCGACCCAGGAAACATGACGAGCACGATGCATGCCACCAGCCGAACGATACGCGGCGCGGAATCGATGCCCTGCTCCCGTGCATTTCGCATGAACAGTACCGTCCGACACTGCAAATTGCGCGGCGAAAATCGTGCGCGGAAGGCGCTGCCCCTCTCCTGCCGTGGCATGGTCATTGCGTCGCCTTTCAGATGGACCTGCGACGCCATGGCGTCTTCGATCATTCATGTGTGATCGACTACGCTGACCATGGCGTCGCCACGAGGAGCATCCCATGAAGCGCTTCATCTACGCATTCGACTCATCGCTGTCGGCCCGGGGCGCAGTCAAGCACCTGCGCGAAAGCGGCCTGCACGAGGAGAAAATATCGCTGATCGCGCGGCCGGACATCCAGCTCGACAAGATTCCCGACCGCTACCTCGATGCGCGCACGGATTTCGCGCCGGCAATGGCGCGCGGCGCGGCGATCGGCGGCACCACCGGATTGTTCGCCGGCCTCGTCGCCATGGCGATCCCGCCGCTCGGCATCGCCGTTGGTGGTGCAGCACTGATAGGGTTCTTCGCCGGCGGCGCGCTGCTCGGCGCATGGAGTTCCGCACTGGTTGGCGCGAGCGTGCCCGATCTGGTGCGGCGCAAGTTCGAAGACGAAATCGCCGCCGGCCGCACCCTGCTAGTCATCGATGCAACAAAGAACGACGAAGCGTTCGTCACCCGGCTGATGGCCGACGCGAGCGATCATCATCTGATCTGGCAAAGCGATTCCGACCACGTCGCTGCGGCGTGATTTCATGGCTGGATCGAACGGCGGCAGGAATAGTTCGCGCCCGTCGACTTCGCCGCGGGTCGCGCCCACAATCGGTCCATCCATACCTTGGCGTCCAACATGCGATGACGAAGCTCCGCACACAGCGCAAGCCGTCGCGCGTCAAGAACGATTCCGTGACGACTGCTTCTCTGCGCAGGCGTCGCGCTGTGGCGGACAGTCAGGTCACGATCACACATCCGGAGCGTGTCGTCTTTCCGGAACTGCGCGTCAGCAAGCGCGATGTCGCCGATTACTATGTGCAGGTCGCCGAGTGGATCGTGCCCGAACTGCGTGACCGGCCGTTGTCCGTATTGCGCTGTCCCGGCGGGACCGCGCAGGACTGCTTCTTTCAGAAGCACCTGACGACAGGGCTCGGCCGGCACGTGCGCGGCGTTCGCCTCAAGGATTCATCCGGGCAGCAGACCTACCTGTGCATCGACGATGTGCGCGGACTGCTCGAACTGGTGCAGATGAATACCCTGGAGTTTCATCCGTGGGGTGCGCACGCCGGAACGACCAGCCGCGCCGATCGCGTCGTGTTCGATCTGGATCCGCATGCGAACGTGTCATGGAAAGACGTTGCCGCCGGTGCCGCGCTCGTGCGCGCACATCTGGCCTCGCTCGGGCTGACCGGATTCCTGCGCACATCCGGCGGCAAGGGAGTGCACGTCGTCCTGCCGCTGCGCCCGGCCGCAACGTGGACACAGGTGCGCACTTTCGCCCGCGCCGTCGCCGAATCATTGAGCGCATCGCACCCCGACCGCTTCGTCGCCGTAGCCGGCGAGGCGAAACGTGGCGGGCGCATCTTCATCGACTGGCTGCGCAACAGCCGCGGCGCGACGAGCATCGCTTCCTATTCGCTGCGCGCGCGCGCCGACGGCGGCGTGGCGATGCCGCTGGCCTGGAACCGGCTGGCGAAGCTCGACGGTGGGCACGCGTTCACGATCGTCAACGCGCTCGCGCACATCCGCCGGCGACGCGCCGATCCCTGGTGTGACATCGATTCGATCGAGCAGGCCCTGCCGCGCCGCTGATCGCGGCGCACGCATTGGGCGACAACGTTCGCAGCATCTGCACGACAGGAACGGTTCTCGACGATTTGCCGAGCCTCCCGTTCAGAACTCGTCGACGAACTCCACTGCCGCATCGAGTTCGCGCCCGGCGATTTCGACGCGATCGCGCACTGCCTGCGCCGTCTTCGCATCGAGCACGTGCACTTCGATGTCGTGAAAATCGCCGGACTGATCGTCGACGAGCCCGAGCGAGCTGGTGTCGTCACGCTCGTGCATCTGATCGGCGACTTCCTCGACGCGATCGACCTTGTCCAGTTCGTGCAGCATCACGATCAGCGCATCGGCCAGTTGCCGCGTGCCGGCAAGACGAAATCTCACGGTGCGCATGTCGTCACTCCTTGAATGCTCTGCCGGCAACCCGGCGTCGAGGCCAAGTCTAATGACGAAGGCGGAACCTCTACTGAAGCGGGCTGCCGAGGCAGGCGCGGCTCGGCGTCGACGGGTCGACCCTGCGCCAGCGGGGCGCGCTACGGCAGAAATTCCTTGCGATGCATCAGGTTCGAAATCAGGCGGCGCAGCTTCTCACGCTCGCTGAGCAGGCGCTCGATGCCGGCCAACAGATTGTCGGGAATGCCGCCGTAGACCGATTCGATGCGATCGATGTTGCGCAAGCTGATGCCGAGATCGCCGCCGACCTTGCGCGGGTTGGCGCCGGCGCGAATCTCGCGCACTGCGCGGATGCTGTTGAGGTTGAGCATGAGCTTTTGCATGTGCCTGACGTCCATACCGTGGCCAACCGATTATCGGCACCGGCGCGATCGACGACTACCAAGGTTCTGCCTACTTCCTTTCAAGCGGCGTGTGAATCAGCAAGAGCGAAAGCGCGGACGCGGATTACGCGGATCAACGCGGATAAAGACAGATCGTTCTTTTGATTTGCTCTCATCCGCGCAATCCGCGTTGATCCGCGTCAAAAAATTCATTGGCTCTTGCAGGAGAACAGCCAAGCGACCCGGTCAGCCAGCGAGGCGATCCATCACCTGTGTGCGGAAGCGCCGGCTCACCGGCACTTCCTGGCCGCTCTTCATCACCGCGACGAGATCGCCTTTGAACATCTCCTGCAGCTGGGCGATGCTGTCGATGTTGATCAGGCTCGAGCGGCTGACCTGGACAAAACGGTCGGCGCACAGGCGCTCGGCCAGTTCGGCCAGCGGCCCGTCGACGACATGATTCTTGCTGCCGCAGTGCAGGACGCAGTCGCGGCCATCGGCCTCGATCCAGTCGATCTGTTCGCTGCGCACGATCAGAAAGCGGCCGTTGTCACGCACGACGAAACGCCCGGGCGACGCGGCCTTCTGTTCCGCGACGGCGCGCGGTTCGGCGGCGTCGCCGACCACGGCCTGGATGCGTTCGGCCAGCCCGATCGCCTCGCGTGCGCGCAGGCGCTCGCGCGCGATGCCGAGCGCTTCTTCCAGGCGCGCGCGATCGAACGGTTTGAGCAGGTAGTCCGCCGCATGCACCTTGAACGCATCGAAGGCGAAGCGCTTGTGCGCGGTGACGAATACGACGACCGGCGTTTCGCCGCCGGCACCCTTCAGCCGTTCGGAGAATTCCAGGCCGCTGATGCCCGGCATCTGGATGTCGAGCAGCGCGATGTCGACCGGCTGGCTGGCCACGATGCGGATCGCCTCGTCGCAGTTGCCGCACGCGGCGACCAATTCGAAGTCGGCCTGTTCCGCAACGAGCCGCGCCAGGCGTTCGCGCGCCAGCTGCTCATCCTCCACCACCAGGACCCCGAGCCGTCTCATGTCGGCCGTCTCATGTCGGTTGCAGCGCCGCCGCGACGTTACCCGGTAGGATGATCGAGGCGCGGAAAAGGTTGCGCGAGACGAAACTCGCGTAGAAACGAGCGCTGTCTCCATACAGCAACCCCAGGCGCCGGCGGCAGTTCGGCAGGGCGAGCTGCATGCCTTCGGCGGACTCGGCTTCGTCGTCGCCCGACGCGCAGGTGTTGCTGATCTCGATCACGATATCGTCGGCTTCGCGCTGCGCCCGGACCGTGATCTCGCCGCCCTCGAGGATGCGGCTGATGCCATGCGTAATGGCATTCTCGACCAGCGGCTGCAGGATGAATGCCGGCACGCGCGTCTGCGTCACCGAGTCGGCGATATGGATGTCCGTCTGCAGGCGCGAGCCCAGCCGCGCCCGCTCGATGTCGAGATAGGCTTCGACCAGCGCAAGTTCCTCGCCCAGCGTCGCCGTCGCGCGGTCGCCGCGCTGCAGCAGGATGCGCAGCATGTCGGCAAGGCGGATAGTGAACACCTGCGCCGGCGAACCTTCGTCCAACATCGCCACCAGCGCATTGAGCGCGTTGAACAGGAAATGCGGTTGCATCTGGCGCGCCAGCGCCGTCAGCTGCGCCGACACGGCCTGCGTGCGCAACTCCTCGCGCGCAAGCGCATCGGCCTGCGCGCGCTGCACGTAGATGGTCACGTGCACCAGTGCGATCATCGCCACGTAGCTCAGGAATCCCCAGTGCGCCTGCATCGCCAGCAACTGCACGATCGCCGGCGCGTATTCGGGAAGCAGGCCGAACCGCTCCGGATACGGATACATGATCGCCGCGGCAATAACTGCATGCAGGCCGATGAAGGCGGCGCCAAGGACGATGTGCAGCGCGATCGTTCGCGCAAAACCGGGCTGGCCTTTTTCGATCGGGTAACGCAGCGCGAACATGATCGGCAGCGGCGCAAGGAACGCCCACGTGTACCAGATCACGGCGCTCCAAAGCATCGAACTGAAGTAACTCATCTCCTGCCCGCGCAGGAGGAACTGCATGTTGGTCTGGAAGGCAGTGAACAGCATCATCGCCGTGGCCAGCAGCGTGGCAATGGCCCAGTAGCGAATGACACGCACGAAGATCGACACGAAAGAAGCGCCCCTATAGATTCACGGTCACATGTCGCGGACGAAGCGCCACGCGCTTCAAGCCGCCGTCCATTGCAGAAGGCGCGCCATGTACTGCAGTGCAGTATTAGCGAAACACGCCCTGCATTCAACGACATCGCGCGCAAAGCAATGCGCAATCCTGCGCTACTTCCGGGCGCTGTGCCGGTGGACCATCGCAGTGTTCGCGGATTTTTGCTCATTTCGCGCCGGCAGCACGAACTGCCGCCTCGAATCGACGATGGGCGGGCAGGTAAAAGCACCGCCAAATAGCTTGCGTTCAGCGGACCGTACCCTGCCCTGGCACCGGCCCCTGCCGCCTTTCCGATACCAACACGAAACCGTTCGTACTTGAGACGCGACCGCTCGTTACAAAGTCGTTCCGAAAGTGCGCTTTCGGTGCAAGCCTGCACGCGTGCCAAACGGACAAGAGTTTGGTAACCGCCAGCGATGTCAGACCGGGAGTCCGCTGATGCAGTCCTTGACGAACGATCTATGGCGATCCGATCACGCCGATAGCGCGCGATCGGAAATCTGGCACGGCATGCACCACGCCGCCAACGGCGACTTCATGCACGCCGATACACACGCCGATGAAAGCGCCGACGGGTTCGGCGAGGCGCGCGCGCTGCGCGTCGACATCACGCCGGTCGAGCAAATCCTGCGCATGACGAAGACCGTCGCGCTCGGTCGGCACCGTTGTCCGGTCGACCATCCGCAATTCACGCGCGGCGGCGGCCCGCACACGTGCGCCTACATCACCTTCCACCGCTCCAGCGTGAAGATGAAGATCGACGACTGGCGCGCCGAGGTGGCGACGCCGAACCATGTCAGCTTCTACAACCTCGGTGGCTCCTATTCGCGCGAAGCGATCGGCAACGAGGGCGACGAATGCGACTGGCTCGCGCTGTCACCGGGACTCCTGCGCATGCTGCGCCTGGAGCTGCTGCCCGACGACGACGTCGCCGACGCCCACCTGTTCCCGCGCCCGTTCGCGCCGGTGCGTCCGGAAGTGTTCTTCGCCCAGCGCAAGTTGTTTGCGGCGGCCGCCGATGCCTCGGCATCGCTCAATTCGCTCGAGATCGAGGAAGCCGCGACCAGCCTGATCGGTCACGTCGTCGCCGACTCGCTCGACTTCTGGGGCTACTCACGCAGCGCGCGAAGGCGCCCACGCCCGGTGTGCCAGCGCCGCCGCCTGCAGATCATCGAAGACGCCAAGGCGTTGCTCGCGCGCGAATACTGGACCGACCTGTCGCTCGCCGACCTCGCCCACCAGTTGCACTGCTCGGCGACGCATCTGTCGCGCATCTTCCATGTACAAACCGGCTTCACGCTGTGCGACTACCGCCAGGAGCTGCGTCTGCGCAAGGGCCTGTTCCTGCTCGAGGAGTCCGGTGGCGAGATCGGCGACATCGCCGTGCAGGTCGGCTTCGCCAGCCACAGCCACTTCACCAGCGCGTTTCATCGGCGCTTCGGCACGAAGCCGTCGGAATTCCTGAAATGGCGTTCGCGCAAGCTGATCCGCGCCATGGCCGCGTATTGAGATCACGACCCGGCGTCGCGGCTCACGCTCACGTTCGACAGTTGACGTCGACCGCGTGCCGGACGGCCTGGACGTAGCCGTTGCACCCGCCGGCTCATGGCAGGCGTTTCCATATCGCAACCGCGGCGTTGTGAGCGGCACCAAGCTGACGTCTTCAGGCTGACCCAGCCTTCCAACTCGGTATCGGGCGCCGGCCGTATCGGCTACGCTTGCGCGCACTCGTTGTGCCGGGAGCGCCATGGGTCCGTTCGAGTACGTGATGACGCTGGTCTCGATCGTCGTGGGACTTGCCCTCACCCATGTCCTGAGTGCGCTCGGCTCGGCGGTGCACCGGCTGCGGCACGGGCCGCCGATCCGGCTCGACGCGGTCTACCTGCTCTGGGTCGGCTTCGTCCTCGCCTGGCTGCTGTCGTTCTGGTGGTGGGAATTCAAGTTCCACGAGCTCGACATCAAGTGGACGTTCGGCCTGTACCTGTTCGTGATTCTCTACGCCGTCGTCCTGTTCCTCATGGCAGTCATACTCGTGCCGAGGGACATGGACGGCGTGCACGACTCGTACGCCTACTTCATGGCCGGGCGGCGCTGGTTCTTCGGTTCGCTGCTGCTCGCCAACGCCGTGGATTTCGCCGACTCGCTGCTCAAAGGAACCGCTTGGGCGCTGCGCCCGGACTATCTCGTGCAAGTGGCGGTCTATATCGCCGCTGCGGCACTCGGCGTGGCCACCGAGCGCCGCACCGTACAGCTCGGCATTGCCGCGGTGATGTTTGCGCTTCAGGTCGTGTATACCTGGGATGTGCTGGATATCCTCGGCTCCTGGTGACGACATAGGAAGCACCCATGACCCTGCCGGCCACGATGAATGCGATTGCGATACGCGGCGGTTCCGGACCGGCAAGCGCGCTGCACCCGGTGCAGCTGCCGGTGCCGGTGCCGCGCACCGGCGAGATCCTGATCCGCGTGCGCGCCGCGGGCGTCAATCGCCCCGATCTGCTGCAACGCACCGGCAACTATCCGCCGCCGCCCGGCGCACCGGATACGCTTGGCCTGGAAGTCGCCGGTGAAGTCGCCGTCGCCGCAGGAAAGTGGCGCGAGGGCGACCGCGTGTGCGCACTACTCGGCGGCGGCGGCTACGCGCAGTACGCCTGCGTCGATGCACGCCACGCTTTGCCGATACCGCCGGGCAGGAGCCCAAGTGCGACGGGCAGGAGCCCGAGTGCCCCGGAGGCCATGGATGGCCGAAAGGGGCCCCCGGAGGCCATGGATGGCCGAGAGGGGCCGGGAGGCCTGGATTTCACTGCGGCCGCGGCGCTGCCGGAAACCGTGTTCACCGTTTACGCGAACGTGTTCGAGCATGGCGCGCTGAAAGCCGGCGAGACCCTGCTCGTACACGGCGCGACGTCCGGGATCGGCGTGATGGCGATCCAGATGGCGAAAGCCGCCGGCGCGAAAGTCATCGCCACGGCGCGCAGCGCCGCCAAGGCCGCGCGCGCGCGCGAACTCGGCGCCGACGTTGCCGTCGACACGACGCATGACGACTTCGGCGCGGCAGCCAAGACGGTCGGCGGCGTCGACGTCGCGCTCGACATGGTCGGCGCCCCCTACTTCGCGCCGACGCTCGACGCGCTGAAGACGGGCGGACGCATTGTGTACATTGCCGCACTCGGCGGCGGCATGCTCGAACTGCCGGTGCGCCAGATCATGCTGAAGCGCGCTGTCGTCACCGGCTCGACCTTGCGTCCGCGCAGCGCCAACGAAAAAGCACGGCTCGCGACGCAGGTCGAACGCGTGGTCTGGCCATGGATTGCCGCCGGCGACGTGCACGCCATCGTCGACCGCACATTTCCGCTCGCCGACGCCGCAGGCGCACACGCGTATCTCGAGAGGGGCGATCACGTTGGCAAGATCGTGCTGACAATCTGAGACACCCGTCCGGTGTCTCTCCCCTGTGGGGCGTGAGTAAAGTGGCGATCGGTCAGGCGGGCCAGCAATCGACTGCGCATCCGAGAATAACGACGCTCAGCCTGCTGAGGCACCTTCGTCAGCGCCGCGCGTATCGGTCGCGATCCAGTTGAGCTCCCAGGTCTTGCCGCCGTCTGCCGAGAACGCCTGCTCGAAGCGGCACGAGTCTTTCGTGATGTCGGATATCACGAAACGCACGAGGATGGCGCGGCCGTCGAGCGTTTCCTGATCGTAGAACTCGCCGCGGCCGTTGCGGAATTCGCCGATCGTCGGCTGGCTCAGCGTGCCGGCGGCAATGTTCGAAAAGTTCAGGCTCCACTGGCGCGACTGCGGGTTGTACAGGCGCAGTGATATGCCGTCGATGCGGCCCGCCGCACCTTCGACACGCAACTCGACGAGGTTCGCGCGGCCATCCAGAACCTTGCGCACGACCGAGGTGCCGTCGTACTCGACCCATGTCGAAGATCCGCTCAGCGGGTGCTGCAGGCGCCTGACGTGCGTCTTCCACGTGCCGATCTCGAAATCGAAATCGTGCTGGCCGTCATGGACCGCCGTGTCGGACCGCGGCGTCAAAGGCGGCGACGGCTGCGCTGCGATGGATACGGCAAGGAGCAGCATGCCGAGGCATGCGCCGGCCGATATGGCATTGCACTTGCGAACATGCATGTCGCGCCCTCTCGCCGTGTATGACGCCGCCGACGGCACCTTGAGCAATCATCTTTCAAGGAATCCACGCGCGGCAGCGAACGCAGAAAGTCTGCGCGGCGCGGCGAACGCGAAAAAGGTCCACTTCGCGGCGCGCTCGCGAAGCCACTTCGCTTCATCTGCGATGGAGAGAGCCTGATAACGCGGAGACAAAGTTGAAACATTTGGCGCCGTTCCCGCGAAGCTAGCCCCTCTCCCTCCGGGAGAGGGTTGGGGTGAGGGTCGGGGCATTTATCGAAGTATGGGCGAGTACCGACCCTCATCCGCCTTCTCCCGCAGGGAGAAGGGAATGAGACTCGCTCGGTCGCGGTCTGGATATCCATTGCCCAAGTCCAAATTGCGGCGAAGCACTACACTGCACGATCATCGAATCAGGATTGAGAGCCGTGATCGACCCTGCCCTTACCCGCGAAAACATCGAAGCCACACACCGCATCATTACCGGCCATGTCCGCCGCACGCTGATCATCGAAGTCGACGGCGCGGACTTCGGGCTGCCCCGCACTACGCTCGTACTCAAGCTCGAATTGCTGCAACACACCGGCTCGTTCAAGGCGCGCGGCGCATTCACGCACATGCTCACGCGCGACGTGCCGGCCGCCGGGGTCGTCGCCGCTTCCGGCGGCAATCATGGCGCCGCAACCGCGTTCGCCGCCGCACGCACCGGCCATCGCGCGACGATCTTCGTACCCACCGTCGCATCGAAGGCCAAGGTCGAGCAGATCCGCGACTACGGCGCCGACCTGCGCATCGAAGGCGAGCGCTACGCCGACGCGCTCGTCGCCAGCGAGGCATTCGCCGCACAGACCGGCGCTCTACGCGTACACGCGTACGATCAAATCGAAACCCTGCTCGGCCAGGGCACCGTTGCGCTCGAGTTCGAAACGCAGGCGCCGGATCTCGATGCCGTACTCGTCGCCGTCGGCGGAGGTGGCCTGATCGGCGGCATGGCAGCGTGGTACCGCGGCCGCACGCGCCTCGTCGCGGTCGAACCGGAAAACGCGCCCGCACTCGCGATGGCGCTGCAAGCCGGCACACCGGTCGACGCACCCGTCAGCGGCGTCGCTGCCGACTCGCTCGGCGCCAAGCGCGTCGGCGCGCTGATGTTCCCGCTCGCACAGCAGCATGTCGACTCGGCGCTGCTCGTCAGCGACGAGGCAATCGTCCAGGCGCAGCGCGCCTTGTGGAAGACGCTGCGAATCGTCGTCGAACCCGGTGGAGCGGCGGCACTGGCGGCCGTGTTGAGCGGTGTTTTCGAGACGAAGTCGGCACAGCGCGTCGGAGTGGTCTTGTGCGGAGCGAACACGAGCATAGTCGAGCTCTCCAAATCCGCGGCCTGATCGGCGAGGACCTGAGATGACTCGCGTCGTACGGCGACACCCAACCCCGGAAAAAAACGCTACTAGGCGTGTGGCACCGTCAAGGCGACAGAGAATACTCCGGCGAAAAAGCCAAGGAGCGACTTGGCCAGTCCTGTAATCGCTGGCTCAGTCTCGTCTTTCTTCTTGTAGTAGAAATAGACCGCGGTGACCAGTGAGAGGACATACAGCATTGCGCTACCCGCCTGAAGATTCGAAACCGTCCCGGTGGATGCGATTGCCGTCGCGTTGGAGCCGGCGGCCACTGCCTTGGCCGCGATGTCAGACGCCGTCGGCAAGCCGATCACGTAGCCAACATACGTTGCAAGAGAGACGCTTATCGTGGTGACCGACAAGGACTGAAATTGACGGAAACCCGTTGGGGTCTGGTCCTTCTGTGTGGGTCGAAAACCCAAGTCGGCAATACACGAGTAGTACCAAAGGAGGCCCATTGAGCCTACGCAGACGATAAGCCAGTCCTTGAGCTGAGCATTGGATATCGACGTTAGGATTTCCATCTTCCTGGTTCTCGCTGTGGTAGTAAGCAACTCAGTGTCACTTGAATCGAGGCTGTCTCACTAACCTGCAAGCCTCTTTCTTGACTCGGTCTGCGCACCCAGCTTCTACGTTGGTTTTTTCAGGCCTCGATAGCGCGGCGTTCGAGTCACAGCGGAATCCGGACAATGCGTGCGGACCAGCCACGAGACGTTTACGACCTGGCTTTCAAACCGCGCATCCCCGCGCTGCGCTTCTTTTTCACGGGCTTCGTGCTCTTGGCGGAGCCGGACGTGGGGCTTCTGGACGGCGCTTGCGCCCTCTTCACCGGCGTCGAGCGCTTGGTCGCCTTCTTGGCGACTGCGGCGCCATTGCCCCGCTCTTTCTTTCGATACGGTTTGCGCGAGGCCGCCTTCTTTCCCCGCAAAGGCGACTTCCTTGCGGCTTGCTTTCGTTCGGGCTTTGGCTTGGGCCGCTTCTTTGCCTTCTTCGACACGGGCGGTGCCAGTCCCTTGCTGGCCGCAACGGCCGGTGGTTCCGAGATCACTTGCAGCACCCGGTCGATGCTCGCCGAAATCGTCGCCCGGCTGTCGTGATCGAGAATGATGCAGCCGTCGGATGCCGTGCCGCTGAGCGGCGGCGCACGATCGCCGTGGATGAGGAAATCGCTGCGGCCGAACATCCGATTGGTTGCCGCCGGCGTCAACGCCATCACGATCGGCCCCTTGCCGCCAGGATCGTTGTACGCCGCCCCGATCGCATAGGTGCCCGCCGGTATCGGACCACGATCGATCAACGCCTGGTCGCCCGGCTTGTTGCGATGATCATTCGGGCCACCCACGGGTGGATTGCCATCCCAATGTCCGGAGTACCAACGCGCCAGGAGTTGCCCGGTTGGTTTCAGGAATTCCCCGGTCCGCTGCACAAATGTCCACATCGACAATCTCCCGCGGAGCTAGCGAATCGTCATCAGTTCGCACATGGATTTTCTCCAAGCGCTTTCGGTACACACGAATGT
>Ga0157376_10001685_pt1 | contig 14691 bp, 14 predicted proteins | sample M45metaG_FD_121801 | JGI IMG/M metagenome (GOLD analysis project Ga0157376, IMG submission 121801) | Miscanthus rhizosphere microbial communities from Kellogg Biological Station, Michigan, USA - M4-5 metaG | ecosystem: Host-associated > Plants > Roots > Rhizosphere > Soil | place: USA: Michigan... | reverse complement strand
GCCTGCGCGCTTCGGCCTCGAATATGTCGGCGATGATGGCGCCAGACACCAGCCGCTGATGGTTCACCGTGCGCTACTGGGCTCCGTCGAACGTTTCTTCGGTATCTTGATCGAGCACTACGCCGGAGCATTTCCACTCTGGCTCGCGCCGGTGCAAGTCGAAATCTGCCCGGTCAGCGAAAAAGCCATGGACTACGCCAAACACGTCCACGAAACGCTCAAGAACCACGGCATCCGCGTGCATCTCGACGATCGCAACGAAAAGCTGCCGGCAAAAATCCGCGACGCCCAGCTCCAGAAAATTCCCTACATGCTGGTGCTCGGCCCCAAAGAAGCCGAAGCCGGCACCGTCAGCGTCCGCCACCGCAGCAAAGGCGACCTAGGTCCCAAAGCACTAACCGAACTGGTCGAAGCCCTGCACAAAGAAGCAGACGATCGCGCCATTTAGGTTGGCAGCAACATGACGATCCTACGCCGATTCTTTCTGCAGCTTACCGGAGCGGCCGCGCTCTCCCCCTTGTCCTCTTTCTTCGACTGCGTGCAGGAACAGTCTAAGGTTCCGCCCTTAGTCGATCAGGTGCCACCCATGCTCGATCACATTCTCCTCGGATGCAACAATCTGCAACGCGGCATCGATTTCGTTGAACAGCATACCGGCGTCCGCGCCGCATTCGGTGGAGTCCATCCCAATCGCGGCACCCACAACGCTCTCCTCGGGCTCGGAACCCTTCGTTACCTAGAAATCATCGCGCCTGATCCCAAGCAACAAACCGACGATCCACTCGCCAAACGATTGCAAGCCATGCCACAGCCGAAGCTAGCCACTTGGGCTGCTCACAGCACCGACATCTCAGCCCTCGCCGCCAAACTCAAATCCGTCGGCATCGCTGCCGAAGGACCAACTCCCGGCTCCCGCAAACCTCACGATGGCCAGGAACTTCACTGGCAAACACTGGGTCTAAAGGACGATGCCAACGGCCTTCTCCCTTTCTTCATCGAATGGAGCAAGAGCTCCGTCCATCCATCCGAAGCCGCCCCCAAAGGCTGCCAGCTGCTCAAGTTCGAAATCGTAACGCCCCAACCCGCCACACTCGCAAAACTCTGCTCCCTGATCGGCCTGGAAGTCCAAATCTCACCAGGTCCAGTAAATCAACTCCGCGCTTCCATCATCGGTCCCAAAGGCAAACTCGAACTCACCTCATAAACCTAGTGCCGCTGGCGCTTTTCGCGCCTCGGTCCGTACCAGGTCGCGGTTTTTGCCGCTAAATGAAACGTTTCGGGTGCTCGCCGCACTACTTCATCGCACCAACAACTCAGGGGCAAACCTGCACGTTCTTCCATGGGTTGAAGGCGCCAGGGGGCACGTTTGAGCTGCGGTCACCAACTCCGGCTCGTGCCCCCACTCTATTCGCCGTTCCCGTCACGCGCCAGCTCTCACGGCCAGCAGCCTCTTTTTTGAAACTTTCCTGCTTGCCGCCCAAGCTATTTGGCGTGCTATACTTTTATGCCCATCCTCTCTCGGCTCCTGGCCGTGAGAGCGGGGCGTGTGTTGGCAATAGATTCGGGCTCTGGGGCCGGCTATCCGTGTCCCTTGGTGCTTTATAAGGTTTAGGGGGATTTATCGCAGAGCGGAATTTCCGGCAAGTGAGCGACAGAGTCCGTGTCAACGACCGGATTCGCGCTCGCGAAATCCGGGTGATTGACGAAGAGGGCGGCCAGCTCGGAGTAATGCAGCCATTTGAAGCGCTTAAGATGGCTCGCGAACGTGGATTGGACCTGGTGGAAATTTCCCCAACAGCCGATCCTCCAGTTTGCAAAATCACCGATTACGGCAAGTTTCTTTATCAGCAGAGCAAGAAAGCGCACGAGCAGCGCAAAAGCAGTCGTGGCTCCGCGCTGAAAGAGGTCAAGTTCCGGCCAGCTACGGCCGAACACGATTTTCAGGTCCGCAAGAACCAGATCATCCGGTTCCTTGGTGAAGGCCACAAAGTCCGCGCCATGATTTTTCACCGCGGACGCGAAATGGCCCACCAGGAAGTGGGTCGCGCCAAGATGACCCGCTTGTTGGGCGAAATTGGCGATGCCGGTGCCATCGAGACCCCACCGCGCATGGAAGGCAACGTCCTGGTAGCGCTTCTGGCTCCTAAAAAGGGCGCCACCGCGATCGCACCAAAAGCTGCCAACTAAGCAGTCGAAGTTGCTAAAAGGCCACAATAGTTCCTGCGGTATTGAAAAAGAAAAGACTTACGGGAGCGTGCTCCCCGGCAGTTTGACTACGAAACGAGGATTTTGGTAATGCCACGCAATCGATCGAAGCCCAAGAAGAAGCTCAAAACCCATCGCGGCGCGGCCAAGCGCTTTAAGATTACCGGCACCGGCAAGCTGCTCCGTATGCACTCAGGCAAACGCCACCTGCTCGGCAGCAAAGCTCCCGGCCGCATGCGCAAGCTCAAGAAGATGACCAAGGTCAACAAAGCCGACAAGCTCAAGACCATGCAGATGCTGCCGTACGGCCTCTGAGTCAGCTTCTATTACTTAATTATCTATAGTAATTAAGTAATACTCATTAAATTTGTCAACCGCGGCATTGCTCCGGTTGAAGCTTTACAAGAAGTTTTTCGCACAGTTTTTTCTTTGCGAAAATTTGCAAGACACACTTTCCGCGTTTTTTTAAGGCGCTGAAAGAAGTCTTGTACGCTGCTCTCGCTTTGCCTTGAGCGGCAATTCGCGCCAGGTAGTGCTACACGGGTGCCTGCCGGCCGAAACTGCTGCGATTCATTTCGCGGCATGGCAACACACCGGAAACAAACCCGTTGCGCAGCGCTATTTTTCCGCGTCGCCGCAGCCTGTTTTGTTTCCAGAACAATTGAACTACCGAGGCGTTTTTGCATTGCAAGCCGCCCCGGTTAAAAGGAGCAAACCCATGGCTCGCGTAAAACGCGGCACAAAGCGCCGGGCACGACGCAAAAAGTATCTAAAAAGGACAAAGGGCTTTTTCCTCACCAAGAGCAAGCTCTACCAGTCCGCACAGGAAGCGGCCAATCGCGCCGATCGTTACGCGTTTCGCGATCGCCGCGTAAAGAAACGCCAGTATCGACGCCTGTGGATTCAGCGTATCGGCGCAGCGGCGCGCGCCAACGGCATCACCTATGGTCAGTTGATTCACGGCCTCAAAGCTGCCGGAATCACGCTCGATCGCAAAGTGCTGGCCGACATCGCGGTAAAGGACGCTGCCGGCTTCACGCAGCTTGCCGAAAAGGCCAAAGCGTTCGCGCCCAAGCCCTCCGCGAAAAAAGCAGCAAAGTAACTTTTGTAACCATCGATTTGCGGCTTGTCGATTGATGGTAGCGGCTCCGGTCTTGCCGGAGCCGCATTTTCTTCGAAGACCCGCAGCACTCTGTGCGCCTTCGATGTATTCTATTTTTCCAACATGCCGACCACGGACGGTTCGCAGGAAAAAACGCTCGTCGCTCTCGGTGTCACTCAGCCCGAGCAACTCACCGCTTTGTTCCAAGAAATTCGCGCGCGTTTCGATGCTGAAATTGCGGCAGTTCATGACCAAGCCGCGTTCAAAAATTTCCGCGACGCTTGGCTTGGCCGCAAATCAGGCGTCCTTTCGGGAATCACCGACAATTGGCTGAAGCCGGCAACTCCAGAACTAAAGCGTGCAGTTGGCGCCGGCCTGAACGAATTACGCGCGCATGCGGATTCACAAATCGAAGCGCGCCGCGCGGCCATCGAATCCGGCGCGGACGAATTCGCAGTGGCCAAAGAGCGGGTCGATCTTTCGCTGCCTGGTGTTGTTCGGGCAATTGGTTCGCGCCATTTGATTCGCCAGGTGTTTCAGGAAATCGAGGATATTTTTGTTTCGATCGGCTTTTCCGTGGTCGAAGGTCCGGAAATCGAAACGCCCTATTATAATTTTGAAGCGCTCAACATTCCGGAATTTCATCCAGTGCGAGACGACATGGATACTTTCTACGTCGAAGCGCAATCGGCAGGCGGTGCGAAAACGGCTCCAGGCTCTCTGCTACTGCGCACGCACACTTCTCCGGTGCAGATTCGCACCATGGAAAAGCGTCAGCCTCCGGTACGCGTCATCGTTCCAGGCAAGGTCTACCGCCGCGATAATCCGGACGCCACGCACTCGTTCATGTTTCACCAAATCGAAGGGCTGGCCGTCGATACCGACATCACCTTTTGCGATTTCACCGGCACCATCGAATACTTCGTTAAACAGTATTTTGGCCCCGGCGTGAAAACGCGTTTTCGCCCTAGCTATTTTCCTTTCACCGAGCCGTCGGTGGAGTTCGATGTCTCCTGCATTTTCTGCGGCGGCAGCGGCAGCGGCGCCAACGGAGCAACTTGCGGCAAGTGCAAAGGCGCGGGCTGGATCGAACTTTTCGGCGCGGGCATGGTCGATCCCGCAGTGTATGGCTTTGTGAGTTACGACGCCAAGAAAGTCAGTGGATTCGCCTTCGGAATGGGCATGGATCGCCTGGCGATGCTCAAGTACGGTATCGACGACATTCAGGCATTTTTCCAGAACGACGTCCGCTTCCTGAAACAATTTCCGTGAGCGCCACCATGAGTTTCGCCGACGCCAAACAGCGCTTCTCAAATCGCGTGGCGGACTATGTTCGCTATCGCCCGGGTTATCCGTCCGGGTTGATCGATTTGCTCAGCGAAAAGTGCCGACTAGTGCCACAGCACAAAGTTGCTGATGTGGGCTCCGGCACCGGCCTCCTTTCCCAATTATTTTTGGCCAATGGCAACCGGGTTTTCTGCGTCGAGCCGAACGAAGAGATGCGCCGCGCGGCTGAAGACCGTCTCTCCTCATTCCCAACTTTTTTCAGTGTCGCGGGTTCGTCGGAAGCGACCACCCTTCCTGACGCCAGCGTGGAATTGGTCACGGTGGCGCAAGCGTTTCATTGGTTTGAGCCAGTGGCCACTCGGCGCGAATTTCAGCGCATTCTAAAACCGAATGGCTGGGTTGTGGTGATCTGTAACGACCGGCGCATTAGGGAAACTGCGTTCGGCCGCGGGTACGAAGATGTTTTGGTGCGTTACGGCACGGACTATACGCGGGTGAGGGGTGCGTATCCCGAAATGCGGGGCATGGAAAATTTCTTCTCCGCTGAAAACTTCCAGCACCAGGAACTGCCGAATTTTCAGGAATTCGATTTCCCCGGACTGGCTGGGCGTGTTCGCAGCAGTTCGTACGCGCCGAAAGAAGGCCATATGAATTTCGCGCCGATGATTGCGGCGCTACGCGAACTCTTCGACGCCAACCAAAAGTCAGGCAAAGTTCGTATGGAGTACACTACACAGATTTATCTTGGCCAGGTGGGCGTGATGGGGAATTCGGGATGAAGATAGTTTACAACTGGCTGAAAGATTTCGTGGATGTGGCCGCGCCGCCGCAGGAGCTCGCTTCGCGCCTGGCGCTGGCCGGCACCAACATCAGCACCGTGGAGGCGCAACCGCTAGGCGGCGTGATCGATTGCGAAGTCACCTCCAATCGCCCGGACTGCCTGGGCGTCTACGGAATCGCGCGTGAAGCCAGCGCCATTTACAAACTTCCCCTAAAGCCGGTTGCTTCGAAGCCAACCGAATCCTCCACGGCGAAAGCCAGCGACGCTATTTCCGTAAAAATTGAAGCGCCGGAACTCTGTGGACGCTTCACTGCACGTGTTATCCGCGGCGTGAAAATTCAGCCGTCACCGGCATGGTTGCGCGAACGTCTGGAAGCCGCTGGCGTAGCCTCGATCAGCAATGTGGTGGACGCGACGAATTACGTGATGCTGGAACTGGGCCATGCGCTTCATGCGTTCGATTACGATTTGGTGCGCGATCACAACATTGTGGTGCGCCGCGCCAAAAGCAAAGAAAAAATCAAAACGCTCGACGGATTGCAACGGGAACTTGATCCAACTATTTGCATGATCAGCGACGGCGACGGAGCGCGCGCTGTGGGCATAGGCGGCATAATGGGCGGCTGTGAAACGGAAATATCGTTCTCCACCAAGAATGTGCTAATTGAGTGCGCCTGGTTTGAGCCGGTGGCGATTCGCCGCGCTACTCGCTTCTTGAAGTTGCACACCGAAGCATCCACGCGATTCAGTCGCGGCGCTGATCCGGAAATGGCGGCACTGGCTTCGCGCCGTTGCGCCGAACTGATTTTGCAGTTGGCTGGTGGCGAACTCCTCGGCGGTTTCGTGGACATTTATCCCGGCAAGCGCTCTCCGAAAAAACTCACTATCACTCGCGCGGAAATTCTTCGGGTAATGGGCGCAGACGTTCCCGACAAAAACATAGAATCGGCACTCGGTTTGCTCGGATTTGCTCCGGTGCGAATCGACCAGAACCGCGGACAACTCGGCTCGATTCTGGCTGCATGGGAATGTACGCAACCTTCGTGGCGCGCTGACGTGGAACGCGAAATCGATCTAATTGAAGAGGTCGCCCGCATTTACGGCTTGGATAAATTTCCGGCGCGACTGCCTGCCGCGCGGCAAGGTGCGGCGCGTCTCCCGCATTACGAAGTAGAATCGCGTTTGCGTGAGCGCTTGATTGGCCTTGGTTACCGCGAAATTGTGACCATCCCGCACGTTGCCGAAGATCGCGACGCAATGTTCCGACCAGAAGGAATTATTCCTGCGCGGCTTGCGAATCCGCTCTCCGAAGAAGCCGGTTTGCTGCGTTCCAACGGCTTGGTTTCGATGGCCGGCGCGATTGAATGGAATCTGAATCACAGCCAGCGCAATGTGCGATTGTTCGAGATTGGCCGCCACTACCGTTTCGCAGCTTCCGGGAAAACCGGCGACGCGGCGATCGCGCCGGTGGAAACGTTATTTCTGACACTCGGCGGGACCGGCGAAGCCCGTCCGCAGGGTCTTTACGATTCAGCGCGGGAATTTTCATTTGCCGATCTCAAAGGCGATCTCGATGCAGTCGGCGAGCTCAGCGGCGGTTTCCAGTGGAAAGACGGCGGACCGGATTCACTGCATCCCACGCGGCGGGGACGGATTTTGCTCGGCGAAAATGAACTGGGCTCAGCCGGCCAGTTGCATCGTCGCCTGGCGGACAAACTGAAATTTCGCCAGGACGTTTTTCTTGCCGAAATCCTTTTGGACTTGTTTTATTGCCGGTATTACGGCGTGAAAGATTCGCGCCGCTACGAACCGCTACCACGATTCCCCGCTGTGGAGCGCGATTTCTCGCTGCTGCTGGCGGACGGTGTGCCGTTCAGGGAGGTAGCGAAAGCAATTCGTGCCCTGAATATTCCTGAAATCAGATCGGTCGAAGCCGCTGATTTGTTTCGCGGCAAGAACGTGTCCGCCGGAAAATATTCGCTGATGGTGCGGATAACCTTCCAAAGCAGCGAAGCTACGCTTACCGACGCGCAGGTTTCCGACTACTCCGCCAAAATCGTGACCGCGCTCGAATCCTCCGTCGGCGCACAGCTTCGCTCGTGCTGAGGCTCTTTTACCTGCTCAGGCAGAAAAGCAGGAGAGGGGCGGACAGCCCACCAGGGAAAGCCAAGAAAAGACCTCGGCAGTGGTGGACACCGACGCCAAAGTAAAGAATCTGACGGCATACGTGAAAGCCTGGCAAAGCCCGCACTCGGCGTGCGGGACCTGGGTGGACATCCAGGAAAACTGAGCGAGGTGCAATCGGAGCTGGACAGCGAGACCGCGAACAGAAAAATGCTGTTAATGAAACGGGAAAAGTTGCCGTCGAAATCAATTTCCACATAGAGTGCCAAGCAACACGCCAGAGCGGTTTCGCGCCGATTTGGGACGCTGTCCGTGATTCCGCTTCCAGTCTCGGGGAAAGTCTAGCTACGCTGATTATGGTCATTGTGGCGGTGATCCCCTGGCTGGTCGTTTTCGCCCTTGCCATCTGACTTCTCAAAAGGCTTTGGCGGAAGCGTAGCAGTAAGGCCCACTAATTGGCCATCGCCGCCACTACCCTGGCCACGATTGCCGGCATATGTGCGCTACAATTGAAGTGTCCAATGAAGTCATTTATCCATTTCGGAATTGCCTGCCTCGTTGCGCTGGCGACGTTTTGTTCCGCGTGCGGGCGGACGCAAGCTGCGCACGCGGACTCGGCGGCTTCCAGGCAAGAAGCACAGCAAGAATCGACGGTCATCCGCTTGGTGAAGAATCCTGATGCGGCACCGGCATTTCAGTTGAACGACCTGGACGGTAAGCCAGTTTCGCTGGCGGACGCCAAAGGCAAAATTGTTTTGTTGAATTTCTGGGCGACCTGGTGCGGCCCGTGCCGCGCGGAAATTCCCGACCTGGTGGATCTGCAAAAACGCTATCCCGACAAACTGGAAATTATTGCGCTGGCCACCGATGAGGATGAAGCGGATGAAGTTCGTCGGTTCGTGCTGCAATCCGGCATCAATTATCGGGTGGCGATGACTTCGGACAAAGTTCGCCGCGACTACGGCGGAATTGCCGCCTTGCCGACCTCCTTCGTGATCGATTCGCAGGGACGGATTTTGCAGAAGCATGTCGGCCTAAATGATCCGGCGATTTACGAACTGGAAGTAAAAGCGATTCTGGGTGAGCCGGTAAATGCCAAGGTCGAATACTTCGACGATAACGGCGAAATTTTCCTGAAAAATGCCGAACGCGCTACGGAATTGCCCGGCGTCGATTTTGCGAAGCTCAATGCCCAACAAAAGGCTGTTGCGCTGAAGCGAATGAACGCAGAGTCGTGCGATTGCGGCTGCAGATTGACGCTGGCGCAGTGCCGCATCAATGACTCGGCGTGCCGGGTGAGCCAGGCGCTGGCGGCCAGAGTGGTATCACAGGTTGCGCATCCGAAAGCGGCGACTGCCGGAGCGGCAAAGAGCGCGACCAAACCGACCCCGGAACAAGAGTAGTAGCGCTGAAACGTTTTCCAAACGACTAGAAACTGGTGCTGTTCTTGGAGCCGCACGCAGCAATGAACTCGTCTTCGGTCGCGTAATGCAGAATACCGGTGGTGGTTTCGTTTGGCGAATTTACTCCGACCAAGTAGCCTTTCACGCGGCCATCGGGAAAAAACGACATGGCCATGCTGCCTTTATCGTCCAGCGAAAGTTGCTGGCCGTGCCACCCGCCAATGAGTGTGAAATTCAACCGCGGCTGCGCATCTTTCGGATTTTTTAAGTAAAAAGTGACCTGCTTGCCTTCCACGTCGAGCCACGCGAGCTTCACGTAGCCGTCCGCGCTGAGCGGATAGATTTCGCCCTGCTGCGTGCAGAGCTTTGCGGTACCCATAAAATCCTTGTGGCTTTTGCGCGCGGAGTACACCCCCAGGTCCAAAAAGAGTTTGTACTTTGCGCCGCTGGTGGATTGCAGAGTGCCGACGCCGTGCCATATCAGCGCCGGAGTCCACCGACCGCCGATGTGGACGGCCCAAGGTTTCACCAGCAACATCACCATGATGGTGACAATCAGCCCGCCAGTGACGCCGTGCAGACAGCCACAACCGCGGCGCTTTTCGAGCGGCGGTGCTTTTGCGCCAGCCGCAAACGTTGGGTGTGACGGATTGCCAGGGATATTGGGGGGATTGCTGGACATTAGGCCTTGCCTCCAGGTGCTTTTCCCAGCACTCTATCACCTGCCGAACCGCCAGTTGCCAAATGCTTTTCATTTTTCACTGATTGCATGAATACGAAAACAATTTTTTTCCTGTTGCTGATCCTGAGCGCCAGCGGATTTATTTCGCCGCCGATCGCATTGTGTGCTGGAATTATTTTTGGGCTGGCGCTTCCCCATCCTTACGCGGCGGATAGCCGCGCACTCTCCAAATTTCTTTTGCAGGCATCGGTGGTGGCGCTGGGCTTCGGCATGAATTTGCATGAAGTAGTGAAAGCCGGGCGGAGTGGATTTCTTTACACCGCGCTAGGCATCGGGTTCGCGCTGTTGGTTGGTTATGGTCTGGGAAAACTAATCGCTGTCCGGGGAACCATTTCTTTTCTGATTTCCACGGGAACGGCGATTTGCGGCGGCAGCGCAATCGCCGCCATTGGGCCGATCGTGCAAGCTAGCGGCGAAGAGATGGCAGTTTCGCTGGGTACGGTATTTATCTTGAATGCCATCGCCCTCTTCATTTTCCCGGTGATTGGCTCAGCGTTCGGACTTTCGCAATCGCAATTCGGATTGTGGGCGGCGCTGGCGATTCATGATACGAGTTCGGTGGTTGGCGCGGCTTCGCGCTATGGGAACGAGGCACTAATCATTGCCACCACGGTAAAGCTGGCGCGAGCTTTGTGGATTGTGCCGCTGGCGCTGGTGACTGCCGCCGTGAAGCACAGCAAGTCGAAAGTGCAGATTCCCTGGTTTATTGTTCTCTTTTGTTTGGCGGCGGTGGTTAGTACCTACGGCCCACAAGAGCTGCGGCTTTCGCAGATGTTTTTCCAACTGGGACGGCTTGGCCTGACCGTAACTTTATTCTTGATCGGCACTGGAATTTCGCGCGCCACGTTGAAAGAAGTTGGCTGGCGGCCCCTGGTGCAAGGCGTACTTTTGTGGATTTTGGTGGGCGTGACCTCACTGTACTTCATTCGAACCGGATGGATCGCGTTGTAACGAGAATTTTCGATAGTTCGCATTGAGTGAATTGCGTTGCGCTTGCCGCTAAGTTCGGTTGGTGCTTGCGGCAAGCGCACAGGTCACACTAAACTGATGGCCATCGTCGGTCGCCACCCAGGCCCAACCGCTATTTAAGGAGTGCGTCCATGAATCGCCGTGTCGGAATTGTTCTCACAATCTTGGTCGTCGCTGGAATTCTTACCGCGGTACAAGGAACCCTTTCTCAGCCCAAGCCACAAGTCGAACGCAAGGCCATCAATTTACAGGGAAAGAGCGTGCAAGCTCCGTTCAGCGACGCCATTCTCGCCGGAAACACGTTGTATCTTGCCGGACGAATCGGCTTGGACCCAAAAACCGGAAAAGCGCCGGACAAAATTGAAGACGAGATCAAGATTCTGCTCGACGGCGAAAAGGACGTGCTGGCGCAAGCGGGCATGAGCATGGACGATTTGGTCTATGTGCAGCTTTCGTGCACCGACCTGACGCTGTTCGACAAGTTTAACGCTATCTACAAAACCTATTTTACAAAAGACTTCCCCGCGCGGGAATTCATCGGCGCAGCGTCGCTGCTGCGTGGCGGGCATTTCGAATTGCAAGCCATCGCCGTAAAACGATAGAAAACGCCGCTAGCGCTGCTTAGCGCGGTGCATTTGTCGCGAACTCTAAAACCACACTAGACTTTTCCTAACCGTGATGCGTATCTATTGGCAGCGGTGTTGCCTTTCCGCTTGATGGAGAAAATGGATGCAGCTGAGCCTGGAAAGAGTGTCCAAGGTGTATCGCGGTGGTGTGCAGGCGCTCAGCGAATTTCAACTGGAGCTGCGGCCCGGCGTTTTGGGGCTGCTTGGCCCGAACGGCGCGGGAAAATCCACGTTGATGCGGATCTTGGCTACGATTACGCGACCTACAAATGGCCGCGTTCTGTGGAACGGCACAGACACGGCGAGCGATCCGGACAGCTTGCGCAAAGTATTGGGTTACCTCCCGCAAGATTTTGGCGTGTATCCGCACTTAAGCGCGCAGGAATTCCTGGAATACTTGGCGGCAGTGAAAGGATTGGAAATTCGCAGCGTGAAGCAGCGCATCGCTGAATTGCTGGAGCTGGTAAATCTGACGGAAGTGGCGAAACGTCCGCTGGGCGGTTATTCCGGCGGAATGAAGCAACGGGTAGGAATCGCGCAAGCGTTGCTGAACGATCCGCAGTTGCTGATTGTGGACGAGCCGACGGCCGGCCTTGATCCGGAAGAGAGGGTGCGCTTTCGCAATTTGCTTTCGGAGCTTTCCGGCGAGCGGATAGTGATTCTTTCTACGCACATTGTTTCGGACGTGGAAGCGGTGGCCACTAGCATCGCGCTGATCGCGCATGGGCAACTGGTGGCGCATGAAGCGCCGGAAGGGTTGCTCGCCAGCGTAGACGGGAAAGTTTGGGAAGTGCTGGTGCCAAGCGCGCAGCTCCCCGCATTGCGATTGGCGCATCTGGTAAGCAACACCGCGCATCGCAGCGATGGCGTTCACGCCCGAGTGGTTTCGGACGTTGAACCGGTCGGCACTTTGAAAGCGCTGGAGCCGTCGCTGGAAGATGCGTATCTGGCTGCTTTGGCGTTTCATCGCATTGATTTGCCCGCGGCGACGACGCGCGCATGACTTGGCAAGCCATTTGGGGCCTGGCACGTGCCGACTTTCTGGAGCGCACTCGGCGCTACAGCTTTCTAGTCACACTTTTGTTCGCAGTATTTCTGGGCTTCGAAACCGCCACGGGAAAAATACTGATCCAATTGGGCGAGCATCGCGGCGTGTACACTTCCGGGTGGATTGGCACTTTAATGGCGATGGTGATCGGCTGTTTTGTGTCGCTGATCGGATTCTACATCGTCAAAAATAGTGTGGAACGTGACCGCGCCACCGGCGTTGGAGCGATCCTTGCGGCGACTCCGCTCTCGAAGCCGGCCTACGCCATAGGAAAATGGCTGAGCAATTTTGCGGTGTTGGCCGCGATTGTTGGAATCTTGGCGATTGCAGCGCTGCTCATGCAGTTTATTGCCGCCGAAGACCCTGACGTTAATTTGTGGGCGTTGTTGTCTCCTTTCCTGCTGCTCGCGCTTCCGGCCATGGCCGTCACCGCTGCGCTGGCTCTGTGTTTCGAAATGTTGCCGGGCCTGCGTGGAGGAGTTGGCAACGTCATGTGGTTTTTTCTGTGGACCACATTGCTGTCACTACCAGTGATCAACAAGACTCCATGGCTCGACCCTATCGGGTTGGCAACAGTGATGCGCTCGTTGTCGGTCGAAGCGTCAAAATACATTCCCGGTTATCGCGGCGGTATGTCTTTTCAGATTCAAGTCGGACAGCACATTCAAGTCGCCGACGGCCTGCGCTGGGCCGGAATTGACTGGGGCTGGCAGCGAGTGTTGCTCCGCTTGTTCTGGGTTGCCGCGTCTGCCGCACTCGCGATTGCAGTTTCTTGCGTGTTCGATCGGTTTGACAATCAGAAAGCGTCGGCGGGAGATGCCTTTGGCGGACGGCAACTGCCGCATGGCCAGGGTGTAAAATCCGTCGCGCCGCTCATGTTTCGGAAATCTGCAGCCGCACACCTCACGCCGGTCCGCACTGATAATTTTTTCAGCGCATTTATTCATACCGTCAAGGCGGAATTGATCTTGGCGGTCAAAGGTGGCCGCTGGTGGTGGTATGCGGTTGCCGTCGGGCTGCTGATCGCAGAATTCGCATCTGCTTTGAGCGTATCGCGTGGACCGCTACTGGCGGTGGCCTGGATCTGGCCAACATTGATCTGGTCCGGACTCGGCACTCGGGAAGGAACTCACGGAACGCAGCAAGTCATTTTCGCGTGCCCTGGAATTGTCGCCAGGCAACTTCCAGCAGCGTGGGTTGCCGGAGTCTTCATTGCGCTGGCCAGCGGCGCGGGCGCTGGAGTGCGGCTCGCTGTTGCGGGAGATTGGTCTGGAGGGATTGCCTGGCTTGCTGGCGCGGTGTTCGTTCCTTCGCTGGCTTTGACGCTTGGCGTGTGGAGCGGCACCGGCAAATTTTTCGAAGCGCTGTATACGGCGCTCTGGTATGTGGGTCCGATGAATCACACCCCTGGGCTGGACTACACCGGAAGCGCTGGAGGACTCGCCGCGCTGCGCGCTGCAATCGTCTACCTTGCCCTTAGTGCTGCCTTACTTGCGCTGGCGTTACTGCGGCGAAGAGTACAGTTACGCGGTAGCCGCTAAATCGACAACTTGTCATTCCTCAGTACCCAGTTCACTTCTTGAAAACGTAGTGTTTCACGTCTGGCCAGAATTCGGCCCAGGCGTTGCTCCCAATCTCTCCCAGGACTCCATACAGGGTCCGCATCAATGCCGCATTGGTGGTGGAGGCGCTGCTGACTCGCCAGGTATTTGACAGGAAGTTGTTTCCCGGAATGGCGATGTACCGCGCGTAGGCCGGCATCAATTTCCCTTCGCGGTTGCGCGCGGTGAAAGAAAGAAGGAATACGTTTCCGATACGGCGTTTGAAGGGCAAATTCGGATTGCGCACGTAGCGTGGATCCTCGCCCCAAATCGCACCAAGACTAGCCTCAATCGTGTTGCTGGACGCAACACCAGTCAATCGCATGCCGTAACGTTTTGCGAATCCATCCCAGTGCGTTCCGTACTCTACAGGACGGTCACGCGCGGTTCCGATGCCCGCCGACAGAGTCCCGACCGACAAGCTTTCCGGGCCGAACGTCTCCAGCGCAACCCATTGAACTCGCTGTTTCACTGAAATCATCTCGTAAGGCGCTGCTGCAGAAATCACCTTCAAATTCTGATCCACTGGGCCTTGTGGTTTTTCCGGCGCATCCGGTCTTGGTGCTTCCTGAGCTGCCGCAACTGCCGACAGTGCGACGAAGCACAGGCTGGAAACAGTGCTCCTAGAGATCCCACCGGGAAGAAGACGAGCCATGGTGTGCGTCCTACCGTCCGTTGCTAGACTCTGCCCATTCGACAGGGACAGAGATTGTGCCGCATGTGCAATCAGAAAGCATTAGAGAGAAAGATGTAGTTGGAGCAACAGGCCCAGATATTCAAAAGGGCCACTCCGCCGATTTGAT
>Ga0157376_10001683_pt1 | contig 14699 bp, 17 predicted proteins | sample M45metaG_FD_121801 | JGI IMG/M metagenome (GOLD analysis project Ga0157376, IMG submission 121801) | Miscanthus rhizosphere microbial communities from Kellogg Biological Station, Michigan, USA - M4-5 metaG | ecosystem: Host-associated > Plants > Roots > Rhizosphere > Soil | place: USA: Michigan... | reverse complement strand
CTGCCTATTCCGCTGGATGCTTCACTCGCGTCAATTCCTGCAGCCGCCAACTGGACTCGTAAATTCTTGACACTCTCAACAGTGAACCCGGTATTGGTAGCAAAATTCTTGATCCGCAATTCACCGACTGCAAAAGCATCAAGCGCCTTTGCTGCGCCAGCAAAACTGAGTGCCAAGCCACCAGCGCCCACCAGTGTTCTAGACAAACCAGCAGCGGCAGCATCCATCGCCTTGAGAGGGCCACTAGTATATTGTTGAATGACCTTACCAAACCGTTCAGTCTGGTCCGCAAGATTACCCATGCCCTTGCCGCCCACTTCATTGAGCGAGGTAATCTTAGTTTTTAAATTGTCAACTTCCTTGCCGAGCTGACCAATGAAGGCCATCATTGCATCGGCGTCGAAATTTTCAGGCATCAGTTATACACCAATTGATTTGTACGGCTCATGTTCAATGTCTTGAAGGCACCATCTGCTTCCGCGTTAGTTCTAACTCCCGGTGGCGCATTCTTGACGCTAACATTCACACTGGCAGTTGGCTTATCCCAGACACTGCCATTGGCCTTGTCAATCTTATCTCGTTGTTCACCGCGTTGCGCTTGCACTGCCTTCACCGCCTCGTCACCGGCATATCGCGGATCCATATCTGCAAGATTGCGTCGATGCGGTTTGCCTGATTGATCAACGAACATCGCAGAGTTATCTTTCTTATTATAAGTGCCAGGAATGACGGTCATGACATGACCGCCAGTTTCACCGGGAGCTAGAATTCTTCCTTGGGTGCCGCCATAGCGGCCATGAAAATAAGTAGCGACCATGCTGCCAAATGGACGATTTGGCGCATTGATATCTTCCGGCTTTAGCGCCTCACCCCACTTATGCCATGACGTAGCAATAGCCGCACCTGTCGGGGGTTTAAAACCAGCGGACTTCACATAGCCTGTCGCGACAATGCCGCAGGCTGGCCCGGACATATGGTAGCCGCGCTGACTGAACAATTTCTGCAAACCAGCCACGTCACCGGCACGACCAAGCCTTTCAGCCTCACGCATCGTTTCAGCATCTATCTTCTTACCGTTCTCATCATTCAAAGCAGCCGGACTGCCAGCAGAAGGAGTGCCACTTCCGTCGCCACTGCTACTTCCAGCAGCACCGCCAGCACTGCCTCCAGTGCTGCCTCCTCCCGGTCCGTTTGCGCCGACACCAATGCCTTCTCTTTCATTGTCCCATTTCTGCATGTAATCGCGTATCTCAATAAACATCTTGCTGGAATCTTTTTCAGTTTCCTGTTCCAGCAATGCGCCGCGTCCTTCATCAGTGGAAGCATGCGCAGGAGTAAAAATCTGATTACCGAGCCACTCAAATATATTGAAATCTTTTTTCTCTTCCCTTTGGCGCTTTAGAAATTCCTCCGGTGTCAATGCTCCAGGCAATCCTTTAATCTGCCGACCTTCAAACCAGTTGATAATATCTTGAACAGTCTGAAACGTTCTCTTTATTTCTGGAATGACACTGTCATTGATCCACTTCTTAAAATTGTCTGCGAACTCATGTGCCTTGCTATTCAACTTTTCAAATCCTTTATCACCACCAATTAAATTGTTGAGGCCTTCCAAAACCGTGTACGTCATTGATGTCCATGTACTGTCAAAGATCGTACCAAGATTGACCATCGTCTTGTGATATTTTGCGGCTTCCTCAACATTGAATTTCCAAGGCTGGATCAAACCCTCCATACCTTGTTTTTGCGCTTCCCATGCGGCGCGCGAAACACCTGTTACAGTCGGCAGCCAAGCCTTGAATCGTTCACCACCTTTATTGAAAGCTTCCTGCAGAACATTCCGCGCTTCTTCTTCCTTACCAGCGTTCATCAACTGGCGAACCTGCTCCGCAAGAGCGGGACTGCTAGCCTGCAACGATTTATAGAAACCTGAGGTCTCTTGCAGTGCAAGAACTTCCTGCAGCTTGCCACCGATATTGCCGATGCTCTGCGCCGCTTCATTGGCACTCATACCGGCTGCGGACAATTGCACCCGCATACTCTTAAGAGCTTCAGTAGAAAAGCCGGTATTGATAGCAAAGTTTCTAGTCTGCAATGAACTAACAGCAAACGAGTCCAGTGTTTTTGCTGCACCCGCTAAACTTAGTGCAAGACCACCAGCACCACCTATGAGGCGAGTTAGATTAAGTGCTCCTTCCTCCATACCACGAAATGTAGTGCGCGTATGACGACTGATTGTCTGACCAAACTTTTCAGTTTCATCAGTAATCTTCTTCATGGCGCTGCTAGCCTCATTGAGACTAGCGATCTTGGTTTTTAAATCATCAACGCCTTTGCCAAGCTGACCGAAGAACGCCAGCGTAGAGGCAATGTCTGCAGTATCATCAGGCATTGTCATCGTCCGCTGGTCTTAAGATCTGCTCCAATCTGGATGTCCACTTGATGTGCCGTGCTATTTCTGAAAACGGCATGTCCAGAAACTCACGCGGATTGCGCCCATAGTATTTTGCCAGCCTGTAACAATCTAGGACGAAGTTGTCCTCTACATCTCTGGAATAAAAAAACGGTGCGCCAGAGCCAAGGCTGCATACCCCCAATCTTTCGGATGCAGTTGCTTGATCGTAGACGGCGGTACTCCAGCGAGTCGCGACATCATCGCAAACATGGCCTTTGTTTCAAACGTCATCTTGGGCTGTTCGCCAGTCAAGAAGTCAATCATAACTGGTGTCCCACAGACCTCAATGTCGCCTGCCGTTGGTTCGCGAAATTTCAACTCCTGAACTTCCTCACCATGCGCAATCACTTTCTTACGCAGGGGTATCACAAGATCAGTGCTGACTTCCGCACCGTTGACCTTCTTTGGTTCATCAGTTTTTATTTCTGTATCATCAGCCATCTTTCCCTCCGCTTGTTTTTAATTATTGAATTTCGTCGCAGCTGATACCCTCCCATTTAACACGCACCAGACCGTCACGAGCATTGATCGCGAGGGCTGAAACGCACCAGCCTTCACGCAACACATAAGTCGAATTGTTCGCCAACTCCGCTGTCACCGTCACATTGACTTGCGCTTCAAAGTCTTCAATGGACAATCCTGGCACCGTGCTCACATCGCCTTCAATGCTAGGCACCCTCGGCAATTCACTATAGCCGTGGATGTAATCTTGTCCAGCGAGACCCGCCCTTTCAATCACTGACGGCGTGATTGTAAAGTTACCACGCAACGGATACTGATTGCCGTCAACCTTGAGGTAGGCAATCCCCGCTATTCTTTGAGCCATTGTCCAATCCTTTCTATGGACGTGGAAGAAATAGTCCTGCTGCAAAACCAAGCAGCAGAACTAAAATGATCATCGATACTTCTTGATGATTAAGCTGCGACAACAGTGTCAAGACCGCGGTCGTACTGCAACCTGAACTGAGCAAGCACTGCGAAGACGCGAAGTTGATTGACAAGATCCGGTGGATAGAGAACATTGACACGGTTCGGATCATTCGGGTCACGCTCAACAATCAAGTTGGTCTTGAATGCCTTGCCGTTTTCAACAAGCCCATTGAACTCGTCAATACGGTACTGAGCGACGAGCTCTGCCTTGATGATCTTCGGCGTTACAATGGCCTGCCCTGCACCAAAGCGCGTACCATCGTCGGCCAGCTTGTGACGTGGGAACTTGCTGGTAATCGCCTGCCTCTGATTTCTCAGAAGCTTGGCCAGCGTCGCCAGTGTTGTCACCAGTTCATAAGCGTCGTCACTGTTGCCATACAGGTTTTTCTGATACGTCGTATTTTCCCGCATGACCATTGGTACATCAACTGGCGTTCGTTGAGTAGCTACCCCAACGAATGACAGACCATTCAACTCAGACATCAAGAACCGGCTATGGAATGGTGCAGGCAGACAGCTTGCCATTTGCAAAGTCTGCAGCGGACGCGCTGGATCATTGATCAATGCGCGTGCTGCCTTGGCACAGTAAGCCGCCGCCCATTCATAACTCGGTGTTGGACTAAATGGTTCAATACCCATCACGGACATCTGTGCACTGTTGCGCGTCTCACCAAACAGCAGCAGATCACTGTAGATGCCGCGCTTGGAACTAAACAAATGCCCATAGTGCTGACGCATCCATCCCCAGCGTCCGGTGTCTGAGAAACCAAACTCCGTCTCCCATGCCAGCATAGAAGTGCTGTCCGTGAATGGCATACAGACGTAGTCAATTTCCGTTTCACCAAGCGCACTGATAGCATTCGTCATCACCGGATCACCGGTACCACCCGTCAGTTGCGTATAGGTCAACGTGACACCGACAGGCAATTGCTCACCACCGACAGTCCCGTAGTAACTGTCAGACATGACGATGTCATTGCTTGGAGTGCCTTTGTACTTGGCCGTAATCGTAACGGTACCTGTTGCCGCCGTCGCCGTAACCGGCAAACTTGTATTGGCATTGATCGCAGCTTCAATTGAGCTAGCAACAATGTCCACTGTGTCCGACGCCCCGACGTAAACAGGCACGTTATGCCCGGCAATATAGAGATCGATTGTTCCGGCTGCCGTTGGCGGAGTAGCCACGACGATTGAGCCAGTTGCGGCCGCACCTGTCGGCTCTGCCAGTGGCAATCCCCAGACTTCATTCGCCCAATTATTGGCGAAGAACGCCGTGAACATGCACGCCAGCATTGAGCCTTTACCAAACAACGCATCAGCTTGTGCCTGTGATGCACAAGCAATCGGCACGTCCGGCAGTGCCGTACCACTTGCAGTCATGATGCCAACAAGGAGGGAGCGTCCGGGCGTCACACCGAGCCCTGCCATAGATGGATCCAACTCGACCCAATAGAGGGGCATCCTCCAATTGGCCGGTATGCTATTAAAAGAAACGGGCATGCTGCCCTCCTTTGCGTTGAAGTATATTACTCGTCCTTGTCCCTAGCGAGTTTCCGCGGAGCGTGATGCTGCTGTGACGCAGATTTCTGCTGCGACTGCGGATCACCACCGCCTTCCTTGTACACATCGCCATCCTTGATGCGACGTTGCGTAAAAGAATCATCCGGCCAGTCCGCAGCCCCTTCCGCGCGGAATTTTCCGGCAACTGGATGGATCAACACCCTACGGATATCATCATTCTTCGGAAACACTTTCATCAGCCTTCTCCTTTGTTACAGGCAGATCCCATTCCGCAATGACCTGCTGAATTTGATTTGGATCAGCACCGCCCGGATATCTGGTTTCAAAATGAACCTTGGCCAATACGTTGTCCACGACCGGTGGAAAGTCTATCGTACCAAGGTCTATTGTCAGCGTGAACCTGCACTCAGCTATCGGTATGGAATTCTCTGCGCCAACAGAACCAAACTGATGTGTTCTGTTGCCACGTGTGTATGACTGTATCTGCGCTGTCTTATTCAAATACAGAGACGGATCAGTAAATAATCTATCTGTCAACAGCATCCAAGCTTCGTCTAGTTTGTCTTCTGCTTCATTACCATCATTGTTCTGCACGATGATTGACAGTCCATACAATACAGAAGACCTGAAGCGTGGCTCACCTGTATCAGCATCACCATCCGGCGTCAAGTCCTCACTGATGAAATAGACACCGACAAAAGGAACATGCTCCGGTTGAAGCTGCTCCATCTTGTTCGTACCAAACTTGGCAAACGGAGCAAAGAACGGCATCGTCTTGATGCGTGCCATGATCTCATCGCGTACGATCAATGCATAGCTTCTAGTCATGGTTTCGCCGGTACGACGTACCGCAGCGTCAACGTGGTTTCACCACCGCCATTCGGATCAGCATCCAACACTTCAAATTTCCCTTCTGCGTGCAGCCCACTATCAGCAGGAATATCAATCTGGTCACCTTGCAGCGGCAACACAGCAAATTCCACTTCACGAATATCTAGTATTATTCTCGTGTCTGAAAAGATCATCCCATCCTGTGCCGTCACATCAAACGCTTCAATATCTAATATTCCACGCGCCTGATAAGGCTGGCCGGTCGGCTGGCTCTTGAGTGGCGTAACTATGATCACTCGCCCATACAAATCCTGTGTCGGCGAATAAACCAAATCAGAATAGTTGACAGGCATTTCATCTCCTGAACAATCGCTTCGCTGCTTTTCTGCCTTGCAACCTTGCTCGCCTGCGCAGCTTACGTCTACGCTTGGTGCGACGTCCTGTCTTCATCCCCTTGTACTGCAGCGCCATCTCAATCTGATCAAGACGGCCGGGTATCCAACGTCCTTCTGCATTGCGCGGCTGACTGCGCCAATCATGTTTCCAATGATTATCCAGCCAATCATTACGTGAACGCGCCCAGCTAGACCGCGACCACTTGCTTGTATAACGTGACTTGCCACCACGACCAGACTTGCTGGCATTGTCCATCACGCTGAAAACTTTGTTCAGCAATGACTGGCCCGGCAACTTCGGCTGCATGGACTTATCCAGCCAGCGATTGCGCAACTTGTCAAAATTACTTGCGCCGCCGAATAGTCCCGCCAGCTTATCAACGGAACCAAAACTTCCGCCGAGTTGCTTCATCAACAAGTCTTCAAGCTGTGACTCAAACTTCTTTTCTAGAACACCGTCAAGATTTCCAGCAATGGCAGAAGCAGCAAGCCGCGCTATCAAATTGAAGCCAGCAGGCATTCATGCCATCACTTTCATAAAGTTGAAAAGCAATTGCTCTGCTGCCTTTTGTGCCGGTGTTCCCCCAGCGCCACCAGTTCCTTTCATGCTGGCATTGGGATCATAATACATGACCCGACTTTCTTTATGCGAAATTGATCGCACGGAAGGATCACCGCGGAGTGAAGAATAATAAGCCTCGCGAGTCAACAGCAAACAGGCTTGACGCAATGCTGGCGGTACACCTTGCGGGATCTTGTATCCACCAGAGTACGTCACAGAAACATCTTCAGCCCAGACACCACCTAATATCGTAACCTTACCGGACGGTTCATCAACTTCATACGTGTCGGGGTCAAGCGATACACCGTCAATGTCAATGGAAACAATTTCAGCAGGCTTGACTGGATAACGCGACAGATACAAACGCGTGATCGGATTAAGGATTTCATGGAATTTTTCTACAACAGTTTCATACGCGAAGTCACGTGCACAGGTCCAGTTCACTTCATCCGATGCTCTATTGATTGCGAACTTGAGCAGCTCGTCATTAGTTGCACTGTCTGTCGGCAGACGCAACGAAACCTTCGCTTCATAAAGTGTGACCAGAGCCTTGTCTGGTGCAGCCTTGGTAATCATGATGCTGGAATGCATCAGACTGTCTCCTCCTGAAATTGCGCAAACAGATCACGCAACTGCATGACAGGACCGCGCTCACCGTTGGCCATAATAGGCGCAACTTCGTATGTCTCTCTATTGATATCCCACGCAAGAATTTCTTGCATCAAACCTGTCTCGCCTTTGGCACCTTGTGGACCGCGATCACCGGGCCGACCTGTTTTGCCGATTCCCGGACCAGCCTTCCAGCCTGCACCCGGACACGGACCCGGATCATCTTTCTTGGCCACGAACCATTTCTGATCCAACGTCACAACATCCAACTCTTTATATTTTGCAGTTGGATCAAATGTCTCCATGATACGCAGTGACCGACCATCAGTGCCATCTTCACCATCGCGGCCATCCTTGCCATCAACACCAGCCATGGCCAGACAGATCCACTCATTGGTGCCCGGAGTTTTTGCTGTGTCCTGCGATGCCTGCCACAATGCGCCATTGTGTGTGACAACATCACCGTCATAATGCACGGTACCAGCCTTCCACACTTTCACTCTGGGCAACTTGCCGTCACAACCATCCTTGCCATTCAATCCCGGTGCGCCATCCACGCCATCTTTGCCGTTCAATCCATCGGCCCCGGCGACACCATCTTTTCCGTTGATGCCGTCTTGACCTTTTTCGCCTTGCGGCCCTTGCGGCCCTTCTTGACCAGCTTGACCCGTTTCACCTTTCTCACCTTGCTCTCCTTTTGTACCGTCCAAACCGTTCTGACCATCTTTGCCACTCAACCCCGGCGTCCCATCAATGCCATCTTTACCTGCTGGACCCATCTCGCCACGTTCACCCGGATTGCCGCACAGCCCTTGCAGCCCTTGTGGTCCTTGTGGTCCAGGCTCTCCTGCAGGACCGGGCGTTCCCTGTAAACCTTGTTCGCCCGGTGCGCCATCTTCCCCGTCGGTGCCATCCATACCATCCCTTAAAGATAGAACCTTTTCCTTGATTAGCTTATCCCACGCTAGAATATTTGCGCCAACAACTGACTCCAAAGATTTCTGCAGTCGCTCCAACGCCAGTTCGCGCTCTGCAAATTTGCGCTCCACATCAGCCATGAGCGCTGCAAAACGGTAGGCAGACTCACGCTCTAACCGCCCCGCAATCGCACCAAGTTCTTCCGCCAGCAGCTCAAATGGTGAGGTGGCGGGCATATGACGTTCTGAATGAGCTGACAATATTTGATCGTTCGGCATCGGTTATGCCTTTGGGTTCATCAGGCGGCGGTTTCGCTGGCGGCGAAGTCGCTGCTGGTGCTGGCGGTGCGGCTCCCGGTGCTGGTGCTGCTGGGATCTTTCCCGCTGCGCTCAATGGAACGACCTGCTGCTGTACGCGCGGTTCGTCACCGTACTTCACTGGTTCCATATCAAACGCAGCACGCGCCTCATTCGGTGCATAGATACCGCCCTGCACCGCCTTAACATATCCGTCAACTCGATCCTTAAATGCAGACCGAAGCAGGGCACTCGTGTCAAACTCTAGATATTCTGTTGGCACACCCTGCAATCTGAAAAACCTACCCATCCCTTCTTCTATATGGTTCAAGCAGAACCCGAGCCCGGTGCTGATCCACATCTGCATCAGGGCTTCCGTTGAACCTGTCGGTCCGGCAGCAAGGCCGAATATCTGCAGCGGAATACGATACGCCAGCGCAATACGCGCATCGGAAATCTTCATCACTTCGGCAAGCTGACTATCCACTGAATTTGTAGAAAACACATAGGGCTTCAAGCCTGCAGATAAAATTGGTGTGCCGCCAGTGCCCACACCCTTGGATTGTTCATCCCATTTTTGCCGTAAGAAATCTGTTTGATCCTTATCCAACTTTAAATCTGTAGACAACACAAAACTTGGTCTGGCTTGGTTCATATAAAAATTGAGTTGCTGACTGGCGATAGCATCTGTTAAAGACATATCGCGCAAGATTGCCAGCAGCGGAGATACTCCACGCAACGAATAAGGCTGCTGGTTCATTCTGATATGAAGCACATCGCGCGCAGGCACCAGATCAAGATCAGGAATAAGTCTGTCAATGACAGGATTGCCGCCCAACGCATAAAACACTTCGCCGTCTTTCGCGACGTAGGGCCAGCACTGCTGAGGTTCCATCAAATGTAAAGAGTCAACTTCATAACGATCATTACGCAATGCCAGCGCATACGTGTTGCCGTCCGCATACAGACTGCGCACAGCATTGAGCATAAAGTCACTGATGGATTGATATGAATTTGGCTTGCGCAGAAAACGTGAAAGATCGCTGGTTGTAATACGCTTGCGCCCATCGTCATCTTCATCCAGCCAATGATCACCTGGACACATTGCACTCGTTTGACTGTAGGCACTGATGCAGGCTTCCACCATGGCGGATGGACTGAAGCGCTGGATATTGCCCCCGAGCTGCCACCAGTTAATGGAACTGCCAGCAGGCAAGGTGCCACCACTCACCGGCAACAAATAGGGTCCGCCATGTGCCGCACCTTCAGCCGCCTTGGTTATGGCACGGCCGACGCTCGCCATCATGTTTCGTATGGAAGGCATTGATTTCCTTTCAAATCGTGATCGGACAAAAGTAGAGGAGGGTCTGCCGAGACACGACTACTCAAACTCCTGCCCGATCACGTCCCCATCGGCGTTACGGAAAGATTGGGGACATCCACCCATCATGCCGATGAGATTGGCCTTTATGACTTTGGCGCTACAGGCTGTGCCTGTCGCGTCTGATAAGCAGCACCGCCGGAAGGTTTGGCTTCTTTGTGCTGCTTCTTGGCCATCTGATCTTCCGGGCTCGGCTGCTCATCGCTGCCATCCGGCTCCTTGTCCATCACAGGGACGCCCATTGCAGCAAGATCATTTTCTTCCTGTGTCGGCGTTGGCTTGGAACCTTCCACACCTCCCTTGGCGGGACCTTCCTTGGTCGCTGCTTCACGCGCCTTGCGTTCATCAGCGATTTTCTTACGCGCGTCATCGTGACGTTTCTTCTCAGCTTCTTGCGCCGCCTTGGCGGCATGATCTGCATCAGTCATAGGAATTTAACTCCTGTTCCCGGAAAAATGTTCTGGCTGGCTCTACGCCAGCCAGTCGTTGTTCACCACGTAACGCCAGCAACCCAAGCCACAACGCCCGGACGACGGAGTGCCCAATTGACCGGGAGGATGAGCCGCAACGCCAAGCTGTCCGTTTGGAACATAGACTTGACCGGGAACGACGCCACTGCAGGTGTCCCCGCTGTAGTGATGTCCGCCGGTGCAGTGTCTTCCATGTGGAGCGTTGCCTGATCACTGATTTCAAAGCGCGGTCCATCACTGACACTGACATAATCGGCCGCATCAATAGCAACGACCGTCCCAAGCGGGATAGTGCCACTGTCAATGACAGGCCAGCCACCGAGGTTGCCCGCCGCCAATTCCGCACGGAACGGGAAGACCCCAACACCGGGCATCGTCACAAGTCCGAGCGAATTGACTTGCTGCGGGTTCATCAACCAGTGCGGACTGCGAACGTTGCCTGCCGTACCAGTGATCAACGCGCCGGTCAACTGCTTGATGTCGCCGACCGCTGCGGCAAAGCCGCCGCCCGCCGTCGGTGTCAAGCCAGCCACACCGTTCAGCAGACCAGCCGGACGGACCAGCGTCGCCGGATTAGCATCCAGCAGTACGCTGTCGAGTGAGATTGCCGTGTCTTCACCGATGGCCTGCCGCAACAGACCTTCAATGGCAGGCACAGAATGCTCATCGATCTCACGGGTCCATGTCGTGATGACCGCCATTTTCTTGGGCGTCAAGGTCTGTGACGTGAATGCACCTTGACGGACCGGGATTGGCTGGCCTTCGCCGACAAAGGAACCGGCGATTGTCGGAGTGCGACTGCGTGTCGGAACAATGATCTTGCCGTTCCGTCCAAAGCTGAGACCAAGGCCCGCTGCGGACAAACGCGGGAAGACTGACTTGGGCAACAGCGTCGCCATAAAGTCTACGACGATCTGCTGCACCAGTTCAGCAGCCCAACCGACTGTGGACGTCATCGCGGGAGCAGTCGCCGCACGCGTCGCCCAATCCACGATGGCCTTGGTCTGTTCGTCCTCACCGTAAATTTCTTGACGAACCAGATCAACAGGTTTCTTGAGCATGTGCGAAAAAATCTGCACAACGCCGCTGCGCACCAATAAGTCAGTGGTGCTGAGTTGCTTGCGCGGACCCATGCCGAACGGACGCGAACTGATGATCGCCGGTGCTGCCACGCCTTTTCCATTGGGCTTTGCGGGCACCAGTGCACGGCTGACCGAGTCATCGATGGTCAGAGCCATGTTCTTTTCGCTGTCGCGCAGCAAGCTGAGAGAACGCTCGCACTGAGCAATCTCCGCGTTCAGCTTGCTTGTTTTTTCCATCTGCTCATCGCTGATGTTTTCATCATTGATGTTGTCCAGATGAAGCTTCAGTTCATCAATCTTAGCCACCTTCCGCTTTTCAGCCTCGGTGATACGTTCTGAGAGCGACATGGTCGCTGCTCCTTTCTTCTTGTGTGTATCGGCCTGCTTGCCGGTAAGCCCACGCCGCTTGATGCCATCTTTTGCGCCATGCTTGGCGAAGACGGCATCAATTGTTGCGGGAGAAATTCCCAATGACTTGGCAACTTGCAGCGCATTCGGGTTCGCCGGTACGCTGACCAGACTGCATTCAACAAGTTCTTGTTTCGTGTACTTGAACGGACCCCAGAAGGGATCCGCCTTGTCACCCAAAGGCTCTTTTTTCTTCGGGCGAAAACCAACAGACACGGCGCGTAAGATGCCAGCAGCAATGAGCCTGCGGATTTCGTCTATCCGTTCACTCGTCCCTTCTGGAGCCATCTCCAATGTGCCGCGCAATTGCTTGCCCTGCACCCGCACATTCGTCCACTTCCCGATAGGGAAAGAACTATTGTGTCCGAACAACGCAATCGGGTTCCTCTTGAAGTCCGCCATGACCCAGCCATCAGCGGAAATCACTTCATCCATCCTATCAACGGTTTCATCACTCATGATGAATTCGTTATTGACAACGGGTGCACTGGTGGTCTTGTAGACAATGCCGGTATTAGCAGCTGACCGCGCATCCCAGATCATCTGGCAGGTGTCTTCATCTACACCTTCATCATTGGTGCAGCGATCCATAAAGTCGTCTTCGGACTCGCCGTCATCCGGCTCAACATCCTGCTTTGTTGTCATGGCATGGCCTCCGGTGTCCGCACAGCAATCGCAAATTGCTGGCGCTCTTGTTGAACAACGGGACTGCCCGCCGTGCCGCTGCGGATTTTCAGCCACACGACAGCCTTGGTGAACTCTTCATTGAGGACAATGACGGCAGCGCCTTCTTTCTTGGGCTTGACTATTGTCACTTCGTTGCCTCGCGCATCGTAGAGGTCATTGTAACCGTTGCCGTCGGATGAAATCTGGAACGTCAGATTTCCGCCGCCCCATTTTGTTGACGGCATCGTGATACGTACGATCTCACCGGAGCTACAGTCAACGCCGTCACTCAGTGACTCACCGGCCTCAATGACTGGTCCGTTGAGAATTTCTATTGTCATGGTGTAGCCTCCATATTGAGGGACATGCGAATGATAACCGTACCGATCATAGCAACGTGCACGCCGGTTGACGACGTGATTTTCAGTTCATGATAATACTGGTCCGGCGCATAATCAGTGTCCGCCGCATTCAACACTATCGTCAGATTGCCGGTATCCTGCGTGATACCGTCAGTCAAGGATTTCTTGGCTAGCACATCCTCAGGATCGTCTATGTCTTCCACGAAAGGAGATTTCGCCAGCCACCAGTCAATAGATGTCGCCGCCACAATATCATAGCCTGTCATATCCACGACAAGTTGCTTGGACTCGCCGCGAAATATCTGAAAGTTCTGGTTCAAATTCGCAACGAGATTGATTGGATCAGGAGTCATCTTTTTTCCGGTGTGATGATATCAGGCGTCGAGCCAAGATCATCGTATGGGATGCGCGACTGGAAAGGGCGCATGCACCAGCCCCAACAGGCTCAGCAGCCAGCCGATGATGATAATAAGACACAATAGACCCACGACAATACGTCCCCACTTGTCAATATTTGCATCAATGCTGCCAACCACTTGAATGATTACCCACCGGATTGCGAAGGCAATCAGAATGATGACCGCGCAGTACAGGATGACGTAAAGCAAACCAAGCAGAATGCCACCGATATCCATGTTTGCCTCCTATGCGTTGTCTTCCAGAAAATCATCCCAGTCTTCCGCCGGACCGATAACGACGCTCCAAGGATTAGTGTGCACGGTATCGCTTTCACCGCCGCCAAAGGCTCGCGCGATACGCACGCACTCCTCACGAGGTCCTCGGTAGAACTCCATGATGGACGCTGCACACACGTCACATTCACCACAGCCGCCGAGCGGCACCACGCGATAGGTGACTACCCATTCAGGAGCACTGTGCATTCAAATTCGTCCTGCTCGTGCAGCGCACTGATGCAGTTTTGACAGGTTGCGTAATGCGCTTCTTCGGGCCACACCCATCTTTGATCTTGCGACCAGGATCTGGGGTGGTCGCTGGTGAAACCGCACAGAGGAGAGCTATCCTTGATAATGTGGACCATGGATCACCTATTCGCGCAGCAACCACAACACGCAAATGATAGATGGTATGATAACGGCAGCAAGACCAAGCCAGAACCAGACAGACACTAGAATATCAACGTACTGGCATCAACGTCTTGTGCATACTGTCCCGCGACACCCATCGCCATCGTCAGCGCCACAAGTCCGTCAATGCGTCCCGTAGACTTGTTCTTGCTCAGCTTGCGGTTCGCGTCATCTTTAGAATCAATAACAGCGCAAGCGGCACACATAGCCAGCAGGGGATGGTTGCCATGCGCGAGTTCCTTTTCTTTGATTGCACCTTCCAGATCACGCAGCGCAGGCGACATACTCTGAGTACCCTGCCCGAACTCCACGAAAATGTCTTCCACCTTCTGTTCGGAAAACCCTGCTTTGCGCAGCCATGGAATAAGGTGTTTCATGTTCCAGCGGTCAAAACCGATTTTGCGCACGTCGTAGATTTCACACACATGAAAGAGCCACATGGCCACATACTCATATGAAATCGTGTTCCCTTCCGTGGTTTCTAGATAGCCTTCCTCTTTCCACAGGTCATAAGGCACTCTGTCTTTCTTGGCCTTTTCACGGAGCCCATGCGCAGGCAACCAGAACGTCGGGTGAACCTGCCAGACGCGGTCTTTCTTTCCAATGAGCACGAGTGCGGTCAAATCAGCAACGGAGGATAGATCCAGCCCGCCGTACACCACGAGCCCGTCCAGCGGTGCCGGAGGCGCACCGCATGTTTCCCAGATTGTCTGAGTTACGAACGGATT
>Ga0157376_10001682_pt1 | contig 14707 bp, 16 predicted proteins | sample M45metaG_FD_121801 | JGI IMG/M metagenome (GOLD analysis project Ga0157376, IMG submission 121801) | Miscanthus rhizosphere microbial communities from Kellogg Biological Station, Michigan, USA - M4-5 metaG | ecosystem: Host-associated > Plants > Roots > Rhizosphere > Soil | place: USA: Michigan... | reverse complement strand
TTGCCGCCATTGGCCGGTAATAGAGTGTTACCTGCCGAATTGCACGTGTCTGCCCTGCCGGAGAGCTCTAGCCTGTGATTGCCCGCAAGGAACAGCGGGAGTGGAGGCGGCAATGGTGGCAGTTCTGAACGGCCAAACGGTGCGTAAGCGCAATGTGGGGCAATATCTCCTAGGCATCGGCGGTGCGGCCATGTTTCTGCAATTGTGGGCAATCTGGTTGGAAGCCGGAACTTCCGTGACGGGCACCGCGCAGGAATCGTTGGGCTGGGTAGGTGCGCTGGGGATGGCCATGTTCCAGGTTGTTGACTTTATCGCTTGGAATCCCCATGGGATCCTGTTGAGCATCACCAAGGTGCTGCTATTATTCTGGCCGGTGGCAGCAATGATCGCTGGTGTCATCGTTTCGCGAAAAGCATTCTAGTAAGTTTCGCCCGGAGCGAATTGAGGACAATGATGGATACCGGCGGAGAAAAATTCGGACGCGATCTGCAAGAGCAGATCAAATCACGCATCCACGACAAGATGAAAAACCACGAGCGTTACGCAGGGTTGGTTCCTGGCGCCATCATTCTGGCCGTCGGCGCGATTTTCCTGTTGAACAACATGGGAATTGTGCGAGCGGGTTCCTTCTTTCAGTTCTGGCCGCTCTGCCTGGTCTTTGCGGGGTTAGTGAAGCTGGCCGATCCCTGCCGCCGCGTCTGGGGCGTGATTCTACTGGTGATTGGCATCCTGCTGCAGCTCAATCAGCTGGGCTATGCCCACTTTGCCTGGGGCGCGCTGTGGCCAATCGTTCTGATCGCTGCCGGCGGCATGGCCATGTGGAGTGCCTTGCAAGCCCGCAGGCTTGCGGATGGCTTGAATGCCAGCAGTGTCGATCCCCGCACCACACTCAATGAAAATGCGATTTTCGGTGGTGTGCAGAAACGCGTCAATGCCAGGGAATTTCGCGGCGGCCAATTGCAGGCCATGTTCGGCGGCATCGAAATTGATATGCGTGATGCCGACATTGATGGCACCGAAGCGGTGCTGCACGCCAACGCGATATTTGGCGGCATCGAACTCCGCGTTCCGGAAACCTGGTATGTCGCCGCACGCGGGCAGGGCGTGTTCGGGGGCTTCACCGATTCCAGTCGCTATACGGCTACGGCCGATCCTGATAAACCCAAGAAAACTCTGATTGTTGTAGGCATGGCTGTATTCGGAGGAGTGGAGATCCGCAACTGAGGCTGCGATGACCACCGCTGCGGATCGCCGAAGCTCCCCTCAAGTACGCATCAGCAAACTGAGCTGGTTGCCGGTAGCAATCGTAGTTGTACCGTGCCTCGCCGTGCTGGGGAAATTGTCATGGACCACCAGCGCGATGATTGGCGTGCCGCTGTCCATGGTTTCGCTGTTTATCCCCATCGCTGCGGGATACGTCTGTCGCTTCACCCAGCTTGGCAAAGGTCAGGTATGGCGCCTGGCGCTGACCCATCTGGCGGCATCTCAGTTGCTCAGCTATTTGTGGACGCTGCTGGCTGTTCCTTTTGCTCGCGCCCTTTCCTACATTCCGCAGCTTCATGGAATCGATAAGCAGTTCGCGCCACAGGCGTGGATCGTGTATTTCGTGGGTAGCCTGCTGTACGTCTTCTCCATTGCGTTTCACTATGTGCTGATGGCCCAGGACGCTGCGCGTGCGGTGGAAGTGCAGGCTATGGAAACCAGCGTCCTCGCCCGTGAAGCGGAATTGCGGGCGCTGCGCGCGCAAATCAATCCACATTTTCTTTTCAACAGCCTGAACTCCATTAGTGCGCTGACCAGCATCGACGGGAGCCGCGCGCGCGAAATGTGTTTGTTGCTGGCCGATTTTTTGCGGCTTACCCTAGGCATGGGAGAAAAATCCACTATCGCGTTTTCCGAAGAGCTCGATCTGCTGGACAAATTCCTGGCTATTGAAAAAGTGCGATTTGGCGAGCGTTTGCGCATGGAACAAAGTATTTCGGACGAGGCCAAACGTTGCGTGATTCCGCCGCTGCTATTGCAGCCGTTGGTAGAAAATGCAGTCAGCCATGGCATCGCTTCGATGGCAGACGGCGGATTGATTCGCATGGAAGCACGGGTGCAACAAGGGCGTTTGGGAATTGTGGTGGAGAATGATCGCGACGAAGAAGCGCCATCGCGTCGCAGAAACGGCGTCGGGTTGAAAAACGTACGCAGCCGCCTAGAGGCTCGCTACGGTAAGGAAGCCGTGTTTCGAACCGAGGCCCTGGAAGACAAATTTCGCGTGAGCTTATCCTTCCCCGCCGAGATTGCCGAACTGCCGCAACCCGGAGAAACAAAGTGAGTGAGCTTAAAAAGCTGCGAACGCTGGTTGTAGACGACGAGGAACTTGCACGGCAAGTGATGCGCGAACTTTTGCGCGCTCACAACGAGATTGAAGTGATCGCCGAGTGTCGCAACGGGCTGGAAGCGGTGAAAGCCGTCTCCGAACACAAGCCCGATCTGCTCTTTCTGGATGTGCAGATGCCCAAGCTGACCGGCTTCGACGTACTGGAATTGATCGGCCCCAGCGTTCCGGTCATCTTTGTCACCGCATATGACGAATACGCGATGAAAGCCTTTGAAGTTCACGCCGTCGACTACTTGCTGAAACCAGTGGGCAAGGAACGCCTGGCCGCGGCGTTGCAGCGTGTGAAATCGCGTGTGGCGGAAAAACTTCCGCCGCCGGCGGAGTTGGCCGCGGCCGCACGGCCTGCCGGACAGTTTGCAGAAAGATTGGTCGTCAAAGACGGAACCCGCGTAACGCTGTTTCCCGTGGGAAAGCTAGACTACGCCGAAGCTCAAGATGACTACGTCGCGCTGGCCACGGAAGGAAAAAAACACTTGAAGCAACAAACCATCGCCAGCCTGGAAGCCGCGCTCGATCCTAGACTCTTTGTACGCATCCATCGCTCGTACATCGTGAATCTGGAACGCGTAGCCCGCATCGAACCCTACGGAAAAGACAGCCGCGTCGCTGTCCTATCCAGCGGAATAAAATTACCGGTCAGCCGCGCGGGATATTCTCGATTGCAATCCCTGCTGGACGAACGAAAGTAGTTTCGAGCTCCATCCAGAAACTCGCCGAGGACCGTCGATCGCTTCGCTGCGCGGACGGAACTCATTTCCAGCACCAGATAATCGCCGCGCTCGACGCCGTGGTGATGCACCAGCGTCCCATTCGCGTTAACTCGTTGCTCTTTCCACTCTTCAAACTTTTCCTGCGCGCCAGATACCTCAATCGAATTGAGCTTCTTCCCTTCCAGGGTGATCTCCCGTTTCAACTCCAAAGTCCAACCAGCGCCTTCTCCGCCGATTCCCGTCGCGCGTCTCAGTTTTCCGTTGATCGTAATTTTCTTTGCTGCCGGGGATTTCTGCGGCCGAGCCTGGGTCGATACGGCAAGACTAACAGCTACAAGGCACGCGAGCAGTCGCATCCTAGGAGTCGTCCTGTTAAGCAGTCCACGCCGACCGCCGCGGCGATTTTCCTCTGCGGCGTCCGGCGCAGTGATTCTAGCGTAGCAAGCGAAAAGCAACACGCGACGAGACATTCGACCGGGCCGTAGCATTTACATAACGCGAGCAGTCTCTATTTGCGCTTGGGAGCACATTGTTTAACAAAGTTTTTGCAGTTGCTTTTCTCCAGTCCCGGAGCCTTTTTACTGCAAAATTTCCCACTCCCCGACCGTCAGAGGCTTTTCCAATCCGCTGCAGGTCTGTATCTGGTGCGCGTACCCGATCCTACGATTCTAGCGGTCAGCGAGCTTTCAAACGACTGCACCGCCGGGAAGAATTCGAGGGGTCCCGGGTCGCAGTGAAGACCGTAGAGAGATATCGTACAGAAGCACGAGGGGTAAGATCTGGGCTGAAGCATGGGAAAATCCCGGAGCCACGTTTTTCTTCACCAGAGGTTCGAGCACCCGCTATTCCGCCATCCCGTCCTCGCGATCCGGCTCGTGAATCCGAGTAGCCGAGGTTAGATGCGCTTGGCGATGATTAGCGTGATGTCATCGTGCTGTTCGTGCGGACTAAACGAGCGAACCTGATCGACCACCGACGAAAGAACAGCATCGCAAGCCTGATGACGATTCCGGCGCAGCGTCTCCAGCAGGCGCTCCTCGCCAAACTCCTCGAGCGCGTGATTCATAGATTCCGTAACGCCATCCGTATACAGCGCCAGCAGATCGCCTCGGCGCAATGAAGCTTCTCCCACCGAGCACTCCCAGGTTTTGAAAATGCCCAGCACCGTGGATGTGGACTCCAGTCGGTCGCATGAGCCATCCTTCCTCAACAGCAACGCACACAGATGCCCGCAGTTCACGTAACGCAGAAATCCCGACGAATCGTCGTAGTCGGCGAAAAATAGAGTAGCGAAAGCTCCGTCCGGAGTGTTGTCGCAAAAAAGCCGGTTTACCTTTTGTAACAAGCGTTGCGGCTGCTCCAGGGCCAGCGCAAATTGACTTCGCAAATTTGCCTGCAAATTCGCCATCAACAGCGCCGCCGCGATTCCCTTGCCCGCCACGTCGGCAATCACGAAGCCCAGCCGATCTGGGCCGAGGCTCAGAAAATCGTAGTAGTCGCCGCCAACCGCCCGCGCCGGAAGACATGCGCCCGCATATTCCAGTGATAGGAGCGACGGTGAAGTTCGCGGAAACAGCCGCGCCTGGACCTCTTTAGCAATCGCCAGTTCCTGCGCCGCACGGCGTTCTGCTTCCAACTTTTCCGTCGCGGCTCGCCGCTGCGATTCCACTGCGTGTGTCAGTTCGTCGAAGCTCACCAAGGAAAAAGTATTACCGTCAATATCCCGAAACTTCGTCGACACGCTGCCCCAGATCGGCTCCTCTGCACCCAAAAGTTTTGCTGCAGGCCGCATGGGAGAGGCCACCGCCGCGGCTTGCCCGTCGTACTTGATCCGCCGAAGCCGGGGCGTTCCGGAAAACCGCACTCCATTTTTCGACCACTGCTGAAATTTTGTTGCCACGTCGGAGGTGACCAACACCACTTGAGTCGAACGTCCGATGAGTTTGTATTCGGCCGTGTTCGGTTTGGGCGCCACTAGCGCCAGAATCGTCGTTCCGTCCGGCGGAGAAACCGCTACCCAGCGTTCTCCTGACTGCAGTCGCGTATCAATCACCAGCCGAAATCCGAGACAATCCGCATAGAATTTGAGGCTGCGATCCAAATCACGCACGAACACCCGCACCGCATGAATGCTCAGGAACGGTTCTTCTGGAGTGTTCGAGTCGACGGCCATGTGCCAAATTATAGGACGGAAAGTTGCGGTGGGACGCGGTATTCGAAATCACGCCGAAAGCCGGCGCACCCAAATGCGCGACGTGGCAGGCTTGCCAAGATGCAGCGTGCGGCCCGACGATCGTAGCGTCAGCGTTTCGTCATATTCGCGCCTCGAAATGGCCACCTGCGTGCCGGGATGCAGGTGTAGGCCATCCAGAAACTCCAAAAACTTGCCGTCCTTTTCATACACACAAACGATTTCGGCGCGCTCGCTGGCCTGTAAGTCGGACAACAGCACCGCGCCCAGTTTTCGAAGCTTCGCGAATCCCCCGCGCAAAGGCACGCCGTGCGGACACGATTTCTTATCTGCAAAACGCTTCAGCAGCAGCGCTTCCACTTCTGGCGAAATAGCGTGTTCTAGACGTTCCGCTTCATCATGGGCCTTGGACCATGGCAGTCCGATCACATCGGTCAGCAACATTTCGGCTAGCTGATGTCGCAGCGCCATGCGCTCGGCGATCGTGCGTCCTTTGCGCGTCAGGTCAATGCTGCCATCGCGTGCAACCGAAACTAGATCATCGCGACGCATGCGCTTCAATGCCGCAGTCACCGCCGGCGGAGTCACGCTCAACTCTTCGGCTAACCGTGCGCTGATCGGCGGCTGGCCTTCTTCAAGAAGTTCCCAAATCGCCTTCAGGTAATCTTCCTGCGAAACGCTGGTTTTGGTTCGCATGCTTTTGGCAGGCTCGACCGGCTAAGGACGTTCCTCGCTCAGTCGCGCAATCAACGCTTCTATTCTAGTACGGATGTCTTCGAAAATTTCCTGATACACGCTGGGGTCGGCGCCGAACGGGTCTTCCACATCCCAGTCCTCAACTTTCGTCCAGTCAGAACGTGGAAACGCGCGCTGCTTGCTGTAGCCGCTCATATTGATCACCAAGTCGGCGGCAGCCCATTCTTGATTGGCGATCGGCTTGGAGTAGAGTCCATCCGTCGGGTAGCCGTTCTTCACTAGCGTCTGCAAAGTAAGTTTCTGGACTACACCCAACGGACTAAGCCCCGCACTCGATATTTCAAAAAGGTCCGCGGCGTCGCGAATCGCGATGGACTCGGCCATCGGACTACGGCAGGAATTGCCTATGCACAGGAACAATACGCGGAGTTTTTGCCGAGGCGGCGCGGTTGAATTCATCCCTCATTCATTCTAGCGCAACGCCAAGAGTGCGTCGCCGCGGGCAGAATGGTGTGATATCAAAGCTGCACCTTCCAGGAGGTTGTACCGCACTTTAGTCCCTTCACAGTCTGTGTGCACCCTGCCATTCGCTCGGTATTCATCGCGCTGGCAATTTCGGCTGCAATGATTGTCGGCGCTTTCCCCATTCAACGGGCACGACCGCTTGAGAGGTAGACCAACCAAACGCCGACTTGATAAAAGCCACCGGACGGAAGCTCGGCCGAGCTGCACCTAACACTCCGGCAACTGCGACGAGCGATTCGCGCCGATCAACGCCAGGAAATATTCGTGCACGGTTGTATCGCCGGTGAGTTCCGGATGAAACGTTGCCGCCAGCACACTTCCCTTTCGCACCAGGGCAGGCTGGCCCGCGTAGTCTGCAAGCACCTCGACGCTGGACCCAACGCGTTCAATAATCGGGCCACGAATAAAAACCATTTCCATTGGCTGGGATTTTAGTTTTGTCGGAGCAAAGAAAACATCGCTGGCCAGTTGCCGCCCATACCCATTACGCAGCACAGTCATGTCCAGTAGTCCAAGCGAAGCCTGTGGCGGATTTTCCACCTTCGACGCCAACAAGATCGCTCCAGCGCACGTACCGAATACCGGATGCTCGTCCGCCGCAAATTTCTGAATCGCTTCGAACAATCCTTCTTCCTGTAGAAATTGCAGTTGGGTGGTGGACTCCCCACCGGGAAGAATCAGCGCGTCACACTGCTCAAGGTCCGCGACCGTGCGTACCTCTAGTGTCTCCGCGCCAAGAGACTGCAGCATCGCTGCGTGCGCGGCAAAGTCACCCTGAATGGCCAGAATTCCTATTTTCGGCGTGTGAGTCATTCGCAATCAAACGCGACAGAATTACCAACCGCGCGTGGAGAGCATATCCTTCTGCTCCATCTGGCGAACATCCAGCCCTGGCATCGCTTCGCCAAGCTCTTCGCTGGCTTCCAGCACCGCTTTCGGATCTTCGAAGTGTGTGGTCGCCTTCACCACCGCCTTCGCGCGCGCCTCCGGATCACTCGATTTGAAGATTCCGGAGCCCACGAAGACCGCCTCCGCGCCCAGGCTGCGAACCAGCGCCGCATCGGCCGGGGTAGCAATTCCACCCGCTGAAAAGTTGGGAACCGGCAATTTGCCGGTCTTGGCCACCAGGCGAATCAGTTCCAGCGGCGCGCCAAGTTCCTTGGCTTCGCGCATCAATTCATCGTCGCGCAGGGTCGTCAATTTCTTCATCTGGCTGACAATTGTCCGCATGTGGCGAACCGCTTCGACCACGTTGCCTGATCCCGCTTCACCCTTGGTGCGAATCATCGCCGCACCTTCGCCAATCCGCCGCAACGCTTCGCCCAGGTTGCGCGCTCCGCATACAAACGGAATGCGAAAATCGTGTTTCCACACGTGATTCTCTTCGTCAGCGGGAGTCAACACTTCGCTCTCGTCAATAAAATCAACTTCCAGCGCCTGCAGCACCGCGGCTTCTGAAAAATGCCCAATACGCACTTTGGCCATCACCGGTATGGTCACCGTCTTCATGATTTCGCGAATCACTTTGATGCTGGCCATCCGCGCCACGCCGCCCTCTTTGCGAATATCCGAAGGCACGCGTTCCAGCGCCATCACTGCGCAGGCGCCGGCCTTCTCCGCAATTTTGGCTTGCTCGGCGTTGGTTACGTCCATAATGACGCCACCTTTCAGCATTTCCGCCAACCCCACCTTGACCCGCCATTCGTTCGAGGCGGAGCCGTTGCCGCTTCCGTTTGCTTTCTTGCTGTCCATGTCGCTCTCCTCAAAAACAGAATCTTTGCCCAACCAAAATCAACTGGCGGCATTAGCCGCCACCGGCTGGCCGATCACTACAAAACGTCCGCGGCCGCGCGCCAGCAGATTTCCCTGCGCATCATGAATTTCTCCGATGCGAAACCGGTTACGCCCTTTTTCATTTTCCTGCCATCCAGAAACCACAATTTCCGCGTCCACGGGAACCGGCTTGCGATATTCAATATTCAATTCAGCCGTCACCGCCCGTTCGTCAGTAAGCTTGGAAATCTTGCCCATCGCTTCGTCCAACAAAATCGCAATCACTCCGCCGTGCGCAAAGCCCGCTCCACCGCCATAACGTGGACCGAGAACAAATTTCCCCGAAGCCCGCCGGGTATCCTGATCGAGCTCAAAGGTCAGCTTCATTCCAAATTCGTTCGCCCCACCGCAGCCAAAGCAGTGATTGGCTCTATTCGGTTCGAGAATGAGTTTGGCAGACACTAATTTCAGACCAACGCCACTCGGCTGCGTTCCGCGCGACGCACTCCACGCTGCCGCTTCCGCATTTCGATTTTCAACAGATCCGCAAGTGTCGCCACTCCCCGCGCCAGTTCTTTTTCATTCATGTTTGCAAAGCCGAGCCGAAGGGTATTCGGCAGATGCGACTGCACGTAGAAATATCGTCCCGGCGCGAAAAGCAATCCGCGCTCCTTTGCATGGATTAACAATTCGCTAGCGTCAAATCCCAAGGGAAGTTCCAGCCACAAACACATCCCGCCCTCTGGCCGCGTCCACCGCGTCTCTTCCGGCATGTGTTTGTGCAGCGCTTCGTCCAAAGCCGCCAAACGAGTCGCATATAGCTTGCGCATTTTGGTCAGATGTCTTGCAAAATAGCCGCGCCGCAAAAATTCGGCCAGCGTTGCTTGCGCCAACTGATCGGTATGCAGGTCGGTAGTCTGCTTTACCAGCCGCAGCCGCTCGATGGCAGCCGCCGGCGCCACAATCCAGCCAACCCGCAAACCAGGGAAAGCCACTTTCGAGAAACTGTCAATATGTATCACCAAATTCGAGCGATCCATCTGCTTCAGCGATGGCACACGCTCATCGCGAGCATGCAACCGAGCGTAGATATGGTCTTCCACCACCGGAACCTGATGGCGCGCCGCAAGATCTAAAAGTTTGCGTCGCGAAGCCAGCGGCATCGAGGTACCGGTCGGATTCTGAAAATCGGGAGTCAACACAATTAGCTTGACGCGATTCGCCGCTAGCGTCGCTTCTAGCGCCTCCACATCAATGCCCAGCGGCTTGCCGGGCTCCGCATGCGTATTTACCGGCACTCCCAGGCAACGCGCACGCGCTCCATTAAAAATTGCGCCCGCGCCGGGATATGTCGGATTTTCCAGAACCACGCAATCGCCGGGACGCACAAACGCTTTACTGATCAAGTCCAGCGCCTGTTGGCAACCATCGGTGATTAGCAGATTTTCGTCTTTGGCGGAGATACCGTCCTCACGCAAAACATCCAGCAACGCCTCCTTCAGCGGCGCGTAGCCATCGGACGAACCGAGATTCAGCACATCGGTGGCTTCGCGGCGCAGCACCGTGTTCACGCAAATTTGCAGTTCTTCAATCGGAAAATAATCGACCGCGGGTCGCGCCATCACAAAAGAAAGTGCATCGTCGGGAGCACTGGCAGTCAGGCGGCTCAAAATCTCATCACCGCGTTCATCGGCAAACAGCAATTCCCAGCGCAGCCCATTGCCATTTCCGTTGCCCAGCATGGGAGGAGGCGGAGGAGTCAGCTTCAAACCATTACCGTGGCTCTGAATAAACGTTCCGCGCCCGACGTGGCCCTGAATCAGTCCTTCGGATTCGAGTTCGGCGTAGGCATTGGCAACCGTAGTTCGATGAACGCCCAGCACTGCGGCAAGTTCGCGGCTGGCAGGAATGCGGTCACCGGGACGAAGGTCCCCGGCATGGACTAGCGCGCGAAGCTGGTCGCGCAACTGGATATACAACGGAACATGACTTTCGGGCTGGAGATGTACGGGCAGCATTGTCTCTCCCAATACGCCAATCTTAACAGATATTGGACTGGGACAAGAGCCAATTTGTCTTTTCGCGCCTTTTGGCGCAATTTTCCCACGAATTTTTCGGCTGAGTTCGATTCAATTTTTCGATTTTGGTTGGGGATTAGCCGAGCGGGGTTCCGAGAGGGGAGAGCTGGCGGGATCGGCTTCGGGGTCTTCAGTCTTCTGCCCGGCCCTCAGCGGCATGGCACACAGCGCGGTGAAGTCGGCCTCGTCGCACTGGTAGATCGAGGTCAACGGCAGGTCGGATTTCTGGACGATGTAGTCGCCGCTGGACATCGACTCGGACTCTTCCGCGGAGCCCGCGACCACGTAACAGCCTGGGAGAGCGCGCACCCTAAACTGCTGCGATGACGGTTCGTAGTTAGCATAACTAAAGCAGCGCCCGATGCAGGCGCGCTCAATTGAGTGGTGAATGAACTCGATGCGCCAGCCGTCCGGCGGATTCGCCACCGCCACGACGCGCGTGCCTACCGGCAGCTTCTCCATAGCCGCTCGAGCGCTGGTTTCCATGGCATCCAGTTTCCCGGTGTCCTGATAACCAAAAGCAAAGAATACCAGTGCAACGATTATGAATCCGTAGCTGGACCAACGCGGCAAGCGCAGGGATCCCAGGAGTGCCACTCCAAAGATCGCGGTTACCAACGTCAGCCGTGAAACCAGCAGCCCGATCCACCCGGCATAAACACTGGTGCGAAGGTTTTCCGGAAGGCAAACCGTGGCGATAAGCGCAACCAGATAGAGTTCGGCACACAACTGAACAGAGTCCGCTGCGACTTTGCCGCGAAAAATCCAATCATAAACCGCTCCAAGCGCACACCACAATCCCCACGCCAGCGCGACACACGACAGTAGGAGGTAGCGTCGGCCGAAGAGATTCAGCTGATCCTGTCCGAGCACTTGCAGAAATCCAGAAGTCCGCCAGCCCGCTTCAAAGGCGTCATGCGCAGCAAAATAGAGCCGGAGCAAGAACCAGAGAATCCCCGCAAGAACTGGCAGCGCCATCCGCCATTTCGACCCTAACTCTTTCCAAACCAAAATGTATGCGGTGACCGCGATGCCCAACAGAAATCCGATAGGATGAGCGAGCAGACTGAGCGCCGCAAGCAGCATTGCGACCAGCCAGTTCCCTGCCCCGCCGTGCAATGCAATCGCAATCACGAACCATGCCAAGCCTAGCGATAGGTAAAAATTGAAAAAGCCCATGTGAAATACGTAGCCGTAAGAAAGCACGAGCAGCAGCGGAGCGAGTAGCCACACGGACCGCCTGGAAATGGCGGACACAAAAGAAAAGCTTCCCCAGTAGAAAACAAGAACCGCCAACGAAACCACAATTCGTTCCGCTGCAACCCAGCCGAATAAGTTCCCCGCATGCAAGAGCAGGAGGTCGAAGAGTACGTTATTCCACTGCTGCGCGATCACTAGACCGCTGAGTTGATGGTGCTCAATCAGTTGTGCAAGCCAGGCGTTGTACACATGGCTTCCCAAATCGCCCGCTTGAATATGCCTGTGCCAGAAGCAAGGAATCAGCAGCAGTGCCGAAATGAGTATGAATACGATGCCGTGTTCACGGAGGAAGCGGAGAGCAGTCCAAAGGGCGAACTCAGACGAGTGCTTGGCGGGAATTTCAGCGGACATTCAGGTGGCGGCTCCGGCAACATTCTACACGGGTATTACCAAAGACCGCGGAGGTCGATTCTTGCGTCATACAAATCTCAGCGTTGAAATTCTTCGACAATCCTTGTCAGATTGTCTCAGGATGACCAAGACTTTTTAGATTGCGGAGGCTCGGAAATAACTTTTCAGAAATACTCTAGCGGATGGCATGATTTTCACCGAGACGCTTCAGGCGATCGCGCAGCCGGCGCTGCAACGGCGGCGGCGTATTGGGGTTGAAGGCCACCAGGTACCACAGCGGCTGACTGCGATCCTTGCTGAGATAGGTCAAAGTCGTGGCGTCGGCATTCGGATGGCGCGCAACGTTTTCGCGAATTGCGCCGTAAGGATGCCGGCCCAAGCGCTGCAAAGTCTTGGCATTCGAGCGCGGATGTTCGCTGATCAACCGAAGCAAATAAAAATCTTCTTCCGGAGCCTGCTTGACCAATTTTTCCAGCATTTCCGGTTTGGCGTCGGCGCTGAGCACCAGCCCGATCTTTTCATCCCACGCGGTATTGATCTGGTTGAGTTCGCGGGTGCGCGCGTGAATCAGCTCTTCCAGCGAGCGGCGCTCCTGCTGCGCGCGAACCACGGGAAGTTCGGTGCCTTCCAGCGAATCGAGCACTCGCAAAAGGTGTTGGCGTTCGCCAAAAACGATCTGCGAAGTGCGCGTGGTAGCGCCTTTATCTTTTTCCTTATGCTGAACCAGGTCCGAACGTCGCATGTTCTTGCTGCTCCATCCCGTTTTCCCCAAGAAAGCTGAAACGGGCAACTCCCGAATGGAAAGTGCGGAAAATCCGCGGGCTGAGAAAAGTCTCCGGGCCAGAGTGATTATGTTCCGCGGAACCGGTAGGGTAAAGTTTGCAGGTGCGGTGCTGTGCCCGATGCGGCACGGCCCACTACCTGGGCCGGCGCGACTGATCTGCGCCTGCGCAATTGGAGAGGACCGAAGAATGTCCGCATTTACGGAACACCAAGAAGAGCTGGAGCGCTACGAACAGATGTTTGGAAAAGAGCGCGGACGGCTGGCCGTGGGACTGGACCGGCTGACGAATGCCCTGGTGCTGGTGGGGCAACACGGTGTGTATTGCACCAGCCAGCGCAATCCGACGCTGCCGGCCATGGACATTCGCATGATTACGCAGGAGCTGTCGCACGCAAAAGAGTTAGTGCAATCGGTGATGGAGGAGATTCGCAAGAGAAAGGAAGCGGCACGGTAGCGAAAAACAGATTCCTCGCTGCGCTCGGAACGACAACTTTATTTTGGAAAGTTCGCGGTGATCAGCGCGCGAATTTACTCCAACCATTTATCCGCGAAGGAACGGATTGTTTTGGCGCTCGGCGCCGATGGTGGTGGTGAGTCCGTGGCCGGGATAGACCACAGTGTCGTCGGGAAGCGCGAGAAGTTTGTGCACCAGTGAATCCATAATTTTTTCCATGGAGCCTCCCCACAGATCGGTGCGGCCGATGCTTCCGGCGAAAAGCGTGTCGCCGGCAAAAAGTTGCGGCGCGGCGATGGTGACTTTTCCGGCGTCCGGCGGCAGGTAGAGGCAAGAGCTTCCGGGAGTGTGGCCCGGCGTGTGAATCACTTGCGCGTGCAGGTTGCCCCACTGCAGCGTGTCCCCTTCCCTCAGAAATTGGTGGACTTCTGTGAGTGGCGGAGGTTCGATTCCCAGAAACGCCGCTTGCATATCCATCGCCTGATAGAGCGGAACATCGTCGCGATGCATCAAAACGGGAGCGCCGGTGTAGTCGTGGAGTTTCTTCAGGCCGCCGACGTGGTCGATGTGGGCGTGCGTGCTGACGATGGCTTTGACGCTCAGCTTGTAGCGGCCGAGCTGATCCATGATGCGATGAATTTCGTCGCCGGGATCGAGAACCAGTGCTTCGCGCGAGAGCGGATCTCCTATGATGGAGCAGTTGCATTGCAGCATGCCAACGGGAATCGAGAAGTGCAGGAGGCTTGGCGGCGGCTCAACGGGCGAAGGTGTCGGCATTGCGGCGAGTATAGCATTCGTAGTTTAGTAGGTGAACCCTGGCGCGGTTTGGCCGATGAACGGCTGGTGCGAAGTTGGTGCGCGAATGTGTTTGCTACACTGGAAGTCGAGAGCGATGAGCGAACCGAATACCCAGCCGGTGATCGAAACGCCTTTGGCGGCGCTGCACAAGGAGTCTGGTGCGACGATCGGGACGTGGTTTGGGTGTGCCTTACCGTACTCGTTTGGCGACTGGCGGGCGGAATATCGCGCGGCGCGGGAAAGTGTCGCGTTGATCGACAAAAATTACCGCGCTTATCTGCGTTTCGCCGGGCCGGACCGGGTGCGCTACCTAAACGCAATTCTCACTAACAACATCAAGGACTTGGCGGTGGGTCACGGAATTGTGTCGTTGTTTCTGAATCCACAAGGAAAAATTCAGGCGGAGATTGAGACCTACGCTACAGGTGACAGCTTGTTTTGCATTTCGCATGCGTTGATTCGCGAGTCGCTGATTCCGGCGCTCGACAAATTCATCATCATGGACGATGTGACGCTGACCAATGAATCGGAATTTTATGGAACGCTGGCGCTCGAAGGACCCCGCGCGGCCGAAGTTGTGCAGTCGCTGACCAGCGTGGCGATCTCGGGTAAGAGCGAGTTGGCGTTTCAGGAAACCGGCCTTGCAGGAATTTCTTGCAGGCTGACCAAACGTTCGCCGGGCGGAGTCGCGGGAGCTG